>WNFC01006161.1_pt1 | contig 14905 bp, 10 predicted proteins | sample 5400541 | NCBI WGS metagenome assembly WNFC01 (sample SAMN13153342, study PRJNA577476) | soil metagenome | isolation source: 120 cm saprolite under Douglas fir tree site 2 hole 2 replicate 1 | place: USA:California | collected 2015-04-18
AACGGCGTCCGGGTGTCCCAGGCCGTCCTCAAGGGCGGCGACCAGATCCGGCTCGGGGAGCAGGTACTCCATGTCCGGCGCGCGCTCGAGAACCGGGTCGTCCTCGACGCCGGGACGCCGATGGCGGACGATACGGCCGGCGCGATCATCCAGCCCGTCGGTGACCTTCAGCGGTCCCTTGGCGTCGTGCTGCCGGGAGCAGAGCGCCCGGCCGCCGTCCCTCCTCCCGTGGCGCCGCCGACGCCCGAGCCCGCCGAGCTCGCCAAGGCCAACCGCATCCTGCGGAGCCTCTCCGAGCTGGCCCAGGCCCTCATCGCCGCCCAGCCGGAGGAGGTGCCCCGCCGCGTGATGGACGCCGTGTTCGAGCACATCCACGCCGACCGCGGCTTCATCATGCTGCGCGAAGAGGGAGGGAGCCTCGAGCCGTGCGTGGTGAAGTATCGAAACCCGGCCGAGGAGGCCAGGATCACGATCAGCAAGACCATGGCCGACCGGGTCGTCCACGACCGGGTGGCCATCCTCACCTCCGACGCCCAGATCGACCCGCGCTTCTCGACCCGTGACAGCATACGCGTCCACCGCATCCGCTCCGCGATGTGCGCGCCGCTGTGGAAGGGGGACGCGGTCATCGGCATCATCCACGTCGACACGCCCGTGCAGGCGAACAGCTTCACCAAGGCCGACCTGGAGCTCCTGTCGGCGCTCGCCAACTATGCGGCGGTGGCCATCGAGCAGGCCAGACTCAACGAGAAGATCCGCGACGAGCGCTTCGCGCGCGAGCGGCTCGAGAAGTACTTCTCGCCCTCGGTGGTAGCGCGCATCCTCTCCGAGGGCGAGAAGGAGGCGCAGGAACTGGAGGCGACGATCCTGTTCGCGGACATCGTCGGCTTCACTCGCCTGGCGGAAAAGATGACCCCGCCGGCGGTCGCCGAGCTCCTGAACGACTGCCTCTCCTTCATGGCGGAGGCCGTCTTCGAGCAGGAGGGGACGGTCGACAAGTTCGTCGGGGACTGCATCATGGCCGTGTTCGGCGCTCCCTACACGCAGGCGGACCATGCCGTGCGCGCCGTGCGGGTCGCGCTCGAGATCCGGCGCCGTCTGGCGGAGCTCAATGAGGCTCGGCGCCCGCGTCCGCCGATCGAGATGCGCATGGGCATCAACAGCGGGCGGGTCGTCGCCGGACCCATCGGCTCGGCCAAGCGCAAGGAGATCACCGTGCTCGGCGACGCGGTGAACGTCGCCTCGCGTCTCGAGTCCGCGGTCGCCCGGGCCGGCTCGATCGTGGTGGGCGAGCGCACCTTCGAGCTGGTGAAGGACCTCTTCGTGCTCGGGGACCTCGGCCGGGTGGCCCTCGAGGGCAAGGAGGAGGGTATCCAGGCCTACGAGGTGCTCGCGGAGCGGAGCGGCCGAGAACCCGGCGGTCGCTGAGCCGCCTCCCCGGCGCCCCCTCTACGAGACCGCGTGACGCTGGCGCTCGGGCACGGCCTCGAGCGGCGGGGGCGGCGGCCGCCGCCGCGCGCGCACGCGCGCCACCAGCGCCTCGAGGTACGTGTAGTAGACCGGCGTCAGATAGAGGGTCACGAGCTGCGAGAAGAGGAGCCCGCCCACGACCGCCAGGCCGAGCGGGCGCCGCGACTCCGCCCCCGCGCCGAGCCCGAGCGCGATCGGCAGGGCGCCGAAGAGGGCCGCCATGGTCGTCATCATGATCGGCCGGAAACGGATCAGGCAGCCCTCGTAGATGGCGTCGAGCGCGCTCTTGCCCTCGCTCCGCTGCGCGGCGAGCGCGAAATCGATCTGCATGATGGCGTTCTTCTTGACGATGCCGACCAGCATGATGAGCCCGACGAAGGCGTAGATGTTGAGGTCGATGCCGAAGACCAGCAGCGTCAGCAGGGCGCCGAAGCCGGCCGACGGGAGCCCCGAGAGGATGGTGAGCGGCTGCACGAAGCTCTCGTAGAGGATGCCGAGCACGATGTAGATGACCAGGATCGCGAGCACGAGGAGCACCCAGAGGCCCCGGAGCGAGGACGCGAACGCCTGCGCCGCGCCCTGGAAGCTGGTGGTGATGGTCGCGGGCAGGGTCTGGCGCGCGACGCGCTCGACGGCCTCGACCGCGTCGCCGAGCGCGTGGCCCGGCGCCAGGTTGAAGGACAGGGTGACGGCCGGCAGCTGCCCGAAGTGGTTCAGGGTGAGCGGCCCGACGGTCTCCTCGAGCCGCGCCACCGCCTCGAGCGGCACCAGCTGCCCGCTCGTGGAGCGCACGTAGAGCCGCGAGAGCGCCGCGATGTCGCGCTGGTACTGCGGCTCCACCTCCATGATGACCTTGTACTGGTTCGTGGGCGCGTAGATGGTCGACACCCAGCGGTTGCCATAGGCGTCGAAGAGGGCGTCCTCGATCTGCTCCGCGCTGACGCCGAGCGTGGAGGCCTTGTCCCGGTCGATGACCACGTTCACCTGCGGGTTCTTGATCTGGAGATCGCTGGTGACGTCCTGCAGCTCCCGGAGCGCGCGCAGGCGGGCCTCGAGCCGGGGCGCGGCCTGGTAGAGCGCCTGCGTGTCCGGGCTCTGGAGCGTGAACTGGTACAGGCTCTTGGTGAGCTGCCCGCCGATGCGGATGATGGGCGGCACCTGCATGAAGACGCGCACGCCGGGCACCGTGGCGAGCTTCGGCCGGAGCCCCTGGATCACTTCGTCGGCGCTCGGGCGTTCCGCGCGCGGCCGCAGGTGGAGGAACATCCGCCCCTGGTTGAGCGTCGACCCGGTGGACGCGCTCGACGCCGAGATGCTCGAGAACAGCTCCTCGACGCTCGGGTCCGCACGCACGATGTCGGTGACGGCGAGCTGGAGGCGCGTCATCTGCTCGAACGACACGCCCTCGGCGGCTTCGACGACCGTGAACACGAACCCCTGATCCTCGTTCGGGATGAAGCCCTTCGGGACGTGAACGAAGAGGAGGCCGGTCACCGCGAGGAGCGCGAGCGACACGCCCATGGTCGCCGGGCGGTGGCGGAGCACCCAGGCGAGGCTCCGCTCGTAGCCGCGCAGCATGGCGTCGAAGGCGCGCTCGGTCGCCGCGAAGAGGCGCCCGTGCCGCGCCTCCGCGGGCGGGCGGAGATAGCGGGCGCACAGCATCGGGGTGAGCGTCAGCGACACGCAGCCCGAGATGAGGATCGCGACGCAGATGGTGACCGCGAACTCGTGGAACAGCCGGCCGAGGATGCCCGGCATGAAGAGCACCGGGATGAACACCGCCGCCAACGAGAGCGTCATGGAGAGGATGGTGAAGCCGATGTCCGCCGCGCCGTCGTACGCGGCCTCGAGCGGCGCCTTCCCCATCTCCATGTGCCGGACGATGTTCTCGAGGATGACGATCGCGTCGTCGACCACGAACCCGATCGAGAGCGTGAGCGCCATGAGCGAGAGGTTGTCGAGGCTGTAGCCGAGCGGCTGCATGGCCGCGAAGGTGCCGACGACCGAGAGCGGGAGGGCGAGGCTCGGGATGATCGTCGCCGACACGTTACGCAGGAAGGCGAAGATCACCAGCACGACCAGCACGAGCGCCGCCAGCATGGTGAGCTTCACGTCCCGCACCGAGGCGCGGATGGACTGCGAGCGGTCGAACAGGATCTCGACCTGCACCGAGGGCGGCAGCCACGCCTTGAAGGTGGGCAGAAGCGCCGTCACGGCGTCGGCCACCGCGACCGTGTTGGTGCCGGGCTGGCGCTGGACGGCGAGCACGATCGAGCGCTGGCGCCGCTCGGCGGAGCCGTACCACGACGCCGTCTTGTCGTCCTCGACGCTGTCGATCACCTGCCCCAGCTCCTCCAGGCGGACGGGCGAGCCGTTGCGGTAGGTGACGATCAGGGGCCGGTACTGCTCGGCGCTGGTCAGCTGGCCCGTGGCCTCGACGGTGAAGGCGCGGTGGCTGCCGTAGAGCGCGCCGGTCGGCAGGTTCACGTTGGCGCCCTGGATCGCCTTCGCCACCTCGTCGATGCCGATGCCGCGGCTGGCGAGCGCGTCGGGGTCGAGGCGCACGCGCACGGCGTACTTCTGCGCGCCGTACACCTGCACCTGCGCAACGCCGCCCACCATCGAGATGCGCTGCGCCATGAGCGTCTCGCCGTACTCGTCGAGCGTCCAGAGCGGCAGGGTCGGAGACGTGAGCGCGAGGAAGAGGATCGGCTGGTCCGCCGGGTTCACCTTCCGGTAGACGGGCGGGGTGGGCATGCTCGGGGGGAGGAGCGGCGTGGCGAGCGTGATCGCCGACTGGACGTCCTGCGCGGCCGCGTCGATGTTGCGCGAGAGGTCGAACTGGAGCGTGATCTGCGAGCCGCCGAGCGTGTTGACCGAGTTCATCGAGGAGAGGCCGGCGATGGTGGAGAACTGTCGCTCGAGCGGGGTCGCCACCGACGAGGCCATGGTCTCGGGGCTCGCGCCGGGCAGGCTCGCGGTCACGAGCAGCGTCGGGAGGTCGACGTTGGGGAGGTCGCTCACCGGGAGGCTGCGATAGGCGACCACCCCGAAGAGGAGCACCGCCAGCATGACCAGCGTGGTGGCCACGGGCCGGCGGATGAAGGGGGAGGAGATGCTCATGCCGCCTCCTCCTTCACCTGCACCCGCACACCCGGGGCGAGGCGCAGCTGCCCCTCGGTCACCACCTGCTCGCCGGCCGCGAGCCCCTGCTCGACGACCACGTCCTGGCCGACGGTCTGCCCCACGCTGACCGGGCGGGAGGCGACCGTTCCGTCCGGCTGCACGACGAAGACGAACTTCCCGTCCTGACCCGTCTGTACGGCGCGGCTGGGGATCATGACGGCGTCGTGCCGGGTGGCGAGGCGGAGCGTCACGGGGACGAACTGCCCGGGCCAGAGCTCCTCGTTCGTGTTGGGAAAGATCGCCTTCAGGAGCACGGTGCCGCTCGCCGTGTCGACCGTGTTGTTGATGAAGTTGAGCGTGCCGACCACGGGGTGGTCCTCGGCCGCGGGGCGGAAGGCCTCCACCGGCAGCTCGCCGCCCGCCAGGCGCGCGCGGATCTCGTCCAGCTCCTGCTGCGGCACCGCGAACTCGACGTAGATCGGGCGGAGCTGGTTGATCACGGCGAGCACCGTCTCGTTCGCCTTCACGACGTTGCCCTCGTGCACCAGGATCTCCCCGATGCGCCCGTCGATCGGCGACGTGATCGAGCAGTACTGGAGCTGGATGCGGGCGCTCTCGACCGCGGCCTGGTCGGCCGCCACGGTCGCCTCCAGGGACGCCGCGCGGGCCTGCGCCTGATCGTACTCGTCCCTGGAGACGATGCCGTCCTTCACCAGCCGGGCGAAGCGATCCGCCTCCACGCGCGCGTTCTCGGCCTGCGCGCGGTCCCGGGCCAGGTTCGCCTCGGCCTGCCGGAGCGCCGCCTCGAAGGGACGCGCGTCGAGCGCGAAGAGCAGGTCGCCGCGCTTCACCTCCTGCCCCTCGGCGAAGTGCACGCGCGCGACCCGCCCCTCCACCTGCGCCTTCAAGGAGACGGTCGAGTAGGCCGCGACGTTGCCGATGGCACGTAGGGTGACCGGCGCATCCTTCTGCACCGCGGGCGCCACGGTCACCGGGACGGGCGGCGGGTCGCTCCCGCGCTCGGCGGCGCCACCGCCCCACGAGCAGGTGGAGAGGAGGCCGAGAGCGGCAAGGAGAGCAGCGAGCCGAACCCGACTCATCTCGCTCGAGAGCATATTCGCCTCGGCGAGCCACCGCCACGCCTCCCGGCGCGCCGCTTGCATGCGCAAGATTCCCGTTGACAAGGGCGTCCGGGGAAGCCATCTCTCTCTGGCCCGCACGCGCGGGCGACGACGATGCAGCAGGCACCCAATGCACGAGCGTTCCTCCGCCGGCTCCATCCGTGGATCGGCAAGGCCGTCCACGTGCGTTGGACGGTGCGGCGCTCGCTCTACCAGAGCGAGGTGAACGCGCTGCTGATGGCGCTCGACGCGAAGCACGGGCGCATGTCGCCCGAGCTGAGCCTCCGCGTGCAAGGGCTCCTCGGCCGCCTCTACCTCGAGTGGTTCCCGCGCACCTGGCGGCGCAATCCGACCTACGCGGAGATCCTGGGCGATTTCCGCTGGTGGCTGGGCGTGGCGGAGCGCTGGTCGGAGCCGCCCGCCAAGAACGGGCGGCGCCGGCGCGCGCTCGGCGAGCCGCCCGCCGACCAGCCGAAACGGCTGCTCCGCCTGCTCGGCCTGCCGCACGAGTGCACGGCGAGCGAGTTCATGTCCCGCTGGCGCCGCTTCCTGAAGGCGCACCACCCGGACCTGAATCCCGACCAGACCCCGACGAGCGCCGCGACTTCGCCGAGGCGGTCGCGCTCTGGCGCCGCTAGACACTACCGGCGTGACCGATCCGTACCTCGCGCCCGACTTCGCCTCGAGCGCGCTGGTCACGATCGACACGCAGCAGGACACCCTCGACGGCCAGCCCTTCGAAGTCCCGGGCACGTCGGACGCCCTGCCGCACATGCAGCGCCTGGTCGAGGCGTTCCGCGCCGCGGCCCGGCCGGTCGTGCACGTGGTCCGCCTCTACCAGCCCGACGGGCGCAACGTCGACCCCTGCCGCCGCCGCGCCGTCGAGGAGGGGGCGCCGCTCGTGCTCGCCGGCTCGCCGGGGGCCGAGCTGGCTCCAGGCCTCCTCCCCTCCGGCGCGCCCCGGCTCGAGACGGAGCTTCTCCTGGCCGGCGGCATCCAGCACGTCGGGCCGGGCGAGGTGCTCATCTACAAGCCGCGCTGGGGAGCCTTCTTCCAGACGCCGCTCGAAGCGCATCTGCGTGCGCTAGGCGTCTCGACGCTCGTCTTCTGCGGCTGCAACTTTCCGAACTGCCCGCGCGCGTCCATCTACGAGGCGAGCGAGCGCGACTTCCGCATCGTCCTCGTGCGGGACGCGGTCTCGGCCCTCTACGAGCGGGGCGAGCAGGAGATGCGGGCGATCGGCGTCATGCTGGTGGACGCCGACGCGGTGGCGGCTCGGCTGCTCGCGACGCCGGTCGGGTCGTCCGCAGGCTCGGCCTGAGCCGGCACCCTCCTTGCGCCCGCGAGCATTCCGGTGCTACGCGGCGCGCAGAGCGGGCCCGAGACGGTTGGGGGGACTACGATTCGGCGCTCGGCACTGCTCGCGACGGGCGTGCTCCTCATGCTCGGGCCGGCGGCCCGGGCGACGCCCTGCCCGCGGGTCTGCCGCCTCTTCCAGGAGACGTGTCTCGAGGCACAGCCCCGGAAGCTGCGCCTGTGCAGGGCCGCGTGCGCCTCCGATCCCAGGCCGGGATCCTGTCGTGACACGTGCCGCGATACCACGCACGAAGTGGCCGATGACTGCCGCTCGCGCGCCCGCCAATGTGGCGACGACTGCGAAGCCGTCCCCGCGTCGCCGTGCACGCGCGCCTGCGGCGCGGACGCTCGCCGTTGCCTGCGCGCCGCTCCCTCGGCGGCGCGCACTTGCCTCGCCGGCTGCCGGCACGGCCGGAGGAGCGAACGGCTGGACTGCCGCCAGGAATGCGTGGGCAGTATCAGGGATGACGCCTTTCGGTGCCTGAGAGCCGCGCCCGTGTGTATCCGCGCGGCCAGGCAAGCCTACCGGACGTGTCGACTCGACTGTCCCAGCAAACCGTACTGGCAGCGGTTCGCTTGTCGGAGAACCTGCCAGAGGGCGTACATCAGAGCACGCAACGACTGCCTCGCGCACCCGGAGTCGGGGCTGTTCGCCTGTGTCGCCCCCTGTGCAGGGTCCCCCGCGGGTGCCTTCGTGGGCCTGCGGCCGCCCCGCTGATCGCGCCGCCCGTCGTCATTATCGTGGAGGCGGCACGGCGCGGGCCGTGTTTTGCAGAGCGGAGGGGCGAGGTTATCATGCGGGACCAATGAGCGCCGCCGCCCGCAGCGACCGTCTGCGCGCCCTCCTCGCCGAGCGCATCGTCGTCCTCGACGGCGCGACCGGGACGTACATCCAGGGTCGCGACCTCATCGCCCGGGACTTCGGCGGCCCCGAGTACGAAGGCTGCAACGAGCACCTGGTCCTCACCCGCCCCGACGTGGTCCGCGAGATGCACGAGGGCTACCTCGCCGCGGGCGCCGACATCATCGAGACCGACACCTTCGGCGGCACGCGCATCGTGCTCGCCGAGTACGGCCTCCAGGACAAGGTGCGCGAGATCAACGCCTCGGCCGCGCGCCTCGCGCGCGAGGTCTGCGCCCGCTTCGAGACGCCCGACCGCCCGCGCTTCGTCGCCGGCTCGATGGGCCCGGGCACGAAGACCATCTCGGTCATCGGCAACATCGCCTTCGACGCCGTCACGGCCGCGTATGCGGAGCAGACGACGGCGCTCGCCGAAGGCGGGGTCGACGTCCTCTTCCTTGAGACGCAGAACGACACTCTCAACGTGAAAGCGGCCCTCCTCGGGATCGCGCAGGGGCTCGCGACCGCGGGTCGTGAGGTGCCGGTCGTCCTCTCGGTGTCGATCGAACTCCAGGGCTGCATGCTCGCCGGGCAGTCGACCGAGGCGGTCTACGTCTCGGTCGCCCACCGCGACCTCCTGGCAATGGGGCTCAACTGCGCCACCGGCCCCGACTTCATGACCGACCATCTCCGCACCCTGGCCTCGATCTCGCGCTTCCCGGTCTCTTGCTTCCCGAACGCCGGCCTCCCCGACGAGGAGGGGCATTACCACGAGACGCCCGAGGTGATGGTGGCAAAGCTCGAGCGCTTCTGCGCCGAGGGCTGGATCAACATCGTCGGTGGGTGCTGCGGCACGACGGCCGAACACATCCGCATGATCGCCGAGATGGCGCGGCGCCACCGGCCACGGAGCGCGGCCCCCGTCCGGCGCACCATCGTCTCCGGCATCGAGGTCCTCCCCATCGAGGACGATCGCCGCCCGGTGGTGGTCGGCGAGCGCACGAACGTCATCGGCAGCCGCAAGTTCAAGGAGCTGGTGGTCGGCGGTGACCTCGACCAGGCGGCCGAGGTCGGGCGGCGCCAGGTGCGCGGCGGCGCGCAGGTGCTCGACGTCTGCCTCGCCAACCCCGACCGCGAAGAGCTGACCGATATGATCACCTTCCTCGAGGTCCTGACGCGCAAGGTGAAGGTCCCGCTCATGCTCGACTCCACCGACGCGCGCGTCCTCGAGGAGGCCCTCAAGCGCTGCCAGGGGAAGGCGATCATCAACTCGATCAACCTGGAGGACGGCGAGGAGCGCTTCGAGAAGGTCGCGCCGCTCATCCACCGCTACGGCGCGGCGGTGGTGGTCGGCTGCATCGACGAGCACAAGCAGCGCGGCATGGCCGTCACGCGCCAGCGGAAGGTCGAGATCGCCGAGCGGAGCCACCGGCTGCTCACCGAGAAGTACGGCGTCGCCGAGGAGGACATCATCTTCGACGCGCTCGTCTTCCCGGTCGGCACCGGCGACCAGAACTACGTCGGCGCGGGCGCGGAGACGGTGGAGGGCGTGCGCCTGATCAAGGACGCCCTCCCGCGCACGAAGACGGTCCTCGGCGTCTCGAACGTGTCCTTCGGCCTCCCGAGCGCCGGGCGCGAGATCCTGAACTCCGTCTTCCTCTACCACTGCGTGCGCGCCGGCCTCGACCTCGCGATCGTCAACGCCGAGAAGCTCGAGCGCTACCCCTCCATCCCCGAGGAGGAGCGGCGGCTGGCCGAGGACCTGATCTTCTGGCGCGGCGACGACCCGGTCGCGGCCTTCGCGGCCCACTTCCGCGGGAAGAGCGCCACGCCCAAACGCTCCGACCGGAGCACCCTACCATTAGATGAGCGTCTGGCGCGCTACATCATCGAGGGATCGAAGGACGGCCTGATCGACGACCTCGACCTGAAGCTGAAGGAGGCGAAGCCCCTCCAGATCATCAACGGCCCGCTCATGACCGGCATGGACGAGGTGGGCCGCCTCTTCAACAACAACGAGCTGATCGTGGCCGAGGTGCTGCAGTCGGCCGAGGCGATGAAGGCGGCGGTCGCGCACCTCGAGCCCTTCATGGAGAAGAGCGAGAGCGCCAACAAGGGGACCGTCGTGCTCGCAACCGTCAAGGGCGACGTGCACGACATCGGCAAGAACCTGGTCGAGATCATCCTCGGCAACAACGGCTTCCGCGTCATCAACCTGGGCATCAAGGTGCCGCCCGAGGACCTGATCAAGGCCCATCGCGAGCACCGCCCGGACCTGATCGGGCTCTCGGGGCTGCTGGTCAAGTCCGCGCAGCAGATGGTGGTGACGGCCGAGGACCTGAGGGCCGCCGGCGTCCGCTGCCCGGTGCTGGTCGGCGGCGCGGCGCTGTCCGCCAAGTTCACCGCCGCCAAGATCGCGCCGGCGTACGCGAGCCTCGTCTGCTACGCGAACGACGCCATGGCCGGGCTCGACCTCGCCAACAAGCTGATGAACGAACAGACGCGCGAAGCGATGGCGGCCAAGGTGCAGGCCGAGCAGAAGCGCCTGCGGGAGGCGCCCGCCCGCACCGTGGCGGCCGCGCCCGCGGCCGCGGCGCCGCTCATCCGCCACGACCAGCCGGTCCCGACCCCGCCCGACTTGAAGCGCCACGTGCTCGACCGCCTCCCGCTCGAAGACGTCTTCCCGTACTTGAACCCCGCCATGCTCTACGGGAAGCACCTCGGGCTGCGCGGCAACCTGGAGGCGCTGCTCGCCCAGGGCGACGAGAAGGCCGCGCGTCTCCGCGAGCGCGTCGCCGCGGTCGAGAACGAGGTGCTGGCGAACGGCACCATGCCGGCGCGCGCCGTCTTCAAGTTCTTCCCGGCGCAGTCGGAGGGCGACTCCATCCTGCTCTACGGACCGGGGCACCAGGTGGTCGAGACCTTCACCTTCCCGCGCCAGTCGACGGGCGAGGGCCTCTGCCTGGCCGACTTCGTCGCGCCGCGCTCGACGGGCGTGACCGACTACGTCGCCCTCTTCGCCGTCACCTGCGGCGGCGGGGTGCGCGAGCTGGCGGAGCGCTGGAAGGCCGAGGGCCGCTTCCTCGACTCGCACATCGTCCAGTCGCTCGCCATCGAGGGCGCGGAGGCCTTCGCCGAGCTGCTCCACCGCCGCCTGCGCGAGATGTGGGGCTTCCCCGACCCGCCCGAGATGACCATGCAGGAGCGCTTCAAGGCGCGCTACCGCGGCGTGCGGGTGAGCTTCGGCTACCCCGCCTGCCCGCGCCTGGAGGACCAGGAGAAGCTCTTCCGTGCCCTCGACGTGGAGGGCGCCATCGGCGTGCGTCTCACCGAGGGCTACATGATGGACCCCGAGGCGTCGGTGTCGGCGCTGGTGTTCCATCACCCGGAGGCGCGCTACTTCGTGATCGCGCCGGGGGACCTGGAGGCCTTCGAGCGGCGGGGCGCGGGGAGCGGCTGAGGCAGCTCCTGATGATTCAGCCACATCACGAGGATCGCGAAGAAGCTGAAGACGAGGGCGAGCTCCTTCACGGTGTGTGTGGACCTCCGCCGAAGACCGTGAGACATCCGCCGTCGACCAGGAGATCGGTCCCGGTGATGTAGGACGCGTCGGGGCTGAGTAGAAAATCGACGGCGGCGGCCACGTCCTGCGGCTCCGCGACGCGCGCGATCGGGCTCGCGGCCACCATCTGCATGATGACCGCATGCCCGTCGATCTCGGACTTCCCCATCGGCGTGTTGGTGATGTTCGGAGAGACCGTGTTGACACGAATGCCCCGGCGGCCGAATTCGAGCGCACGTCTCTTGACGAGCTCCATGACCGCGAGCTTGGAAACGCCGTAGGCAATATCGGGAACGTCACTGATCGACTCGAGGCGCTCGAGTGCCGAACGATCGGTCGGATCGCCGATCGCTTCGAGGTGAGCCGCGCGAGCCATGTGGCCCGCCATCGAGGCGATGACTACGATCGCGGAGCCGGACGGCAGGCGACGCGCGGCCTCGTCGAGGAGGGTCAGCGTCCCACCGAAATTGATCCGGAAGATCTCCGCGGCCGAGGCCAGAGTCGGTGAGACGCCCGCGCAGTGGGCGACGGCCACGAGCGATCCGAGCGCGCCGGCCCGTTCGAACGCGCGCGCGACTTCGGCCCGCTCGGTCACGTCGCCGGCGGCACCTTCGGCCGCGAAGCCGCCGCGGCGCAAGGCCGCGAGCGCTTCGGCAAGCGTCTCGTTCACCCGGTCGACTAGGTAGAGCGCGTGCCCGCGGTGGGCGAGGCGCTCGGCGACCGCGCGGCCGATCCCGCGCGCACCACCCGTGATCAGAGCGACCGGCTTCATTCGAGGTCTCTCAAGGCTAGCCCGTCACCTCGGGGATGCACCGGTGGCGGGGGGTGATCCTCCCGCCCCACCTGCGCCTCTCCAAGTCCGACGGATTCCTGACGGCCACCCATCCCCTCGTGCCCAAAATGTGTGCGGCTTGTACAGGCACACCGGAATGACGCCGCGGGAGCCGCAGCCCCCGTGCCAACAGGCTGACACGGATGGAGGGAGACGCGGCACCAGCCGATAAAGGAAACATGGATCGGCCTGCTACTGCAACTTCACCCCACGCCGCCTGGTACAGCGTAACTCCAAAGGGAGGAGCCATCATGAGGACATCAATACTACTCACAGCCGCCCTTTTGGCGGTCGCAGCCCCAGTAGCAGCCGATGTCCTTTGTCAAAACACACGGCACCCCAAGGGAATCGTGCTGCGTGTCACTTGCAAGGCTAACGAGACAGATGTCGTGTCGCGGGTTGTGAGCCTGCTCGGCCCTGGCCCAAAGGGTGATCCAGGCCCGAAGGGAGACAAAGGCGACCCAGGCCCCTTTCCCATGACGCTTCCGTCGGGTGAGACCTTGACGGGGCTTTACCGGGACGACAACTATGTGAACAACGGAACCGGCGAATCTGCGGTCGTCGTTTCACCCGGTATCGGGTTCACTTACCCCCTCGCGACGGCGCCCACGCCGAACGTAGTCCCTATTGGGGGACCGCCGACCGCCGCCTGCCCCGGGTCCGCGTCAAATCCCCAAGCCACCCCGGGCAACCTCTGCCTCTACGCAGCACAAGGTAGTACACCCACGTGCTTGTACGAGCCCGTCGGCAACAGTTGTGGAGTCGTCAGCAGGTTTGGGTTCTCTGTCTATCCGACCTCTACGCCGTCTGGGTCCGAAGGGACTTGGGCAGTTACGGCTCCCTGAACATCCTTCCCCCGCCCATGCGGTATTCCACCGAGTTGCTCTGGACCGCTCGTGACCGGCGGCGACCCTGGAGGGGACCAAGTCTATATCATGCTGGAGGGCGGCCGCGCGTGAGCCTACGCCCGCCCCCACGCGAGCTGCGCCTGCGCGGGGATGCGGTAGACGTCGCCGGCGCGGAACTTCGCGATCCCCTCCGTCACCTCGCGCTTCACCTGCGCCCGTTCCGCCGCCGACAGATCGGCGAGCAGCGACGCGAGCGGCCCCGCCGTGTCGCCCGTCACCGCCCAGAACTCGTCCGGGTCGTGCGCAAACCACGAGAGCACCACCCGCTCCTGGCCGACGGTCTGGTAGCCCGCGCCGACGAGCGCCTTGGCGAGCGCGCCGTCCTGGGAGAGGTGGAACGCCCCCGGCACCGCGGGGTCGGTCGGCGGCAGCGTGCGCACCTTCGCGAGCGCCGCCATCGGGATCGTGATCCAGGGGTTCGCCTCCGGCGGCGCCCAAGCCGAGAGCGCGATGCGGCCGCCCGGCACGAGCGCGCCGCGGAGCCGCGCGAGCGCCGCCGGCGGATCGGCGACGTAGATCAGGCTCCAGCGGCCGAGGACGGCGTCGAAGCTCTCCGCCGGCAGGTCCATCGTCATCACGTCCGCGGTGCGGAACTCGACGTGCGCGAGGCCGAGGGCGGCCGCGCGCTCGCGTGCGGTCGCGATCATGCCCTCGGCGACGTCAATCCCGAGCACGCGGCCGTGCGGCCCCACCAGCACGGCGACCTGCAGCGTCGGATCGCCCATGCCGCAGCCGACGTCGAGCACGCGCTGGCCGGGGCCGATCGCGGCCGCCGCCACCATGCGGAGCGACATCGGCCAGGTGAACGACTGGAGCATCGGCTCCCATCGCCGCCAGCCGCCCGCCACCGCCTGCCACTCGTCGCGCACCATGTCCTTCGCCATCGTGTCAGCTCCCGGGCATGAGATCGGGGATCCCGGTGCCCGCCGTCAAGCCGCCGTCCACCACCAGCGTCGTCCCCGTGATGTAGGACGCGTCGTCGGAGGCGAGGAAGAGGATCGCGCGCGCCACCTCGTCGCGCCGCCCGAAGCGGCCGACGGGGACGGCCGCGCGCGCCCGCTCCTCGCGCTCGGGCGCCCCGCCGAGCGCGCGCGCGAGCGCGGGCGTGGCGATCAGCCCGGGGCAGACGGCGTTCACGCGGATGCCCGCCGGCGCCAGCTCGAGCGCCGCGGTGCGCGTCAGGTTGATCATGCCGGCCTTGGCGGCGTTGTAGGCGGCGAGGCCGCGGTCGCCGCCCAGGCCCGAGATGGAGGCGACGTTCACCACCGCGCCGCCGCCCTGCGCGCGCATGACCGGCACCACGGCCTGGAGGCCCGTGAAGGCGGCCGTCAGCGTCACCTCGAGCGTGCGCGTCCAGGCGTCGAGGGCGAAGCGCTCGATCGGGCCGATGCTGGTCGCGAAGGCGTTGGAGACGAGGACGTCGACGCGCCGGAAGGCCGCGACCGTCCGCTCGACCAGCGCGCGCACCGCTGCCCCGTCGCCAACATCCACCGCCTCGAAGACGCCGGCCGTCGCGCCCGCCACCTCCCGGCCGCGCTCGCGGTCGACATCGGCGACGACGACGCGGGCTCCCTCGGCCGCGAACGCCCGCGCCGTCGCGGCGCCGATCCCGGACGCGCCGCCGGTCACGATCGCCACCCGGCCCGCGAAGCGACCCTCCATCGCTCCCGTCGCTTAGCACCGCCGGGG
>WNFC01008736.1_pt1 | contig 14903 bp, 16 predicted proteins | sample 5400541 | NCBI WGS metagenome assembly WNFC01 (sample SAMN13153342, study PRJNA577476) | soil metagenome | isolation source: 120 cm saprolite under Douglas fir tree site 2 hole 2 replicate 1 | place: USA:California | collected 2015-04-18
GCCTGACGGTTGCCAAGCTCGAAGGTGGGCGCTGCACCGTGGCAGTTATCCCGCACACGGTGGAGATGACCAACCTCAAGTCGCTAAGGGCAGGAGATCCGGTCAACCTGGAGGCCGATCTGATCGCGAAATATGTGGAAAAAATGATGAAACGGGATCGAACGGAAAGTTCGCTTACGATTGAGGAACTCGTGCAGCAAGGGTTTTAGAAGAAGTGCGTTGCCTGCCCTCGACGGAGCTTGCCGAAAGCAACCCCGGCGGACCCCCGCTAAGTGTTGCTAACAGGCGTGGCTGTTGAAAAACTCTTTCCCGCGAAATTCGCAAAAATTAAGATCGCGTCAGGATGCCCGACAAACGACTTTCTCAGTTTTCCTAGACATTTTCTATCCCCCCAAATTTTGGCTGTTTTGAGGAAAAGGGATTTTTTCAACACCCACAGGCCATTTCACTCACAAGGGGCATTCGCGAGAATTGCCAGACATGCGCGGGATTTCGGCATAAGAGTTCTGCGGCTTGAGCTGACTGGGCAGTGATGAGCGACGCGATGTTTCATCAGCATGCGGTCAGCGCCGCACAAGCAGTAAGCCGTCCGGGTCTACTTGTGGATCCGACACGTCACGATCAAACGAAATTACTGCTTCTTCCTCATGAATCCAGACGATATGGCGATATCCCAACAACAATCGCGCTGGTTCCGATTCTGCGCATTCAAACTTGCGCCGAGCCAACAGCAATAGCTGCTCTACGATGCCTTTGTTATCTGCGCTGTGCGCGGACGAAATGGACCGCTCCGAACCTGAATTCATCTTGAATTGGTGTAGGATGTGGCATCAAGAGGGCTGGCCATGAGCATTCGCGTCGCGTCGTCGTCCGGCTTCGCGGTCGTCTCTTCGCTTCTAATTTTCAACATAGTTCCGCTTGCTTTTGCGAGTGATCCGCAGTGGGTGGAAGTTCGGTCTCCTCATTTCTCTGTGGTTACTGATGCCGGAGAAAAGCGTGGCCGGGAAACGGCATTAAAATTCGAGCAGATGCGCGCAGTGTTTGGAGCGCTCCTGACCAGAGCCAAAGTTAACCTGCCTGTACCGCTGCAGATCGTTGCGTTCCGCAATACAAAAGAGTTCCGGCAATTCGCACCACTGTGGCAAGGTAAGCCGACGCAGCTGGCCGGTCTGTTTCAAGCCGGCCCGGATCGCAGCTTCATCCTGCTGGACATGTCGGTGGAAGACCCCTGGACGGTGGTGCTTCATGAATACGCGCACCAACTGTTGAGCGGCAACATCACCGGGGAGACCCAACCATGGTTCGACGAGGGCTTCGCCGAGTATTTCTCGACCATTGAGGTGGACGGAAAACAAGCCAAGCTGGGCAAGAAACCGCCTCCGGGAGATTGGGAGGTTTTGCATCAGTACGGCATGATGAAGGTTTCGGACCTGTTCCGGGTGCAGCACGATTCGCGCGAATACAACGAAGGCGACCGGCGGTCGGTGTTCTATGCGGAGTCATGGCTCCTGGTGCATTACCTCTACGACACGAATCAGGTCGCGAAGGTGTCACCGTTCTTTAACGCAGTGATGGATCGGAAGGTCAGCATTGAAGACGGCATCCAGCAGGCCTTCGGCATGAGCGCGGCCCAGTTCGACAAGACATTGCGCGAGTACATGGCACGCGGCCAGGTGAGGTATATGAGCATTCCGACCCCGCCGGGGATCGAAATGACCGGGTATACAGTTGCCTCGATCGGTGTGGCGGTTGCGAAAGCGGTCATGGCCGACGCTCACCTGCATTCGATGGATTACCAAGACAAGGCAGCAAATGAATTCGAGGAAGTCTTGACGATCGAACCGAATAATGGGGCAGCACTACGCGGTCTTGGATACGCATCGCTGCGGAAACAGGACTTCCAGCGCGCTGCCGGTTACTTCCAGAAGGCGATGCAGGCCGATTCGAAGGATCCGCGAGTCTATTACTATTCGGCGCTTCTGGTGAACCAGGAGGGTTCCTTTGCTCGCGATGCCGAAAAGCTCGCGACCATGAAGAAGGAATTACAGACCTCACTGGCGCTGGATCCTGACTTCGCTGATAGCTACGCTCTGCTCGCCTACACTCAGATGTCCTCCGGTGAGCATGATGAGGCGCTGGAATCCATGAAGAAGGCATTGCAGCTTAGCCCCCGCAACGAACAATACCTCTATAACCTGTCCCAAATTTATTTAGCCGTTCAAAGAGTGGATGAGGCGGTCAATGTCATACGAAGCTTGGAAAACAGCCGAGATCCGGGGATAGCCGCCAGCGCGCGAAATTCGATGGAGCAGGTAGCGAAGATGAAGATTGTCCTGGAGGCTATGTCCAAACGACCAGAAGGGGGAAGGGTCGAGGGCCCGTCCCCGGATCATGAGGCCGCGGCGAAGCCGAACGACACCGCAGCAGATAACCAGTACAAGCCACTTCCTCGGGACCCTCATCCATTGAGATTTCTCAAGGGCAAGCTGATGAACGTAGACTGTTCCGCCGCGCCGGCAGCGGTGCTGACGGTGATCTCCGAGAGGAAAACTTGGAAGATGAGGGTGGCCGACAGCAAGCACATCATAGTCATAGGGGCCGACAATTTTTCTTGTGGGTGGACGAACCAGAGGGTCGCGCTTAATTACCGGGAGACGGCCGATGGCGAGGGCAACGTAGCGACGGTGGAGATCCAATAACCGAGGTCGCGACCCGTTCATTGATGAATCAGGCGTACTTCGACTGGCTGGCGATGGGGGCCCTGCCTATTTAAGCTGGCTACTCCTTGCCCACTTCTCACGCTTCAATCTTCAACTCGTCCAATTCAAGAAATTCCCGCACGATGGGCTCCTGGCACTTCTCCATCTCTTCATACGTCCCGAAGAAGATCACCTTGGCCTCGTGCAGAAACACGACACGGTCGGCTAGCTTATTCGCCAGCCGCATGTCATGGGTGACGACGACGCTGGTCAGGTGAAGCTGAATCTTCAGGCGTTTGATGAGGTCACCCAGCAGTTGTGCCATGAGTGGGTCCACCATGGTGGTGGGTTCGTCGAAGAGCACACACTCGGGCTGCGCCGCTAGCGCTCGGGCGATGGCCACCGACCGCTTCATTCCGGTGGAAAGATCCGAGGGCAGCAGATCGCGCATCTCCTGCACGCCGACCATCTGCAGCAGTCCGTCAACAATCTGGAAGATCTGCTCTTCGTTCAAACCGCGCCTCTCGCGCAGCGGAAATGCGACATTCTCACGGACTGTGAGTGAGTCGAATAGAGCCCCGTTCTGAAAGACCATAGTGACTTTCTTGCGGATTCCTTCCATCTGTTCTTCGGTGTAGCCGGTAATTTCCTCGCCGGCCACGATGACACGTCCGGAATCGGGTTTGAGAAAACCCATAATTTGCTGCAGCGCGACCGATTTTCCTACTCCGCTGCGTCCCAGGATGCACACGGTTTCGCCGGGGACTACGTCAAAGCTGACGCGATCGAGCACGACATTGTCGCCAAATGCCTTTGAGACATCCTGGAACTGGATGTAAGGTTGAGGCGTTGCGTCGTCAGGCATCGAGGTCTTGGCTAATCGCTGTTGGTCTGCGATCTCACTCAGTACGCCGGCTCGTGTTGGCCACTTCCAACTCTTCTGGCGTGTTCAGGTTCCGAAAGATGTCGAGTGAAGTTCCGGCTCGCACCAGTTCATCTTCATCGATCACCCGAATTTCAAGCAAGTCGAACAACCGGTCGATCTTGTTGTGGCCGGCGCGAAGCGCAGTCTCTGCGCCCTCGGCAAAACAAGATTAGATTCAAGTCCGTCGCCGAGGCCCGCAGAGCTGCATGGATTCCGCCCAAAGGCCCACGGTTCTGAAATATGTCTTCAACCACCGGACCGAATTTCCCGAATTTCGCGACATCACCAACGATGCGAACATCAGAAGCGAGACCCCGCGCCAGTTCGAGCGCACGGGCCAGCAGCGTTCGGCCATCGAGCGGCACGAAAGCCTTGTCGACGCCCATCCGAGTGCTTTTGCCGCCTGCGAGGATGAAAGCGGTCACTTCCGGCATGGGGCGATCATACACTCGCCGCCGTGCGCTCTAAAGGGGGCTTCACCATGACCGCCTACCCAATCCCGAGTACCCTCGAGGAGGCACCCCCCAAAGAAAGCATCCACAGGCCAACCCTCTGTATTCAAACGCTTTGTCTCCCAGGCAGCGCTCACCCGTGCACGAAGGTAACCTGTTCAAACGCGGCGCTTCAGGAGAAGATGAGCCCTGCGTTTGGCGTTCGACCCGGTTCGAAAGTAACCATCATGCCGCAGAAACTCATGGATGTTCTTATGCTTGGGCGGTGCTCTCACGAGTTTTCCTGGCCGAGGCGTGGCGCCGACGGCGAATATTACCAGGTTTGCCTGCTGTGCGCGGCCGAATACAAGTACGACTGGGCGACCATGCGCCGCACCGAGCGCGTAGAACACGCCAAACCTGAAACCGGCATCCGCCGCAGTCATGGTCGAGTAAAACGTCCATCCTGGGTACCACGAGCGCGACGGCTTAAGTTGGACGCGCCTGTGCGTTACCGAATCAATAAGAGCAACACATGGCACGAGGGCACAATCGAAAACATCAGCCAGACGGGAGTGTTCTTTCACGGTCCGCAGCAATTGCCACTGAATGCGCTACTGGAAATGGTGTTTGAGATGCCGGAAGAAATCTCCGGCCAGAAGAACAGCAACGTACTGTGCCAGGGTCGTGTCATGCGTTCCAAGGAGACTAAGGAAACAAATGAGGGCACGGGCATGGCCGCCTCAATCGTCGACTATAAGTTCATCCATTAGAGGAAGCACCTCCAGCCTGATAGTGATCAATTGCAGAACAAAATTACATCGATAGGATTGCCCCTCTGCATCTAAACTATAGTTATCACAACCATTAAGATGTGTGGCCCATTCCGTGGGCAGGAGTCGAGATATGAAAGAGATTTCGCGGTGGTTCTCTCCTTTTCTTCTGGCAGCGATTCTGCTGTTGGGCGTGGGCTGCTCAAAGAAGCCGAACGATGCACAGGTCAGCACTGATGTGCAGAACAAGTTCAGCCAGGATTCCGGCCTCTCCGATAAACAACTCACGGTACAGGCGAGCAAAGGAGTGGTTACTCTCGCGGGCACGGTGGATAACGATGCACAACGCGATGCCGCGGCCAGGCAGGCGGCATCTGTCCCAGGCGTGAGAGAGGTGGTCAACAATCTCCAGGTCGGATCCTTGACCGCGACGGCTGCACCACCGGCAGAATCCACCGCCTATACTGCGACCCATCAACCAAAGGCCGCGCCGGGCAGGAAATCTCGTCACACTCACGATACACGGGATCAGGGAAGCGTCAGCAACAACGCTCCCCTGACGGCCGATAGCTCCAGCTCCGCGCCTCAGCCTCCAGCTGGCGATCCGCCTCACGCACCGGACACGCGCTCCGCGCTGCCACCGCCCCCTCCACCCCATAAAGTCACGGTCGAGCCAGGGACGCAACTGGCCATCCGCTTGGTGGATGCCATCGACACTGAAAAGAACAAGCTCGGTGACACCTTCCACGCCACGCTGAACTCTCCCCTAAGCGTCGACGGAGAAGAGGTGGTACCCGCGGGCACCGACGTGACTGGTCACATCGTCGACCTCAAGAGCGCAGGCAAGTTTGCCGGACAGTCGGTATTGGTTTTGCAGCTCGATAGCATCGCATTGGGCAGCAGGACTTACAACATTCAGACTGACCAATACAAAAAACAAGGCAGTTCGCGGGGCAAGAACACCGCGGAGAAAGTTGGCGGCGGCGCGATCATTGGAGGCATTATTGGCGCCATCGCTGGAGGCGGCAAAGGCGCGGCGATTGGCGCCGCAGCTGGCGGAGGCGTGGGCGGCGGTGTGCAAGCCGCAACTAAGAGCCAACAAATCAAACTGCCGTCGGAGACGGTCCTGAACTTTACCCTTCAAGCGCCGGTGACGGTGGTCAAGGCGCCGAACCCGAGCAGTAATCGCCCCAAATTGGGGGACGCCCAGTAGAGCGACTGGCCAGAAGCCTTCACCACCTGGTGCGACAAGTTGACGATCTCAACCGAGTGCGGCTCCAGCGTAAGTCCCTGGCAGCTTGGCGGACGGACGCGATTGTTTTGTGACCGAAGTTACTTCAGGGACAATCTGGAGAACGAATCGAGGAGCGGGCAGCTCGCAATCCTCATATAAGGCGATTACTGCGGTTCACTCAGCCGTAACTAGCGGCAGTTGATAGCGGGCTGAATAATTGCAGCGGGGGGATTTGTTCCGATGCTTTCTTCACGAAAGGTCATGCCCGTAGCCTGCCTGTTGTGGGGCATGCACGTCGCTGTCCTGCTCGTGTTCGGGACGCGAGGGCACGGTCCCCGCCTCTCGGATTTGATCCAGTTGGCGCTGGGACTATTAACGGTGCTGACCGTGCTGGGTGCCGCGAAACGTTCCGACAGTTTTGGCCGCTATTTCTGGTGGCTGACAGCATTTTCCTTTTCGATCTTATCGACAGGCCAGGCCCTCGCCATAGTCAGCGAAGTCGCGTTGAGATCATCCTCCCTCCAGTGGGTGGCTAATTTTCTCTTTACTTTCTGGTTCATTCCTTTTGGCGTCGCACTTTTTCTAGACCCTGATCACGAATTGAATGGCTTTGACAGCCTGCTGATGCTTGATCTCGCGCAGGCGGCCGTCTGTTCGGTTGCGGCCTACCTGTTCTTTTTTTATCTGCCAGCGCGAGAGAACGCGAGTTCCGAGTTAGTGCATACGGTTTGGGAGCCCTACTTTCTGGTGTACGGGCTGGTCGTCGCGGCCTTCCTGTTGCGTTCACATCTGGCATACACCAAGGCGGCGCGTGCTCTATTTGGCCGAGTCGGATGTTTTGTGCTGATCTCCGCCCTTAGCGACGCGGCCTACTATTACGGGCCGGGTCTTCATCTGAAGACCGGCGACTGGTTCGACTTGGTGTGGAGCGCGGTCTTCCTTGTTCCACTGTGGACAGCGTCCACCTGGAACAGTGCTGGACATGCCGAATTGCCTGCCGCTCCCGTTCAGTCCAGAGGAATGGTCATCATTCAGGTGTTCCCCCTTCTTTATCCTCTACTGATCTTGGTCATGTCAGCCGGGATTGCACGCGAGCGCATCGAGCTTGCCTCGATTGTAGTTTTCGCTTGCTTTGCCTGCTCCAGCGCCCGGTTGCTCGTGACCCAACACCGGCTGCTGAATGTTCAACGATTGCTTCGCCACGAAGCTTCGCACGATGGGTTGACCGGGGTCAGAAACCGCATGGGGATTCTGGGCGCACTACGCGTTGAACTGGAGCGTTCCGAGCGCCACTATGGCCAAGTGGGGATCATCATGGCAGATGCCGATCGCTTCAAGCTGGTCAATGATAGCTTCGGACACGACGCCGGGGATACTGTGTTGCGCAAAATCGCGGCCGAAATCAGCGGTTGCCTCCGCCCTTACGATTATGTAGGCCGCTATGGTGGAGAAGAGTTTCTGATCGTCGTGCCCGGCTGTTCAGCCGCCGAAACCGTACAACTTGCGGAGCGCATTAGGGTGCAGGTTGCGGATTGCGCCCTCTCAGTGTCCGGTGCTCCTCTGGTGGTGACCGTGAGCATGGGTGTCGCCTCAGGGAGCTCGCTGGAAGAACTTGAGGCTATGTTGCAGGCCGCAGACTCCGCCCTTTACATCGCCAAACATCACGGGCGCAATCGAGTTGAGGTCAAGGATCTACGAACTGGCGTTACCCTAGGCGCGCGGTAGAACAGACCTAGATACGCAACAGGAACCGCTTTAATCCAGGGCTCAGACGAAACAAACTATTCACAATTTGGGCGCCTGGCTGACCAACGTCGCTGCGCGGTGTCATGGATGAGTCTGGCTCCGGTGGGGAAGAAATCAGGAGCGACTCGGCCCTGTTCACGTAAACTTTCCTTTGCCGCCGTTTCCCCTCTGATGCCGCTCATTACCGCACTGCTACACACCGAGAACGACGCCCGCCGGTTGGGACGGACTCTACAAACGTTGCTTCCCTGCGATGAAATCATCGTCGTCGACCACGACTCACATGACACCACCTTGCGCATTGCGCGTGAATATGGTGCACGAGTTGTGGCCGCCGAGCCCAGCCGACCGCTGGAACACTATCTGCAACTGGCGCGGCATGATTGGATTCTCTGCCTGGAGCCTCTCGAGTCGCTAACCGAAAGCTTGGAGGCCACTCTGCTGGAATGGAAATCGCTCAATGCTGTCGAGACGGGTGTTTTCGCCTTCTCTGTACTTCTGCGTGAAGAAACTCCCACCGGTTGGTTCTCCAATCCAACGCCGCAGCCACGCCTGGTGTCTCGCGAATATGATCAACGGCGTGGCCGGCTTCAGGCCAGTCACCCCTCAGCGCCGCTATTGGAGGGAGAACTATTGCGCTTTGCCCTTCGCTGAGCAAGGTCTCGGATTCACCGCAGGAGCAGCCCGGCTGCGATCGATTCTGCCTGCCGCGCGCGGCTGTTCATGAAGGCTACAGGCTAGGTAGGATTCGACATTTAAGTCGGCCAACCATCTTGGTATCAATCACTTGCCTTTCCCCCTGTCCGTTCGGACAGTGACTTCGGTACCTTAGTCCTGCGGGTAATGAACGCCTTATAATCGCCATAAGAATCCAAGATTTCAGCGATTCGCGCGCATAATCGCGGACAAGGACTCAGTGGACCCCATTTTTGCATCGGCGATTTTTTTGCTAGGGCTGGCATTCGGCAGTTTTCTGAACGTGTGTATCTACCGCTTGCCCTTGGGGTTGTCCGTGGTGAAGCCGCGCTCGCTGTGTCCCCGGTGCCAGCGTCCGATCGCTTTTTTCGACAACATTCCCGTGCTGAGCTGGCTGATTCTCGGCGGACGTTGTCGCCAATGCAAGGCAGCGATTTCGGTGCGCTATCTATTCATCGAACTTCTCACCGGAGGCGTTTTCCTAGCCTGTTACTGGCATTTCGGACTCACGCTCGCCACCCTGAAATATTGTGTCTTCGGATTCTTGTTGTTGGGACTCATATTTACCGACGCCGAAACCAAGCTGCTGCCTGACAAGTTGACACTTCCCGGCCTCGTAGTGGGAATGCTATTCAGCTTGTTTGTTCCGGTCAACGACCTGGCTTCACAATTCTTGCCCGCGGCGGTCAATCTTCCGTTTGGCTCCGACCTGGTGGCGCCTTTGATGTCTGCGCTCGATGCCCTCTTGGGCGCGGCAGTAGGCGCCGGGTTCATCTACGGCGCAGGCGCAATCTACTTGCGTTGGCGTGGAATGGAAGGCATGGGCTTTGGCGACGTTAAGCTGATGGCAATGGTGGGGGCATTTGTCGGGATAAAGCTCACGGTATTCACTATTTTCACGGCATCGTTGGTGGGTTCGCTCTTCGGAGTGGGAACCGTACTTCTGGTCTGGGTGAAGCGCACCCATCGCTTCATGCGGAGCCTGGCGAATACCCAAGCGGCACGGCGCCGCGGATGGCAATCTGCTCAGATGGTTTATCGCTTTTATCAGATGCCGTTCGGCGTTTTCCTGGGCAGTATGGCGCTTGTTGCCTTCTTCTTCGGAAACAAGTTCTTGCACTGGTATGGGGGGCTGTGGTGAGGCTTCTTAGCAATCCCGTGATGATGAGAGCCTTGCTGCTGTTACTTGCGGCGGGATGGGCCTTCCTCCTCGGTGTCTGGGGTATGCGCCGCTTGCGTCGAAACCTGGCCGCAGAAGTCGATCTGGAGTCCAACGCGGTTTCTTCCCTTGAAACTCTGCCGCTGTACCTCTACAACACTGTGATCCAGCAGCTCAAGCAGCAGAAGCACGAACTCCAGCTACAGACCCAGGTCGAGCAACGGCGCGCCCGCACTACGGAAAACTTCAGCCAGGCCGTCCTCTCAAATCTGTCTTCGGGAGTGCTCGTCTTCGGGCTCAACGGACTGGTGAAGCAGGCCAATCCCGCAGCTCGGGAGATTCTTGGTTTCGCCTCTCCGGCCGGCATGAACCCAGAGGATATTTTTCGCGACGCGGCGTTATGCGGCTCCAGCGTCTCCCCCAACGGCGACCATGCCGATGACACGCCAAGTCCGCCGGTGCGCCTCGCCGAGGAAGTGCAAGTCGTCTTGCGCGAAGAAAGCAAACGGCGGCAGTTGGAAGCCGATTACCTGACTCCGAGCGGTAAGAGTCGCCGCATCGCCGTTACTGTCTCCGCCGTTCCAGCGGTGGATGGCGCGCTGCTCGGAGCCGCTTGTCTCATCAGCGACCTTAGCGAATCCGAGCGCATTCGCCGTCAACAGGAACTGCAGGGTGAGATCTCGGCTGAGATGGCGCTGGAGCTGCGGACTTCACTGGCCACGATCTTGGGATATGCCCAGCAACTGGCACGCAATCGCGATCCCGAGTTTGCTCAGCAATTGGCCGCTGACATCGCCGGGGAGGCTGCGCTTCTTGATCGCAACATCGGTGGATTTCTCAGTGAAGCAGGCACCGGCACCAACGTCAGAGTCCGGTCAGGTTCGGCCGGAGGTATTTAGGAAAATTCGGTGCTGGATTCACGCTGTTCGACAAGCTGACGCCAGGCAAACAACTTAGGAACCGGGGAAAAAGGATGAAAGCTATGAAGCATATCGCATACGTGGGATTCGGATTCGTGTTGTTCGCCGCTTCGGTCGTCGTGCCGGCGAGCGCGCAACAGTCACAGGCGTCCTCAACCCAGTCTCAGAATCGGACCCAACCTTCGCTTGCCGATTACGCCCGGCAGATAAAGAAAGACAGCCCTCAGCCGAAAGCAAAGCCCAAGGTTTTCGATAACGATAACCTGCCGAAGGATGACAAGTTGTCCATTGTGGGCGAGCAACCACCCGTGGCTACTGACAAATCAAGCGAAGCAAAGCCCGCGGATTCCACGGGGAACGTTCCCGCTGCGACCGACAAGAAATCAGCCACTGAAACCAAAGCTGCGGCCACGGAGGACGACCAGGCGAAGCGGCAGGCTGCATTGAAAGAATGGCAGCAGAAACTCACCGCCCAGAAGGATCAGATCGATTTAGCCGACCGTGAATTGGACGTGCTCAAGCGCGAGTACCAGTTACGCGCCGCTGCGTTCTATGCCGACGCCGGCGACCGTCTGAGGAACTCGGCCGCATGGGACAGGCAAGATACGCAATATAAACAGCAACTCGCCGACAAGCAAAAAGCCCTCGACGACGCCAAGCAGAAGCTTGAAGAGATGCAGGAAGAGGCCCGCAAGGCAGGAATACCTGCGGCGATGCGCGAACAGTAGAGCACAGCGGGAGAGCAGAGCTGGAAGCACAGTTAAGACAGATCGGTTTCGAGTCGTGTCGCTCCGCCCTGTTCCCGCGTTTGGCGCAAGCGCCGGAGCTGCTTCACATGGTGCAGGCTATGCACCAAGTGTAATTTTCTCCACTGCGGCGCTGTCAGCGGGCCTAGAATGGGGTGATCCAACAGCTTCGTGTGCCCGCCGAAACTCTGTTCGCAACGCGCGATGATTTCGTCCATGGCCTCAATTTTTGCGCTAATCTCAGCCCGAACTTTTTCCGCTGGCACTCCTCGCGGCTGTGCAACTCGCGGCGATTTCCGTCCCTCCGGCATGTAACCAAGTCCAACCACCACTAGGGTTCGGCACCTCTGACGCAAGGTCGCCGGGTGGACGATCGGTTTTCCGCCAGCGAGAACTCTCTCGAGTCCCTTTACCGTGCCGGTATAAGTGAGGTACAAATGCTCGAGCACTTCTGCGGCGCACCACTTCCCCGGGGGATGCCAGCTCAAGTCCTCGTCCGACAGCCCTTCCATCGCATCCTCGACAGCTTGTTGCAGTTTTTCCAGAGCGCTATCCATAACTAAACAGGCTCGTTTCAGTCCGCCTTTCCGCCCGCTTCGGGTAGAATGTTGCGCTAGTGAACCCGTCCAAGTTATATCAGGAAGGTGACATGCAGAACATAGGCTGCGCTCAATCACAGTTCGCCAACGTCGAAAGTCAAGGAACAGGCGCGACCTCGAACATCAGCCGGACATCGCCCATTCCCCGAGTTGGCCCACACCCCTCGCGTACCAGCCGTTCATCCACGACCCTGGCACGAATATCGGCAGGCATCTTGCTTTTGAGCATGGGACTATTGCCGGGATGCTCCGATCAGTCAGCCAAACCTACGGAGAGCGTAAAAGAAGAACCCAAGGGGCCGGAACTGGTCACTGGCCGTTCCGGCTTCCAGAAGGTTTATATTGCAGCCCGGGGTTGGGCCCCTGACCCGCAACCCTTCCGCATCGAATCCACTCCCACCCGCGACGGCAACGGCCACGACGGCAAGTGGGCGGTGTGGCGGACTGGCTTCGCCTCGCCTTCGCGTCGGTCCGTGAAAACTTACGTTTGGTCAGGGAGCGCTGCTCCCGACGCCCCTTCGCGCGGCGTAAGCGCGGGCGCAGAAGATACCTACAACCCGAACAATTCATCAACCACAACCTTCGACGTTGCTTTCCTTAAAGTGGATTCCGACCAAGCCTTCGCGACCGCTCAGAAACATGGCGGCGACAAAGTCCTGGAGAAGAGTCCGGACACTCCTGTCAACTATGTCTGCGATTGGAACCGCAATACTAACGAATTGGTTTGGCACGTGATTTATGGCGCCAACCGCGAGGCTGTGAAGCTCACCGTGGCGGTGAATGCCTCGAGCGGCGAGTTCATCCGCGTGGAGAAGTAAATCTGTCTACAATGTCACGGTGGAATATTCGTAATGGAAAACCACTGGCGGGTTTTCGTCCTCAATCTTCCGCGTTGGGCAGCTGCTCTACCACTTTGAGCTCGGCTTCGACTGAAGCAAAAAATCGGCAGATGGCATCAGCCGAGGCGATCGCCCCTTTCAGAGTCTGGCGTTCCCCGAACACCACAATATCCTGGACGGAATATTGGAAACGTAACCGTTCGGCAGCGGATTGTGCGCTCAGCAATTCCAGCTTGGCACTGCGAAGGTCGGACATTAAGCGCGCGATCTGAGCCTGTTTTTTTGGTTCCTCGGTTGACAATCCAGGTCTCCTTAATGTTATGTGTTTGTGCCCGCGAGCCCCGCGCGGAGCCACTCTCGTGGGGGGAGGCTGCTAGCCAACTATGGCGGCTCCGGCCGGGACGCGGTGTGCGAGGTCGCACTCGATGCATGGCATTATACTTCGTTAGTTATACACAGTCAAAGTTAACCTGATTTTGCTGACGCGGAGGCTGACCGGTGCCCAGGCAACCTGATCCAGATTTGGAACAGCACATTCTCGAAGCCGCCTCACGCTTATGGGCCCGAGGCGGCGAGAAATCTCTCACCATGCGCGCGGTGGCCAAAGCCGCCCGCACCACCACCCCCACCGTATATGAGCGCTTCCGCGACCGCGAAGACATTCTCCGCGCCCTGCGCTTGAAGACCCGCCAAGAACTCTTTCATAAGCTCAGCCGCACCCGCACCTTGGCGCAAGCCTGCCAGGCTTACCTGGAGTTCGCCCTTCAGCACCGTGAAGCTTACGGAGTGCTGTTCGACGCAATCGCCCAGCCGCCTTCCTTGCATGAACCATGGCCTTCGTTCAACCTCTTTCGCCAGCGTCTCGCTCGGCGCCTGGGTGGAACGCCTCGTACCCATACCCGACTCATGCTTTCTCTGTGGGCACTGATGCACGGCACGGCCATGCTTGTAAATCGGGGGGGCGCGGAGGGCGCGCTGCGCACGCAAATGTTTCACGCCTGTATCGACGGCTTCGAAGCCGTTATTGCGGCTGCGGCGCGATCCAAGAGCGGAATGCACTCGGGCCCAAAGTGGCCAGCAAATTTGATTCTTGGCGAAGCTGATCGCAGCCAGGTGCTCAACCCCCGAGGGAAGCATGGCAGAAGACGTGGGAGGACAAAACCCAAAACAAGAAATCAGTCCCACCGTTGAATGTCGCGGGCAGCAGGGGCCGGGTGCCTCTGTATTTACTGTGCAGGAATCAGCGGGTTATCGATTCTACGTTCCTCTCGTCGAATTACTTCGTCGGCTTCTGACTTGAGTCCAGCTTCTTCAATCGCTCCACCGACTTCCGCGCTTCTTCGGCAAATGGTCCGTGGGGAAGAATCTTCAGGTAGCTTTCGTAATGGTCGCGAGCCGCACCCGGCTGGCCAAGTTTTTCCAGACACTCGCCTAAACGAAAAGTCGCCAGCGCATCGTTATCCTTGTATAGCAGTGCTTCGCGGTAGCGGTCTTCCGCAGCCCGATAGTTCTTACGCTTGAAATAAAAGTCACCAACCTCTACATCTTTGGCGGCCTTGTGAGGGTCCCAGGGATGGAACTCCGCAACCCCCGAAGCTTCGGCTTCCGCGGCCGCGATTGCCGAAGAACTATTGGGATGCTTTTTGGCATCGTCCGCCGGCGGACTCAAATCCACCTGAGTGTCCTTGCTTGAACTCTCACCAATGTCGTCGCCCAGATCATCGCGCTGCACTCGGTCTGATCGTGGCGGGGTAAGATCGGAGGGCTTCTTCGACGTCGCAGGGCTCTCCGTTTCCGTGCCAGAGCTGGTTTGGCTTCGCCGCGGCGAACTTGCGTCCGACGATCCATTCGCAGGGGGCGACTGCGGGCTGGGATTCTCGGGTAGCGAACTCTGCTGCGCCCATAATCCCAGGCTCAGCCCGAGCATCCCACCCAACGCGAACCGTGAAGACAACCTGAGCAACATGCCTCCATTTTACCCTGCAAAATGGTGCATTGCTGATGGTTGATTTTCGAAGGTCCAGCGATCGGTTTTCATTCCACAGGCAAACCATGAATGCACATCCGTTGCTCCCCGTCTTCGCACAAAAAAACAGGCCGCTCAGGGGGAGGCATCGAGCGGCCTGGTTGGCGAAG
>WNFC01006669.1_pt1 | contig 14901 bp, 18 predicted proteins | sample 5400541 | NCBI WGS metagenome assembly WNFC01 (sample SAMN13153342, study PRJNA577476) | soil metagenome | isolation source: 120 cm saprolite under Douglas fir tree site 2 hole 2 replicate 1 | place: USA:California | collected 2015-04-18
TTCGAGGACGAGGCGATCGACGAAATCGCCAACCTCGCCGAGCAGATCAATTCGTCGGTCGAGAATATCGGCGCGCGGCGCCTGCACACGGTTCTGGAGCGCCTGCTCGAGGAGATCAGCTTCACCGCCTCCGATCAGAGCGCGGGAACGATCGTCACGATCGACCGCGCCTATGTGCGCGACCATGTCGGTGCGCTGGCTATGAACACGGATCTCTCGAAGTTTATTTTGTAGCGGTCGAGGGAGAAAACGTCATTCCCCCCTCTCCCTCCGGGAGAGGGATGGGCTGAGGGTGTGGGCGCTGGTTCGATTGAATTCGAGAAGCTCAGAAACCCTCGCCCTGCCCTCTCCCCAAGGGACCCCAAGGGAGAGGGTTCGAGCGCAAGAGCAGCTATCGCGCCGCCTTTTTCCCGGGCACCCATTTCACGCTCGCCGGGGTCTTCCTCGCGACCGGCTTGGCGGCGGGCGGCTTGGCGAGCCGCTTGATGAAATCGGCGTAGCGGCGGCGGATTTCGGCGCGTTGCGCCGCCGTCATCTCGCCGACGGCAAGATGGGATAGGTCGGCCTGCCGCAGCTCGTCGTCGGACAGTTCGGTTTCCGGCATGACCCTTCCCCTTGCGGTATTGCCGCAACAGCCTCACTTGCCCCAACCTGCCGCGGCAGGCCTTAACAACCCGTTAGCGCGCCTTGCGCGCGCGGCGGCGTGACGGGCCCGGCTCGGTCTTGAGGATTTCGAGCAGGCGCTCGACCGTGTGCGGCGGCAGCTTGCGGATGCGCTCGGCCAGCAGGTTGGCGAGCTCGGTCGCGCTCGGCGCCAACCCGGCGGTGTCGACGGTAACCCGCGGGTGGGAGAGGCGCGCGAGTCGGACCAGCTCATCGGCGTCGTCCCATATGATATTGAGCTGGGCGCAGATGGCGACGACGAGCGCATGAGTCGGACGGCCGCGCCGTCCGTGCTCGAGGGACGAGAGATAGGCCGGCGACAGGCCGAGCGCGCCCGCCATCGTCTTCAGCGTCATGCCGCGCTCAGCGCGCAGCGCGCGCAGCCGCTCGCCGAACGGCGTCATCGGCCGGCTGGCCGCGGCTGCCGGCGCAGCAGGACATAGAGCGCGCCGCCGCCGCCGTCGCACGGCTGCGCCGCGGCAAAGGCGAGGATGCGCGCGCGATTCGGCGCCTCGTTGAGCCAGCGTGGCACGGCGTTGCGCAAGACGCCGATCCCGGCGTCGGCGGAGCTGTCGTCACCGAGCCGCCGCAAGCCCTTTCCGGTGATGACCAGGACGCAGCGCCGCCCGGCGCGGGCGCTGGCGGTGATGAAATCGCGGAGCGTTCCGTGCGCGTCGTCTTGCGTCATGCCGTGCAGATCGATGCGCGCGTCGGGTCGCGCCGATGGGACCGTCGGAGCTTCGACCGGTTGTGACGCTCGCGGTGGCGTCTTTACGATCGGAGCCGCCGGCTTGCGCTTGCGCAGCGGCTTGACGTCGCGCAACGCCGCCTGCCAGAGGTCGGAATCACCCGCCTTTGCCATCGACGAGAACGATGTGGAGGCGACGCGGGCCGTGCGCGCCGAGCTGGATGCGCTGCTCGATGTCGCCGGTGCGCGACGGGCCGGTGATGAAGTTGACGGTGCGCGGCATCGCGCCGCTCGCCCGCAGACGGCTCCAGCCCTCCTCGTAGTGCGGCAGCACCTGATCGGCACGCAGCACGACGATGTGCGTGTCGGGCAGGAAATTCAGCGTCGTCGGCGTGTCCGGCCCGGAGGTCAGCATCAGCGTACCGGTCTCGGCGATGGCAGCGAAGGCCGGCGTCAGGCTGACCTGGTCGCCAGCCGCCGCCTTGCCGCGATGCAGCCGGAGCAGCGGGCGCTCGCCCCAGGGGATGGCGTCGAGCGCCGGGTCGGGCGCCATCACCAGCTCGGCCGGCAGATTTTCCGAGGCGAGATAGAGTGCGACCGCGGCCGGCACATCGGCGAGGCTGGCGACGCGATCGACCGTCGTCTGCACCTCCTCGGCCATGGCGACGAAGAGTTCGAGTCGTGCGGCATCGTCGGCCATCGTCGCGCGCGCCGGGATGAGATTGCGTTTCGGATCCTCGAGCCGGGCGCGCAGCGCGTCCGCCGCCGCGCCATCGAGCGGGCCGCGCTTCAGTGCCTTGCGGATGCCGCCGAGAATATCATCGCGCCCGCTCATCGCGGGCCGCTCGCCCACAATCGCGAGCGTAGCGCCGGCTTCCAGCCGGCTAGCCGGCCGGAGGTCGGCGCTACGGCGGCGTACTGCACCATCATCGCGCTGCCTTACGCTTGTGCTCGGCCCACAGGCTGTGGAAAGAGCTCGGGCCGCTGGGCGAAGAATGCCCAGACCGCGAGACCGCTGCGATATGTCGCCGGCGACAGCTTCGCCTCGTATTCGCGCTCGCGCCAATGGCGCATCATCTTCGGCAGCGGGATCTTCATCGGGCATACGCTCTCGCAGCGCCCGCAGAAGGTCGAGGCGTTCGGCAGATTGCCTGCCTCCTCCACGCCAATGAGCTGCGGCGTCAGCACCGAACCCATCGGCCCGGGATAGACCCAGCCATAGGCATGGCCGCCGACGGCGGCATAGACCGGGCAATGGTTGATGCAGGCCGAGCAGCGGATGCAGCGCAGCATATCCTGGAACTCGGTGCCGAGCATCGCCGAGCGGCCGTTGTCGAGGAGGACGACGTGGAATTGCTCGGGCCCGTCGAGATCACCGGGCCGGCGCGGGCCGGTCGAGACCGTCGTATAGGTCGAAAACTCCTGCCCCGTCGCCGAGCGCGCCAGCAGACGCAGGATGGTCGCGGCATCCTCCAGCGTCGGCACCACCTTTTCCAGACTGGCGAGCACGATGTGGATTTTCGGCAGGATTTGCGTCAGATCGCCGTTGCCCTCGTTGGTGACGATGATGCTGGAGCCAGTCTCGGCGACGAGGAAATTGGCCCCCGTGATGCCGACATCGGCGGCGAGGAATTTCGGCCGGAGGATCTGGCGCGCCTCGTCGGTGAGGGTCCGCGGCTCGTCGAGATTGCGCGTGGGATCGAGCGCGGTATGCGCCGCGCGAAAGGCGTCGGCGACCTGTTCCTTCAGGAGATGGATCGCCGGTGCGATGATGTGGCTGGGCGGCTCGCGGCGGAGCTGGATGATGTATTCGCCGAGATCGGTCTCGATCGGGGCGATCTGATTGCTTTCAAGGAACTCGTTGAGCGCGATCTCCTCGGCGATCATCGACTTGCCCTTGGTCACCGTCTTTGCATCGACGCTGCGGCAGATTGCCAGGATGGTCTCGCGCGCCTCGCCCGGGGTGCGGCACCAATGCACTTTGCCACCGCGCTCGACGACCTTCCGCTCGAAAGTCTCCAGATAGAAATCGAGATGCTCGAGCGTGTGGTTCTTGATGCGCCTGCCTTCCTCGCGTAGCGCCTCGAACTCGGGCAGCCGCTCGATGGCGGCGAGGCGCTTCAGCGGGAAGCCGGTCTTGGCCATGCCGAGCGCCGTCTGCAGCGTCGGGTCGGCGAGCGCCCTGCGCGCGTTGCTCTTGAAGGCCCGGCTGGTCGATTCCATCGCCTAGCGATCCGTCTCGGGAACGCCGATCGGCGCTACCTCGGGCGCACCGATCGGTGCGACCTCGCCGGCCATGTCGGCGAGCACCTCGGCGACGTGGCGGACGCGTACCTTCGAGCCGCGGCGCGACAGCTTCCCCGCCATGTTGAGCAGGCAGCCGAGGTCGCCGGCGAGCAGCGTGTCGGCGCCCGTCGCCTCGATATCGGCGGCCTTGTCGCTCACCATCTTGTCGGAGATCGCCGGGTACTTGATGCAGAACGTACCGCCAAACCCGCAGCAGACTTCCGCGCCCGGCAGCTCGGCGAGGCTGAGGCCGTCGACCGAGCGCAGGAGGCGGCGCGGCTGCTGCTTGACGCCGAGCTCGCGCAGACCGGAGCAAGAATCGTGATAGGTCGCCAGCCCATCATAGCGCGCCGAAACGTCGGTCACCTTCATCACGTCGGTGAGGAAGGAGACGAGCTCGTAGGTGCGCTTGGCGAGGTGCTGGACCTCCATCGCCATCTCGGGCTCGTCGGCGAATAGCTCGGGGTAGTGCTCGCGGATGGTGCCGGCGCACGACCCGGATGGTGCGACGATGTAGTCGAAATCCTTGAAGGCGGCGATGAGCTGGCGCGCTATGGCCTTGCTATCGGCCCGGTCGCCGGAATTATAGGCGGGCTGGCCACAGCAAGTCTGCGCCCGCGGCACCTCGACCGTGCATCCCGCGGCTTCCAGTAGCTTGACCGCGGCAAAGCCGATTGCGGGGCGGAAGAGATCGACGAGACAGGTGACGAAGAGGCCTACGCGAACCGGCGTTTCGGGCATCGAGACGGTGTCCAGGGCGCGACAACGGGACCTAGAGAATGGTCGTCTACCCTGGTGAAAGCAACAGCCAACGCCCACGCCGTACTGCACCGTTCACGGTGCATTGGGGTGCGTAGACGGACGGGCGCCGCGGCGCCCGACCGTCGGATTTTCCTACTGCACGATCTTCCAGCTGCCGTCGGGCTGCTTGCAGGCGGTGCCGTAACCCTGCTGGGTCTGGCCGCCAACAGTAATGGTCTGCTGGAACTCGCGGCAATAGGTGCCGTTCGCCGTCTGGTAATAGTTTCTCGGCACCACCGTGCCAGACGCACCGGATTGCTCGTTGCGCCACGGCAGCGGTTGCCCCGGCTGGCCGGTCTCGAGCGCGGTCTGCGTCGTCCGGTTGGCATAGGCGACATCGGCCTGATCCAGCGATTTGCCGACCTGCGAGCCCAGCAAGCCACCGGCGATGACGCCAATCGCGGTCGCCGCGCCCTTGCCGGCGCCGCTGCCGAACTGGTTGCCGAGAAGGCCGCCTGCGGCGGCGCCGACGAGCGCCCCGCCTGTCGTCTTGTTCATGCCAATTTCGCCCGGCGCCGGACCGGTACCGTAAGGACCCGGCTGCTGGCAGGCCGCCAGCGCAAGAGACATGGTCGCGACCGTGATGAGCTTACGCATAGTGGAGTTCTCCGCGTTCCTGTTCGATATCCGATGTCTGCCATTGCCGGTCCGAGCGTACCGAAATCCGGCGTTTCAGGCCCTAACGTGTCGTCCGTGCGGCGTAGGTTCAAGATGTCGTCGCTTCAGGACGCCGCGCGCCGCGCCGCGACGTCCCGTGGCAGCAGCAGATAATAGGTTCCACGATCCTTCATCATCCCCGCGCGCTCGGCGGCCTCCGGGCCGACGCCCCAGAACAAGTCGCCGCGCACCGGCCCGCGAATGGCGCCGCCGGTGTCCTGGGCGACAACGAGGCGACGCAACTTTCCATTCCCTTCTTTGGGATCGTCGAGGTCGAGCCAGAGCGGCACGCCAAGCGGCAAAAAAGTGCGATCGACCGCCAGGCTGCGCCCGGCGGTCAGAACGACGCCCTGGGCCCCGACCGGCCCCTCGCCGGTCAATTCGCGAAAAAAAACATAGGACGGGTTCTCGTCCATCAGCGCCGCGGCCTCGCCGGGTTGCGCGGCGAGCCAGGCGCGGATCGTCTGCATCGAAACGTCGTCTCGTGCGAGAGCGCCGCGCTCGGCCAGAATGCGGCCGATCGGCACGTAGGGGCGTCCATTTTGCCCATCGTAACCGATCCGCGCGACCGCGCCGTCCGGCAGGCGAATGCGCCCGGAACCCTGGATATGGAGGAAGAAAGCATCGACGGGATCGTCAACCCAGAACAATTCGAGATCGCGCTTAGCGAGGGCACCGCGCTCGATCTCGGCCCGCGTCGCATAGGGTTTGAGCTGGCCGGCCTCGACGCGGCCGCCGATGCGCTCGCCGCGCCAAGCCGGGCGGAAGAGACCGAGCTCGACCATGACGAGATCGGGGGGTCGCCGCAGGAGCGGGGTCGTAAAGTTCCCCTCGCGGCGCCGTGAACCGCGAAGCTCCGCCTCGTAATAACCGGTAAAGAGGCCCGACGGCTCGTTATTGTTCGCGAGGCTGAAGGGGATGAAATCCGCCTCGAAGAAGCGGCGAGCTCCGGCATCGTCGGCCGGGTCGAGACGCGCCGCTTCCGCGCAGATCGCGCGCCAGTCGGCGGCCTTGCCGGCAATGCCGCCCGGACCGATCGCGCTGTCATCGGGTTGCGTACCCATCGCGTCGCAGGATTTCCGCAAGGTTGTCAGCGCTGCGCCGTGCCGGTCCTCGCGCCAGCCCGTGAGATGCGCGAAATCGGTCGCGGCGAGGGTGAGACGATCGGGCGGCGGCGCCTTGGGCACGCAGGAGGCGGTCAGAATCGCCGCCAGGAGCGCGGCCCGGAAACCGGCTCTCACGCGCTGCGGGTGGCCACCAGGAGCCAGTTCGGGTCTTGCGAGCGCGTGTTGCGGGCGAAGGTCCAGAAATCGGTCTTCTCGACGACGTGATCGGGCTCGCCCTCGATGATTTTGCCGTCCGCGGCGCGCGTCACATTGACCTGGTCGGAGACGAACTTGACGGTGACGAAGGCGGTCCTTCCATTGAGCTCCGCCTCATCGATTTCGGCCGCCTTGATGGCGACGAGATGGGTTTCGAGTGTTTCCTTGGCCTCAAGGCGATGGCGGATCGCCTCGGCGAAGCGCTCGTAAACGTCGTCGCTGAGCAGCGGCCGAAGCGTCGCGGTATCGCCGGAGGCAAAGGCCTTGACGATGATCTCGAAGGCCGCGCGGGCACCCTGCGCGAAACCGTCGGGATCGAATTTCGGATCGACATTGCGGATCTGCGCGAGCCCGGCTTCCGGCGAGGCGGCGCGCGGACCCGAAGGCGGCGGCGCCAACTCCTCCCGGCTACGCAGACCTTCGGGAAGATTGACTACGTTGTCGGTCGCTGGCTTGGCGAGCGGTCGGAATTCGCGCGGCTTCTCCGTCCCGGTACGGCGGCCAAGCACGCTGCGCAGGCGCAATACGAGAAACGCAGCGATCATGGCAAAAATGATGATGTCGAAATACTGAAAGCCGTCGCTCATGTCCCACGCGGGCACGGCCGCGATGGCAGCCGGCGCCCCCTATGTTGCAAGGGTTTCGCGTCGAGAACGCTCGACGGACGGTTCGCAACCCCTTAGATAGACGACGAACCCTACCCTGATAACGTAGATAGGCCCATCTCGCGGAAAGGGCAAGCATGGCCATTAGAGCATTTGCGGTGCCGAAACGTATCGTCGCGGCAGGCTTGATGCCATGCTCCTGATCCGCCACGGTCAGTCCGAATTCAACGTAGTCTATAGCGTGACTAGGCAAGACCCCGGCATCCGCGACCCGAAATTGACGGTGGAAGGCAGGGCATAGGCGCGCGTGGCGGCGGGTGCGCTTGCCGAGCACCGGGTGGACCGGCTCGTCACCAGCCCCTATACGAGGGCGCTCGAGACGGCCGAGATCATCGCCCGGATCCTCGATTTGCCGATCTCCGTCGATCCGCGCGTCGGCGAGCGCGCCGCCTTCACCTGCGACGTTGGCTCGCCCGTCCCGGTGCTGCGCCAGCGCTGGCCGCATCTGACCCTCGAGCATCTCGACGAGGTCTGGTGGCCGGACCTGGAGGAGAGCGAGATCGCGCTCGACCGCCGCTGCGAAACGTTCCGCTGCGCCATGGCGGAGTCGGTCGATTGGGAGACCACCGCGGTGGTCACCCATTGGGGTTTCATCCGCAGCCTCACCGGTCTCACCGTCCCGAATTGCGCGGTCCTGCGCATCGATCCGCGACGGCGGGAGCTGCCGGCGGTTCCCCTGCACCTGCCGCCGCCTGCCAGCCCGCTCGAGACAGGCACGCCGCGACCCTGAGCATGGCCGGCTCTGCCGCTGCCGGTTGTCGCCAGCGGGCGATCCGTGCTAGCCCAGCACAATTCCGACGGCCTAGAGATATCAGGAGACCCGTATGGCGCAAGACGAGACCACCGGCCCGGCACCGAATGGCAACGGCACTGCCGCGCCAACCGGCCCGGCCCAGCTCATCATCAACGCGCAGTATGTCAGGGATCTCTCCTTTGAGAACCCGCGCGCGCCGCAGAGCCTCATTCAGCAGAAGGCGCAGCCCGAGGTTTCCCTCGACGTCGACGTCAAGGCGCGCAATCTCGCGCCCGAGCTCTTCGAGGTCTCGCTGACGATCTCCGCCCAGGCCAAGGCGGAGGGCGAGACGGCGTTCATCGTCCAGCTCACCTATTGCGGCGTCGTCACGATCAAGAACGCGAGCCAGGAGATCATCGCCGGCATGATCCTGGTCGAGACCCCCCGCCTGCTCTTCCCCTTCGCGCGCAACGTGATCGCCACGGCGACAAGGGATGGCGGTTTCCCGCCGCTGCTCATCAACCCGATCGACTTCTCGGAGCTGCTGCGCCGCGAGCAGGCAAAGGCACAAGCGGCGGCGCAGACGGCGACGGCATGACGAGGAAGCGCGCTTCCTAGCCTGCGGCCAGCCAGATCGGTTGCTTGAGGAGTTGCAGCATCGCGGCGTGGGCGGTCAGCTCCTCCAGCGAGGCGGCGTGCGGGCGCGCCTCGCGAAGCGGCCGAGCGATCGCGAAGGTCTCGCCGGCGAGCCCGGCATCGACGACGAATTCGAGCCCCGGCTGACGGCCGCCAATCAATTCGAGATAAACGGCGGCGAGCAGCTCGCAGTCGAGCAGCGCACCGTGCTTGGTCCGCGCCGTGAGATCGATCTCGAAGCGCCGGCACAGCGCATCGAGGCTGGCCTGCGCGCCAGGATAGCGCCGGCGGGCGAGCGCGAGCGTGTCCTCGATGGCGCAGGTCAGGGTCTCCTTGCCAAGCCGCCGCAGCTCGGAATTGATGAATTTGAGGTCGAATTCGGCGTTGTGGATGATCAGCCGACCGTCGCCGATGAAGGCCAGGAACTCGTCGGCCACCGCGGCAAAGGGTTGATGCTTTGCGAGGAACTCGGCCGACAGCCCATGGACCGCGTAGGCTTCCTCGGGCATGTCGCGCTCAGGATTGACGTGGCGGTGAAAGACGCGACCGCTCGGCATGTGGTTGACGAGCTCGATGCAGGCGATCTCGACGATGCGATGACCGTCACTCGGGTCGAGACCCGTCGTCTCAGTGTCGAGCACGAATTCCCGCATGCCATCTCCCCCGCCGCCCCGCCAAACCTTGGTTCGGTCCCGCCGCCACTCTGACGATCTCGGCGAGTCGACGCAAGGTGAGGCGGCGGCCGAACCCTGTCGGCACGACGAAATCGGCGCGCCGCCGCTTGTCGCGATCCGGCATCTGCTTGGCGAGGATGGCGTCGAGGCGGGATGCGCTCATCCCCGGCCGCGCGAGGACGCGGGCCCGCTGGAGAAATTCCGGCGCGCTGACGACGATGACGGCGTCCAAGCGGCGCCCATCGCCGCTCTCGAAGAGAAGCGGGATATCGAGCACCACGACCGGAACGCGGCGCGCCGCCATGGTGCGCAGAAACCGCTCGCTTTCGGCGCGCACCATCGGATGAAGGATCTGCTCCAGCCGGCGTAGCGCCGCCTCGTCGTCGAAGACCCGGCGGCCGAGCTCGGCCCGATCGATTCCGTTCGCGCCGCCGGTTCCCGGGAAGGCCGCGGCGACGCGCTGCACCGCCGCGCCATCGCGGCCAAGCAGGCGATGGACACTGGCATCAGCGTCGTGGACGGGAACCCCCAATCGACGCAGCAGCGCGGCAGCCGTGCTCTTGCCCATGCCGATCGAGCCGGTGAGGCCGAGGACGATCATCGCGCCGTCATGCGAGCACGGCGGCGCGAAGCTCCGCCGTCACCTCGGGCTCTACGCCGAACCAGGCGGCAAAGCCAGGCCGCGCCTGATGAAGCAGCATGCCGAGACCGTCGACCGTCGGGTTGCCGCGCTGCCGCGCGGCAGCGAGCAGCGGTGTCTTCAGCGGTGCATAGACGATATCGTTGACGAGGGCGTCAAACGGCAGGAAATCGAGCTTGAGGTCGAGCGAAGCCTCGCCGTCCATGCCCTGGCTGGTCGTGTTGACGAGCAGCTTTGCGTCGCCGAGCGCTGCGGCGCGCTCGGCCCAGGCGACCGGCCGGACCAACGGACCGAACTCGCCCGCGAGAGCCTCGGCGCGAGCGTGCGTGCGGTTGACTAGGCGGATCTCCGGCGCACCGTCGTCGAGCAGCGCGACGACGATGGCCCGCGCCGCGCCGCCGGCACCGATCAGCACCGCGGGGCCGCGCCGCGCCGACCAGCCCGCTTGCGCCGCGCGCAGGCTGGCGATGAAGCCGTAGCCGTCGGTGTTGCGGCCCTCGAGCGCGCCGGCACTGTCAACCACGATGGTATTGACGGCCCCGATGCGCCGGGCCGCCGGGTCGAGGCGATCGACGATCGCAATCGCCGGCTCCTTATGCGGGGTGGTCAGGTTGCAGCCGGCAAATCCGAGTGCGGGCAGGGCGCGCAAGGCGGTCGCCAGATCGCGCGGCCGCACTGCCATCGGCACGTAAGCGCCGTCTATGCTGTATTGCGCGAGCCACCAGCCGTGCAGCGCCGGCGAGCGCGAATGTGCGATCGGCCAGCCCATCACGCCGGCTTTTAGCGCCTTGCCGGTCAGGGTCATCGCGCGACGATCCCGTGCTCGCGAAGCACATCGAGGAGCGGCAGCAGAGGCAGACCGAGGATGGCAAAGTGGCCGCCCTCGACGCGGGCGAAGAGCTGCACCCCGACGCCTTCCAGCCGATAGGCCCCGACCGATCCGAGGATGTCGGCCCCGGCGGCATCGAGATACTGCTCGAGAAAAGCCTCGCTGAAGTTTCGCATGGCGAGCGTCGAGCGGTCGACGAAATGCCACAACAGCTTGCCGTCACGCACGATGCACACCGCCGAGACCAGGTCGTGAGGCTTGCCGCGCAGGGCAAGCAGCTGAGCGCGCGCGGCGGCGCGGTCGTCCGGCTTGTCGAACCAGGCGCCATCACATACCAGAAGCTGGTCGGCGCCGATGACGAGGCTGCCGGGATGGCGGCGGGCAACGCGCATCGCCTTGGCCTCCGCGAGGGCGCTGGCGCAGTCGGCGGCGGTGCGCCGCTCCGCCCAAAACGCGGATTTGAGCTCGGCCTCGTCGATCGCGGCTGGCTCGACGCTGAAGGCGAGGCCGGCATTGCGCAGCAGCTCGGCACGCACCGTGCTGGCGGAGGCGAGAATAAGCGTGGGCAGGACAGCGTCAGGCGGCATGGCGCTCACTCTTCCGTGCCGAGCCGACGGGCGAGCAGCTTGAGGATCGATGCCGCCGTCTCCTCGATCGAGCGGCGCGACACGTCGATCACCGGCCAATGGTTCTGCGCGAAGAGGCGCCGCGCCTGGGTCACCTCGCTGCGCACGGCCTCGATGTCGGTGTAATCCGTCGATTCGTCCTGGTGGAGCATGCTGAGGCGATTGCGGCGCACCTGGATGAGGCGCTCGGGGTCGTTGGTCAGGCCGACGATCAGCGGGCGGGTCGCGGCGGCCAGTTCCGGCGGCAGCGCGACGCCCGGAACGATCGGCACGTTCGCCGCCTTGATACCGCGATTGGCGAGGTAGATGCAGGTCGGCGTCTTCGAGGTGCGCGAGACGCCGACGAGCACGACATCGGCATCGTTGAGTCCCCAACTCGATTGGCCATCATCGTGGTTGAGAGCAAAGGTCATCGCGTCGATGCGCGCGAAATATTCGTTGTCGAGTAGATGTTGCCGCCCGGGCAGTCCGCGGCTCTGCCGTCCGAGATGGCTGGCGAGAGCGCCGATCACCGGATCGAGCACAGGAATGACGAGGACGCCGAGACGGCGGCAGCCGTCCTGAAGCGCGCTGCGCAGCGACTCATTGACCAGGGTGAAGAGGACAACGCCGGGGTTGGCCTCGACCCCGGCGACGACGCGGTCGATCTGCGCCTTGGTGCGCACCATCGACCAGATATGCTCGATCGCCTCGGCATCCTCGAACTGAACGAGGCAGGCGCGCGCGACAGAGTGAACGGTGTCCCCCGTCGAGTCCGACACGAGATGAAGGTGAAAGCGGGTCAATCCACACACCCCTGTGCATCGATCCGCCGGAGCCGCGGGATAACGCCGGCGAATCGCGGCACGGGTAGATTCCATACCCGAGTGCATGCATCTTCAGGCCCGCCCGACATGCTGGGAGCGGTTCTATACATGGCTGAATGAAGTTGAAACAGTCGCACCGCCGTCTCGTCTTATCCCCGGCTTTCGCGCGTCGCACGGACCGATTCGGACCATGGAATCGCCAGCCCTTTCGCGGGCAGCCTAAACTTGCGCACCGTCCCGCGCAATTCACCGTGCGCTGTAGTCATCGAACGGGATAAGTTCTCGGCGAGCGGGGATCCTCAGGATTCACCGCACTACTACATCCTCTATCTATTCTTTAAATAAGAGTAAGGAAGTAGAAGAAGTCGACGGGAGAGGGCGCGTGACAGTGCCACAAGGTGTAAGATCGCCGAAGCCGATGTTGCGGTGTCTCGCCGGCGAGATCTCGGCACGGCCGCCGCTCTGGCTGATGCGCCAGGCAGGACGCTATCTTCCCGAATATCGCGCGGTCAGAGGGCAAGTCGCGAGCTTCCTCGATCTCTGCTACACGCCCGATCTCGCCGTCGAGGTGACGCTGCAGCCGATCCGCCGCTATGCGCTCGATGCCGCGATCATTTTTTCCGACATCCTCGTCGTGCCGGATGCTCTCGGTCAGGCTGTCGCCTTTCGCGAAGGCGAGGGTCCCGTGCTCAAGCCGATTCGCAGCGTAGCCGATGTCGCACGGCTGCGGCCGGAGAGCATTCACGACACGCTGGCCCCGGTCTACGAGACCGTGCGGCGGTTGTCGCTTGCGCTTCCAAGCGAGGTGGCGCTCATTGGCTTTGCCGGCGCGCCGTGGACGGTTGCCACCTACATGGTCGAGGGCGGAACGAGCCGAGGCTTTCAAAATGTCCAGCTCTGGGCCTATCGCGATCCTGCCGGTTTTGCCAGGCTGATCGATTGCCTGGTCGAGGCGACGATCGCGCATCTCTCGGCGCAGGTGGCCGCCGGCGCCGAGATCATTCAGCTCTTCGATTCATGGGCCGGCGTACTGCCCGAACCAGGGTTCAAGCGTTGGGTCGTTGAGCCGACGCGGCGTATCGTCGATGCGCTGCGCCAACAAAACCCGGCGCTGCCAATCATCGGTTTTCCGCGCGGCGCCGGGTTGTTCTATTCGGACTATTTCGCGGAAACCAAGGTCACGGCGATCGGCCTCGACACCACAGTGCCGCTCGGCATCGCAAGGGATCAGCTTCAAAAGATCGGGCCCATTCAGGGCAATCTCGATCCGCTCCTCGTGGTCGCGGGCGGCGCGGCGATGGCGGCAGCGGCGCGGCAGATCGTCGCCGCGTTCTCGAGGCGTCCGTTCATTTTCAATCTCGGCCATGGCATCGTGCCGGAGACGCCTCCCGAGCATGTCGAACAACTCGTCGCCGTCGTGCGCAACGGCTAGCATTCAGCGATGAGCCGGACTGCAGTCGTGCTGTTCAATCTCGGCGGACCGGATCGTCCGAGGTCGGTGCGACCCTTTCTCTTCAACTTGTTCAACGATCGCGCCATCATTGCCTTGCCGCAACCGCTGCGCTGGGTGATTGCCAGACTTATCTCCGGTCGACGTGCGGCGACGGCACGGGCGATCTACGACAAGATCGGCGGCGGCTCGCCGTTGTTGGCGAATACGCAGGCGCAGGCGCAGGCGCTCGAAGCGGCGCTCGGCGCCGATCATCGTTGTTTCATCGCCATGCGCTATTGGCACCCGTTGAGCGATGACACAGCGCGCGCGGTCAAGGATTGGCAACCGGACCGCATCGTGCTCGTGCCGCTCTATCCACAATTCTCGACGACGACGACCGGTTCCTCGCTGGCCGCTTGGGACGAAACCGCGAAACGCATCGGCCTTTCGCTGCCGACGGCGGCGCTCTGCTGCTACCCGCGCGAGGCTGGGTTCATCGCCGCCGCCGCCGCGCTGATCCGCCAGAACTTGGCGCAGATCCCCGCCGGGATTGCTTGCCGCGTCCTCTTCTCGGCGCATGGCCTGCCGAAGAAGATCGTCGCCGCCGGCGATCCCTATCAGTACCAGGTCGAGGCGACGGTGGCCGCGCTGCGCGCTGCGTTGAGCCTGCCGGATCTCGACAGCGTGATCTGCTATCAGAGCCGAGTCGGGCCGCTCGAATGGCTGGGCCCAGCGACCGACAAGGAAATCGCGCGTGCCGGGGCGGCGGGGATTGCCTTGGTTGTCGCACCGGTCGCTTTTGTCTCCGAACATGTCGAGACGCTGGTCGAGCTCGACATCGAATATCGCCATCTCGCGGAACGCAGCGGCGTTCCCGTCTATCGCGTCGTGCCGACGGTTGGCATCGAGGGCGCCTTTATCGCCGGCCTCGCCACGCTGGCACGCCGGGCGGTCGGCACGGGGTTGCGCTGCGGCGAGGGCGTTCGGCTTTGTCCGAGCAGCCTCGTTCGTTGTCCGCTCGCCGCGATCGGGCCGAAGGCCATGTCGTGAGCTGGCTTGTCTTCCTCTATCCGTGGCTCAAGGCGCTCCACATCGTCAGCGTGATCGCCTGGATGGCCGGGCTGCTCTATCTACCCCGCCTCTTCGTTTATCATGCCGAGGAGAAGGCAGGATCGCCGACGGCGGAGATTTTCAAGACGATGGAGCGCCGGCTGCTGCGCGGGATCATGAACCCGGCGATGGTGGCGGTCTTCGTCCTCGGCGTGTTGTTGGCGCTGACCCCTGGCGTCGTCGATTGGGCGAGCAGCTGGGTCTATGCGAAGCTCGTACTGGTTGCCGGTCTCACCGCACTGCACCATGCGCTCGGACGCTGGCGCCGGGAATTCGCCGAGGACCGCAACACGCGGCCGGCGCGCTTCTATCGGATGATCAACGAGGTGCCCA
>WNFC01013051.1_pt1 | contig 14898 bp, 13 predicted proteins | sample 5400541 | NCBI WGS metagenome assembly WNFC01 (sample SAMN13153342, study PRJNA577476) | soil metagenome | isolation source: 120 cm saprolite under Douglas fir tree site 2 hole 2 replicate 1 | place: USA:California | collected 2015-04-18
AGGAACGACAGCAGGTAGGCCGCGTATCGGGTGAGGAGCCCCTTCGGCGTGAGGTCGAACACGAACCCCGGCGTCCCGCTCGGATACAGCAGGTGGATCATCTCCCGATAGCCGACGAGCCACAGCGCGGCCACCACCCAGGCCGCCACGTACTTGCGCCACACGCTGGAGCGGTCGAACAGCCATCCGTAGGCGGTCAGGATCGCGGGCCAGACCACCGCGGCCTCTTTGCACAGCAGCGCGAGCCCGAAGGCGCCCACGGCGAGCGCCTCCGGAAGACGCCGCTCACGGCGGCGCGCGCTCACGAACAGGAGCAGGCCCAGGAGTGAGAACGCGGCATAGGACAGCGTGTCGAAGTTGGACGTGTACTCGAAGTCCTGCCCGTGCGCCAGTCGCGACACGAACAGGACGGGCGGGATCAGCGAGAAGGGGCCGGGCAGGAGCTGGCGGCAGAGGAGGAACAGCAGGACTCCGTTGGCGATGTGGGTCAGGGCGTCGATCGTGTGATAGACCTCGATGTCGTTGCCGAACACCGATCGGCCCGCGAAGTAGTACAGGTTGGCGGAGAGCGGACGGTACGTCGCTTCCGCGCCGCCCTCCCAGGCGCTGGGCTCGAAGAAGCAGTCGGCGATCGAATGGATCTGCTGGCGGTTGTGGTGGAAGTGGCGCCCGTCCTCCCAGTGCCATTTCGGCAGGTTGTGGACCACGCGCGGGCCGTGAGCGAGGGCGAACGCCGCCAGCACCAGCACGACCCCCAACCACGAGGGAGGTGTGGCACTGAGCGGCTTCCAGACGGCGGCCCGGGCGAGAAGAGCGCGAAGCGACATGTCTTTCCCTTGACTCAGCGGCCCTCAAATGAGAGAGTCTAACGTTTTGCGCAGGAGGAAATCGTCCCGATGACACGGATCTCCATGGCGCAGGCCGCCCTGGGTGCCCTTTGCCTGCTGACGTCCTGTGGTGGCGGCTCGCCGAGCGCGCCCGCCGCCGTCGCCGGCACTCCGGCCACTCCGGCGACCACGCCTTCCTCCAGCCCCACCCCCGTGCCCGAGTCGACGCCCACTCCCAATCCCGCGGCTTCTCCCGAGATCAACGACAATGATGCGCCCGTGTTCCGGGTGTCCGCGAACGTGTACTACGTCGACTGTGACGGTCAGATCCTGGAGCACAGCAAGGGCGCGTCGGAGATCCCACCCGGTTGTCGGGCGCACCTCGACGCCACCGCGAAGGACGAGGACGGCGTGCCGACCAACCCGCGCTACCCGGTGCAGTGGCGTTTCGGCAACCCGAACGCTCTCGACGTCCGTGGGTCGAATCCCATGGGACCGATCGTCACCGCCCGCTTCCCGCACGAGCAGGAGATCTACGTCCACGTGGACGGGATCGACTCCAACCGGTTCGTCGTCCGCTTCAACTAGCTCGAAACAGACGATCGACGTCGAGCTCTTGCGTCCGCGGGGTGTCGAACCTCGCGATGGTATCCTCTGCCTCCGCGGAGGTGGCATGCGCCCGGTTCCCCTGGTCCTCGCCCTGTCGCTCGTGGCGCTCCCCGCGCCGGCGGTCGACCCGCCCGCCTCCTACGAGCAGATGGCCGTCGATCTCCTGCGCCAGTACCTCCAGGTCGACACCACCAACCCTCCCGGCAATGAGCTGAAGGCGGCGCGCTTCTACAAGGAGATCCTGGACCGGGAGGGCATTCCCTCCGAGATCGACGAGTTCGCGCCCGGCCGCGCGAACCTCCTCGCGACGCTGAAGGGCTCGGGCACCCGCCGCGCCCTGATCCTCGCCAACCACATGGACGTGGTCCCCGCGGACGCGAGTCACTGGACGATGCCCCCGTTCTCGGGCGCGGTGAAGGAGGGGCTCATCTACGGCCGCGGGGCGCAGGACATGAAGTCGGAAGGCATCCTTCAGCTCGTGACGATCATCCGCGCCCAGCGTGAGGGCCTGGCCCTCGACCGCGACATCCACTTCCTGGCCACTTCCGACGAGGAGGTGGACTTCGCGGGTGCCTTGCGCGCGCTCAGCACCGCGGGCTGGCGCGACCGCCTGGGAAGGGCGGAGTACTTCGTCACCGAAGGCGGCGAGAACGTGATCGGGGACGACGGAAAGCCGCAGTACTTCGGCATCGACACCGCCGAGACTGTACGAGGATCGCGAGGCCTCGGCGCTGCTGCGAAACACGATCTCCATCACCGTCGTCCGGGCGGGATACAAGACCAACGTGATCCCGGGCAGCGCGGAAGCGGAGCTCGACGTCCGGCTGCTGCCGGGTGAGGATCCGCAGGCGTTCCTGTCCGAGCTGCGCGGCGTGATCGACGATCCCCAGGTCCAGATCGTCCCCATCGGGACCTTCCGCAACCCCAACGAGAGCCCGACCGACACGGAGCTGTTCAGGATCATCGAACGGACGATCCGGCGGCACTATCCCGGAGTGCCGGTCACGACCAAGATGTTGTCCGGAGCCACGGAGAGCGTGCTCGTTCGCCCTTTCGGCATCGTGGCTTACGGGTTTACGCCTCTCCTGGCGACGTCGGAAGAGGTCGCCACGGCCCACGGGGACGACGAACGGGTGCGCGAGGACACGATGCGACGGTCCGTAGCCGTCTTCTACGACGTCGTGACCGAGCTTTGCCGGCACAGGAATTGACTGGCGCCGGAGGGGGATCCCTGATATACGATGTCGGCGGAGGGCATATAACGTGAAGAGAAGGGTCGATCTCATCGATCAATTCGCCGACCTCGTGGTCGGCGCCGATGATCCCCGGCGTCTCGCGGAGCGGACGCTCGAGGTGGTCATGTCGCTCACAAACGGCCGCAGCGGCGCGGTGTTCGGGCACGAGCAGGGACGCATCGCCCTGTTCGCCTCCCGCGGCATCGACCAGCATGTCCTGGATGCGGCCAACACCGTCTGGGCCACCCAGCAAGAGACGCTCCGGTCCGGGCAGCCGTTCTACGTTCCCGACGTGAACACCGAGCGCCGGCTGCCCAAGACCGACGGCACCGGCCCCGTCAGCTTCGTGATGGTGCCGGTGATGGGCGCGGAAGGCCTGTCTGCGGTCCTTTACGTGGACAGCTTCGATCCCCACTTCTGCACGTCCCAGGATCTCGAGCGCCTGAGCAAGTTCTCCCGCATCATCGCCAAGGCCGTCGGCGAGAACGTGGGCGGCGTGGGCGTCGAGCGCGCGCCGACCCGGGCGGAAGCGTGGGAGAGCTACCTCGAGCGGACGCCGGTCGAGGACATGGAGCGCGAGAAGCTGCTCCTGCTCCTCAACCGCAACGAGTGGAACATCGCGCGCGTGGCGCGGCTGATGGGCGTGACGCGCCGGACCATCTACCTGCGCCTGCAGCGGTACAACATCCCGCGCGAGCGCGTACCCAAGACGCGTCCGCGCCGCGCGACGGCGTAGGTTGGAACGATCCAGTGAGTCCGGGCGCCGCGCGGCGGCGTCCCGGACCTCCCGTCTCCGTCTCCGTTTCCGTTCGTTCCGCCGATCTAGCCCTTCGCCTGGAGCTTCGCCCAGGTGTCCCGCAGTGTCACCGTGCGGTTGAAGACCGGCCGCTCGGCCGTGCTGTCCCGGTCCACGCAGAAGTAGCCCAGCCGCTCGAACTGCACGCGCGTGCCGGCGGGGAGTCCAACGAGGCTCGGCTCGACCCAGGCACCAGTGACGACCTCCTCCGACTTCGGGCTGAGGTCGGCCAGCAGGTCGCCGCCCTCCGCCCCGGGATCGGCCTTTGCAAACAGGTGGTCGTAAAGGCGTACCTCCGCCGCCTGCGCATGGCGCGCGGAAAGCCAATGCAGGGTCGCCTTGGGTGAGCGTCCATCGGGCGCGCTGCCCCCGCGCGTCGCCGGGTCGTACGTGCAGCGCAGCTCGACCACCTGGCCCGCGGCGTCCTTGATCACCTCCTGGCAGGTGATGAAGTACGCCGCGCGCAGGCGCACCTCGCGGCCGGGGGCGAGCCGGAAGAACTTCTTCGGCGGGTCCTCCAGGAAGTCGTCCCCCTCGATCCACAGCTCGCGCGCGAACGGGACCTTGCGTGTGCCCGCGGACGGGTCCTCGGGGTTGTTGCCGACCTCGATCTCCTCGACCTGGCCTTCCGGGTAGTTCGTGAGGACCACGCGCAGCGGCCGCAGCACGGCCATCCGCCGCGGTGACGTGCGGTTGAGGACGTCGCGCACCTCGTGCTCGAGGGCGGCGTACTCGTTCACGCTCTCACGCTTGGCCACGCCGATCCGCTCCGCGAACTGCCGCAGCGCTTCCGCAGGGAAGCCGCGGCGGCGCAGGCCGGAGATGGTGGGCATGCGCGGGTCGTCCCAGCCGCGCACGCGGCCCTCGTTGACCAGCCGCAGCAGGAAGCGCTTGGACAGCACGGTGTAGGTGAGGTTGAGGCGCGCGAACTCGTACTGGCGGGGACGCGACGGCACGGGCAGGTGCTCGATGAACCAGTCGTACAGCGGACGATGGTCCTCGAACTCGAGCGTGCAGAGCGAGTGGGTGATGCCCTCGATCGCATCGGACTGCCCGTGCGCGTAGTCGTAGCTCGGATACACGCGCCACTTGTCGCCGGTCATGGGATGGGAGGCGTGGAGGATGCGGTACATCACGGGATCGCGCAGGTTGATGTTGGGCGAAGCCATGTCGATCTTCGCGCGCAACACGCGCGCGCCGTCCGGGAACTCGCCCTCAGCTCCGCCCATTCGTAGAGCTGGTCGAAATAGTCGGACGCGTGGTAGAGGTGCTTCCCCCAGTCGAACCCCAGCCAGCGCACGTCTTCCTTGATGGAGTCGATGTACTCCTGCTCCTCCTTGGTGGGGTTCGTGTCGTCGAAGCGCAGGTGGGTGCGCCCGCCGAACTCCTGGGCCACCCCGAAGTTCAGGCAGATCGACTTGGCGTGCCCCACGTGCAGGTAGCCGTTCGGCTCCGGCGGGAAGCGGGTCACGGGCGCAGGGTGCCTCCCGCTGCGGACGTCCTCGGCGACGATCTCGCGGATGAAGTCGAGGGGCTCTTCGGCCATCTTGTCCTTTTTCGCTCTCAGGCGGCGGGGCCGGCCGCCTTGAGGGCCTGGATCGCCTGCCGCAAGCGGCGGCGCACGACCTCCTTGCCCAGGACGGCCAGCGTATCAAACAGGGGCGGCGTGGCCGCGCGTCCGGTGGCGCCCACGCGCACGGTCATGAAGACGTCCTTGGCCTCCCAGCCCGCGCCCCCGGCAAAGGCGCGCAGCGCGGCCTCGATGGCCGCGGCCTCCCACTCCAGCAGCGGGTCGATCCGCTCCTCCAGCAGGAGCTGCAGCGCCTTCGCCGTCTCCGCGGGCGTGCGTCCTTTGGGCACGAGCTGCTTCATCGCGTCCGCGTCGTAGGGGACCTCGCCCGCGAAGAAGAAGTGGCCGTACTCGAAGAAGCCTTCCAGGGTGTCGATGCGCTCCTGCACGAGGGGCAGGACGCGCAGCATGTAGTCGTCGGAGAGGAGGTAGGAGCGCAACCGGCCGAGGAGCGCGGGCGGCTCCATCTTCCGCAGGTACTTCCCGTTGAGCCAGGTGAGCTTCTGCGGGTCGAAGACGGGACCCCCGAGGGAGATCCGCTCCAGCGAGAAGCCGGCCACGAACTCCTCGAGCGTGAACTGCTCCTGGTCGTTGGCCATGACCCCGCCCATGAGGGCGAGATAGTTGACGAGCGCCTCCGGGAAGAACCCGGCGCGCCGGTAGTGGTTCAGGCTGACGGGGTTCTTGCGCTTCGAGATCTTCGACTTGTCCGCGTTGCGCAGCAGGGGAAGATGGCAGAAGACGGGCATCTCCCAGTCGAAAGCGCGATAGAGCTGGACGTGCTTGGGCAGCGAGGAGAGCCATTCCTCCGCGCGGATCACGTGGGTGATGCGCATGAGGTGGTCGTCGACGACGTTGGCCAGGTGATAGGTCGGGAAGCCGTCGCTCTTGAGCAGGATCTGGTCGTCCATCTGCGAGCGCTCGAAGCGGATGTCGCCGCGCAGCAGGTCCGGGACCACCATCGCCTCGTCGGCGGGCATGGCCAGACGCACGACGTGGGCCTCGCCGGCGGCGGCCCGCCGCTGCGCGTCCGCGGGAGCCAGCGTCCGGCAGCGCCCGTCGTAGCCCAGGGTCAGCTTCTTCTCGCGCTGCTCGGCCCGCAGCGCTTCCAGCCGCTCGGGTGTGCAGAAGCACGGATACGCGGCCCCGCGGCGAACGAGCTCGTCCGCGTGCTGGCGGTAGATCTCGAACCGCTCGCTCTGGCGGTAGGGGCCGTACGGCCCGCCCACGTCCGGTCCTTCGTCCCAGGTGAGGCCCAGCCAGCGCAGGGCCTCGAAGATCATCCGCTCGCTGGCGGGGTGGCTGCGCTGGCGGTCGGTGTCCTCGATGCGCAACAGGAACTGCCCGCCCTGCTTCCGGGCGAGGGCGTAGTTGAAGAGGGCCACGTACGCGGTGCCGACGTGAGGGTCGCCGGTGGGCGACGGGGCGATGCGAGTGCGAACCGACATTCTCTCGGGGCCGTCTCCTTGCACGCGGGGGGAGGTCGGACGAAAACGTGAACTATACCACCCGCCAAGGGTCAGACCGGCTCAACGGACGGAGACGGAGATGGGAACGGAGGGCTCTTACCGGCGGGGCATGCTCGTCGCGCGTTCGAGTTGGAGCGTGAAGACGGTGCCTTCCGGCAGCTCCACGTCGTCCCCGCTGGAGCTGATCGCTCCTCCCGCGCCGCCGAGCAGGACGCCCACGATCGCGCCCTTCGTACCGCCGAGCACCTTGCCGAGGATGCCGCCGATGGCGGCGCCGATGGCCCCCTGCTTCAAGGTCCCGCCGCTGCCGATGTCCTCCTTCACCTGGACGATGCGGGCGCTGAGGTCGACCGTGGTGCCGTCGTCGAGGAGCAGGCGATCGAACGAGAGGTTGAGCCTCCCGCCGCGGGCCGGCCGCTGTGCGCGCTCGACCACCGTCACCGTGCCCTGCACACGGCTGCCGTCGGGGACGACGATCCGGCCGTCCAAGTAAACGGGACGCGCCACCGTGGCGTCGAAGCGATCTTCCACGCGGGTCGTGCGGGAGGACAGGGCCTGCTCGAGGCGCACGGTCATCTCCGTGCCTTCGGGCAGGGCGAGGCTGCGGCCGCTGCGGCCGCTGTAGCCGCGGTTCAGGGCGTTGTCGATGTCACCGTGGAGAACATGGATCCGGTCGCGCAGCCCGTCGACCGCGTCGCGCGTGACGCTCACGTCACGGCTGGTGCGACCGCCGCGATCCATGTCGTCCCTCAACCGGTCGAGCTCCTCGCGGAGGGCGTTCGCGCGGTCCTCGAACTCCCGATAACGCGGATGGCTGGTCGGGAGAGCGGCCAGGCTGTCGTCCAGGACGGCGAGGTCGTCCTGAAGCCGTTGGAGATCGTAATAACGCGCGGTCTGGGCCTGGAAGGCCGGCGCCGGCGGCGCGGCCACGGCGAGGGCCACGAACAGAAAAAGGACGACGGAGAGCGCTCTCTTCATTGACGTTGCTCCTGCTCTTTCATGGTTCGGCCAGGCCCCCGCCTGACGGGCAGGCGGGGGCCAATGGTCGAAGAGCAAGAAACGCGCCAGCGACCCGTCAGTTCTGCTGGACCTTGACCTCGCTCGCGGAGACGTTGCACACGTTGCCGGACAGGCTGGTTGCCGTCCCCGAGACGTGCACGCGCCAGCCCGTCTGGAGCTGAGCCAGGGTGTACGTCGTATTCCCCTTGCGGATGCTCGCGCTCCCCACCTCGCAGGCGAACAGTCCTTTGCCCTGCTGGTTGACGGTGATGATGGAGCCGGACTTCTCGCTGATCGGCCCCTCGACCTCCATCTTCTGGCCGGCGGCGCAATTGGTCTTGCCCGGTCCCTGCGTATCGTCGTCACCCTGGAGGATGATCTCCTGGGCGAGGACGGGCTGGACCGAACCCTCCATGGGGAGCCAGGTGCCCTTCACATGAACGTGGCGGCCCTGGGTGACGTCTTCGATGTTGCGCGAGCGGTTGCCCTCGCGCACGGCCGTCGCGCCCGGCCGCGCGACGACGGTGTGGCCGTTGATCAGGAACCGGCTGTCGCCGGTCGGGTTGAGGGCGACGACCTGCGTGACGTCGCCCTCGATCTCGATGTCGCCGTGCCCGATGCCGTTGCGCTGCTCCTCGAGCAGCACGACGCCGGAAGTGGAGACCTGCACGGTCAGCGTGATCTCCTGGTTCGCTTTCACCTCCGAGAACGACAGGCGGCCGATCTCGGTTCCGCCCGTCGTGAAGATGAGCGTGAACCCGCCTTCGGGCAGGCCGCGCAGCGTGAAGGACCCGTCACCGGCGACGGTCGTCGTGATGGAGGGGTTCTCCAGCACGGTCACGGTCACGGTTGCGGCGCTGGTGGCGCCGACGCTGGCCGCGCGCAGCGTGCCCGCGCCTTGGACCGTGCCACGGACCACGACACCCTGGCTGTCGGAACTCGCCGGATTGCCGCCGCAGGCGGTGAGGGCGGCGACGGCGAAGGCGAGGAGTAGGACTACGGAACGAATTCGAGCACCATGCATGGGCACACCTCCCGAGATGAACCCTTCGACCGTAGGCCACTACCCCCGGGAGGATTAGGAGCCAGATCACAGGCCGCGCCCGATGGGGCGACCCCCACCGCTGAGACGGTGACGAGGCTCACCCGGACCTCTATAATCGCGCCCACGATGAGCACGAGAGGCGCGGGCGGGACCACCGGCGGCGTCGGTCAGTTCTTCCTGGGCCTGGCCATGGCGGTGGCGGGCGCGTACCTCATCACGAATCAGGTGACCGTCTCTTCCGGCTTCTGGGGCTACTTCGGACCCCACACGTTCGGCCTCACGCTGCTGCCCCTCGCGTTCGGCATCGGGATGCTCTTCTTCGACGGCAAGAGCGTGATCGGTTGGGTGCTCACGGTGGGGGGCGCGATGATCATTTTCGCCGGGGTCCTGGTGAACCTCCAGATCTATTTCCAGCCCACCTCGCTCTACAACACGGTCATCATGCTGGTGCTCCTGGCGGGCGGGATCGGCCTCGTCGCCCGCTCGCTACGGCCGTACGCCTGAGCGAAGCCCCTCCACGAGAACGTGCCGCCGAGCGAGCCGATCAGCGAACGGGAAGGATCCGCGAGCTGGCCGCAAGTCCGATCGTGCGGCACTCCGCCTCGGCCCAGACCACGCTGGCCACACCGGAGGGAGTCACGGCCGGAAGCGGCGCGAAGTTGAAGTCTGGATTCACGGCCTTCTGTCCGGCACAGTCGGCGGTGGTCGTCGGGGTGAGTCGCATTCGCTCCGGGGGGCTCCACGCACCGGACGGCGCGGCCAGCGCCGTCCACAGGTCGGCGAAGTCGCCGTTGGACTCCAACCAGGTGGCGACGTCGCCCCTTCCACCGCTGAGGGCCAGCCTAGGGTGAGGGCCCACATACTGGATCCGGCCCGGCGGACGGACGGTCTGAGCCGCTCCGAAGCCGTGGCCGTCGAAGCGCCTGACCGTCACCTGCCCGGAGCCAAAGACGTCATCGCCGATGATCAGGGCCACGTCGCCCTTGGATGAGCGGCTCAGTGACGGCTGCGTGCCGGGCACGTCGAGCACGCCGACCCAGGTCCGTCCGTCGGACACGCTCGCGCGGACGTGATAACTGCCGCGCGTCACCTGCTCGACCCACGCCACGATCGCCGATCCACTCCCGTCGAAGGTCACCGAGGCGTTGGACAGGGAGGCCTTGGCCACGAGCTCGGGAGGGAGCCAGGCGCCGTCCTGCCGGGGGATCGCCACCAGGGAAGCGAGAGTGCTCCCCGTCGGCCCCGGCTCTGCGGAATCGAGCGTCCATAGGGTCAACGCCTCGGAGTCGCGCATGACCGCCGAGCGCGCGACGACGTACGCGCCCGGCATGGCTCGGGCGGCCAGGACGGGCTCGGCCCACCCCTGTCCCGGCGCACAGGCCACGGTCCGCATGTCCGTTCCCTCCGCCCAGGCCACGATCGCATCTCCGCGACTACCCATCGCCGTGGCCTCTCCCGTGTCGTCGCCCGACAGCCTCGCGATGCGGGCTGGGGCGGAGACCGACCTCCCATCGTGGCGCGAGGACCAGGAGGCCCGTGATCCGTCCGACGCCTTCTCCTTCCAAACGATCAGCGCGCCGCCACCGGGATCGATTCCGACGATCTCCGGCGCGCCCGGCTGGGTCTGGTCGGCGGGCGACGAATGGTCCAGGTGCTGGGCGGGCGACCAGCCTCCCCCCGGCTCGCGGACGGCCACGAAGACGGCCTCGTCCGTCTCGTTGACATAGGACCAGGTGGCGAACGCGCGGTCGTCCGCCGACACCGCGAGGTCGAGGTCGTACATGCCGAAGTAGGCGCCGGGATGGAAGGACCAGATCGAGAGTGGCTCGGTCCAGCCCTCCGGCGGGATCGTGCTCGGACCGTTGCAGGCGGAAGCGCCGGCCATGGCCATGGCCAGGCCGGCGCCCAGCAGTCCCCAGGCATCCGAGAGGGCGCCAAGACGCTTGCTCACTCCGCCTCCGCCCTCTTATACTGGTCGACGGCGCTATCGTCTAGGGGTTAGGACGGATGGTTCTCAGCCATCAGACCCGGGTTCGATTCCCGGTAGCGCTACCAGCCCCCCGCAGATAGCCTTGTCGCCGCCGCGGGCGGTGTTTTGCCGCGCCCGCCTCCTCACTGGATCGTTAGCGTCGAGGATTCCGAGAAGGGCGCTCCATCACGGCCGAGCTCGTCAGGGCTCCCCACGCCTTCGACGTGCGACCGAGAGGATCGCGACGATAGCGACGGGTATACCCAGAGGCCGGCGCATTGCGGGTCCCTTTCTTTGGCCGCTGGAGGGCGAAGCGGATCGCGGAGGAGAGAGTACGGCTCGGTAAGAGTGCGCGGAGAGTACCGGAACCGCCGGCGGTCGTCACCGAGGCCGCCGGAGCGGGAACTCGCGGCCTCGTCTCGTTCCGGCTGCGTTCAGGTGCGAAGCCGTTCGGGCTTGCCGCGGGCAGGGCCCGGCGGTTCCACCGCGTAGAATCGATGGCGTCGTCGGGGGCGAATCACGCCGGTCGAGCGCGCATGACTGAGATCCAACCGGAACCACCTCTCCGCCGCGCGCGGGTCTACGGTGTCATCGCCTGCCAGGGCGATTCCCTCACGTTCGGCTCCCGCGATCCGGACGGCATGAGCTACCCCCTGTTCCTGGGCCGCCGGCTGTCGGAGCGGCACCAGCAGACGTGGATCACGATGAACTTCGGGGTGCCCGGCGAGGGATGGGCCGAGATCTGGCGCCGAAACTACCGCGAGCTCCTGAGCGTGCCGGAAGCGGCAGAGGTGTGCTTGTGGGCCGGGACCAATGACGCCTGGAAGGGCCGCCTGCTCGAGGACATCATTTCCGCCTGCCAGGCCGTGCTCGACCAGTGCGCCGCCGCCGGCCGTTTCGTGTACCTGGCGACCCTCCCCGGCAAGCGCGGCTTCGGGGCGCCGCGCGAGCCGTGGACGATGAACGAGACGATCGCGATCCTCAACGACACCTATCGCCGGCTGGCCCGTGAGCGCGGGCTGGCCCTCGTCGAGCTGGCCGAAATCCCGCCATCGCTCCTGGTCGACGGCATTCACCTCGCCCAGGAGGGGAACAAATGGGTCGCGGAGCGCTTCCTCGAGGCGATCGAGGCGCGCCGGTGAAGCGGGAGCCGCCGGCGGCCTGACCTTGCGCATCGGGATCGTGACGCCGTACGACCTCGCCGACGAGGGTGGAGTGAAGCGCCATGTCCTTCATCTCGCCGAAGGCTTGCGCCGCGGCGGCGACGAGGTGACGGTGCTCGGGCCGCTGCGCGCCGGAGCCCGCGTGGACGGCGTGTGCGGGTTCGGGGGCGTGGTGGACGTCCCCGCGAACGGCGCCTCCAATCGCCTCGCGCTCTTCACGCCGCCCTGGACCCTGCGACGGTTCTTCGACGCGCACCCGTTCGACGTCGTACACGTGCACGAGCCCTACGTGCCGCTCCTCACCTACTACGCGATGTGGATGACGCCGGCGGCGGCGCACGTCGCCACCTTCCACATGTACGCGGAGGACGAGTCGCCGGTGCTGGGATACGTGCGCCGCGGGCTGGCGCGCGCGGTGGGCCGCATCGATCGCGGCATCGCCGTCTCGCGGCCCGCTGCGGCGTTCGCCTCCCGCACGTGGTCCGGCCCGCTGGCCGTGATACCCAACGGCGTGCCCACCGCCGTGTTCCGTCCGCCCGCGGGACCTCCCGACGCGGACGGAGCCGCGACGCGGCTGCTCTTTGTCGGCAACTGGCGCGACGATCGCAAAGGGCTGCCGCTGCTGCTCGAAGCTCATCGCCGGCTGCGGGGGGACGGCGTGCCCGTGACCCTCGACGTCGTCGGCGCCGGTCCCGCCGGCGCGGCCCCGGCCCTGGACGGCGTCACCTTCCACGGCGCGGTGACCGCGGAGGAGGATCTGGCCGAGCACTACCGGGCCTGCGACGTCTTCGTGTCGCCGGCGATGGGCCGGGAATCCTTCGGCATCGTCGTGCTCGAAGCGATGTCGGCGGGGTGTCCGGTCGTCTGCTCGGACATCGCCGGCTATCGCGAAGTCGTCGCCCCGGCGGGCGCTCGCCTCGTTCCGCCCGCGAGCGTCGAGGCGCTGATCGACGCCATCCGCGCCCTGGCCGCCACCCCTTCCGAGGAGCGGCAGCGGATGGGCGCGATCAACCGGCGGCGGGCGGAGGAGTTCGACTGGGAGGTCCTGACGCGGCGGGTGAGGCAGGAGTACGAGGCGGCGATGGCAGCGCGGCGCGGGTGAGGCGCTACCAGTCGATCGCGATGTCCCCGCGCGTGACGAGCCCCACGCCGTTCGTGAGGGCGCCGAAGCGCGACGATCCCGCCACCGCGTACACGTCGCGCGGATTGAAGTGCCCGGTCACGTTGAAGAGCTGCACCTCCAGGCGCACCCGGCGCGACTTGATGCGGAACGTACCGGAGATCGCGGCGTCGAGGGAAAGGAAGGGCGGATAAGAACGCGGGAGCGCCGGATCCACCATGAATCCGCGCGAGTCCAGCACCCAGTACGGGAACCCGGAGCGCCACTCGAGGGCAGGAGAGACCGTGAGGCCGAGGGGGAGACAGGCGGTGCCCCAGGCCAACACCCGATGCGGGACGTCCGCCTCGAGCGCTGATGTCACCGCGGGCTGGAGGAGCGGCGTATCGGTGGAGTGGAAGAGGGTCCCGAACTCGTTGAGCTCGCCCCGGCTGCGGGAGCGCACGTAACTCAGGAAGACCTGGTTCGCGTCGCCCCACTTGACGCGCCCCGTGGCCTGGACTTCCCAATACTGCCCATGGTCCGTGCTGGCGACGAGGAGGGGGCCGCTCTGCAGGCCGTCCTCACCGAGCGGGGGGACGGACAGGGTCGGGAGGTGGGAGGAGATGCGCCGCGTCCCGCTCAACACGAGGTCGACGCCCGTCCCGACCTGGTGGCTGATCTGCAGCGTAGCGGCGAGAGAACGCGGGGGCTCGAGCCGGCCGAGCGCGGGCGTGAGCGTGGCCGCGGCCAGGATGCGCTGCGATGCGGCATCGTAGGTGCGATCGACGCGGACGGGATGATCGCCGAAGGCCGCGGCATCGAGGGGCAAACGGCCGACGAACGTGCCGAGGCCCCCGTCGATGCTCGTGCGGCCCGACGCGTCCAGCGCAAATCGGAACGCGGTCCGGACGGACGGCCTCCATCCGCCCCCGATCCGCGCGTGGTCCAGGCGCGCGCCCCCGTCGATCTGCAGGCGTTCCCCGTGGTGCCACACGTCGCGCACCGCGATCCCGGCCAGGAAATCCGAGGCCGCGATGCTGTGCCGCTCCCAGGCGACGGAAGCGGTCGATCGCGTGGCCTGGCGGTCGACGCGGGCGAAGGAATTCTGGGACCAGCCCTCCGAGGAAAAGAGGGCGGGCCCGGAGGCGGCCGGCGAGAGGTTCATCGAGTGGGTCGAGAGGCCGGCGCGCACGACGAGCGTGGTCTTTTCACCGAGGACGTAGCGATCGGTGACGAACCCGAGCGCGTCGGCCGCGGCCAGACGCGGCGAGGCGGCGGCCGAGCGCAGGGGACTGAGGCCGAGGCGAGTGGTCCGCGACGGGAACCAGAGGCCTTCGAGGGTCAGATTGTGATGCGCGTTCAATTGGAGATCGACGCGGCCGAAGGCGGTCCCGCCGGTGATCCTGAGCTCGGGGTCGCCGGAGCGCATCGTCACTCCGGGCACGACGATGCGGTCGTAGTCGTATTCCGCGGAGGCGAAGTAGCGGACGGCGTTTTCGCGCGCCGCGCCGCCGAGGTGTGCGCGCGGCGAGAACCCCTCCAGCGTGCCGAAGCCCTGGCCGGTCAGCCGCGGCCGCGGCACGAACCCCTCCAGTCCCGCCTCGAACTGGTCTCCGCCCATCCGGCTCTCGATGGCGACCACGCCGCCGACGAACGAGCCGAGGGAGACCGCCATGGGGTCGCGCAGGACCTGCACCTCGTGGACGCTCTCCAGCGGGGGGTCGATCGACGAAAGGCCCGTCGCGGGATCCGTGACGTCGAGCCCGTCGAGGAACAGCGGGGCCTCGTGCGCGCGCGCGCCGCCCACGCGGAGCAGCCCGTCCGGGCCGCGCACGACGCTGGGAAGAAGGGGCAGCGACGCACGCACGTTGTGTCGGGCCGCCGGCATCCGTTGCATCATTTCGCGGCTCATCCGTCCGCCGAGGCTGGCCGCGCCCACGGCCGCGGGCCCCTCGATGGGGGCGGTGGCGTCGACGGTCGTGGTGGCGGCGGCGATGCGGAGCACGATGCGGAGGTCGCGCCCGGCGGCCACGCGGACGGTTTCGAAGCCCGTCAGGGCCACGACGACCAGGTCGCCGGGCAGAGGTCCGGAGAGCACGAAGCCGCCTTCGCTGCCA
>WNFC01006032.1_pt1 | contig 14894 bp, 15 predicted proteins | sample 5400541 | NCBI WGS metagenome assembly WNFC01 (sample SAMN13153342, study PRJNA577476) | soil metagenome | isolation source: 120 cm saprolite under Douglas fir tree site 2 hole 2 replicate 1 | place: USA:California | collected 2015-04-18
CGAATTAGGACACTGGGGGCGGGAAATTAGGACAGTCGCCTATTTAGCGGTGGTTCACTAACTGTTCGCGCTACTAATTGCGAAAATTGGTGTGACTGGTAAGATCACGTTCCACCGCCAAGCCCCTGCGCTCGCGCTGCTGGGCTGGTATCTCATTGTGGCGCCGGCCACTAAACCCGCGCCCCCGCTTGCGAAGTGGTTTGTAATGCCCCGCTTCGCAGTGAATGAATTGTATGGAAGCGAATACCGCGACCTCAAAGAATGTCGACAGGCAATGGATGCTCTCAGACAGGCAATGGATGCTCTCAGAAATGAGAAACCTGCTCGTATTCCGCTGCCGCAACTCGCTTGCATCGAAGACGATGACCCACGCTTCAAGGGCAATGTTCGTTATACGGGAAAGTAGGACACCGATACCTTAAACTTAGGACACTGGCAGGTAAGTTAGGACAGTGCTCGTCGGTTTACTTGGGTTGCCAAGGTGCGGACGAAAAAGTATGATCTTTCAGGGTTTTTGCTGGCGAAAGATTAGAGGAACCACCGTTGTTTACCGGCATCATCGAAGATCTGGGCACCGTCCAGCAGATTAAGCATTCGAATGATGGTGGAGTCATTAGTATCCTCACGGCGCTGCCGACTGCTCGAATTGCGATTGGAGAGTCGGTCGCGGTCAGTGGATGTTGTCTTACTGTCGTGCGCAAGTCGCGCGGCAGTATTACAATGGACGTATCGGCGGAAACGTTGCGCCGCACAATTTTGGGTGAGCTCAAACCGGGCGATCGGGTAAACCTCGAGCGCTGCCTGACGCTCAATAAACTGCTCGGCGGCCATTTGGTTTCCGGGCACGTCGACGGGATCGCGCGGATTGTCTCAATCGAGCCTGAGGGCGATTCGCGGCTCTACACTTTCGAAGTGGGCGCCAACGAAAGCCGCTACCTGGTCGAGAAAGGCTCGGTGGCGCTGGACGGGGTCAGTCTTACGGTATTCGGTATTCGCGGAGGCCGTTTCAAAGTTGCTCTGATACCGCATACGCTCACAATGACGACGCTCGGGTCCAAGCAAGCCGGCTCAACCCTCAACGTTGAGAACGACATGCTGGTTAAGTACGTCGAGCGGATACTGGGCGAGAGCCCGCTGCACCGGCGCAACGGCCGCAAAAACGACAAGCCCGCGAATCAGTTAAGCACTGACTCCGGCGAGCTTCAGGCGGACAAGCCGCGCACGTCGAGCCGCGACAACCCCTCGGCTTCGGTCGGGGCAGGCATCGCGGCGGCGCATGCCAGGTCGGTGAAAAAATGAGCCTGATGCAAATACCGCGTAAGATCGAATATGCGCTGCGGGCTATGATTCATCTCGCGGATAATCCAGGTGGCGTCGCGCGGGGCAGCATAATAGCTCGTCAGGAACAAATCCCGAAATATTATCTCGAAAAAGTGATCCGTGACCTGATGAGGCGAGGCCTCGTGCGTGCGCGCCGCGGTCCGGGCGGCGGTTATCAGCTCGCCCGCCCGCCGGAGACGGTTTCTTTTCGTGACGTGATCGAGGCGGTTGAAGGGCCGATTACCCTCAATGTCTGCGTCGACGGCAGCAGCCTGTGTAATCTGCAGCCGGCCTGCCGGATGTTCCGCGTATGGGAAGAGGGCCAACGGGTTTTGCTTGATGTTTTCTCGCGCACGATGCTGAGCGAGATAGCATCTTCGCGTCCCCACAATAATGCTTTCCGGAGCGGCCTGCTGAACACGGAAGCCGCGGCCAAAAATTAATTCGCGAAAATTGATTCGCATTCGAGAGCGACCGATCCGTTTCGGTTCGTGCCGATGGAGTCTCGCATCGCCCTGTTTGCAGCCATGCTGTCAGCGCTCGGCGAAGTATTCGGCGCCGGCTGCAAGACCTCACCGCGGACGCTGAGGCCAGTACAACGGGGCGAGGTGCTGTATCGCACCAATTGCGCCTCTTGTCATGGCCGCGATCCTAATCGGCCCGGTGCGCTTGGACCAGCAATCGCCGGAAGCCCACGTGCTCTGATAGAAGCGCGGGTTCTACACCGCGCATATCCGTCGGGGTACCATCCCAAACGCCACACTCACTTGATGCAGCCACTGCCCTGGATGGCAGCGCATATCGACGACCTCACCGCCTATCTCGACGCCGTCACCACCGACCAGCGACGTTGAGCCAAACGAACCCGAGACGAGGATTCAGCCTCGAGTAATCCTGGCGGGACCCTTTGCGTTCTCCCCGATTTCCTATCAGTTTCTTGTCTCGCCTTGGCCTCAGCACTGGACGTGCGCGGCCATGTTTCCTAACCTGCGAGCAACATTTACAAAGGTAAAAAAAGGAGCAGCCGATGGATTTGCTCAAGAATCGAGTTGCAGTAATCACTGGCGGAACTGGCGCGCTGGGCCGCGCCGTTGGCGAACGGTTTCTGGAAGAGGGCGCTCGCGTCGCGGTACCCTGGATCGTTGATGCCGAGGTGCCGATGTTCAATGACCGTATGGGCAGCAGGTTTGCTTCATCCAATATTTTGCTGAGCAAGGTCGATGTTGGCGATGAGCAGCAGGTCGCGAAGTTCGTCGACGAGACTGTGAAAAAGATGTCCAGGATCGATATCCTGGTAAATTTGGTTGGCGGCTTTTGGGGCGGCAAGACAATTGCCGAAACCACGCTGGCGGAATGGCAGGCGATGTTCGACCTGAACCTTAAACCAACCTTTCTCTGCTGTCGCGCCATTGTGCCTGTAATGCAAAAGAACAAGTACGGCCGAATCGTGTCGGTGAGTTCGCGCACAGGCCTTCTGGGCGCTGGCGAGTACGCCGCCTACGCGATCGCCAAAGGCACGATCAAGACTTTCACTGCCTCGCTCGCCGAGGAGATCCTCACCGACAACGTGCTAGTCAACGCGATTGCGCCGAGCACGATTGATACCGAGGCCAATCGCAAGTCGATGCCCAATGCAAAGCACGAAAATTGGGTAAAGCCCGAGGATATCGCCAAAACCATCGCCTATCTCTGTTCGGAGCAAAACCAGGTGACCTCGGGGACAGTCGTGCCCGTTTATGGCAGGGCTTGAGTAACACCTTCCCTTTGTTGGGCGCGAGCCTGCCCTGAGGAACCGGAGGAAGGGATGGGCCGCGCGGCTACGGCGCGTGGGTAAGGGACGTCCGCGATGGAGCTAGTGTTTGGGGCGTGTGCTCTGGGCAGCGCCTTCTTCTGCTGGTTCGTCCTCGGAATGCCGTCGGGAATCGCGGAAGCGGAGAGCGACGAGGTGCCAACGCACCGCATTGGCAGATGAGTTCCCTTGAAGCAAAAGCGGGGAGAAGGCATCGAGTTCTAGCGGCTAGAAGCGGCGGGCATCGCAAAGATGAGTTGATGTGAGCACTGTCACAAAAGCCAGAAGTTTAATGGTGATGGGGACCGCGTCCGATGTGGGCAAGAGCGTGGTCGTTACGGGTCTTTGCAGGCTCTTGGCGCGGGCCGGTGTGCGAGTTGCTCCATTCAAATCTCAAAACATGTCCAACAACGCCGCGGTATGCCGCGGGGGTGGCGAAATCGGGCGGGCGCAGGCTGTTCAGGCTGAGGCCGCCGGTCTAGAGGCTACCGTTGACATGAATCCGGTCCTTCTCAAACCAGAAGGCGAGAACAGTTGTCAGGTTGTCATCGGCGGGCGTGCGCGTTTTCAGATGACCACGCGCGATCACAGTTATTACCGTGAACGGGCATGGCCCGAGATCGTGGCGAGCTATAACCGGCTTGCCGCGCAATTCGAGGTCATCATCGTAGAAGGTGCCGGTGGGGCGGCCGAAGTCAATTTACGCGATCGTGACGTGGCGAACTGGCGGGTCGCCGAACTTGCTGATGCGCCAGTGCTGATCGCAGCCGACATCGATAAGGGAGGTGCGCTCGCCGCGCTGGTGGGAACCGTATATCTGCTCTCGCCATCGGAACGCAGCCGTGTCAAAGGCTTGATCATCAACAAGTTTCGCGGCGACGCTGGGCTGCTCGCGGACGGGCTCCGGATTATCGAAGATAGAACCGGCGTTCCGGTACTCGGTATCCTGCCCTACGTGGGCGACCTTGATATACCGCAAGAAGATAGCGCTAGCCTGAAAACGGGCGCGACGGTTCAAGACCAACGGCCGATCAGCGTTGGCGTTGTCCGCTTCCCGGGCATTTCCAATCACACCGACTTTGAACCCCTGGCGCGTGAGCCCGACGTTGATTTGCAATATTTCGATAGGCCCGAACGCGTTGGGCACGTTGATATCCTCTGTCTTCCCGGCAGCAAGAATACGATCGCTGATCTTCATTGGCTTCGCGAATGTGGATGGGATGGCCGCATCTCCGCGCACTATCGCGGGGGCGGATCGATAGTCGGCATTTGCGGTGGCTATCAGATGTTAGGCCACGTGATCGGCGATCCCTACCACGTAGAAAGCTCGGCCTCAGCAGCGTCCGGCTTGGGCATGCTCGAGATCGAAACCGTTTTCGCTGCCGAAAAGATCACCGCCACGGTCAGCGCAATTGATCTTTCGTCCCGCCTTGAAGTTTCTGGTTACGAAATTCATTGCGGCCGCGTGATCAGGCTGGACCAGAACCCTGCTTTCAGAATCCGAGAGAGAAAAGGCCGGTCGGTAGACGAACCGGAAGGCGCGCGTTCTGATGACGGCCGCGTCCTGGGCACATCAATCCATGGACTATTCGACGAGCCCCGATTTCGCCGGCACTATCTCAACCAGATCCGCGAGCAAAAAGGACTCACGCGGCTGGATACCTCCGGCTGCGGCGATGCCAAAAGCGCGCGCATGTGCGCCTATGACCGCTTTGCGGATCTACTCGCGAATAATCTGGACATCTCTTCGGTCGCTGCTTTGGCAGGGCTGAGTCTGTCAAATCTGAAAATGAATCGCAGTGCGGCGGCGCTCGGCAAGCGATTGTAGCGTAGTGCGGCGCAGAATCGCGGTGACACTGTCGCGGACCTCGCACCAGACGTCGCGCATGGCGCAGCCGTCGCCGCGTTGACACAGCGTATTTGCCGCGCCCTGCTCCAGGCATTCGACCGGCACATAGTCGCCCTCGATCATCTGCACCACGTCTGCCATCGTGATCTTCGCCGGATGACGGACGAGGAGGTATCCGCCATTAGGACCCTTCTGGCTGGCGACCAAGCCACCGCGCTTAAGCTCGATCAGCAGGCGCCGCAAATAGTTTTCCGGGATGTTTTGGGCTCCGGCGATTTCTTCCACCCGTTGCGGCTGCACCGCTGGGAAGCGCTCCGCCAACATGATCAAGGCCTTCAAGCAGTAGTCGACACCAACACCAAATTTCATCTTTTGTAGCGGCGGTTCGCTAGCGGCCCGCCGGATTTGTATTCGTAGCAGATTTTCCTCTCAGCGGAAATAGGCGACTTAATTACTCATATACTTTGTTGACTAATTTTATCGTCTAAGTTACTTTCTCCAGAGCGAAGGCTTGGAGCCTTCGAGGAGTGACCATCTGACCGTGCCGAAACGCGAACCACCATCGCGCGAGCTGATACTTAAGCGCAACTCGGTCGAGAGACTGAAGGCTGAGCTTTTTCCGACGGAATTGGCCAATCAATGGCAACGCTTGGTCGATACGTCCTATGAAAAGCTGCCCGAGGAAGACATCGTCCGCCTTCAATGGTTCGGGATGTATCATGATAAGCCGAAGATCGGCACTTTCATGATGCGGATCAAAATCCCCAGCGGCATTCTTACGCCTGAGGGGCTTCGTGCCATTGGCGAGATCTCAGAGCAACACGGGCGCGATCAAGGCGAATTGACCACGCGTCAGAACGTTCAGCTCCATTACATCACCCTCGATCGCTTTCCGGCTATTCTTGACCGGCTAAAGGCGGTTGGCCTGACTACGATGGGTGGATGTGGCGACGTGGTGCGTAATATCACCGGCTGCCCGGTGGCTGGGGTGGATCGCGACGAACTGTTTGACGTAACCGGGCTGATCAAGGAAACGGCCGGCTTCTTCTATGGAAACCGCGAGTATTCCGATCTGCCACGCAAGCATAAAATCACGATTGCTGCCTGCCCGTACCAATGTAATGCGCCCGAAATCAATTGCATTGCGCTGGTCGGCACCGTTCACGAAGGGCGGGCTGGGTTTGCCGTTCGGGTTGGCGGCGGTCAATCGTCAACCCCCCGGCTCTCACGCCATCTTGGTGTGTTCATCAGCTTTGACCAGGCGCTGCCGGTATTGCGGGCGATTATCGACACTTGGCAGTCAACTACCGAATACCGTATTTCGCGAGTCAAGGCGCGGTTGAAGTTCATGATCGACGACTACGGCGTTGATGCGTTCCGGCAATTGGTAGAGGCGCGACTCGGCCATGTGCTGGAGCCGCTTGCTGAAGTGCCGTTGCCGGCGGCCGAAAGCGACCATATGGGAGTGCACGAGCAGAACGAGCCCGGAAAGTTCTATGTGGGATTCCCGGTTTATCTTGGGTTGATGAGCGGCCGGCAGATGTGCCGTATCGCTGAGCTGGCCTCGAGTTGCGGCGGCGATATTAGGTTGACGCGCCGGCAGAATTTTATCCTGAGTGGGATTCCTGGTGAGCGGCTCGAGGAAGTGATTTCCGAAGCTGGAGAGATCGGCTTTCCGTTGGGTGTCAATGGCCTGTATGGCTCGTCGATAGGTTGTATCGGCGATCCGCATTGCAATTACGCGGTAACGCCGAGCAAAGAAAAGCTTGCCTCCATTATTGAACGGCTGAGCACCCAATTCGGCCAGGAAGTCGCCGGGCTCAAGCTCAACCTCGATGCTTGCCCGCATGCATGCGCGCAGCATTGGACCGGTGATATCGGCCTTCAAGGAACCACTGGCCGCGGTCCTAATGGCGAGCCGTTGGAGGCCTTTGACGTCATTTTGCGGGGCGGCCTCGGCCGCGATGCGGCGATTGGCAAGCCCCTTCTGCGCCGTATCCCGTCGGCGAAAGTCGAAGACACCGTCGCTCAGCTATTTTCCGGGTTTCTGCAAAATCGGCTGGAGGGCGAGTCGTTTACACGATTCTGCCGGCGGATGCCTGACGAGGTCCTCATCGCGCTCGGCACCCGCCACGGTGTACAAGCTGATGCCGCCCAATTGACGGACTGACGCATGTTCGCCCGGTGAAAAAACATGGAAGCGCAAAACGAACGTTACCTGATGGATGAACTCGAAGCTGGCGAAGCCGCGATTGAACTGGACAGCGAGGAGCCGCAAGAGGTACTCGGCTGGGCGCTCGAAAAATTTGGCCGCCAGTTGGGGATCTGTTCGAGCTTCCAGGCCGAAGGGTGCGCCCTGGTTGACATGGCGTGGCGGATTGACCCCGGAGTTCGAGTCTTCACGATTGATACAGGCCGACAACCGGAGGAGACTTACCAACTCATCGACCGGATTCGTGACCGCTACGGTATCCATACCGAGGTTTTTCTGCCGGATACCAAGGTTATCGAGCAGATGGTCACCCGGCACGGCACCAACCTGTTCTATCGGGATGTCAACCTGCGGCTGCTGTGCTGCCAGGTACGCAAAGTCCTGCCGCTCAGGCGGGCCCTGATGAATTTCGACGCCTGGGTAACGGGGCTACGCCGCGACCAATGGGCTACCAGGTCAAATATCCGCAAGCTCGAAATCGATCACGATCATGGCGGGATCGTGAAGTTTGCGCCGCTGGCGGACTGGACCGAAGAAGAAGTCTGGGATTACATCCGCGCCAACGACGTTCCTTATAACGAACTGTACGACAAGGGCTACAAGTCGATCGGATGCGGTCCCTGCACCCGCGCCGTGGCCACCAACGCCGACCCGCGCTCTGGCCGCTGGTGGTGGGAAACCGGCGCGCCCAAGGAGTGCGGGATGCACTGCGCGATCGAGACTGGTGGCTTCGAGCATGAACTCGCCGCGCTGCTCGGCGGCCATGGCCATAGCAACAACATCGGCGTTAACGGTCACGATGGCGCACGATGAGCCATTGCGACTGGATCGGCTGCAACGCGATGTCCTCGCGCCGCAGCTCGATTCCTTCTTGGCGACCGCGCCCGATGAGGAGGCGCGCGCGCCCTATCTCGCGCTGCGCGAGGCGATTGATGCGCTCGAAATTCCACCTGAATTAGCCGGACGGCTGGGCGCTATCGCCGAGGTGCTGCTCACTAGTGGACGCGTACGAAATCTTTATGGCCCGGGCGCGGAGTTGTCGCTGTGGTCGTTGTTTCAAAAAACCCCACGCGGGCGCGAGGTCGCCAGCTCAGTCGAAGCCGCTAACGCAGCATTCAAGCGGCTCGCCGGCCAAGCCATTGAGGGCATCAGTGCGATCACCCGCGGGCCGTCCGCTTATGCATTAACCATCAAGACCGCGGAAGTACAGCTAGTAGTGCGTTTCGAACCGGCGGGCATCCGGCTTGAGAACGTCGAGGTAGGCGCCGGCTAATACCCCTCCTTACCCCGGTCCTGCGTCCCTAAAATCCTAGCGATTCGGCCCAGTCGGCCAGTTCCGGGATACGATAACGCTCGCCGCTGTACGCTTTGTACATCAGGATGACCCAGAAGATCGCCGTACCAATGTTGAAGATGGAGAGAAGGAATGCCAGCAGGCGAGAGATCGGATTGGGCATTACGGCGATAAACACGCCGACCACAATTTGAACCGCAAACCACGCGACCGAAAAAATAATCGACTGGCGCGCATGGAAACGGACGAATTCGTCCCGACTATAAGGCTCGACGTAAAGGAAGATAACCCCAGTGACAACTCCGAGCAGGTAGCTCAGAGCCGCAATTAAGCGATAATTGGGCGGCGCGCCTGCCTGCGTATCCATGGTGGCGTTTCCTCCTTAGCGCACGCACAGCGGCGACTCTATTAATCAATCAGACCGCTCAAGCTGCCGCAATCGCCCTCGCACAGATTAAGTGGCACGTGATCGATTACGAAGGCTCGGGCGCAGAGCCTTAGGGGATATCGCGCATCAGCAGCAGGATGGCGAGGAGTTGTTTCGCCGTTAGTTTTCCGCCGAGCATCCCCAGGTGTTCCAACGCTTCCAGTTCGCGCCGGGTCACGCGGTAGCGGGCCAATAATGCCGTATCGTTGAAAAGCCGCTGCCAAGACCGGCTCAACTTTCTTTGCCGTGGAGGGCCGGGCGAAACCAGCGCCCTGACCTCGGGATAAGCAAGCAGAAGGAGTTCTCTGCCGTCGACGCCAAGTGTAGCAGCGAGCCGCACAACTAATCCGAGCGATGGCCGTCGCCTCCCGTTTTCGAGCAGCGCTATATGGCTCGATCTGACGCCGAGCTTGCGGGCAAGGGACTGTTGAGTGAGGCCTAAGGCGTCACGGCGTGCTTTCAGAAGTGCTGCCAACCTCGGTCTTTTTGAAGACCCAGGGTTTGCGCGCGGCGCCCGCCCGTTGAGCTCATCGTCAGGCGGGTCCCCGCGTACGGCGTTCCCCAAGAACCACTTTGATATCGCGGCTTCGCTTTGCATCGAAGATCATGACGCTTTTCCGAGTCAACGCCGACGTCCTATCGGTTAAAAGGAGCACGATCAGTGCCCATTGATGGCAGCTTGCCAGATCTATACGAGTAAGACGGGAACAGAGTTGCCTACTCGATGTAGCACTTCCGAACGAATATTGAGACCTTGGCTGGCGCATGCTGCGGAGGAATCTCAAGTACTTCCTCGATTTGCGCTCGATTTATTTTTGAGTCCAGCCCGAGCATCAGCGGAGGCTGTTGAAGCCGGCGCGCGCCGACGAGTCTGCGAGGTGCGTAGAGGTGCGTAAAAGACACTGTCCGGTGAACCCACCGCGCTGGAGCTGCGCGGCTTGCTGTCGCCCAACGCACCGGCCATCGAGATTGGGGAGTGCAAATTGTCGGCTTGACCGTGTTGCTACGATGTAAATTTAATATGAGAGCTGGGAAACGGCTATTCGATTACTGGAGGTGGCAAGTTTGCGGATCGTTTTAATCGGCCAGGCGGCATTTGCCGCCAAAGCAGTCGAAATTCTGCAGGCGCGCGGGGACGAAATCGTCCATGTGTTCGCTCCGCCGGACCCGGCTGGGGGACGGCCTGACGCGCTTAAAACCAAGGCGCTTGAACTTGGGCTTCCGCTTAGCCAACCCTCCTCCTTTCGCTCCGAAGCGGCCTACGAGCAATTCACATCGCTCGACGCCGACCTCGCCATAATGGCATTTGTGACCATAATCGTTCCCGAGCGTATCCTGTATGCGCCGCGGCACAAATCCATCTGCTTTCATCCGTCGCTGCTGCCGCGCCATCGCGGCGCAAGCGCGATTGCCTGGACTCTCATCCACGGCGACCGTGACACAGGGGTGACGTGGTTCTGGCCCGACAAAGGAATAGACACGGGTCCAATTCTGATACAACGGCGGGCGCCGATCGGGCCAAACGATACTACCGGGTCACTCTACTTCAATGCGCTCTTTCCATTGGGCATTGAAACGCTCGGCGAGGGGCTTGCCCTGATCGACGCGGGCAATCCGCCGCGGATTGTGCAGGACGAGACGCTTGCCACTTATGAGCCGATTTGCCGCGACGAACACGCGCGGGTGGACCTCGGCAAACCCGGCCGCGACGTGCACAATCTCATTCGGGGGTGCGACCCGCAGCCAGGCGCGTATGTATTTCTCAGTGGACGACGGCTTCGGCTCTATGAACCAAGTATCGAGGCGGAAGTGCCTGGTTGGTCCGGAACCATCATTTCAGTTGACGCCGACGGCCTGAAGATAGCCCTGCGCGGTGCCGGTGTAGTGGTACGGCGGGTGCGTTTGGAACCCAGTTCGCAGAAAGTGGCGCCGCGCGAACTGGCCGCCAGCGGCGAGCTGCAGCCAGGCGTTAAACTCGATTAGCCTCGCCCGTCGATGGCTCGCGCGGAGCGGCGAATAATGGCGTCATCAACCTAGCAGGGTGCGGAAAAAGGCCTTCCGCACCCTGCTTTCCCTCTCTGTAGTCTCCCCCAGAGGGGGGAGAACTAAAGGAAAGAAGCCAGTTTTATCGCAGGGTGCAGAAAGGCTTTTCATAAGTCAAATAGGTTTTTCCGCACCCTGCTAGTGGGCTGTAACATTGAAATCGGTATCGCTGGAAATCCCTCCCCCTGACCAGGGAAGAGGAGAGCCTGCCCTGAGGAGCGGCAGCGACGAATGGGTTAGGTGGGGGTCGTCCGGCTTCGTTTCGATACGACACGTCCAATATCGTTTTCAACGTTACAGGCCACTAGTGAATGCAGGCCACTGCACCGCCGCTGGTCTGGTAGCGGTCCTTGCGCCATGTGTTGACGCAGGGCGGGCCGTTATGGTCGTAAACGTCATACTCATTGCCTGCGGCTTTGTTGCGTTTGATAGTGTTGCCGGCAGCACCCTGACTGACGTAGATTCCGTACACGCTCGCTATCGCAACGCTCGGCGGTGAAGCGCCGTCGACTGTATTGCCGTTTACTTTATTGGAATCACCGGCGAGACTAATGCCCACGGCCGCCTGGTGGACGGTGTTGCTCAGTATCCGGCTGCGATCGGTTACGCTAATTGCAGTGTTGTCGGCGGAGAGACCACTTAACGTAACAGTATCATTACTAATTACATTGTCTTGACCGGTCAGAACTATACCATAATTAACTATATTTATACCGTATATCTGGTTATTAACGAAGACTCCGCGGTCAACCTGACCATGAATTCCGAAGACGCCTTCGATCTTGTTCTTGCTGACCGTGACGTAGCTGGCGCCGTCCAGCTCGATGCCGGTTTCAGTGCTACCCAGGTCCGCATCTCCGCGGATATCTGCCAGACCGCTCACAACTATTTTAGTATCCTGGCCGATTATCAGACCGCTGCCGCCGGACAACCAGCCACCGCCATCAATTCGAACGTCGCTCACGCCATCGGTTATCACCAAAGCCGCACATATCGCAGTCACGCCATGACCGGCCGTGTCAAGGTGGACATTGCTTGCGCTGATGGTAATCGCGCCGCCGGCGGCGCTGCAGCTATCATTTGGACACTCCTGCCTGTCGAGCGCGCCTGTGAGGATATACTCCCCCGGTTGGTCTAACACCTGACCGCACTGGGTTACAGGTGTAGGCGATGCGGTCTGTGCCCATGCTCGATTCCCAATCGTCGCCAGAGCTACCAATGGAATAAGTGCCGACCGTGCTAAGAACTTCATTCCCATCCTGGTTGATTAATTGCCGCATCCGGCGCTCGGATGCTTGCAGCTGCAAGAGTGTATGGGGCGTAAGTGATTCGCGCGATCGGGCGCGAGGTGCCCAAATCCAGCGCGCCGACACAATCGAACGTGCCGGTCTGTTCCTCCGGCTCCGACGGTAACGACCACACCCCAGCACCCGCGCGCAGCCGGTCTTCAGCGAACGTGGCCTAATGTTTTGTTTGAGCCGATGGCACCCCTCCCCTGATGTTGATGCGATTTCACGATTGAGAGTGCAAAGAGTGAGCCGACGATTTTTACGCCATTCTGTCGGGCTAAAATGAGATGGTTGAATGAATTAACGTGCCACAGACCATGTACGAATATATTTTTTACAGTCTGCGCTTACACACGTGAGGCGCGGGGCGCGACGCTCCCTGCGCCCTAACGTGATGAGAGCCGGAAATCGTACTGAGAATCGGCCTATAGGGGATGGCCCATCAGGCCGGTATGCGCTGTGACACCCCCATCCACAACGACCATGCTGCCGGTCATGAACGATGCGTCGTCCGAGGCCAGGAACAAAACCACCCTGGCGATCTCCTCCGGCTTGCCAAGCCGGCCTATCGGATGGCATTCCTCGGCGCGCTGGCGGGCGCGTTCAGGATTGCGCGAGCGCCCGATGAGACCGTTTAGGACCGCAGGCGTGGCGATCACCCCAGGACAAACCGCGTTGACGCGGATGTTCTTGCGCGCATATTCAATCGCCGCGGTGCGTGTCAGGTTGACTACTCCGGCTTTGGCCGCATTGTAAGCGCCGGCGCTATAATCGCCGCCCAGTCCCGAGATCGACGCGGTATTGACAATGGCGCCGCCGCCTTGCGCCACCATCTGCGGCAGCGCAAAGCGCATCCCGTAAAATACCCCGGAGAGCGTAACCGAGAGGGTTTTATGCCAGCCGTCGAGCGGCATTTCTCCGACGGGCCCCCAGGTCGTGGAGAAGGCGTTGTTGAACAGGATGTCGATGCGGCCGAAGCGCTCACGCGCAAACTTGATCATCGCTTCGACCTCGCTGGGGGCGCCGACGTCGGTATGGCAAAAGGCTGCCGCTGAACCGATCTCGCCGGCGACGCGGTTGCCACCTTCGTCATCGATACTGCCCCGAGCGAAGCCGAGGGGATGTCGCTGCTCACCTCGGTCTCTTGAACACTTGGATCAGTTTGCCGTGTTCGCGAACACGCCGGCATTTCCCGAGTAACCCTCTAATATCCCGAATCGGCATGATTGAAAACCCGCCGCGTCATTTTGAATAATTCCGGAGCCGACGCGGCAGAGGAAGTTTTAATGAAAGCAATACAGTTCGATCGGATCGGCGGGCCCGAGGTGATGTACTACACCGACATTCCCAAGCCCGAACTGCGGCCTGGCACCGTGCTGGTGCGCAATCACGCGATCGCGGTGAATTTCGGCGACCTCTTCTTTACCCGTAACGAGTATTTGGTCAAACCCAGGCTGCCAGACACACCCGGTATGGAAGCGGCGGGGGTGATCGACGCGGTCGCGGCGGACGTCACGAATCTTAAACCGGGAATACGGGTCGCCTTCATCGGAATGGGCTCGTATGCCGAATACACTTTGATTCGAGCCGGGCGCGTGATGGTTTTGCCGGATTATCTCAGTTTTGAAGAAGGCGCGGCATTTCCCATTGCGGTGCTGACGGCCTGGCACACGATTCATACCTGCCATCATTTGACCCCGGGCCAAACGGTGATCGTCCATTCGGCTGCGGGCGGTGTCGGCATAGCCGCCGTGCAAATTGCGAAGGCGGGTGGCGCGCGCGTAATCGGAACAGTTTCGAGCGACAGCAAGAAGCAACTGGCACGCGAGTTCGGCGCCGATGAAGTAATTAATTACGAAACCCAGGATTTCGCCGAAGAAGCGATGCACCTGACGGACGGGCGCGGCGTCGACTTGATTCTCGACGCGGTTGGAAAGCCGACCTTTGAAAAGGGACTAAGCTGCTTGGCGCCGTTTGGACACCTGGTGCTTTACGGCCGCGCAGGTGGCCCGCCCGAGCGGCTTGATCCGATCCGGCTGTTTGCCAAATCAATCAAGGTCAGCGGATTCGCCGTGCCGATGGTTTACAGCATCCACGAGATTCATCAGCGCGGTGTCGATGACGTCTTCCGGCTGTCGCGCGAAGGCAAGCTCAAAATTCCCGTAGGCAGGAAATTCGCCTTGTCGGAGGCGGCCGAAGCGCATCGCTACATGCTCTCGCGCCAATCCACCGGAAAGCTGCTACTGGTGCCCTAAGCGGAGACGGTTGCGGCCAAACCCTGGATTTGAACCGAGATGCGGGCGATCTTATCGGCCCACTCCTGACTCGTCTCGATGACTATATCGTAAATCTCCGAATTGGCTATGCGGGCTGAGGCACCACCGTTTTGGCCGCGGCGCTCCTGAGCACTACTACTCAACACCAGATTACTCAACGCTAACGCCGTCAGCAAAGCGAGCGCCCATAAGTCGAGCGCCACGCAAAGATTTGCACAACACCCAGGGTGGCCACGACTAGCAGGTTGCGGAAAAAGGCGTTCCGCACCCTGCTTGCCCTCTCTGTAATCTCCCCCAGAGGGGTCGGAGTAGGAATCATGGTTGCCCATAACCCCCTCCACGGATCCGGACGGGCGGAATTACCGCATCCGGCTCTTGCCTCAGGTAACAACGCC
>WNFC01004693.1_pt1 | contig 14886 bp, 16 predicted proteins | sample 5400541 | NCBI WGS metagenome assembly WNFC01 (sample SAMN13153342, study PRJNA577476) | soil metagenome | isolation source: 120 cm saprolite under Douglas fir tree site 2 hole 2 replicate 1 | place: USA:California | collected 2015-04-18
TCGCGGTCTGGCGGCGGCGCGCTTCCTCGAGCAGCGACGTAGGCCGCAATTCCAGAGCCAGCTCGCGACCAGCCGAGAAGCTCGTGTGCCGCGCCAGCTCTTCGCGGACAGCATCGAACTCGAGCGTCTTGATCGCGAACGAATTCTCGGGCTCGGATGCTGGGTCCATGCGACCCGTCAGTCTAAGGGACGTCGGCCACGCTCACGAGCCCGTGAAAACCGAGGGTCGCCAATCCGCTCAGCGTGGACTACTAACGGTAATGCGGTCGAGTGCAACCTGGTTGCCATCGCCGCCGACGAACACCCCGGCGCCGCCACGGCGCAGGGCGGTGTCCGTCTGGCTCGCCACCGGGATGCCATTGACCACAAAGCTCATGTGGTCGCCGGCGGCGGTGACCGTCAGCTCGTTACTGGCCAGGCCTGGTTTGACTGCCTCGGACGGTGTCCAGGTCAACAGGTCGAGCCAATGATCGCCGTCGCGTAACCACACGCCGACCTCGCCGCGGTCACCCACTTCGAACACGTAGTACCGTCCGAGTTGATTGCGACCGTCGCGCGCTTCCGGATTCTGATCGCGCAGAATGAGCCCATAGCCGCCCCCGGGCGGCCCGCCCACCTTGTGGAACGAGCCGGTCACGACCGTGTCGCCGAGCGCCTGGGTACCTGGAATGCCGACCGCCACAAACTGCCCCACCTGGCTGGTGGTTAACCGATAGGCCCCACCCGTCAACCAGCCCGGACCCTGTCGATCGTTTGGCCACTTACTTGCGTTCGACGTGAAATGATCGTCGAGAAGCACTCGCAGCATGCTGGCCGGTGCGGGCGTGGGCGGACTGGGCGTCAGCGTCGGGAGGCTCGCCGGGGCCGACTCTGGCGCCGCCAGCGCGCGGTCATTGTCGGCGGCGGCGACGATCGCCACCACCTCTGGAGCCGCGTTGACGACAGTTGCGGCAGCGTCGACGACAGTTGCGGCAGGATCGATCACGTCCACGGCCGGCCGGCTGACATCGGCTGGCGCGAGAACACTGCGCACGCCGAAGCCGGCGGTCACCACAACGCTCACCATCGTCGCGGCCAGCAGCAGTCCGCGCACCAGCGGCCAACGGCTCGCTGACCGCGGCGGCGCAGGACGCTCGATGCGGATGCGCGGCCGTGGTACGTCGCTCGCCGCGAGCCAGGGAGAAACGGAGGAGCGTGACGTCCAGTCCACGGCGGGCAGCGCGTCGCTGGCCAGGCGAAAAGCGCGCGGCGTGCGCGACGTGCCGTTCGGGTGGATGCCCGTTGGCGCGGGCGGGACAGGCAGGGCGGGGGCCGCTGGTGCAGCCTGCGCTGGCTGCGGCCTGCCAGTTTCTGGGCCAAGGAACCGTTCGTCGGGAACGCGGCCAGTCAGAATGTCGAGCGCAGCGTTGCGCCGGGTCTGTGACGGTCCCTGGATGAAGATACCTAGCTTCTTCTCCAGGTAGTCCAGGCCACCGTCCGCTTCAGGCTGCACGGACATCGCCACACATATGTGGCTAGTCAAACGCAGGGCCGTCCGAATGGGGATGGCCCGCCGGGACCAATTCGCTCCTTAGCTGGCGACCGGGTAGACCAGCTCGCCGCCGACCTGACCCTGGTTCGAGGGCTGGCGGCGCGTCTTGACGCCTTTGGTGTCCCAGAAAATCTCAGCAATCTGATGGGTGCCCGCGAGCAGCTGCTGGGCGGCGTCCATGTTGACCTGCTGTTTGACGGTCGACGTCAGCTTGGCCGTCTTCCACACCACGTCGTGCAAGTTGCTGTGTTTTTCCAGGTGCTCCGGCCTGAAGTAGTCGGTCCACAGGATGACGATCTCGTGCTCGCACATCCGGGCGTGCTCTTCTTTGACCGCCGCATAGCGCGAGATCTGCATGGTGTACGTGTCCCACTCCTCTTTGGCGCCGCCGTCGCCAGGCTTCTGCAAGCCCTGGATGAGCTGGACCATGCGCACCACGGTCAACGCCGCAATCTGCGCCGCGTGTGGATCGTAGATTCCGCACGGGATGTCGCAGTGGGCGTGCGCGACGCTCGGCGGAGCAACGCGATCGAAAGCCTCCAAGACGCGGTCCACCAGCGAGGGAGAAGTCGAACGTGCGTGCATCAAGTACTACTCCTGTGCGCCCATCGGACTGGACGCTGCAATGCTTTCCAGTCTACACCCAGGGGATGTGGCGACTGCTGCCTCTGCGCAGGTTCGTGGTCGAAGACACGAGTATGCGGCCCAGGCTTCAACCAGCGGATCGGCTACTGGTGTGCCAGTGGGCCCGGCCGAAGCCAGGCGACATCGTCGTCCTCCGCGAACCTGATGCGCAGTTGACCTTCGCGGTCAAGCGCGTGGCGAGCCTCGAACCCAACGGCGACGTGATCGTGTCCGCGGACAACCCGAACGTGAGTCGAGATAGTCGTGAGTTCGGCCCGGTGCCACGGCAGCTCATCGTCGGCCGCGTGATGTTTCGGTACCTGCCTGCCGAAACGCGCGGACGACTCTGAACATGCGCGTTAGTATGGCGACATGGCGATCGGCTTTGGCGTCGTGTTGCTGGTCATTGCGCTGGCGCTGGCTGGCGGAGCAATCTGGCTCGCCTACCCACTGCGGCGACGGGTGGACCAACTCTCGGGCGACGTCAATTCGCTGCAGGTCGCGCTCGACCAACTGCGGGCTGAGGTAGCCGATCTGCGCGCCGCGGCCGACGTCGTTCCCGTGCCGCCGCTGCCCAAGACACGCTCGGCTGATCTGGACGACCTGCGGCAGCGACTACGCGCGGCTCACACCGAATCCGAGGACAAATCCGAGGAGTAACCGCCAAAGTCGAGGATCGCCCGCGCGACTTCGGCCGGGTGGCTGGCGTGCAAGGCGTGGGTCGCACCCGCGATCTTGCGCAACGTGCCGTTCGGTAGGCGGTCGACGAAGTGACGGGCAGCGGCATCGCCCAGCAGGCCGCCGCGCGCGGGGTCTGCTTGCAAGACCAGCACGGGCAGGGCGATCTGCGCCGCCTGAGTGACTACGTCGGGTGCTCGGCCGTCCGCGTCGTTTGGCTCGAGCATCGCCTCGAACGCCGCGTCGCTGGCTTGGCGGAAGAGCTTCGCCAGGCTCTGCGCCAGCAACGGACCGCTGCCCGGGTTGCGGCTGAGCAGGTACGCCTCGAGCTCGCCCGCCGGCGCGTGGCGCAGCCGATAGACGCTCGGCACCTCGGAATTGGGCACACCTGGATCGAGGGGTGGGTCGAGCAGCGCCAACCAGCTGACCAGGTCTGGGCGCTGCTCGGCCATCGCCATCGCTACCAGCGCGCCGAGCGAATGGCCGACCACTGGCACCGGCGCGTGACCTTCGACTTGCCCGCGCGGCTGCAAGTCAGTCTCGATCAGTTCCAGGAGGTCGTTGGCGTAGTCGGTCGGGGCGTAGCCGGCGTCGGGCGCATCGCTCTGGCCGTGGCCGCGCAAATCCGGCGCCACAGCGGCCAGATAGGGCAGCAGCCGCCGCGCGAAGGATTGCCAGATGCTGCCGCCAACACCCAGACCGTGCAGCAACAGCACCGGCGGCGCGGGCGGGTCCACAACGCGGCGCACGAACAGCCGCGCGCCGCGCCCGTCGACGGTCTCCTCGCGCCACTGCATCAGCGCCAGCCGAATACGTCGGCAACGTGAGCGAGGTCGGCAGCGACGGCGTCCGGCTGGGGACTGGCCGTGACGGCTTCGGCCGCGCTGGTCACCCCGCTCAGGACCAGGATGGTGCGCAAGCATGCGCGTTGACCGCCGACGACGTCGGTATCGATGCGATCGCCGATCATCGCTGCTTGCTCAGGCCGCAGGCCGCCGAGCCGCCGGAGGCCATGCTCGAACAGGCCCGGTTCGGGCTTACCGACGACGACCGGCGCGACGGCGGTCGCGGTCTGGATCGCGGCGACGATCGACCCGGCGCCCGGCACCACCTGGCCGCCTTCGATGGGCAACAGCGCGTCGGCGTTGGTCGCCACAAAATGGGCGCCAGCTATGATCGCGCGGGTGGCGCTGGTAAGCCTTTCATAGTTGAAGTCGCGGTCGAGGCCGGCGATGACCCAATCGGCACTGGCGTTGCCATCTTCAACAACAAGCAAGCCCTCTTCCTCGGCAGCCTGTCGTAGACCCGCTTCGCCGACGATGCGCACGCGTGCGCCGCGCTCGGCGTGGGCCGCGACGTACGCCACCGCCGCCTGGGCGCTGGTCAGGATCTCTTGCGGAGTGACGTCGATCGCCATGCGGCGCAGTCGTTCGGCGACCAGCTCGGGGCTGGTCGTCGAGTTGTTGGTTACCAGCAGGAATTTCAGCCCGCGGCGGCGCGCTTCGGACAGAAATCCGGCGGCGCCCGGGATCGGATCGCTGCCCGTATACACCACCCCGTCGAGATCAATCAGCAGACCGTGCAGCGCGGCCCAGTCGGAGCTCATGCCATTAGTCGAACAGGAGGCGCAGGCGACCGCCGACGTTGTCCAGGCGCTTGCGCGCCTCCTCGGGCGTGACGCCCAGGCGCAGCGCAGCGATCGCTGTTTTGACCTCGCCATTCGAGTCGACGAGGCTTTGCTCGGCGGCGGCGAGCCCCGAACCGGCGGCTTGTTGGACCAGCCGTGTCGCCCGACGGCGCAGTTTTTCGTTGGTCGCCTGCACGTCGACCATCATGTTCGAGTACACCTTGCCCAGCCGGATCATCAGCGTCGAGCTGAACGCGTTGAGCACCAGCTTTTGCGCGGTGCCCGCCTTCATCCGGGTCGAGCCCGAAATCGGCTCCGGCCCGGTGTCGACCACAATTGCCACCTCGACAAAGTCGGCCAGTGCTGGCTGAGGAACGCAGGCCAGGCCAATGGTGGCCGCGCCACGCTGCCGCGCCCGCTCCAGCGCGCCGATCACCCACGGCGTTTGGCCGCTGGCGGCGATGCCGAAGGCGACGTCTACCGCGGACAGATCGTTGGCGGCCGCGGCGCCAGATGCCCGATCGTCCTCGGCGCCTTCGCGAGCCTTCACGAGCGCGCCTTCGCCGCCAGCCAAACGGGCCAGGTAGCGGTCGGCCGGTACCCCGAACGTGGGGCCAAGCTCGGCCGCATCGAGCGTCGCCAGGCGCCCGGACGTCCCCGCGCCAAACAGCACCACCCGACCGCCGCGCTGCCAGCGCTCGAGCGCCAGGTCGACCGCCTGGGCCAGCTCGGGCAATGCCGCGCGCACGGCCGGCGCCACCAGCTGGTCCTCGTCGTTCAGCCGCCGCAAGATACCCACAGTGTCCAGCCGATCGATATCGACTGTCCGTGGATTCGCCCCCTCGGTCGACAAATCGTCGAGCATCTAGCGTGTACTGGTGACCTTGCGCAGTCCCCGCGGCAGGGCCGGGTCGAGACCGCGGGCGAGCGCGAGCTCGACGGCGAATAATTGGCCCAGGACCAGCGCCACGATCGGCGCGATTGGTTCGCCCAGCGGGACGACGAGCGACACATTCGGCAAATCCGTTTCACCCAGAACTTCACCGGCCCGAATCAAAGCGGGCTGGCCGCCGCGCTGGCGGACCGCACTGGCGATCTCCTGCGCGGACCGGCTCGACACGCCGCCGACGTCGATGAGCAGCGCGCTGTAGTTAGGTTCGACCAGGGTCACGGGTCCGTGCAAAAAGTCCGCCGCCGAAAATGGCTCGGCGCGCGTGTACGACGTCTCCTTGAGCTTGAGCGCGATCTCGAGCGCCGGTGGAAAAGCGAAGCCGCGGCCGATCACCGAACCCACCGTGTTGGGTGCGAGAAATCCAGCGAGCTCAGCTGCAGCCGACCGGAGCTGGAGCGCCGCGCTAAGTGCTGCCGGCAACTCCACAAGCGCCTCGGCCGGGCGATCGGGCTGCTCGAGCGCGGCCGACAATAGCGCCAGCAGCGTCATCTGCGCCGTTACCGTCTTGGTTGCGGGAATGCTCAATTCGGGACCCGTGAGGCAGGCCAGCACCCACTCCGCGGTCTGCGCCAAGGGCGACGTTTCGTCGTTGACGATGGCCACGGTGACCGCCCCCTGGTCACGCGCTGCGCGCACGTAGGCGACCACGTCTTCACCCTGACCCGACTGGGAGACGCCGATGACCGCCGTCCGATCGAGGCGTGGGCCGCGCCCATACAGGGTCAGCCCAGACGGCGCGGCGAGCGACGTCAGGCGTCGGTTGCAGACTTCGAAGAGGTAGCGGCCGTAGACCGCCGCGTTGTCTGAGCTCCCGCGCGCGACGAGCACGATGGTGGACGGGTCGCGCGCGCGGACCGTCGTCGCAATGTCGCGTACAGCGCCCAGTTGCTCGTCGATCAGGCGGCTGACCACGGCCGGCTGCTGGCCGATTTCCGCCAGCAGGCAGTTCAGCTCACGGCTCATCGCACCGCTTCGCCTCGTACAAACACTTGAGTAACGTTCCAATCGCCGTCCAAAGTGACGAGGTCGGCGTCGCAGCCGACGGCGACGCGGCCTTTGCGCGATTGGCCGAGCAGCCGGGCGGGTGTGCCGGTGACCATGTCCATCAGTGTGCCGGGCGGGAGCTTGGGCAGCCAGCCATGGACGTTTTTCAGGCACTCGTCAAGCAGCACGGCGCTGCCGGCCAGGGTGCCGTCGGTGCGGCGCACCTGCCGGCCGTCCGAGACCAGCACCTGGTTGCCCAGCAGGCTGGGGCCAGCTGGCGCGCCGGCCGCCGCGAGGGCATCGCTGACCAGCACCACGCGCTGGGAGCCGGCGCAGCGAATGACCAGATCGACGATGAGGGGATCGAGATGCACCCCATCAGTAATTAAGCACACGATGGCCTCGCTGGCCAGCACAGCTCCGACCAGGCCCGGCTGTCGATGATGCAGCGGCGGCATGGCGTTGAACAGGTGCGTCGCCATCTGCGCCCCGGCGTTCAGGCCGGCCTGGGCGTGGGTGGCATCGGCGCCGGAATGACCGAGGCTAACCACCACGCCAGCATTGCACAACTGGCGGATGGCCTGGATGCCGCCCGGGCGCTCGGGCGCCAGCGTCACAATCGACGGCTTGCAGATAGCCAGCCAGCGCGCGATTTCCGCGGCAGACGCTTCACGGAGAATGCTTGGGTCGTGCACACCGCGGTGCCCGGGATCGATGAATGGTCCTTCGACGTGGGCGCCGAGTGCTTCGGCGCCGCCAGTTATCGCGCGCGGCCGGTATGCCGCCAGGCGGTCGACAATGACCTCGACGGGCGCGCTCACGATCGTCGGGCAGAACGCGGTCACGCCGTGGTGGGCCAGGGTTCGCGCGACCTGATCCAGAGCCGCCTCACGATCCGTGGCCGAGGTGAGGTCGACGCCGCCCGCGCCGTTAACTTGCAGATCGATCAGCCCGGGCGCGATCCAACCATCTTTTCCAACCACGACATCGCCCGACAATGGCCTTTCGGCAGGCTGGATCAGAACGATCCGTCCGCCAGCCACCTCGACGCGCGCGGGCGGCAACTCGCGGCCGTCGGTGAGCACCCGCCCCCACAACACTCATTTGAGGTTACGGCACGCGGTTTGCTTCTCGGGAGACAGTCTCGCTTTAGTCCGTTAGATCTGGAACACTGCCACAGCGTGAGCCAGCGCCCGTCTTCTCGCCTCTATATCGGCACGTCGGGCTGGAGCTATCCCAAGGGCGCCGGTACGTGGGACGGTACGTTCTATCCGCCCAAGTTGAAGGACTCGGACAAGCTCGCTTTCTACGCCCAGTACTTCAACACCGTCGAGATCAACAGCACCTTCTATCGACCGCCCAACCAGTACGCCGCGCGAGCGTGGGCGAGCAAAGTGCCGGACGACTTCCGCTTTACGGCCAAGCTGTGGCAGAAATTTACGCATCCAAAGATGTTTGAGGCAGCGACAGGCCAGCCCGCCGGCGTCCAGGATGAGGATTTCGGCATCTTCGCCGAAGGCGTTGGCCCGTTAGCCGAAGCAGGCAAGCTAGGGCCGCTGCTGGCTCAGTTTCCGACCAGCTTTCGACCAGACGCGGCCACGCTCGAGTACCTCGAGGATTTGATCCGGCGCATGCGCGGCGCAGGTTTTCAATTGGCCGTCGAGCTACGTCATCGCGAATGGACCGAGTCCGAAGAAACCGCCGCGATTCGAGCGCTCATGGAAGAGCAGCGCGTGGCGTGGGTGATGATCGACGAGCCGCGCTTCAAGACGTCAATTCGCCACGTCCCGTTGACGAGTGATGCCGCCTACTTTCGATTCCATGGTCGCAACTACAAGAACTGGTGGCGCCACGGCGAATCAGAGGACCGCTACAACTATCTCTACACCCCTGACGAGCAACGCGAGATTGCCCAGGATGTGCGCGAGATTGCGATGAAAACCTCTGAGACGTATGCCTTCTACAACAATCACTACGGGGCCAAAGCTGTTGTCAACGCAGTCCAGTTGGAGATGGTGCTCGGCCGGCCCATCCCACAGCCCCTGCCCGAAACGCTGGTCAAGACATTTCCCGACCTCCTGAGTTCGCCCGAAGGGTCCCAGACCACATGAAACGGGGGCAAAACGCCGCGATGGCCCCCGAATTGCGGTAGGGTTGGTACCCAGATGGCACGCAACCTCGGGGGGCGCGCGGCATTGCACGTCGCGGGTAACCCTCGGCGAGAGCCGCATCGCAATGGCCTACCGCCTGGCCGCAGCCGTGTGGCGACGTTCCACCTGTTGCGGCTCGAGGATGAATCCGGCGTGAGCGGTACGGGCTGGGTGGCCGAAGGCGCGGTCTTCTCCAACGGCTGGGTGGTGCTGATCTGGCCGACGGGCACGCCCAGCTTGAATTTCTACGAATCTCTCGAGGCAGTCGAAGCCGTCCACGGCCACGGCGGCCTCACGCGCATCGTCTTCGACTGACCAGAAGTCAGAAGTCAGAAGTCAGAAGTCAGCTGCGCGTCGCCATCGACTCTCGCAATGGCGCGCGCATATCTCCTCCAGAGGTGGCATACGCCGTGTCAAATGTCAGATCCTGTCGTCGTAGATGCGCCAGCGTCTGATTTCTGACTTCTGATTTCTAAATGTCCGACGAGGCACAACCGCGGACCATCCTGGTGCCCCTGGATCTGACGCCAGCCGGCGAGGTGAAGATTCCCGTCGCTGAAGAGTACGCCCGCGCGCTCGGTGCGGACGTGCTTCTGCTGCACGTCCTGCGCCCAGGCGACGTCGATCCAGGCAGCGTCTCGCCGAGCGAAGCCGTCGCACGTACCTACCTGGACAGCATCGGCGCCCACTTGCGTGGCGCGGGCATCCACGCCGAAAGCGTGCTGCGTTCTGGCGCGCCCGGGCCAGCGATCGTCCAGGAGGCGCTGATCCACGACGTGTGCCTCATCGTCCTGGGCACCAACGTCCGGCCGCGGCTATCGAGCGCCGTCCTGGGTAGCGCCGCCGACCAGGTTGCGCGCGCTGCGCCATGCCCGGTCCTGCTCGTGCATCCGCGCGGCAATCCGATGGAACGCCGCCAACTGCGCTGCTTCCGGGAGGACGCCGAGCGTGCCGGCACGCTCATCCAACGCAACCTGGGCATTCGCACCATCGAGGTGGCGCGCATCGTCGGCAGTGTGGATCGCTGCACCGAGCTGGGCATGAATTTCAGGCCGCCGACCCGGCGCCGACGCAAACATGACGAGGACCGTTTTCGTCGTGTCCGACGTGCCCTCGAACAGAATGTCGAGATGCCCGCGATCGACGTCTACAAGCTCGGCTTCGGCTACTACGTGCTCGACGGCCACCACCGCGTGGCCGCCGCCTTGCAGAATGGCCAGGTCGAGATCGATGCGAACGTGGTCGAGTACGTGCCGGCCGCCGACGAGCTGGCGCCGGAGCGGTTCGCCGCGCGGCGGGAGTTCGAGCGCGCTACTGGTCTGACCGAAGTCGGCGCCGCCCGGCCGGAGAGTTACCGGACCCTGCGCGACGCCATCGAGCACTACCGCCAGGAGCAATGCCTCGAAGACCTGCCCCAGGCCGCGCGGCGCTGGTTCGGCGAGGTCTTTCGGCCTTTGTGGCAGACCATCCGCGCGCGACAATTGACCGCGGCCTTCCCGGGCGACCGTTCGGCCGACTTGATCGCGCGGTTGGCGATGTGGCGTGCCGCCGAAGCGCCCGAGCTGGACTGGCAGCTAGCCCTCGATAAATTTATGGAGGCTCACAACCTGGCGGGCACGGTCAGCGTCAACTCGCGGAATGGGTAGACGTTCATAATTTCCGTCGCGCCAACTCGCGTGACCGCCTCAGTTCGGCGATCGTAGAGGTGAATGTGGCCGTGCAGGTGGTAACTCGGCTGAAACCGGCGCACCAACCAGTTGAACGCCTCAAACCCGCGGTGGCACAGATCGGGCTGATCGTGGATGCCACGCGGTGGCGCGTGGGTCAACAGTACGTCGAGATAGCGCCCGTAGCGGGCTTTGTTCAGCAGTAGCCACGGCACCAGGCTGCGCGTGGCGGCGAACATTTCGGCCTGAGAGTACTGGTAGGCGCCGTCGTTGTAGCGCAAGGAGCCGTCGAAGCCGGCCAGGAGCAGGCCACCAACGCGGACGCCACGTTTGCCGATCCACCGCGCGCCGCAGCTGTCGTAACCCGCTGACCCTTCCAGCGGCGGCTTGGCGTCGTGGTTGCCGTGGATCGCGTACAGGGGTACGTCGAGTTTGCTGACCAGATAATCGAGGTAATAGGCGGGCAGATCGCCCGCGCCCAGGATCAGGTCAGGCGTCGTGCGCATGCGCAGACCGCGGTTGCCGTATAGCCGCGTATCAACCTCGTCGGCAACGGCCAGGATCTTGAGCGTACGCGTTGGGCCGTCCGACACAGAGTTTGGCGTGGTGATTCGCCAAAGCCGCGGGTTCGGCAACAATGCGCTCCCTCTCCCCATTCCAGAGGATGATACCGTCCGTGACCGTGCGATTTGGGATTGTTACTGACCAGAATCTGCCCTGGGCGACGCTCGTAGAACGCTGGCAATTGTTCGAGGCGCTTGGCTTTGATAGCGCCTGGGATTGCGACCACTTCATTCAGCCCAGCCGACCAACGGGACCGTACTTCGAAGCCTGGACCCTGCTCGCCGGACTCGCGGCGGTGACCAGCCGCATTCGCATTGGTGTGCTGGTCTCCTCCAACACCTTCCGCCATCCCTCTTTGCTCGCCAAGGAGGCGATGACCGTCGACCACATCTCGAATGGTCGGCTCGAAGTCGGTTTCGGCGCCGGCTGGTACGAGCCCGAGCACCCCATGTTCGGGCTCGAGTTTCCGTCCCCGGCAAATCTCGTGAACCGCTACAGAGAAGCGGTCGAAATCCTCGATGGACTGCTGCGCAACGACACCACTAGCTACGAGGGCACGTTCTACCAGCTCAAAGAAGCCACGATGCGGCCGAGATCAGTCCAGCAGCCGCGGCCGCCGTTTGTCCTGGCCGCGCACAAACCGAAGATGCTGCGTATCGTCGCCGAATACGCCGATACCTGGAACTCCTTCGGCACGGTTGACGAGATGCGCGCGCGCAATGACCTTCTCGACGAGCAGTGCACACACATTGGTCGTGATCCAAAGACGATCGTCCGCTCGCTGTATGGCTGGGCCGCGATGATGCCCAGCGATCCGTGGGAGTCGGTCGGAGCGTTCCAGGGTATGGTGGGAGCCTATGCCGAAGCCGGCGTGAACGAGTTCCTGATTGACCAACCTCGGCCCGAGCAGGAGGCGATCCTGGAGCGTGTTGCGACCGATGTTTTGCCCGCGCTCCGCGCGTGGTGAACCCGTCCCTTTCCCGCGCACCGCCGCGTTTTTGCTTTCAGACATCAACGTCTCGAGAGGAAGTCGAAGCGAGTGCCGATCATCGCGGTATCAAATCAGAAGGGTGGCGTGGGCAAAACCACCAGCACCCTGAACCTCGGCGCAGCGTTGCGCGAGATGGGCAAGCGCGTGCTGCTGGTCGACCTCGACCCCCAGGGCAGCCTGACCGTGGCCGCTGGCGTGATCGACGTCGACGCCATCCATCTGTCCATTGGTGACTTGCTCATGGCGCGCGCCCAGGGCACACCCCAGGACATCGCGCGGGCCATCATCAAGACCCCCACCGGTCTGGACCTCGTTCCCGGCAACGGCATGCTCAGCGCCGCCGAGCTCACCCTGGCGACGGCCATGGCCCGTGAGTCGGCGCTGCTCAGCACGCTCAAGCCAGCGCTGCAGCGCTACGACTACGTCCTGATTGACTGTCTGCCGAGCCTCGGGCTGATTGCCATCAATGCCTTGCGGGCCTCCGACGGCGTCGTCATTCCGGTGCAGGCCGACTTCCTCGCCGTCCAGGGCCTGGCCCAGATCCTCGAGACCATCGGCGCCGTGCGCGAGCAGCTGAATCCAGCTCTGGCCGTGTACGGGGTCTTGTTGACCATGGTCGAGCCGCACAAGTCGCACTCGCAGCGAGTGGTCGCGACGGTGCGCCACAGCCTGCAGGGCCAGGTGAACGTGTTCGAAACGGAGATCGTCCAGCACGTCGCCTACAAAGAGGCGGCCGAGGCGGGCCGAAGCATCATCGAACACCAGAGTCGCGGTGCAGCGGCTGATACGTATCGCAATCTGGCGCGCGAAGTGGCGCTTGCCGCTGGCGATCAGACCGTGGTTGCCTACGAGCCAAAACGTGGTGGACTTTTCGCAGGGGCAGGCCGATTCTGGCGCAGCTTGACGCGCGGACGCGACGCCTCGCCTGCCGGAAGGACCTTCGCTGGTGCCGCCTAGGGCCACGGCGCGCCACCGCGTCCCGGATCGAGGAATGCAGGTCCTCGAACAAAAACTCAGCATCCTGGCGCTCGGACCAGCGCACACGCGCCGCAATCCCGCACTCGACGTGCTCACGGGGCGGGTCCCGGATGAACGTCTTCAATCGCTCCGGGCGAGCCTGACGTCCAATTCCACGCCGATGCCCGCATCGGCGGATAACGGCCCGGCGTCGCTCGGGCCGAGTGCCATGACGTTGCCCATCGCGGCAATACGCATGGCCGCCGTCGCGCGCAGCAGCCGACCTGGACTGACGCCGTGGCTGCAACCAACGGCGGCCGGCCGGCCGCGGCTGCGGTTGGTGAGCCCGCCACCGTCGCGCCTGGCTCAGGTGCCGTGGCTGGGGCCGCTACTGATGTGGCTCAAGGTTGAGCATCGACTGTATAGATCGACGGTACGTAGCCCTCGAGCCCATCCGGCGTCGTAACGTGCTTCCACTGCTGGCCGTCGCCGTCGACATCGTCGCCGACGATCGTTAGCGCCGTGCCATCTGGGTAGGCACGTACCCGGTCGGCCATGACCGGCGTCTTGCGCACGAAGACTCCCTGGCCATCCGTGTTGCCGACCCACACCGTGCTGGCGCTGGCAACCACCGCGGTCGCCGTCGGCCTGGGTGGCGGAGACGGTGACGGCGACGGCGCCGGCGAAGCGGCCGCTCGGACAATTGTCGGCACGACCGTTGGCGCGGCGGTTGGCTCAGATGTCGGCGCCGAGCCCGGCAAGCCTGGCAAGCCGCCGCACGCACTGAGCACCATCGCCAGACTGCTCGCGCCGAGCACGTTGCGCCAGCCCGTCATCTGTCCCGCAAGGGTACTCCCCGACCGCCACGCCATCGCCAATTAAGTGGTCGAACGCACGTGGCTAGACACGGCGCACACATGGCGTACCATGCGGGCGGGGGCGTTATAACCGACTGGGTTCCCAAGCAGGGGATCACCAGTGTCAGGGAAGGTTGGTTCGTATGGAAACTCCTAGGCTGACCAATAGACGGGACTTCCTCAGGCTAGCGGCATTGGGCTCAGCGACCGCTTTTCTCGCCGCGGCGTGCGCTCCGGCGGTGTCCACCACGCCGGCCGCGGCGCCCACCACGGCGCCCGCGGCGGCAGCACCGAAGCCGACGACCGCGCCAGCGGCGGCAGCCCAACCCACAACGGCTCCCGCGGCGGCAGCGCCCGGCGCAACGCCAACGCCCATCGGCGGCGGCAAGTTCAGTGCTCCGCCAGTGACCGCGCCAGCCGAGTACAAGCCAGCAACGGGCAAGCTCGAGATCTTCTCCTGGTGGACCAGCGGCGGTGAGACCGAGGCCCTGGACTATCTGTACGCCGACTACAAAGTCCTCAACCCCCAGGTGGAGGTCATCAACTCGGCGATGACCGGCGGAACCGCTTCCGGCGGCAACATGAAAGCGGTCCTCCAGACGCGCATGCTCGGCGGCGACGCACCGGAGTCGTTCCAGATCCATCTCGGCCATGAGCTGATCGACAACCACGTCATTGCCGGCCGCATGGAACCGCTCGACGAGCTGTACGCCTCAGAAGGCTGGAACAAAGTCTTTCCCAAGGGCCTGATCGACATTGCCTCGTACCAGGGCCATCCGTGGTCGGTCCCGGTCAATATCCACCGCGCAAATGTCCTCTGGTACAACAAGAAAATGTTCTCGGACGTCGGGGTGACCGACGCGCCGAAGACATGGGACGAGTTCTTCGTCATCGGCGACAAGCTCAAGGCCAAAGGCCTGCCGCTGATCGGCGTCGCCGAGAGTGGCCCAGGGTTCTGGGCCCACGTGACCGAGACCATCCTCATCTCGACGTTGGGGGCGGACGCCTACCGCGGGCTCTTTACCGGCGCGACCAAGTGGGATGACAAGCGGGTCACCGACGCGCTCAACACCTCCGCGAAAGCGCTCGACTACGCGAACAAGGACTTCACCAGCGTCAGTTGGGGCGACATCAACGATCTGGTGGTCGGTGGCAAGGTCGCCACGATTATCCAGGGTGACTGGACACCGGGCGTCCTGTGGTCGAAGGGCTTCAACGATTTCGGCTGGGCTCCGGCACCTGGCAACGCCGGCATTTACGACATGCTGTCCGACTCGTTCGGCTTGCCGAAGGGCGTCAAGAAT
>WNFC01005434.1_pt1 | contig 14886 bp, 18 predicted proteins | sample 5400541 | NCBI WGS metagenome assembly WNFC01 (sample SAMN13153342, study PRJNA577476) | soil metagenome | isolation source: 120 cm saprolite under Douglas fir tree site 2 hole 2 replicate 1 | place: USA:California | collected 2015-04-18
GACTTCACCGTCGATGAAGAGGTTCCCATCGAGATCCTGCGCATCGATCCGAGGCTCGAGTCAGAGCAGGTCGCGCGAGTGCGCGAGGTACGCGCGAAGCGCGACCAGGCGCGTTGCTCGAGGGCGCTCACGGGGTTGCGGAAGGCGGCCGCGGGCTCCGACAACCTGATGCCCTACATCCTCGAAGCGGTCCGCGCCTATGCGACTGAAGGCGAGATCATGAACACGCTGATCGAGGTGTTCGGCATCTATACGGAGCAGGCGGTGGTATGAGCTCCACCGCTGTGCGTCCAGTGCGGATCATCGTGGCCAAAGTTGGGCTCGACGGCCACGACCGAGGCGTCAAGGTGGTGGCGCGCGCGCTTCGCGACGCCGGGTATGAGGTGATCTACACCGGTTTGCGGCAAACTCCCGAGATGGTCGTGGACGCCGCCTTACAGGAGGACGCGCAGGTGATCGGCCTGTCGATCCACTCCGGAGCGCACATGACGCTGTTCCCGGCGGTGGTGCAGGAGCTCAAGCGGAGAAAGGCAACCGACATCGTCGTGTTCGGCGGGGGGATCATCCCGGACGACGACATCGCGGCCCTGAAGAAGCAGGGCGTGGAAAAGCTCTTCACGCCGGGCACGCCGCTCCAGGACATCGTCGACTGGCTGCGCCAGCGCTTCCCGAGCCAGAGGAGCTAGTCCTGGAGCACCACCGTGCCGGCGATCTTGTCGTGCCACCCCTGCTTGCGTGAGTCGAACGCCGCCCAGATCAAGCCGATGTAACAAACGATCACGCTGAGGATGTATCCGACGTACCGCAGCGCCGCCCGGCCGTAACCGATCGGGGCGCCGGTGGTCGCGTCGGCGACGCGCAGGTGGAACAGGCGCATGCCGAGCGTTGAGCCCCTGCCCCAGAAGTAAATGAAGTAGGTCACGCTGATCACCAGGGCGACGAGCTCGCCAAGCGCACCGGCAGTGTTGCTCGCCGCGGTCGTGGTCTGACTGCTGCCGTTGCCCGAGGCGCCGACGAGGATCCCGATGATGACGCCGAGGATGATGGCGATGATGAAGACGGGGATGGACACGATGATGCCGTCGATGAAGACGGCCACGAAACGGATCCAGAATCCGCCGTAGCGCGCTTGGGGCGCGTACGGGTATGCCGGCTGCGGGGCGGGTGAATAGCCGCCGGGCAGCGGTGGCGGAGGCGGCGGGGGCGCGTAGCCGCCCGGTGGCGGCGGAGGCGGCGGGAAGTTGCCGGGCGGCGGGGGTGGCGGAAAGTCACCCGGCGGCGGGGGTGGTGGGTTCTCCATGCCCGTTCCCTACGTCAGTTCGTCGTGACGATCGTGCCCGCGACCTTGTCGTGGATGGCCTGCTTCCGCGGGTCCCACAGCTGCCACAGCCAGCCGACTGCTCCGATCAGGCAGATCGTGAAGCCGACCTCCAGGGTCCAGATGAACCCGCGCAGGGCGGCCTTGCCCATCGTGGGGTACTGCCCCGTCTGCAGGTCACGCACCTTGAAGCCGAAAGGCATCATCCCGATCGAAGCGCCCCGTGTGCTCCAGAAGTAAGCGAAGTACGCGACGTCGATCACAATGTTGACCAGCCCGGCGAGCCCGGTGGCTTTCTGGAGGATCGCGCTGATGACGCCGTTGACGACAACCAGGATGACGACGTCGATCAGGCCGCCCACGATGCGCATTCCTGGGCTGGCCAGGTTGCCCGGCACAGCCATCGCGCCGCCGCCGCCCGCAGGCATCATCGGCGGCATGCCGCCACCCGGCGGCGGAGGCATCATCGGCGGAGGGCCGCCGCTCGGCGGTGGGGGAGGCGGTGGGTTCTGCATGCCGTGTGACCCTCCTGAGAATTCGGTTTGGACAGGTCCGTCGGGACAAGTGGCCGGACGGCTTTGCCGTATCATAACCAGCGCCTCCCAAACCTGAGGCGGACCTATGCAACTAAAAGCTTCCACTCGTGAACTACTCGGTAAGCGCTCCCGCCGTCTTTACGGCCAGGGCAAGCTCGCCGCCGTCGTTTACGGGCACAACGCCAAGCCCACGCCGCTCGAGCTCGACCGTCTCGAGTTCCAGAAGGTGTTCGTGAAGTCGGGGCGCACGCACCTGGTCGACCTCGTCGTGGACGGAGGCCGGACCGAGAAGGTCCTGGTTCGCGAGATTCAGACTCACCCGCGCCGCCTGGGCCCGATCCACGTCGACTTCTACCAGGTGAACCTCGAAGAGAAGATCACGGTCGAGGTCCCGGTCCACCTGGTTGGCGAATCGGCCGCCGTCAAGCGGGGAGACGCCGACGTGCTCCAGCCGATCCACGCGCTGCGGGTCGAATGCCTCCCCTCCGACATTCCCGCCGCCTTCGAGGTCGACCTGACGCCGCTCGAGGAGATCGAGTCAGAGGTTCGCATCTCAGACCTGACCGTGCCGAAGGGCGTGACCGTGCTCGTCGACCCGGAAGAGCTCGTGGTCAAGATCGTCCACAAGCGCGAGATGAAGGTCGAAGAGGAAGTCCCGGCCGCCGAGGCAGTCGTGCCTGGCGAGGGCGAGGCTGCCGCCGAGGGCGAAGCCGGCGCGGAGGAAGCCGCCGACACGAAGGAATGAGCGCGCCGCCGCTGGCGCTGCTTCCTTTCATCTCAGATCCGAACCTCATCTACGCCGTCGTGGGCGTGGTGGTCTTCCTGGCGTTCGTCGTCGGCGCCCGTTACGTCTCCAGCCGGATGGTCGAAGCGCTTCGCCGGCGGAACGTGCGCTCGGACGTGGTCCAGATCGGGGGCCGGGTTGCCACTGTCGTCCTGATCGCACTCGGGGTCTTTTTTGCGATCGGCTTCGCGTTCCAGAGCCAGAACTTCACCATCGCGGGCATCCTGCTCGCCACGATCGTCGCCAGCTTCGGCGTTCAGGACGTGCTCAAGGATTACGTCTCGGGCTACTACGTCCTGCTCGAGCGCCACATCAGGATCGGCGACCGGATCACCATGGACGCGGTCGGCACCGGCACGGTGACAGACATCAAGCTCAGGGTTTCTTTGTTGAAGACCGACGCCGGCGACCTCGTCGTGGTGCCCAACGCGGAGCTTTTCAACAAGGCCGTGACGGTACACGTCCACGCGGCGGAGCGCGCAGCGGAGACCGGAAGTCCCCCTAAGCCAGCGCCTCCCGAATGACTCGGTAGAGCGCTGCGAGCTGCTCTCCCTCGAGTTCGGATTCCTGAGCCAGGAGGTCGCGGATCATCTGCGACGCGGCCTCGACGTGGATGCCCGCGGCCACCTGGGTGGCAAGCGATCGCAGGTGATATGTGTGGTCGGGCCGGTCGGTCTTGGTGTCGAGCTTCACGGCGACACGGTCGAGCTGCACGACCTTCGACCATTTCCCGACCTCGGCCGCACCAGACTCGGGCGCGTCCGACAGGTGAAGGCAGTTGAGGCCTCCGAAGATGCCGTACCGCTCGCGCAGCGAGCCCGGGCGGGACTGCGCGATCCTGGTTTCACCAAGGTCGTAGCGCATCTGGGTCAGCGCGTCCGCGGATGCCGTGACGCGCCCGACGACGAGCGGCAGCGCGGTCATGAAATCGACCAGCCAGGGGAAGAAAGGCCTGCCCATCAAGAAGTCGTAGTGGCTCTCGATCAGGGAAACAGGCGGATGAAACCAGTCCAGCGATTCGACCTTCCAATCTTTCTCGGTGGACAGCCAGCGCCATAGCCCGGCGCGGGTGGAAAGGCGGTAGGCGGCGTCGGGTTTGAAGATCACGAGGGCGTCGGCCACGAAGCGAAATGCTACTTGGCCTGGTTTTTGTCCCGCGGATTGGGCTTGTACACCTTCCGGCCTTTGAGCCTTTCCGGCATGTGCACCTGTTCCGCCACGCCGCCTTCGGCGTCATGGGCGTACTTGTAGCCCCTGCCGTAGCCCATCGACTTCATGAGGCCGGTCGGCGCGTTGCGCAGATGCAGCGGGACCGGCTCGTTGCCGGTTTCCTGGATGAGCTCGCGCGCGGCGCCGTAGGACGTCAGAGCAGAGTTGGACTTCGGGGCGAGCGCCAGGTAGAGGGCAGCCTCGGTGAGCGGGAGCACGGCCTCCGGCATGCCGACGAAGTGGGCCGCCTGCTGCGCGGCCACCGCGACCGGCAGCGCCTGCGGATCGGCCAGCCCGATGTCCTCGGCGGCGAGGATGACCAGGCGGCGGGCGACGAACATCACGTCCTCTCCAGCCTCGAGCATACGGGCCATCCAGTAGACGGCAGCGTCGGGGTCGCTGCCCCGGACGCTCTTGATCAGCGCCGAGACGATGTCGTAGTGCTGGTCCCCGGCGCGGTCGTACAGCAGGTGGCTCTGCTGCAGCGCACGCTCGACGTGGTCGAGCGAGATCGTTTCCTCACCGGCCAGCGCCGCGGCGGCCTCCAGCCCATTGAGCGCCACGCGCGCATCGCCGCGCGAGCCCTCGAGCAGGGCGTCCAGGGCATCGTCGGAGATGCCGGCACCCAGCTCGGCGAGCCCGCGCTGGGCGACCTGCTTGAGCTCGTCTCTCTCCAGCTGCTCGAGCCTGAACACCCGGCTGCGTGAGAGGAGCGGGGCGATCACCTCGAAGGATGGGTTCTCCGTGGTGGCGCCGATCAGGGTGACGGTGCCGTCTTCGACGTGCGGCAGGATGGCGTCTTGCTGAGCTTTATTGAAGCGATGGATCTCATCGATGAACAGCACCGTGCGCAGGCCGGCCCGGCGGTGGATTTTCGCCTCGGCCACGACCTTGCGGAGGTCGGCCACACCGGCCGTCACGGCGGACATCGACACCATTCGGGCGCTCGTCTCGGTCGCGAGCAGGCGCGCCAGCGTGGTCTTGCCGCTTCCGGGAGGGCCCCACAGCACGATGCTCGGCAGGTGGCCCGAGCGCGTCAGCTGCCTCAGTACGTCGACCACCTTGCGCTGCCCGACGAGGTCTTCGAAAGTCTTCGGCCGAAGCCTGGTCGCGAGCGGCGCGTTCGGTTCAACCGCCGCCGGCAGCCCGAAAAGCTCCCCCTGGTCAGCCATAGGCGAATTCTGACCCCACGCGGCCAGTAGGCCGGATTCATTCCGGCCGTCCCTGGCGTGCCTGGAGGCCACCTCATGTGGCGAGGAGTAGTCATTAAGGAAATCCCATCCCGGGGAATGGGAGCAGGCCCGCCGGCGAAGCCGGCCGGCCGATGCATTCAGCAGGTCCCATCCTGGTCGCGCTTGCGCGCAGGGAAAACCGCCCGGTTTTCCCTCATACCTTCACCCCCGGGTGTTCTACCGGCGCTCGAAGGTGGCCCGATGCCTAGAATGCCCGCCATGGCCTCCTGCTGGTACTGCAACTCGGAGCTTTCGGAGACGGCGCTCTACTGCCCCAGCTGTGGTCACAGCCAGGCCGATCGCTCGTCCAGCCCTCTTTTCGGGGTCGTGGACCCGGTCACAGGCATCTGGAACTCGAAATTCGTCAACGCGCTGGTCGGCCAGGAAGCCAACCGGGCGGTGCGCTACCACCGCCCGCTCTCTGTCCTGGTGATCGAGCTCGACCATGCCGAACACATCCACAAGGAGCTCGAGCTGATCCAGGTCGAGGGCCTGCTGCGCGAGATCTCGGAACGCCTCGGCCAGGCCATCCGCGACACCGACACGGTCGCGTTCCTCGACGCCGACGGACCGCCCCACTTCGCCATCGTGCTGCCCGAAACTGATGACCAGGGCGCCACTCTGGCCGCCGACAAGATCCGCCGCTCGATCGCCACCCATGACTTCTCGACCGCGGGAAACTGGCAGCGAATCACGGTGAGCTGTGGCGCGGCGACGATCGGCGTCATGAGCCGCCACGATGAGGAGGCCGGGCTGATGAACCGCCGGGAGTACACCGGCAACCTGCTCAGGGAGGCCTACCACGCCCTCGAGACGGGGCGGTCGGGAGGAACCAACCGCACCTCGATCGGCGCGTTGCGCAGCCAGTAGGCGCGATCCTTCTTTCGTGACGCAGACCCGGCTTTACCTGATCCGCCATGCCGACGTGGAGAACCCGCACCGTCTGCTGTATGGGCATCTCGATGGGTTTCAGCTCAGCGCGTTGGGGCGCCGGCAGTCGGCCGCGCTGGGTGACCGGCTTCGCAACGAGGACATTCGCCGGATCGTGCACAGCCCGCTGGCTCGCGCCGCCGAGACGGCGCGGCTCATCAACGAGCGCCTCGCTCAACCCGCCTACCTCGAGGGCGATCCCGACCTGAGAGAAGCCGAGTTCAGCCGCTACCTGCAGGGCCTGCCCTACTGGCAGATACCCCTACGGCGTCCTCTCTGGTTCGTCCACAAGGCCAGGCGCGGCCTGGTCCCAGGCGATGAAACGGTCGACCGCCTGGGTGGGCGCGTGCTGGAGGTGGTTCGGCGAATGGCGCGCGAGCGCCCCGGTGAGACGCAGGCCATCGTGAGCCATGCCGATCCGCTGAACGCTGCCTGGATCTTGCTCGACGGGCGGGCCCACAACGAGCGCGAGATGTACCGCAAAGCGGTCGACAAGGCGGGCATGCTGCGGGTGGACATGGAGGGCGAGATTCCCAAGACCTGGGAGTACATCCCGCCGCCTGCTCTGGCGCCCGCGATCGCCGCCGCCTGACCGTGGCCGACACAGGCTTCCCCGAAGGTTTCCTCTGGGGCACGGCCAGCGCCGCCCACCAGGTAGAGGGCAACGACCGCAATTGCGACTGGTGGGAGTTCGAGCATGAGCCCGACCGCATCGAGAACGGCGACACGTCAGAGATCGCGTGCGCCCACTACGCCCGCTATCGCGAGGATTTCGCGCTCCTCCGGGAGCTGAGCCAGGGCGCGCACCGCCTCTCGATCGAGTGGTCACGCATCGAGCCGTCGGAGGGTGAGTTCGATGCGCGCCAGATCCGGCACTACCGAGACGTGCTGGGCGAGCTCCGCGAGCAGGGCATGGAGCCCATGGTCACGTTGCATCACTTCACGAATCCTCTGTGGTTCATTCGCAAGGGCGGATGGGCTGCCTCCGGATCTGCCCGCGCTTTCCTTCCTTTCGTGCATCGCGTGGTCGATGAGCTGGGCGACCTGGTGTCGCTCTGGTGCACCATCAACGAGCCCAACATCTATGCCGCGAACGGCTGGATCACGGGCGAGTTTCCTCCCGCCCGACTCGGTGATCTCGCCTCCTTTTATCGAGTCCTGGCCAACATGCAGCGCGCGCACGAACTCGCCTACCTCGCGATCAAGCGCCGGTGGCCTGACTCACCGGTCGGCCTGTCCCATCACAAGTTCCTGTTTTTACCCGCGAGCAACAAGCGCGCGGACCGGCTCGCCGCCCAGACGGCTCGGCTTGCGCTCGACCGCTGGCCGGTCGCGCCCGGCCGGCTGCGCAACGTGGTGGAGGCGACGTCGGACTTCATCGGGATCGCCCACTACCACGGGCAGTGCGCGGCATTCGACCCCCGGCGGCCGCGTGACCAGTTCATCAGGCGCTTCAACGTTCCGGGCGTGCCCGTGACCGAGATGGGATGGAGCGCCGACCCGAGCTGGATGCGCGGCGTCCTCGGCGAGCTGAAGCCGCTTGGCAAGCCGGTGTACATCACGGAGAACGGGATGGCCACCAGCGATGACGCGGTGCGCGAGCGTTATCTCACCGACATCCTCACGAGCGTGCGCCTCGCGATTCAGGACGGGGTCGACGTGAGGGGCTATTTTCACTGGACGAACATGGACAACTTCGAGTGGGCGCGTGGCTACCAGGCGCACTTCGGCCTGATCGCGGTCGATCGCAACACCCTCGAGCGGACGGTCAGGCCGTCGGGCCGCCTGTACGCACGGATCGCGAAGGCAAACGGCCTCCTCAAGACCCTAGACTCAGGCGCGTGAACCGCAGGTCATGGACCATCGGGGTGGTCGCGGTCGTCCTCGGTTCGGTGCTCATGCTTTCACTTGCGTGGGGCCTCCAGCATGCCGCGCTCGCCAACCCGCCCCTACTCGGCAAAACTGCGCCACGGCTGGCGATCCAGACTCCGAACGGTGAGCAAGTCAAGGTGTGGCAGCTGCAGGGCAAGCCGGTCGTCTTGAACTTCTGGGCGTCCTGGTGCGCTCCGTGCGTGCAGGAGCTGCCTGTCCTGTCGAACGGATCCGCCGCCCATCCCGGGATCGCCTTCGTGGGAGCTGACAATCGGGACACCTCGGGCGGCTTCAGCACCTTTGAGCAAGCGCACCAGCACCCCTACCCGGCGGGCCCGATCGTGGTGGGCAGCTATCAGTCTTACGGCGTGGCCGGCCTGCCCGCCACGTTTTTCATCGACGCGCAAGGTCGCGTGACGGCGTCGTTCACGGGACCGCTCGATGCGCCAACCCTGAATCACTACCTGGCGTTGATCTCGACATGACTGGGCAGTCCCTCAGGTGGTCCATTCCGGCCCTCGTCGTGGCCGCGTGCGTCGGCTACTTGATCTACTCCGCGTCGGGAGGCTCCGCCGAGTACTACCTCACCGTGAGCCAGCTGCGTTCGCACTCAGTGGCCGGTGATGTGCGCGTGGCGGGGGTCGTCCAGAGCGATGTGCAGAAGAGCGACGCCGGACTGCGCGTGACTTTCACAGAGAAGGACGGAACCGCCTCCATGCCGGTGGATTACACGGGCACTCTGCCCGACATCTTCAGGCCGGGCATCACGGTCGTGGCGGAGGGCAGGCTGGGTACGGACGGCATCTTCCACGCGCGCACGCTGCTCGCGAAATGCCCGTCCCGCTTCTCCACGACGCCGTACACGCAGTGATACTCGGCTACTTCGGCGCCGGTGCTCTGCTGTCGGCTCTCGTCATGGGCGGCTTTTCCGCGGTGCTGTCCTTCTGGGCGGGCAGCCGGGAAAACGCGGTCATGGTCCAGGTCGGGCGGCGCGCCTTCTACGCGGCCGCGGCGATGATCGCCATCGCGGGAGGGGTGCTCGAGTGGGCGCTGCTCGGCCACGATTTCTCGCTCGCGTACGTCACCGAGCACACCGATCTGTCCACGCCGACCGCGCTGGTCGCGGCAGGCTTTTACGGAGGGCAGGAAGGCTCGCTGCTCTACTGGGCCCTCGTGCTCGGCGTGCTGGGCAGCGTATCGCTCGTCGCGAGCGCGTCCCTTGGCTTGAAGATGGCCGGCTACGCCGCGGGCTTGATGGCGGCGATCCTCAGCTTTTTCCTGGTCGTGCTCGTGCTGGTCGCGAGCCCGTTCGACCTGCTCTCGATCACCCCGCCGGACGGGCTCGGTCTGAACCCAGTCCTTCGCGATGGCGGAATGCTGATCCATCCACCGGTCGTGCTCGCCGGCTTCGCATCATTCGCCATCCCCTTCTGCTTCGCGTCGGCCGCCCTGCTCGCGGGCCGGCCCGATTCCGCATGGATCGCGCACACCCGCCGATTCGCGCTCATCGCCTGGAGCCTGCAAACCACCGGGCTCGTTCTCGGCATGTGGTGGGCGTACCACGTGCTGGGCTGGGGCGGGTACTGGGGTTGGGATCCGGTGGAGAACGTCGCCCTCATGCCATGGCTGGCGACGACGGCCTATCTGCACTCATCGATGGTCCAGGAGACGCGCGGCCGCCTGCGAGCATGGAACTTCGGCCTGGTCATCCTCGCTTTTCTGCTCGTGGTTTTCGGCACCTTCATCGTGCGCAGCGGGGTCGTTCCGTCGGTGCACACGTTCGCCATCAGCGCCATCGGTCCGTGGTTCCTGGGGCTCCTTTTCGTGTGCATCGTCTTCTCGGTGGTGCTGCTGGCGACTCGGTCAAGCGTGCTCGGTGGTCACACGCAACCGGTGGCACCGGTCTCTCGGGAGGGGGCGTTCGTGCTTCAGAACCTGCTCCTGATCGGAGTCGTCGCGGTGGTCTTCTGGGGCACGATCCTGCCGCTCGTGTCGGGCATGTTCGGGCAGCAGCGAGTGGTCGGCGCTTCGTACTTCGAGCGTGCAGCCGGCCCCCTGCTGGTCGTCATCCTCGCCTTGATGGCAGCCGGGCCGCTCCTGCCGTGGCGCCGCGCGGCCAGGCTGCCTTCTTGGCGAGCGTTGATCTGGCCAGGCGTGACCGCTCTGATCACGCTGGCGGCGCTGCTTGTCGCCGGAGTCAGCTCGATCCCGGCGCTCCTCACGCTCCCGTTGGTGGCGGGCGTCGCTGCGACCTGCCTAACGCAGTACGCCCGCCTGAGCCAGGGTTGGAAGAATTTGCCAACTTCCCTCAAACGCAGGCGGCGCCGGTACGGCGCCTACCTCGCACACCTGGGCCTCGCCGTGCTCGTGACGGGGATCGGGGCCTCTCACTTCTGGCAGCAGGAAAAGGACGTGACACTCGCGCCGGGACAGCAGGTGACCGTCGCCGGATACACGCTGACCTATGCGGGGTCCGAGCAGCGCCAGCTCAGCGACCACACCGAGCTCGTCGCGCTAATGCTTTTCGGCGACGCGACGCTCGAGCCGGCCCGCGCCACATACGCCGGGCTCGGCGGTCAATCGTTGACGCACGTGGCGATCAACACGACGCCGGTAGCCGACGTTTACGTCGTACTGGCGGGTGTTGCTGCGGACGGGTCGGCCTCCTTCAGCGTATTCGTCAACCCGCTCGTCAGCTGGATCTGGGCGGGCGGGGCGATCATCATCTTCGGCGTGCTTTTGGGCAACCTCGGAGAGCGAGCGCCGGCGGTCGAGGCGGTCAGGCGCCGGGTGCCCGCTTCGGTGCCCGGTTAGATGGCGCTCATAGTCGCGACGCTGCTTTTGTTCGCGGCCGGCCCGTTCGTGCTCTGGCCGCTGATCAAGACCCCAGTGGACGACGGCAAATGAGCATCCTCGTCGCGAACGGTCTGACCCACTGGTTCGGTTCCGAGGTCGCGCTGGAATCCGTCGATCTCGCGATCGACGCGGGCGAGCATATGGCCGTGCTGGGCGAAAACGGAGCCGGGAAAACGACGCTGCTGCGCATCCTCGCCACCGCCGCTCGCCCGACGTCGGGCCGCCTCGAGATCATGGGCCTCGACGCACTTCGCGAACGCCGCCGCCTCCGGCAGCGCATCGGCTATGTGGCGCACGCGCCAGGCCTTTACCCGGCGCTGTCGACCGCCGAGAACCTGGAATTCTTCTGCGCTCTGCAAGGCGTCAGCCGCGCCCGGGTGGGGGAGACACTGGAGGTCGTCGGACTCTCCTCCGTCGCGCGCCGCTCGGCTGGATCGTTGTCCCGGGGCATGCAGCAACGACTTGCCATTGCGCGTGCGATCCTGCACGACCCGAAGCTCCTGGTCCTCGACGAGCCGGACGCGAGCCTCGGCTCGGACGGGGCAGACCTGCTCGCCAATGTGATGAAGGACCGGACCGTTGTGCTTGCCACTCATGACCACGCGCTCGCCAATCGACTGTGCCAGCGCACGCTCACGCTGCGGCACGGCCGGTCGGTGGGCACCGCGACGCGGCTCCACGTCGTGAAATGACGAACTCGTTCGTGGTCGCGCTGGCCGTCGCGCGCAAGGACCTGAGGGCCGAATGGCGTACCCGCGAGCTGGTACCCGCGCTGGCCCAGTTCGTGATCCTAGCTTTGGTGATCGCCAATTTCGGTTTCCAGATCGACTCTCGCAACGCGCCCTCAATCGCCCCCGGGATCCTGTGGCTCGCGCTCGTGTTTGCAGGATTGGTCGCATTCGGGCGCGCGTTTGCGGCCGAGCGCGAGCAGGCCTCGCTCGAAGCCCTGCTCCTGACCCCGGCTTCGCCTGTCGCGATCTTCGCCGGAAAGGCGCTGGCCGCCACTATCCTGCTGGTCGGATGCGAGGCGGTGCTGCTGCCCGCGCTGGCCCTGTTCTTCGGCACGCCGCTCTCGATTCAGGTGGTCGCCGCCGTGCTTCTGGCCACGATCGGGATGGCTGCGCTCGGCTGTCTGTTTGCCGCGATAGTGGCACGCGTCCGGGCCCGCGAGCTCCTGCTCCCGCTGCTCACGCTTCCGCTGTGGATTCCCTTCATCGTCGCGGGCGGGCAGGCGGTGCAGGTCGCGATGGGCGCGAGCGGCAGCTACGACCAGGCCATGGCCCTGCTTGTGGACTTCGACATACTGTTCCTCGTGCTCACCTCTCTAGCTGCACGATTCGTACTTGATGAATAGGTACGAGAAAGCGGCGGCTGCGGCGGTCGTCCTGATGCTCGCGGCCGGCGCGGCGATCTTCCTGTACGCGCCGACCGATGCCCTGCAGGGACCCGTCCAGCGGATCTTCTACCTGCACGTGAGCGCTGCCATCGCGGCCTACGGCTGTTTTGCGGTGGTGCTGGTCGGCGGCGCGATCTACCTGCGCAACGGGAGCCTGGTGGCGGACCGCTTCGCCCGCGCGGGCGCGCTGGTGGGCCTGGTGTTCACGACCGTCACGCTGGTCATGGGCATGCTGTGGGCCAAGCCGATCTGGGGGACCTTCTGGACGTGGGACGCGCGGCTGACCTCGACCCTCGTGCTCTGGATCATCTACGCCGGGTACCTGATGGTCAGGCGCCTCGCCGAGCCTGGCCGGCAGGCGGCGCGCTTCGCGGCAGTCGTCGGAATCTTCGGGTTCATTGACGTGCCCGTCGTGCATTTCAGCGTGACGTGGTGGCAGACCGTTCACCCCGGACCGATCATCGTCAACGACGCGCTCCCGCCGGAGATGCTCGCGACCTTCTTCCTCACGATGGCCTTCACGCTCATTCTTGCCGCGGTGATGGTGGTGATCCGCTACCGGATCGAGACCCTGGCGGACGGGGCGGTGACTGAGACGGCCAGGGTCGTGACAGCGGTCAGCTCGCGTGAGGCCGAGCCGGTCCAGTGATCTACCTCGTCAGCGCCTACGCCTTCGCGGTCGCGGTCCTGGGCGGGTACCTGCTCTGGTCGCTTCGCCGCCTCCGTCAACTGGAAAAGACACGACCCGAGCGCTGATCGTCGGCGGCGGCCCCGCTGGAGACGCGGTCGCCGCCGGCCTTCGGGATGCGGGTTTCGGCGGCGAGATCGTCCTGGTGGGCGCCGAGCCCGAGCTGCCGTACGAGCGACCTCATCTTTCGAAGGGCTATCTGCTGGGCACGGTTCCGCGCGAGAAGCTCGGGCTGCGGCCGGTCGAGCAGTATCGCGAGCTGGGCGTCGACCTACGGCTGGGAGATCCGGTCGTCGACCTTGGCCTGGAGCGGCGCGCCGCCGAGCTTGCCGCGGGCACGACGGTCTCCTGGGACGTCCTTTGCATCGCGACCGGCTCCTCGGCGCGGCGTCTGCCGAAGTTCGATGACGCGCTTTACCTGCGCGAGCTGCCCGATGCGGATGCGCTGCGGGCCGTGCTCCAGCGGGGCGAGTCGCTCAACATGATCGGAGCAGGTTTCATCGGCTGCGAGGTGGCCGCCGCGGCCCGACTGCGCGGTTGCGCGGTTCGTCTCTACGAGGCGCTGGCGCAGCCGCTGCTGCGCGTGCTCGGCCCGGACCTGGGCGCCTATCTCGCCGAGGTGCATCGAGCGCATGGCGTCGAGATGCACCTGGGGGTTGAAGAGCTACCGGAGGTCGCAGCGCCGGTGGTGGTCGGCGTTGGTTCCACCCCGCGCACCGAGCTCGCCGAACGCGCCGGCCTGGCGGTTGATGGAGGCGTCGTCGTCGACGAGCTGGGCCGCACGGCGGCGCCTGCTGTTTTCGCCGCCGGTGACGTGACCCGTTTCTGGAGCCCTCTCTATGGAGCATCGATTCGCGTCGAGCACTTTCAGACCGCGCAGCGGCAGGGATTTGCGGTGGGGCGGGCAATGGCCGGCGCAGCGGATGCTTATTCGGAGGTTCCGTGGTTCTGGTCCGACCAGTACGACGTCAACCTGCAGTACGCCGGCGCCGGGCTGCCGTGGGAGGAGATCGTGGTCCGCGGGACGTTCGGTCGGCCACCGTTCGCGGTTTTCTATTTACAGGCCGGCACGCTTATGGCAGTGGCCGGCGTCAACGATCACCACACCGTCGCGCGCGCTCGCCACGCGATGCAAGAACGCGCTCGGGTCAGCCCCCTTTCGTGAGTTGGGGCCTGCGCGCCGCGACTCTGACGGCGATGCTGCTCGCCACTGCCGGGTGCACGCCGCCTGGTGGTTCGCCTCCGGAATCGTCACCGTCACGCACCTCGCTCAGCTGCGCCAAGCCAGACGGGTCTGTTTGGGCCACCTACTCCGACGCAATCGCCGGTTTTACGGTCAGTTACCCGCCTGGTTTCACCCTGCAGCTCCAGCACAACCCGGTGACCGGTCTCGTCGAGTCGTACCGGGCGGTGGAAAGCTGTTACCTCAAGGTGTCGCCACCGGGCCAGTTGGAGCTGACGGTCTACACGAAGGACGCAGATTCCCTTGCAGGCTGGGTCAACAACCACACCGGAAGCCCGGCTTTTATTTCCGGAACCGACCAGTACTTCAGCGGCGTGAGCAATCAAGCGCCGGCGCGAGTGGCCGGCCGCGATGCCATGGGGTTCGATTGGCAACCCGACGCTGCTCCTTTCACGGTGCACAACACGGCCCTGTTCCTGGGTGCCGCGCATGTGTTGGTGCTCGGGTGGTGGGCGGAGGATGCGCCTGGGTTACCCGACGCTGAAGCTCGAGCAACTTACTTCGCTGCACTCCACGCCGACTACAAGGAGATGCTCGCCGACCTTCACCTGGACTGAGCCCGCCCGATTTCGAGCCATGTGGACACTTTTGGTCGCATCGCGGCCATCGATATTGACCATTCGGGCACAAATGGTCGAGGCCGACCCGGAGACTCTTAACTTTCCTCCAGGGCTTCCCTCAGTTTCGGGGCCAGCCCGGCCACGATCCGCTCGGTCAGGCCCCAGACCACGCCCTCCTCGTGCGCGAGGTAGCGAAACCGCCACGGATCGTCCGACTCCAGCCAGGCGCTGTCGTCCAGCAGTCGATCCAGCGGGATCGCCA
>WNFC01012796.1_pt1 | contig 14886 bp, 11 predicted proteins | sample 5400541 | NCBI WGS metagenome assembly WNFC01 (sample SAMN13153342, study PRJNA577476) | soil metagenome | isolation source: 120 cm saprolite under Douglas fir tree site 2 hole 2 replicate 1 | place: USA:California | collected 2015-04-18
TGCGGGCCAGCTTCGCCCCGACGATGTCGTGGTGATGGAACGCCACCCGCCCGTCCGGCAGGAGCTCCCTGGTCTTGGGCTTGCCGATGTCATGCAGCAGCGCGGCCAGCCGCAGCCGCAGGTCCGGCTCGAGCTCGTACCGCTCTTCCAGGGCGATGGCCTGATCGAGCACGGTCAGCGAGTGCCGGTAAACGTCCTTGTGCCTGTGGTGCTCGTCGACTTCCAGCCGCAGCCTCGGCACCTCGGGCAGGAACACATCGGCAACGCCGGTCCTGACCAGCAGGTCGATGCCAGCCGATGGGCCGCCGGGACGCCTGGCCAGGAGCAGCTTCTCGAGCTCGACCGCCTTCCGCTCGGCCGACACGATCTCCAGCCGCGGCGCGAGCCTGGCCATCGCCTCGCGGACGTCCTGGGTCGGCGTCAGCCCTAGGTCGGCGACGAAGCGCGCGGCACGCAGGATCCGAAGCGGGTCGTCGTCGAACGAGTCCTCGGCCCGGCCGGGCGTCCGCAGTCGCATATCCCGCAGGTCGCGCAGCCCGCCGAACGGATCGACGATCTCATGTGACGGCAACCTCGCAGCCATCGCATTGACCGTGAAGTCACGCCTGGCCAGATCCGCCACAAGCGAGGTCCCATATTGCACATCGGGCTTCCGCGAGGCCTTGTCGTATCGCTCGCTGCGGTAGGTAGTGACCTCAAATCGGAGTTGACCTTTGCGCAGGCCAACCGTGCCGAACTTAATACCGACCGGCCAGGTAGTGTCCGCCCAGTCCCTGGTAATTTCCAGCACGCGCTCCGGCAGCGCATCGGTCGCAAGGTCCAGGTCGCTGTGCGGACGGGCGAGGAACGCGTCGCGCACGGGACCTCCGACGAGCGCGAGCTGGTGGCCGTGCCTGGCGAACAGCCGGGCAAGCTCGTCCGCTCGCCGCAGGCCATCAGACAGCGACGACCTGAGCAAAACGTTGGCCGCGCGCTGCTGTTCCTGCGTCATAGGAGTGGGATCCCGCACGGGCAACGAGGGTAGGCGGTCTAGCACGGCGGCGATAGCCCGGGTAGCCGGCACGGCGTGACTGCGCGCTCCGGCGACTATCTGGGAGCCCACAGGAAAGGACGAGGTGTGCGACGGTTGGCGATGGCGCAGGTCCCGCCGCGGTCTGGTTGACCGGTGCTAAACGCCGGATGGCCAGACGCGCTCGCCAGCCGCAATAACATGTGCGCCATGGCCCGCTCGTACGCTGTCAGGCAGCGCCGACGCCCGGTACCAGCCAGGAGGCGGGCAGGGCGGGTCGCACGGCCGGTGCGGGCCTGCGTCGCGACGGCCACCGTGGCGCTGTCTGCCGCGCTGCCGCTGCTCAGCGGCCAGGCGGATGCTCAGCAGGTGAATGCCGCGCAGGACGCGCCGCTCGCGCTGACCGTCACCTCGGTAAGCCCGTCCTACGCCGAGCAGGGCCGGACCGTCACGATCACCGGGCGGGTCAGGAATCTCGCCGCAGCGCCGGCCAGCGGCCTATCGGTTCAGCTCCTGTCGTCGAATACGCAGCTGAGATCGCGGCACGATCTGGAGAAGTACGCCAGCGGCACTTACCAACCGCTCATGCGAGCCGTCTCCACCACGCCGGTCACGCTCGCGCGACTCGATGCCGGCCATAGCTGGAGCTGGACAGTCAGCTTGCCCGTGCGCGATCTCGCACTGAGCTGCTTCGGCGTCTACCCCCTCACCGTAGAGGTAAGGGACGCCGCCTTGGACGTGGCAAGTGACCCGGTGCCGCTGCCGTACTGGCCGGCCAAGGCCAATAGCTGCCCGGGCCAGCGCAGGCCGCAGCCCTTTGCCATCTCATGGATCTGGCCGCTCATCGACGTCCCGCACCAGGGAGTGTGCGCCGGGCTGGTGGACAACAGGCTGGCCGCGAGCATCGCACCAGACGGGCGACTCGGCAACTTGCTGGCCATCGGCAGCCGCTACTCGGCACGGGCGGGACTGACCTGGGCGATCGACCCATCGCTGCTGGACAGCGTGGCAGCGATGCGGCACTCCTACCCGGTCGGTGCCTCAACCACGTGTCAGGACACCGATCTCCCGGCCAGTCCAGCCGCCTCCCGCTGGCTGGCCGACCTGCTCAAGGCCACCGCCGGGCAGCCCGTCTTCCTGACGCCCTTTGCGGACGTGGACGTGGCCGCGCTGACTAGGCATGGCAGCCAGTTTGACCTGGACCGGGCCTTTGCCGAAGCAGCTCATGTCGGGCACCAGATCCTGCATAGGAATGCTCCGGCGCCTATCCCGGCCGGACCGCACCAGCTCTCCGCCATCGCCTGGCCCGCCAGCGGCATCGCCAGCGACGAGGTACTCACTATTCTCGGGACCGAGAACGTCAGCACCGTCATACTCGGCGCACCGGCGGTCCCGCCGGTCAGCTACACCCCGGGCGCGGTTGCCAGCAAGCTCACCAGGATCGGCAAGCAAATGCATATCCTGCTCGCCGATCATGCCATCACGGCCCTGCTTGGTTCCAAGGGCAGCGCCGCGCGTCAGCCTGGCTCCATCTTCGGGATCAGCCAGCTCTATTTCGCCGAGACCGCGATGATCGCCTCGGAGGCGCCCGGGACCCCGCGGCCGATCGTGGTCGCGCCGCCCAGGCGCTGGGACCCGCCGAGACAGCTCGCGAGCAACCTGCTCGCCGAGACTGTGAGCGCCCCGTGGCTCAAGCCGTCGACGGCGGGCCAGCTGGTAAAAATGCGTCCTGAGCGGGTCTACCCGAGCTTTACCCAGAGCGCGCCGGGAGCCGAGTTGTCGGGTCGCCTGCTAAGGAGGGTCTCGAAGCTTGATCGCCGGCTCGCGCTGCTCCAGTCGATCAGGGTGCAACCGGACCCGGCGCTGAACCGTGCCGTGCTCGGCATCGAGTCATCGGCGTGGCGCGGCAAGGGCGCCCGGCACGCGCAGGCACTGCTAACGCGCATGACCCGATATGTGAGCAGCCAGCTCAACGGCATCTCTATCCGCGGCGTCTCGATCCGCGGCGGAACCAAGCACGTTCCCTACCACGTCACGTTCGGCGGCAAGACAGCCCCGGTCAACGTCGTTATTCACAACGCGCTGCGGTATAGCGTGCAGGTCGGCCTCCTAGTGCAGGCGAACCACGCCGAGGTAAGCGGCCGAGGCCTGACTCGGATCACGATCCCTCCTGGAAATTTCTCGTCAGCGGTCACGCTGACTGTCCATGTCCAGGCGAAGCAAGGCAAGATCCGGCTCACCTTGGTCTCGCCGAGAGGCTCGCCGCTTGCGGGCCACCCGCTGCCCGCCTACCCGCTGGTCATCATCGTCCATCCGACCAACTTCGGGACTTTCGCGCTGGCCGTCTTCGCGGTTGCGCTGGCCCTGTTCGTCACCGCATCCGCCTTCCGGGCCATTAGGAACGGCCGGCCGGCATTTCCGTCGGCACCGGACGGCGGTCCTGATGATCCGGCAAGCCCTGGGGCGCTAGGCGAACACGCGCGATCCGAGGCCCCCGAAGAGCAGGTGCCGTCAGCGGCCAGCGGCGCGCCGGCGCCATCAGCGCCCAGTGACGAGCCCGCGAGCTCTTACCTGGCCCCCCTAGCCGCGAGGCCGCCGCCGGCTGCCGGACCGAGCGAGCCATCGCCGGGCAGCGGAAGGCCCAGCCTGCCGCCAGGAGCTGCACCGGCCGACTCGCCGTTGGCAGGCGGCCACCAGCCTGGCGGCAGGCCTGTGGAAGATGGCAGGCCCGAGTCGGCCAGCGAGTTGCCTGCATGGCCCGAACGGCCTCCGGCCGGGTCGGCCGGCCCCGTTCCGGCCAGCTCGCCATCGGCCTGGATCACGCCGCCGGGTTTGCGTCATACGTCCGAAGGCGACGCTGCAATTGCGCAGGAAGGTTTCCCGGATCTGGGTAATCAGCCTGAATATACAGATAGCGTCGGCGGTGATGGATCAGGACGGACTTCTGCTGGTCCATCGGTACTCGACCAGGAGCCGGCCGCGCCTAGTCGCCGAGCGACGGAGGAGCCCAGATGAGCTCGCCAGGATCGCAGGCCCGCCTGGCTTCGGCAGATCGCGCGGGAAGCCTGATCGCGGTGCCGGGTCCAACGCCGCATCGCGGCTAGATGCCGCATCGCGGCCAGATGCCGGAGCCGCCCCAGGGCCCGGTGCCGCGGCCCGGACCGATGCCGGACCCGATGCCGGAGCCTGGTCCAGGTCCGGTAACTGGCCGAACTCCGGACCCAGGCCCCAGCCTCCTACCCGGCCCAATCCGGCAGCCAGGCCGCCGCACGGTTCCCGCCCGAACTTGGGGGCCGGGCCTCAGGCTGGCAGCTGGCCAAACCCGGGACCAGGGCCGCAGCCAGGAGCCGCGCCCGAGCCACGTACCCGGCCCAATCCAGGAATCGGGCCCGAGCCACGTACCCGGCCCAATCCTGGTAACGGCGCCCAGCCTGGTACTAGACCCAACTCAAACCTCAGGCCAAGGCCGGGTACCGCGCCCAACGCCGGTGCCCAAGACCCTAGGCTCGATCGCGGTTCTCAGTCGTCGCCCGACCGCGGCAGCCCGCTCGGCAGCTGGGGCCGGCGTGACCCCCGGTTCGAGCCAGACTGGCCAGTCCAACGGGACGACGCGGCTTACCGGGGTGGCCGGGACCAGCGCGATGGCCGAGCTGAACGGGACCGCTGGGATCAGCCTAACGGCTGGCAGGATCGTGACCCGCGGCTGCAGCGGGACTGGCGGGTCCAGCAGAACCGTGCTGCCGGCTGGGATAACCGGGACCTGCCAAACGGCCAGGCTGGCCCAGAGCCGTGGGCGCAAGGCGATCCTCGCGCCGCCCGGAGAGCGGCGTCCGACGGTGATCTCGGCGGCCAGCCCGCACCATGGCCGGGCGACGTCCCGTCTTCGTGGTTCCGGCCGACCCCGCCGACCGGGTCCGGGCCGGCTCGACCCTCCGGGTCGGGGCCTGGCGAACCGCGATTGACCGACCCGGCTGCGGCGCCGGACGGCGCGGCGGCCCAGGGTCTGGTGCGGTCAAGTGCTGTTATGGCGCTCGGCACATTGGCGTCGCGCGTTACTGGAATGCTCAGGACGATTGTGCTGGTCCCCGCTCTTGGAGCGTATGCACTCGCCAACGCCTATAACGTCGCCAACACGCTGCCGAATACCGTCTATAACCTGGCGATCGGCGGCATCCTGACGTCCGTCATCGTGCCGCTGCTCGTCAATGCGTCCAAGCGGGACGCCGATCGGGGCGAGAACTACACGCAGCGGATGTTCACGCTCGTCACGATCATTCTTGCGGTTGTCACCGTGATCGCCACGGCAGCAGCCGGGCCGATCGCCGCTCTGTTCGGCTGCGCCTCGAACGCATGCTCGGGCTCGTCTGCTGCCGCTGACTACAAGCACGTTCTGATCATCTTCTCGTTTTTCTTCATCCCGCAGATCTTCTTTTACGGCGTGAGCTCGCTCGCCGGGGCCGTCCTGAACGCGCGGGGCCACTTCGCCGCGCCGATGTGGACTCCCGTCATCAACAACATCGTGGTCATCATCGTGACGATCGCCTTCATGATCGTCACCGGCGTGTTTTCCGGCGTGCATCCTGGGGTCACCAGCATCACCCCGCTGGAAGTGCAGCTGCTCGGCATCGGCACCACGCTGGGCATCGTCGCTCAGACCGCAGCCTTGATACCGGCCCTGCGCCGCGTCGGGTTCCGCTGGCGGCCAACGTTCGATTTCAGGCGCGCAGACGTCTCGGAGATCGGCCGGATGGCCGGCTGGATGTTCGGCTACATCCTCACGACTCAGGTCGCTTTCTTCGTTACCGTGAAGGTGGCCGACCACGCGAATATCCCTGGTCAGACTCACGGCGTCGGTGCCGGTTACACGGCCTACGCCAGCGCCTGGATGCTGTTCCAGCTTCCCTATGCGATCGTCGCGATCTCGGTGATCACGGCTCTGCTGCCCAGGATGAGCGCGAACGCATCGGACGGCCGATATGACCTGGTGAGGTCAGACTTCTCGACCGGCGTGCGACTGGGCTCGGTAATTGTCGCGCCCGCTGCGCTCGTTCTCGCTGTGCTCGGCCCGTCCGTTGCGATCGTCATGTTCGCCTGGGGCAACACCAACCTCCCTAGCGCCACCTACTTCGGCGTTGTCTTCGCCGTCTTCTCGCTCGGCCTCGTGCCGTACATGCTGTTCCAGTTGCTGCTGCGGGTCTTCTACTCATTGCATGACAGCAAGACTCCTGCGCTCGTCGGCGTAGCCACCATGATCGCCAATGTGGGCGCGAACCTGATCGCGCTGGCGATCGTTCCCTCGCGCGACGTAGTGGCGGCGCTCGGCATAGGTTTCGGACTGGCCAACTTGGTCGGCGCCGCTCTTGCCTGGCGAATACTGAGCCACCGCCTCGGCGGGCTCGGCGGGCACGAGATCGGCCGCAGCCTGCTGCGCATGCACGCCGCCGCGGTGCCAGCAGCCATCTTCGCGCTCTGCATCGCACTGACCGTCAACGCCGTGTTCTCTGCCGGGAAGGTCTCGGCCGCGCTGGCCTTGATCATCGGCGGTGCTGGCGCGGTGCTGCTGTACGTCGTGCTCGCGCGGAGGCTGCGGGTATCCGAGGTGACGGACCTGATTGTCACCGTGCGGTCCCGGCTCCGCCGGTAAGGTGAGCAATGGTGCTGCCGGACCGGCGTTCCTGCATCGTGCCCTATGGTCTCCGGGTGGTAACGGTTTGCGGAGCGTTAGGGTGGCAGCGGAACAGCCGGGCATGTTGTGCCGCATCATTGTATTGTCCAGACCCGCCGACTAGCTTCCGGTACCAGGAGGAAGCGTCGAGAGCCTGACCTGACTCGGCGCGATACACCGATGACCACGTATGCGTCTGCGCCAGGCACGAGGCTCGGCGGGCGTTACCGGCTGGAGGACCGGATCGCCGCCGGCTCGGGGTGGGATGCGTGGAAGGCCATCGACGAGACGCTCGCCCGGGCTGTCACCGTCTTCACGTTCGCCTCGGGATTTCCCAGGATCGGCGATGTGGTGACGGCCGCGCGGGCGGCGAGCAGGCTGACCGACCCGCGGCTTGCCCAGGTCTTCGATGTCGAGGACGCCTGGGATCAGGCCTACATCGTGATGGAGTGGGCGGCCGGTGAGACGCTCGGCGACCTGCTGTCCGCCGGACCGCTCGAGCCTTTCCGCGCCGCCAGGATGATCGCGGAGGCAGCCGCCGCGCTGTCATCGGCGCACGGCGCGGGCGTCGCCCACATGTGCCTGTCACCGGGTTCGGTCAGGTGGAGCCCGACAGGCGAGGTCAAGGTCGTCGGCCTGGGCATCGATGCTGCCCTATCTGGAATCGTCGCGGACGACCCGGTTCTCGAGGACACTGAGGGACTCGGCAGGCTGCTCTACGCGGCGCTGACTGGCTGCTGGCCAGGACCTGACTATGCTCCGCTCCCTCCGGCGCCGGCGGCGGGCGGCGAGCCGTGCAGTCCCCGCCAGGTGGTGGCCGGCATACCGCTCGCGCTCTCGGACCTGACTTGCCGGGCGATGCGACTGAGTTCCGGGACGGAACATCCGCTGACCGCTCCCGGCGAACTCGCCCGGGCTCTCGTGGCAACGCTGCCGCCAGCGCCGTTGCTCGCTATTGCGGCACCGCCGTCGAAGCGGAACCAGCCACCGCGGAGCGACGAGGGCGGCTGGCGACCGGAGGCCGCGCCCGATGTTGACGGCGGCTGGCAGGGTGGTCCTGGCTTCGCCGACACTGACTGGCCGGCAGGCGATGGCGCCTACCAGGAGCGGCCGGCGCGGGGAAGGCGGCACGCCGACAGTGCAGGTACAGGACGGCGCGGCCGCCTGCTGCCGTCGCCATTTCGACCGGTGTCCGGACGATTCCCCAAGACCCTGGCGGTTGGCGTCGGCGTACTCGTCCTCGCCGCGATCGCGGCGTTCGCGCTGTGGCCGCGGGGCGGTCCGGCAGTCAACCACCCCCACTCGAGCGGCAGTCCGCTGACGTCCGCGAGCGTGCTGCAGCCGGTCGGAGCCACCGGCTTCGATCCCCTCACGAGCCCCGCGGCGGATCCCGGTAACGAGAACAGCCAGTACGCCAAGTACGCGATCGACAATAGCCTTCGTACCAGCTGGACATCGCAGTGGTATGCGAGCGCCGACTTCGGTCGGCTTAAGGCTGGCTCTGGTCTCCTGATCGACATGGGCAAGCCGGTCAAGTTCGCTACCGTCACGATCACCTTTAACTCGCAGCCGGGAGCGAGCGTCAAATTGCTAGTCGGCAACTCAACTGCGCGCAGCAAGCAGAACCTCGCTTCCATGAAGACGATCGCGTCCGCTCAGAGTCCGACCGGGGCGTTGACGTTCCGGATCAAGGGCCAGCCGACGGGACGGTACCTCGTCGTCTGGTTCACGCAGCTGCCGCCACAGCCAGGGAACAACGGTAAGTACGAGGCAGAGATTTTCAACGTGGCTGTGCGGGGAGCGGTGGCAGGACATTAACCGGACGCGCCTGGTTAATCTTCGTCCGCAGTGGGATGTCCGCAGGGTTCAGGCGGCCGATGGTCCCGTTGTGGCTGGCCACTAAGCTACGAGAGGTGGGTCAGTCGTCTTGGCGCGGCCCGGACGCTCACATGATTCGCGGTCGGAGCTAAGCCCGCAAGCGCTCATGGCGCGGGGCAGACTGGGAGACGCGACGGAATCTCAGCAGCCTGGCGGGACTGGGACAGGTAAGGCCCTGCCCCCGCCCGGCGAGGCTCTCGGCGGTGGGCCGGCCGGGCACACACCTAGCGTGGCTCATGACTACGCTGCCTGCAGTGACGCGGAACTGCTCAAGCTGCACGTCGACGGAGACTCTGATGCCTTCGGCGATCTGTTCCTGCGGCACAAGGACAGGCTCTGGGCCGTTGCCATCAGGACGCTGTCTGACCCGGAAGAGGCTGCGGATGCGCTGCAGGACGCGATGATCTCGGCCTTCAGGCGCGCGGGAAGCTTCAGAGGCGAGTCGGCGGTGACTACCTGGCTGCACCGGATCGTGGTGAACGCCTGCCTGGACAGGATGCGCCGCCGTTCCGCGCGGCCCGAGGTTGTCGGCGGAGATGACAGGCTGCTCGAGATGATCGCATCGGGTGAATCTGGGGCCGATCATGCGGCCGGAACCGAGAGATCGATCGAGGTGATGGCCGCGCTCCGGCAGCTGCCGCACGATCAGCAAGTCGCGATCGTCCTCGTCGACATGCTCGGCTACCCGGTCGCCGACGCTGCGGAGGTGCTCGGCGTCGCACTGGGCACAGTTAAGAGCCGGTGTGCCCGCGGCCGGGCCAGGCTGCTGCCTAGGCTCGCTCATTTGCAACACTCGGCGCCTGGTCAGGTTCCGCCCACAGGAAATCCCACGGCCGCCGCCCATGCTCCCGCTTCCGGGCGGGCCGACGCCGCCGGCCAGGTACGCGCTTCCGGGCGGGCCGACGCCGCCGGCCAGGTACCCGCTTCCGGGCAGGTCTCTCCGGGCGGCTCGCCAGGCACGCCAATCACGGTGGCGGGGCCGGGGATGGTTGGCGGATCCGACAACCTGGCTTTCACGGATCTATCGGTCGATTCTGGGCTGGGTACTCGGAACCGATTCCCTCCGGGATCCGTCCTACCCGCAGAGGAGGGTGGTGACGAGCAAGAGTGAGCCGCCATGTCAGCGTGGAGATCCTGGCGCTTCATCGTGAAGGCGCGGTGAGTGCGGCGGAGGCCGCCAGAATTGACGCACACCTGGCCGGCTGTGCCCGGTGTTCGGGCATGGACGCCGCACTTACCAGCCTCACTAGCATGCTCGCGGCCACCCAACTGCCCCCGATGCCTGAGGCATTCAGCACCCGGATTCAGATGGCGATCACGGGTGAGTCTGCTGCCCGCGCCGCCGCGGGCCCTGCATCGGCGGCGTCGGCGCATGCCGGTGGCGCTCGCGCCTCAGGCAGTGCCTTTCCTGTTGCTGCTGGCGTCGGCGAAGGGGATGCGCGCGCGGCCAGCAACGGCCTGGGCGCCGCCGGTGGGGGTGGCGGGACGGCCGAGACTGGTTCCGTTCATGTACCCGGCCGGCCTGATCTCCCTGAGCGGCGCCGCAGCAGGTGGCGGCGATTCCGCATGCCTGACTGGTCCTCGCCATTGCTGCTGCGTGGCCTGGCCGCTGCGGCAGCAGTCGTCGTCATCGCCGGGGCCGGTATCCTGCTCGCGAACGCGCGCAGCGCCTCACAGAATTCGGGCGCCGGCGGAACGAGCGGGTCTGGACAGCAAGCCCCCGCGGCTCGGCCCAGCGTGGCTGGCGGTACCGGCCGCCACCTTTCTAGCGGCGCCAACGCAAGCGGACCCATGACGGTCAGTTATCGCATGAACGGCAGGATCGCGACCGCCGCCGCTATGGTGAGCCATGCGAACTTCACGGAGCGATCTCTTCCTGGCATGGTGCGCAAGCAGGTCGCTAGTGTCGCCGGTTTCGGGGCCGGAGCCAGCGTCGCTACACCGACTTACCAGCAGAAGTCTTCGCGGAATAGCCGGATCGGCGGTGTGAGCATCCCGACGCTTGAGGGCTGTCTCAGCGCAACGGCCAACGGGCGGCAGGTGCTGCTCGCAGACGTCGCCCGGTTCCTGGGCAGACCCGCGACGATCATCGTCATGAAGTCGTCGACCACCGCCAACGTCCTCGACGTCGCGATCGTGGGACTCGGCTGCTCATCGTCGAGCCTGGATGTTATCCGAATGCTCACGGTCCCAGGTCGCTGAAAAGCTCCGCAGCGGGAATCTGGCGGGCACTTGCTCCGTTAACGCCGTTGCGGTTCAACGAAGGAGACGCCAGAAGTGACGGACGTCCGGGATGTCATAGTCATCGGGTCAGGGCCGGCCGGCTATTCAGCTGCAATCTATGCGGCCCGCGCCAAGCTAAGGCCGCTGGTCTTGGAGGGCTCGGTCACTGCCGGCGGAGCGCTGATGAACACGACCGACGTTGAGAACTACCCGGGCTTCCCCGACGGCATCCTCGGTCCGGATCTGATGGACTCGATGAGGAAGCAGGCAGAGCGGTTTGGTGCCGAACTGATGGCGGACGACGTCACCGAGGTGGATCTGCAGGCTACGCCGAAGATCGTAAAGACCGCGTCCGACGACTATCAGAGCCGCGCGATCATCATCGCGACCGGGTCAAGCTACCGCGAACTCGGCGTCCCCGGAGAGAAGCGCCTCGGGGGCCACGGCGTCTCATGGTGCGCCACATGCGATGGCTTCTTCTTCCGTGAGCAGGACATCGCCGTCATCGGCGGCGGCGACTCGGCCATCGAGGAGGCGACGTTCCTGACCAGGTTCGCTCGCTCGGTGACGATCGTGCACCGCAGGGACAGCCTGCGCGCGTCGAAGATCATGCAAGATAGGGCGATGTCCAACCCGAAGGTCCGGTTCGCCTGGAACATGCAGGTAACCGAGATGATCGGTGAGGACCGGGTGACCGGGGTCAGACTGCGCGATGTCAAGACCGGCGCGGAGAGCATCCTGCCCGTTACGGGGGTGTTCGTGGCGATCGGTCATGATCCGCGCAGCGGCCTGTTCAAGGGTCAGCTCGCCACCGATGACGATGGCTACCTGTTCGTCGAGCAGCCGTCGACGCGGACTGCGATACCCGGGGTCTTCGCCTCTGGCGATGTTGTCGATCGGCATTACCGGCAGGCAGTGACCGCAGCTGGCACTGGATGTGCCGCGGCACTTGACGCCGAGCGGTGGCTTGCCGATGAGCCGGAGTAAGAGCTTTAAGTTCCTGCGGGCTATCTAGCCGGCAGCCAGACCAACTAACGACGAGAGGATGTCCTCAAGGTGGGCGAATCAATCAGGGCAGTGACCGACTCGACCTTCGAGTCAGAAGTGCTGAAGAGCGCCAAGCCAGTGCTTGTTGACTACTGGGCGGAATGGTGCGGTCCATGTCGGCAGGTCGCCCCGGTGCTGGAGGAGATCGCGAGCGAGCACGGCAGCAAGATCGACATCGTGAAGCTGAACGTCGATGACAATCCCGAGGTGGTTCGGACGTACGGGATCTTGAACATCCCGACGCTGACCGTCTTCAAGGACGGCCAGGTCGTGAAGGAGATCGTCGGCGCCAAACCGAAGTCGGCCCTCCTACGGGAGCTCGAAGAATTTCTGGTCTGATTAGCGGTCAGCGTTGGCGTGGCGCACCCGGCAGTTCGCGGTGCGCCACACGCATCTGCAATCGCGATTCGCGTCAGCTAGGCAAGCCGCAGCGGCCGATCCGGCGTCATCGAACCCAGCAGTCGCTCCAAGGCCACCTCCACGTCCTCGCGCCAGGATAGGACCGTCTTCACTTCAAGGCGCAGCCTCGGATAGCGAATGTGGGGGCGCACTGTCTTGAAACCCACTGCCAGCAGGTAGTCGGCGGGAGTGACACAGCTGAGGCCGTCGGGCTTGAGGTCGCCGAACGCCTCCAACGCCCTGATGCCGCGGCGGCTCATGTCCTTGACGACGCCCTGCACAAGCATCCGGCCGAGCCCGCCGCCGCTGAACTCGGAGAGTATGTGCGCGGTCATCAGCAGTGCGGCATCGGCGCTCACCGGGCTGGTGGGAAAGGCCACCGATCTCGGCACGTACTGCGGCGGGGCGTAAAGGACGAAGCCGGCGGCGACACCGTCAACATAGATGATCTTCCCGCAGCTGCCCCACTGCAGGAGGACGCCGGAGACCCACGCCTCTTTCTCCAGCGCCGACTCGCCGGACTCCAGGGCGCGGGCCTGCCCCACAGGGTCGAGTTCCCAGAAGACACAGCGTCGGCACCGACCCGGCAGATCGTCAAGGTTATCCAGGGTGATACTTGCAAGGCGGCGCGACAATTTGGCACCTCTGTTACCGACTGCAGCTGACTATGAAACGCGGCGCCGGTGATCCCTGAGGCTGAGAGCGTGGCGGCTGGCTCGGACCTCCAGTCCGGCAATGCCATCGTACTCAGGTTTGCTCCGGCTCCGCGGCGTTCCCTTGTGGCCGCGGGCCGCGTCTAGCTGCGCGCTGGCGCGCGGCACTGCCCGCCGGCACGCGGCACTGCCCCCGGCACGCGGCACTGCCCGTCGGCACGGCCCGCCGGACGCGGTACTGCCCCGCCTGGCATGCGGCACTGCCCGCCCGCGACATCGGATCTCCCGGTGAAGGCCTAGCATGTCGTCCTCGGTACCCTGTGCCGGTGATGACTGGACGCAAGAGCTTTGGCAGCGACAACCATGCTGGCGCGCACCCCGAGGTACTCGGGGCAATCGCAGCCGCCAACGCGGGTGACGCTGGCCCGTACGGAGCGGACTACTGGACGAGCAGGGCTGCCAACGAGTTGTGCGCAGTTTTCGGCGCGGCTGGCACCTACCTTGTCTTTAACGGCACGGCAGCCAACGTGCTCGGCATCAGCCTGCTGGTCCGCCCGTACGATGCGGTCTTCTGCGCGGAGTCCTCTCATCTGAACGTCGATGAGTGCGGTGCGACGGAGCGCAATCTCGGCAACAAGGTCGTGCCTATCCCGACACCCGACGGCAAACTCACCCCCGAGCTGGTGCGTTCCAGGCTGACCGGCCGGGGCGACGAACATCGTGCGCAGCCGAGGGTTATCGAGATTGCCCAGGTGACCGAGGTCGGAACCTGTTACTCGCTCGATGAGCTGCGCGCTCTCAGCGAGTTCTGCCGGGCTGAAGGGCTGTACCTGTTCATGGACGGCGCACGCCTGGCGAACGCTGCCGCTCACCTCGGCTGCGAGCTGGCCGACCTTGCGGCACATGTTGATGTGCTGAGCTTCGGCGGCACGAAAAACGGCGCGGTTGGCGCCGAGGCAGTCATCGCGATGCGCGACGACCTGATCGGCGATGTCCCGTTCTTGCGCAAGCAGCAGATGCAGCTCGGATCCAAGATGCGCTTTATGGCGGCGCAGTTCATTGCGCTGCTCGAGGACAAGCTGTGGCTGCGCAGCGCGCAGCACGCCAATGCGATGGCTTCCCGGCTCGCCGCCGGCCTGACAGGCGCCGCGGGGGTGACCATGCGGTACCCGGTTCTCGGAGCGGATCAAGGCACTGCAGCGCGACTGGACGTTCTACGTATGGGACGAGAGCGAGAGCGTCGTCCGGTGGATGACCGCGTTCGACACGACAGAGGAGGATGTGGATGCCTTTGTCGATGCCATTCGGTCGAGTGCTGTTTGAGTCAGCCGGCAGGGCCTCCAGCGATTTGCCGCCGGGGCCGCTGAGCCGGGTACCTGCCTCACGTAAGCCAGGCCGGCGACCGAAGGGCGAAGACAGCGCCGTTCGGTCGCCGCGATTCGGGTCCCGGTGATGTTTCACGTGAAACTCGTACGGTCGCCGCGGTCCGGGAGCCTCGCATGTTTCACGTGAAACTTGTTCGGTCGCCGCCGTCCGGGGAGCCTGGCGATGTTTCACTGACACTCGCCACGCCGAGCAGGCCCGCGACGGTGGCCAGGGTCGGTGGCCCGCGCTTGGTGCCGCTGACTACTGCGGTGAGTAACCCGGTCAGGCGGTCTGGCCGGATGGCCAGTTCGGGGAAATGGTCTTCACGATCCGGTCCAGATCATCGAGGGACGCGAACTCGACGACGATCTTCCCTTTGCGCTGGCCGAGCTCCACCTTGACCCTGGTGTCGAGTGCATCGGAGAGGCGATTAGCCAGATCCACGAGTCCGGGCGCCACTGGCTGCTTGCGGGTCGGCTGGCGGCGACGCTTGGCCGGATCGCCGCCCAGGGCGACGATCTCTTCGACCGCACGCACGGAAAGCCCCTCGGCCACGATCCGGTGGGCCAGGTGTTCCTGCGCCTGCGGATCGTCGATCCCGAGCAGCGCGCGAGCATGACCGGCGCTGAGCACGCCCGCAGCGACCC
>WNFC01004694.1_pt1 | contig 14885 bp, 15 predicted proteins | sample 5400541 | NCBI WGS metagenome assembly WNFC01 (sample SAMN13153342, study PRJNA577476) | soil metagenome | isolation source: 120 cm saprolite under Douglas fir tree site 2 hole 2 replicate 1 | place: USA:California | collected 2015-04-18
TCGCAGGTGAGCAGCATGGCCAGCATCTAAGAGCAACAAATGGGAACCTGGAACGCGCTTGTGGATCTGGCGTGAATAATCAGCCGGGACTACGCGATCACGCACCCCGTGCATTATCAGCGCCGGGCAGCGAATCGACTCCAGCTCCTCCCGGGTAATCAACCCTCCACCAGCCGCAACTAGCGCCTCCTGGGCCACCACATACATGGCAGGGAGCAACCGCCAGTAGGGTTCCCCGTGCAGCTGCGCCAGCTGCGCTTGCCATTCCTCCGGCAGGGGAACCTCAAGTAACCAGTGACGAATAGACGCCACATTTTGGGCATCGATTGATGGCTGCGCTCCCAACACCGCCAGGGCGCTCACACGCTGTGGGTGCAGAGGTGCCAGCAGCAGCCCAACAATACCACCATCACTAAAACCGAGCACCAGTACCCTGTCAATACCAAGCGCATCGAGCAGGGCCACCATGTCTGCGACATCCTCCCGGTAGTAGGTTACAGTATAGCTGGTGCGCTGTGTCGAACGCCCGTAGCCATGCAGGTGCGGCGCAAGAAGGCGATACCGAGTGCGCAGGTGAGGAATCTGGCCTGCGAAGTCACTCTCCGGCGTCCCCGCAAAACCATGTATCAATAGCACAACCTGGGAATCTGCAGGTGGGCTGGTCGCTGTGAAATCAGGTTCAAAAATATCGTAGTACAGGGTAGTGGTCGGTGTTTGAAGAAATGGCATCGTTCACCTGCGACGAGAGAATAGTCTTTAAGACAGGTACAGTATAGCATCTCACATCAGGTCGAGAAAGGTTGTCTTGCTAAAAAACTTGACATGCTTATACCTGATGCATATACTGTATTCCAATATTTATTGCCGCAGTATACATGCGAGACCATCTGCCGGGTTTCGCTCTGCCGCGAGTAAAGGGGTGTCTATATGGACTCCGACTCAAGCATACCAGGTGATGCCAACACTGCCACCGACTCTGAAAATGGAATCCAGGCCACCAGCGGCGATGAGGACGAGATGATCATCCGTGCCATCAAGCTCAACAAGTTTTTTGGCGATAAACATGTCCTCAAGGATGTTGATTTTGAGGTGCATAAACAGGAAGTCGTGGCACTGATTGGACCGAGCGGTTCAGGCAAAAGTACGCTTATCCGCTGCCTGAATGCCCTGGAACAATTGACAAGCGGCGAAATCTACATCCACGGGCAGAAATTGAATCCTTTCCTTTCGGTCAAACACCTCAGCCCCATTCGCCGTGAACTCGGCATGGTATTCCAGAATTTTAACTTATTTCCGCACATGACCGTATTGCAGAACGTGATTGAAGCGCCCTTGTTAGTGCGTAAAATGCCCAGGGACCAGGCTGTTGCGCTCGGTGAGAAGCTGCTGGCAAAGGTCGGTCTCTCTGAGAAGCGCGATGTCTATCCCAGCCGCCTCTCCGGTGGACAGAAGCAGCGCGTGGCCATTGCACGGGCACTGGCTATGCAGCCGCAGGCATTGCTCTTCGACGAACCAACTTCGTCGTTGGACCCGGAGCTGGTCGGTGAAGTGCTCAAAGTCATGCGCGACCTCGCCTATGAAGGCAGCACAATGGTCGTAGTAACGCACGAGATGCAGTTTGCGCGTGATGTATCGGACCGCGTAGTTTTTATATCTGACGGCACAATTGTTGAACAAGGTGACCCCCAGGAGCTATTCAGACAACCTAAGGAGGAACGCACGCGGCTATTTTTAGAGCGTTTGCTCTCAACCTTACCGTAGACTGCACATAGTCCAGGGAGATCATCAAAGGTCAGCAGAAAGGGAGATCCATTCATGAACCAGGGAATCAACAGGCGAACTTTCCTCAAGCGCGCAGGTCAGGCGGGGGGCCTCATCGCTGCCGGTGGCACAATCGAATCGATACTGGCAGCCTGTGGGGGAAATATTTCTACTACGGCGCCAACGACGGGTACAACTCCCGGTGCTACCAAGGTAGCCAGCGCGGGCTTAAAAACGCCCGGCGTGCTGCAATGGGGTTCGGATTATGTCGATGGCGCGCCCTACGTCTTCAAGGACCCCAAGAGCCCCAGCAACCTCGTCGGCTTCGAGGTCGAGATTGCGGCGGCCATGGCAGGCGTAATGGGCATCGCTCAGACCCAGATAGAGACCGACTATGGCAGCCTGGAGCAGGCTCTGCTCTCGAACAAGTTCGACTTTGTGATGAATGGCTGGGAGATAACAGAGGACCGCAAGAAAACCGAGCTGTTCTCCGACCCCTACTATCGCTATGGACAACAAATTGTCGTGCGGGCAGATGATACACGTTTCACGCAATATGATAGGAACAGCGATCTCCAGTTGTCTATTCTAGATGGTCTCACGGTTGGAACCGGTACAGGTTATAAAGCAGCAGATGACCTGGCGACAGACTCCAAGATCAACACCAAGCTCTACGATGGCAACCTCCCGTTCGATGATCTCAAGCAGAAGAAGATCGACGCCATGATGGTAGACCTACCCATCATCACGTACTACGTGCTTGGCGCTGGCCCTGGTGGTCAGGCCGATTCGACACTGAAGCCTATCGGTAAACCCTTGTTCCCCGACATCTACGTCGTCGGCTTCAATAAGAGCAACCACAATGCCTCAACATTGCTGCCAGAGATCAACCAGGCGATTGCGATACTCAAGAAGAACGGTACCCTCAAGACGATTTTTCAGAAATGGAGCATGTGGAACGACCAACAGGCCGCCATCGGTATCGTGTAGGGTTCCGCATAGCAATGGGGGAATGGACTACAAGCCTCCCGACTTGTAGTCCTTCGTAACATGCCTTTCCTTCTTCTGCCCTGCTGCCAATAACAAAGGAAGTTTATTTCATTGGATCTCATTAAAGCCGCCCTGCCAGCCTTTCTCATGGGGGCCGAGAACACCATTATCTATTGCGTTTCTTCTTTCGCACTGGCCCTCCTGCTCGGACTTACTCTCGCTCTGATGAATAGCTCGCGCTTCGTGTGGTTGAAAACACCGGCACGCATTTTTATTGAAATCATTCGCAGCACGCCTATCATCACCCAGTTATTTCTCCTCTATTACGGCGTAGGGTCCATCCTGGTAAACTTTAACCTGGCCTATCTTGATAACGCCTGGGTCGCAGGCATCGCTACGCTCTCACTCAACTATGCAGCATACGAAGCAGAGGTCTACCGGGCAGGTTTTCTCTCGGTAGAACACGGTCAAACGGAAGCTGCACATTCTTTGGGGTTGACGCAGGGACAGACCTTTTTCCGCATTGTGCTACCACAAGCTATCCCGCTGATGATTCCACCCTTCGTCAACGATTTCATTTACATGCTTAAGGACTCCGCCATCGTGAGCGTTATCTCCGGCACCGAAATCACCTCCCAGTTGAACTTCTGGCTTTCGCGCCACTACAGTAATTCTTTGCCGCTGTTTGCGCTTACCATCGTATTGTATCTTATACTCAGCCTGCCTATCTCCTTTTTTGCCAGGCGCTATGAAAGACGGCTGCGGGCAGCTTTATAGTGAAATAGGTGACGACAGGATTATGCAGCAAACCATTAACTGAAGTTGAGGAGTTTCTGATGTCGGATGCATACGGGCAGCCTTATCAACAGGTCGTTTCCAAAGCTGAACCAGGGCAGCGGAACTGGCTGGTCATGCTGGACTATATTTTTTACATAGCCCTGGCGCTCGTAGTGGCAGGATTTCTATACTACTTCTATATTTTCCGCGACTATGCGCTCCTTTATGCGCCCTTCTTGCTCCAGGCGGCAGGCACAACCATCATGATCTCACTGGTAAGCACGGTGCTGGCAACTATCTTTGGCTTCATCGGCGCCCTCGGCCGCCTTTCGCGTTTTGTAATAGTGCGTTCGATCGCTACCGTGTACGTCGAGGTAGTGCGGGGCACGCCTATTCTTGTGCAATTGCTGCTGTGGGGCTTCGGTGTAGCCACACTGCTCTCGAATGCAGGTTTTGACCCCTACAGCTTCGCGTTTCAGGTGTTGACACCGTTCCAGGAAAACAGCCTTGTCTCGCCCCAATTTACCTTCCTCTTCTACGGGGTGATCGGGCTGAGCTTTAACTACGGTGCCTACCTGACAGAGGTCTTCCGTACCGGCATCGAATCGATCAACAAAGGGCAGACCGAGGCTGCATTGAGTCTCGGCCTGGACTCTAGCCAGACGATGCGTCGTATTGTGTTGCCACAGGCAATACGCATCACCATTCCGCCATTTACCAACTACTTCATCACGCTCATCCAGGATAGTGCGTTGCTCTCGGTCCTCGGTGTGATCGAGCTGGAACAAACGATTGGCTCGTTTGCTTACCCCCAGACAAATTCAAACGTCAAGTTGTTCGTATTCGTCTTTGGCGCTCTCTTCTACTTTATTATCTGCTACCCACTTTCGCTGGTAGCTCGCTACCTGGAAGCACGCATGGCAAGTGCGTACTAAAACAGGGCTTGCTTCTTTGCTTTCCATAAGCTATACTGTTGGAAAGAGAGTCTTCCCATCAGATCAGTTTCTGAGAAACATGGTGTCACCATGATTACCAAAGCAAGTGAGATGCCCGGCAAACGAAGAGGCCGTTACATTCCGAAATTCTATGTATTTCGGGGTTTCCACCTGTCCACTTGCTACCCCTGATCCACCTCCTCTCACGGCATCCAGGCACATTTCAGGATGCTTTCAGAACGAGATGCCCTGAAGCATCTCCATCTTCTAAAATTTGCATTCGCTGTCCAAGAAGCTTTTCATGAGTTAGCCATAGTCTATCCATAAGCAAGCTTCCTGAGTTTCTCAAAACACTTATCCCTTAGGATAGTTCGCATCCACTGGCATGAAGTGCGTTTGCTTACCTGTATTATCATGCTTTACCGGCATTGCGGGCCGGGGGTGAATGCTTTTACCATCACCGCAACCTTCAGAAAGGTTTTATATGAGTACCGATGGCTTACTCATGGCCCTCAACGACTCAAAACGCTATCTCGATATCGTCCACAAACAGCAGTTAGGAAAAAGTGAAGCAGAATGGTTGATCGAAACCACGGTCAGCAACTTCGCTAAGTACTACAACAGCGGCTTTATCGAGTATCGTAAGTCAGTCGCCGAAGCCGGCGACTTTGCTGCAGTCGAATGGACGGGACGAGGCGCGACCTTCAAAGATGCACTTGGTCGCGAGTTCATTGACTGCCTGGGTGGGTTCGGATTATTCAACCTCGGTTGGGCCCATCCCAAGGTCGTAAGGGCCGTTCAAGCACAGATGGAGAAAAGCCCGCTGCCTACACAGGAACTCCTGGACCCCCTGCGTGGTATGCTTGCCCATTTGCTAGCGGAGATCACTCCTGGTGATATCCAGTACAGCTTTTTTGTCAGTAGCGGCACTGAGGCCGTCGAAGGTGCCATGAAGCTCGCCAAGCTGTATACACGCAAAAGCGGTTTTATTGCCGCTGTACGCGGCTTCCACGGCAAAACCACCGGCTCGCTCTCCCTGACCGGAAAGGCCGCCTTCCGCCGGACGGCAATGCCACTGCTCAACAGCGTGTTTCACGTGCCATACGGCGATGCCGACGCGGTTGAACAGCAATTGCGTATCGCTCGCGAAGTCGGCAACGACATTGCAGCCGTTGTCATGGAGCCGGTACAGGGTGAAGCCGGCGCTATAGTTCCTCCCGATGATTTCTGGCCCCGCCTGCGCCAGCTCTGCGATGAGTATGAAGTACTGTTGATTGCAGACGAAGTGCAGACCGGTATGGGACGTACTGGCAAACTGTGGGGCGTCGAGCACTGGAACGTTGTTCCTGATATCATCACTTCTGCCAAGGCCCTGGGCGGTGGCGTTATGCCCATTGGCGCTTTTATGTCCACGCCAAAAATCTGGAGCGTGATGAACAGCAATCCTTTCATCCACACCTCGACAACAGGCGGCAATCCATTGGCCTGCGCTGCTGCTATTGCCGCTATCAACGTCACGCTAGAAGAGCAAATTGTTGAGCAAGCGGCAACAAAAGGAGAGTACTTCATCAAGCAATTGAAGGAGATTGCAGCACGCCATCCTGACATATATGCGTATATCACTGGTAAAGGACTGCTGATTGGCCAGCACTTCGTGAATGATGACGTTGGCTATGCCGTTGCATCCGGGCTCTTCAAGCGTGGTGTACTCATCTCTGGTACTCTTAATAACTCGCGTGTCATTCGTGTCGAACCACCGCTGGTGATTACGCAGGCAGAAATCGATACTATCTTGAACCGCCTGGAGGACACCATCCAGGAGATTCATGCTACAATCTCGACTCCTGTCGTTACCACCAGCAAAGTCGCAATAAGTACGACCAAAGCCGTGGAAATTGGCTCCATCGCTACCAGCGCCGTAGCCTAGCGAAGGAGGACAACCTCATGCGCATCATCGTACTTGGTGGCGCGGGTGCTATGGGCCAGGTCACTGTACGCGCGTTAAGCGAATACCCGGACGTTGATCAGATCGTACTCGCTGACTACAACGAGAACCGCGCACGCCAGGTCGCTGCAACGCTTAATAGTAGCAAAGTTGCAGTTAGGCAGATTGACGTTAACGACCAGGACCGCTTGGGTATGCTGCTGCAGGGAGCAGATGTAGTCTTGAGCGCGGTCGATTATGCCTTCAACCTGCCCGTGCTCAAGGCATGCATCCAGGAGAAGGTCCATTATGCTGACCTGGGTGGCCTTTTCCACATGACGCGCAAGCTCACGGACATGAATGCAGCAGTCGAGGCTGCAGGCCTTACTGCTATTATGGGCATGGGTGGCACACCTGGAATCACCAACGTGCTAGCACGTGCCGCCGTGGACAAGTTCGATCGTGTCGATAGCATCAAGGTGCAGCTTGGCTGTAGCGATAGTACTCCATCCACGGCACAACTGGTCGCTCCATATTCTATCCGCACCATCCTCGACGAGTGTACGAAAGAACCGCAAGTGTTCCAGGACGGGGTGTGGTATCCCCAACAGCCGTTAAGTGGTGAGGAAGAGATGATATTTCCACTGCCAGTCGGCCGCGCTACCGCCATGTACTCGTTACATTCGGAGTGTGCCACGTTCCCGCTCTCATTTCGCGATAAAGGTATCCGCTACGTCTCGTTCAAAATCGCCTTCCCCCCCGATTTCATCGCGAAACTGAAGTTCCTGGTCGGCCTGGGCTTTGGCAGCACCGAACCAATTACTGTACAGGGAGCAAAGGTTTCGCCACGTGAAGTACTGGCGAAGCTGCTCGAGTCGGCGCCCGCCGGGGATGTCGAACCACAAGACTGCGATGTGCTGCAGGTAGTCGTTACTGGAGAAGCAAATGGGCAGCATACTGAGATCACCAACCAGGTTATGGTGCTGCCCTATCGTCGCTGGGGTATCAACGCGGGCGCCCTGGATACAGGCGTTCCGCTCGCCATCGCCGGGCACATGTTAGCCAATGGCGAGATCACCCGCCGCGGCGCCATTGGGCCAGAGCTATGCGTGCCCATCGAGCCGTTCTTCCGCGAACTCGCCCGCTACCACATGCACGTGACGGAGACACGAACCTCGACAGTGTCCTGACAATACCCCTATAGCTATGATAAAATAGCGTTAGAAGACCAGGCCGCTGATTGTACATTTCGTGCCGATTCTTTGGTCTTGCGGCGAATATCGCGGAAATGTGCGTATTCCGTTGCGAAATCCCATTATTTTAACTTCCGAAAGGAGTTGTTCCGATGGCCGAGTATAAACTGCTCATCAATGGTGAACTCGTCAGCAGCAGTTCGGGCAAGACCGTTGACGACATTGGCCCTGCCAGTGGTGAAGCAATCGCTCGCGTTCCCGAAAGCACATTAGAAGATGTAGAGCGTGCCGTTGCCGCTGCTCGCGAAGCCTTTGACGATGGCCGCTGGTCGGGCCTCACTCATGGCGCGCGGGCCGCCGCGCTAGAGAAACTGGCGACGCTCATGGAAGCGCATGCCCAGGAGATCGCCGAACTGGAGTCGCAGGACGTGGGCAAGCCGATCAAGCTGGCTCGCGACGGTGACATCCCTTTCTCTATCGATAACATCCATTTCTTTGCTGGTGCAGCTCGCCACCTGAGCGGTACCGCTGCCAGTGAATACTCAGGCGGCCATACCAGCATCATCCGTCGCGAACCCGTCGGTGTTGTGGCCTCCCTGGCACCCTGGAACTATCCCTTCATGATGGCAGCCTGGAAAATTGGCCCGGCGCTGGCAGCCGGCAACACGGTTGTCCTCAAACCATCAGTCGAGACGCCGCTCACCACGCTCAAACTTGGCGAGATTGCCCTGGAAGCTGGCCTGCCTCCCGGAGTTCTCAATATCATCACCAGCGGCCCCGGCGTGGCACAGGCGCTTGCCGCTCACAAAAAGGTCAACATGGTCTCGGTCACCGGCAGCACGGAGAGCGGCAAACACATCATGCGCGCAGGAGCCGACACCATCAAGCATGTTCACCTTGAGCTCGGCGGCAAGGCCCCCTTTATCGTCTACGACGATGCCGACATCGAAGCTGCCGCCAATGGCGCCGTAGTCGGTGGCTACGTCAACTGCGGCCAGGACTGCACTGCTGCCACGCGCGTATATGTGCAGGAAGATATCTACGACACCTTCTTAGATTCCTTCCTGAGCAAGGTCAAACAGATCCGCGTCGGCAATCCATCAAACGAGAGTACCGATATGGGTCCATTGATCTCCGCCACCCAGCGCGGCACCGTCGAGGGTTTTGTCGAGCGTGCCCTGCGCGCAGGCGCAAACATCGTAACCGGTGGGAAGCGCGCCACGGTCCCAGGCCTCCAAAAAGGCTTCTTCTTCGAGCCCACGGTAATCGCCGAGGACCGCAACGACGCCGAGATAGTGCAGTACGAGGTATTCGGTCCCGTTGTCGTCGTCTGCCGTTTCAAAACTGAGGAAGAGGTACTGGCAAAGGCCAATGATGTCGTCTATGGCCTGGCAGCTTCCGTCTGGACAAAGGACATCTTCAAGGCCATGCGCGCCAGCCGTGTGCTCCAATTCGGCACAGTCTGGGTCAATGATCACCTGCCGCTGGTCTCAGAGATGCCTCATGGCGGCTACAAAGAGAGCGGCATCGGCAAAGATATGTCGATGTACTCCTTTGAAGAGTATACTCAGATCAAGCACGTGATGATCGAACTGAGCGGAGAGGCTCGTAAGAGCTGGCACTATACGGCGTTTGGGGATCCTGCATAGGACAAACCTTAGAGCGATTTTCTCCCTGGCATCCACCAGGAGTACTGGTGGATGCCAGTTTTATCTGGATAGTTATGCGCTGGTTCCTACCCTGGGGCGACCTGTTCATGATGCGCAAGCAACTGATGACGTTGAAGCAACTTGCCGAGCAGCAGGCTCAATGAGGATTAATTAAACTGAGCAGTGCAAAGGCCCCAAAGAGCACAATAATGATACCCGATATCCTGTTGATCCACTGCAGCCATTGAGGAGTAAATTTCCCTCGCAGCAAGCTGACACCACCGGTCAAAACACACCACCATAGAGCTGAACCGGCAAACACTCCGAGCACAACCATCAACGCAGCAAGGTAACCCTTACCAGCTCCTCCCACTCCGATGCCTGCAAAGATGGCTGCAAATGAGAAGATTGTCAGGGGATTGGTCAGGGTGAGCAGGAATGTAGAAACATATGCCCCTAAAAAGCCGTTCGCTTTCGCTGCAGCTGCCCGCGCGGCGGGTCTGGTGAAAATTGCCTTGAGGCCCAGGTAGACCAGGAATAGGCCCCCGATCAAGCGAATCCACCCTTGCTGGCTGACCAGGAAGCCAGTAATCACGGTCAGGCCAAACGCGGCAATACTGCCATAGACGGCATCGGCTGTTGCAATGCCCATGCCCGAGATCAAGCCATAAAGCTGCCCCCTGGACACCGTGCGTTGAATGCATAATATGCACATTGGTCCAACCACAGCAGCAATAGAGAGGCCAATCACCAGGCCTCGCACGAAGAGACTTACATCCATCTCTCCCTCCTTAGTTTTAACGCATAAAAAAACTCGCCAGGCCCCTTATGAGGTCTGGCGAGTTACCGTATGCCTGCTTCCAGGTTTTTATGGACAAGCAAAGCAAACCAAACCTCTTATAGGATTGGCCTGCTGGTTCTGAGTCTTTACACTAAGGAAGCGCGTGAACATCATTACTAGAACCTTAGAAAGTCTGCTGTTTTTTGTTAAACAGTTGCCAACAGATACAACTGCTATCTCGAATATTGCTCGGGAACCGCGACAAAACGAGATGGCTTGAGTATAGCATATGGGTATGCTCGACAACAATAGCCGGGAGGACGAAGGGTGTGATGCACTTTTTTGCGTCGAGCAGGGGCCTGACAGGGGCAAGCCCTGCCACTACGCTCGCTCAAGCGGCATTGTAGCTCAATCGAGCGTAGTGGCGACCCTTGCGGTCGCCAGGCTCCGAGCAAAAATGCACTGCACCTGAGGACGAATTGAAGAGCATCTGAATTGGCGCCTCTGGCTGGGTCTACCCCACTGGATGGGATGCTTCGTACGTTTAGCCTGTCTTAACAAGGAAGGTACTTATGGAACAGAAGAAGATATATGCACAAGAATTAGGGATTGACCTTTTCTCAAAAAAAGAAACAGACTATTTCAAATGGTTTCTGGCATGTTTGCTTTTTGGTAAACCCATTCAACAGGAAGTGGCAAAGCGGGCATATTTTGAATTGGTCAAGGAAGGTCTCGTGAGCCCAGACGCAATCATAGAAGCTGGATGGGATAAGTTAGTCGCAGTGTTAGACAGAGGCCATTACGTCCGGTACGATTTCTCAACTGCGACGAAGCTTCTTGATGTTGGTAAAGCACTCAAAGAGAAATATGTAACACTCACCAATCTTTTGAAGCAGGCTCAAACGATTGATGAGTTATCCTCCCGGTTGCAGGAATTCAAAGGCGTTGGCTCGAAGACAACAGAAATTTTTCTGCGTGATATTGCTCCTATTTTTTCAGAGTATCACACAAAAAACGAGTGATAGTGTTCGGGCAACTATGTTGTTTTTATTACATATCAGGTACAATTGGCAGCATCACATACGATGGGTGCTCGCGGTCGTGCAAGATCGTCTGGTGCGCTACCGCCAGTTCAGCATCGGCGCCAAAGTCATGACCGGTATTGGGATTGCGGTCCCAGCGCGGGAAATTGCTGCTTGTCACATCCAGGCGGATACGATGCCCCGTCTTGAAGACATTGCTCGTCGCCCACAAATCTATCTCATACTCGTAGGTTTTGCCAGGTTCGATCAACGAAGGCGCCTCTCCCTGGGCGAAATTGCGATAGCGAGCGCGGATGATACCATCCGTCAAGTTCTGCGCGTATCCATTCGGATGCACATCCACCAGCCGCGCCACGAAATCGGTATCAGGTGCACTCGAAGCCGCCCAAAGGTGTACCAGGATCGGACCGGTCACCTCGACATCTTGCTCCAGCACCGGGGTCGTATAGACCAGCACGTCTTCACGTCCCTCGGTCGCGCGCTGATCGAAAGGGCCCGCAGGGAATTCTGGCGCCATCAAGAGTGCCCCGCCGCGTGTCTTCACAGGGTGGGTAGGATCGTAGGCGTACTGATCGGAAGGTTCCGCTCCTGGCGCATCAGTACTCAGCGTTCCATCACCGCCAAGCGTGTTAGCATGCCCGTCACTGTGCAGGTAGTAGCGCGTATCAACGGCACGCGCCAGCGGCCATTCCTGCTCATCGCGCCACACGTTCGCTCCCATGACGAACAGTTTGATCGGAGCTTCGCGTAACATGCCTGTATCAATACCTTTCAGCCAGTGATCGAACCAGCGCACTTGCAAGCTGACAAAATCTATCTGCAGATCAATAAAAGCGACAGATGAGCCAAAGCCAAAGTTGAATTCTCCTACGGCATTTGTGTACGACCCATGAGTCCAGGGGCCAATCAGCAGTTTGCTTTGCCTGGCCTCCGGCGTGCTCCCGTGCTGGCGCATGATGGTGAAGTTGTTGATGGTGTCTCGCAAAAAAATGTCGTACCAGCCGCCCACGTTGAATGTGGGCACTGTGACATTCTCGTGTTTACCCAGAATAGTCATTGGCTCTGCCCGCTCGCGGCTCATTGGTGTCTCTATAGCTTCAAAGAACGCTGGGGCAACATCATGTTGTTTGATAGGCTCAAATTCCTTGAGCGGTAGTGACCAGTAACCTTGGGTCCCCATTGCATCGAGTTCCTTTGCCAGCTTATAGATGGCAGACCCCAGCGCCTTCGGATCATTGACATAACGTCGCATCAGGACGTTGAGCCCCATATTCAGTTGCCAGTTCGCCATCACACCCAGTTCTAATGCTCCGCCTCGGAACTGGACTCCATTGAATGGGTCATTCCAGGTGACAAATGGAACCATCGCCTTGAGAGCCGGGGGATTATGTACCGCGGCCGACCACTGCGTAAAGCCAAAATATGACGCGCCGTACATCCCGACGCTGCCAGTGCTGTAGGGCAGCTTTGCAGCCCATTCGATGGTATCGACGCCATCCAGGGCCTCATTACGCATCGGGTCCCATTCCCCGCCAGAGCTGAAACGTCCACGCGTATCTTGCACGATGACGACATAGCCGCGCCGCGCCACCTGGCCTGGCTCAAGCACCGAGGTACCCAGGGGAAAGTCTTTGCCATAAGGCAGGCGTGTCAGTAAGACTGGCCATTGGCCGTCACCCGCTGGCCGGTAGACATTGGCGCGCAGGACGATACCGTCCCTCAAAGTAGCTGGAACATCGAATTCAGTGATGATTTGCTGGTTCAACTGGGCTACCATAACAGAAGTTTCTCTCCTTGCTGCTCAAGAGGATCAATCATGACTACATCATACCATTCTACCTGTGAAAAATTCCAACGTAAGCGCGAAAAAACAGGTGCTGCTGGATTTCTATCAGACCACTCACGAAGCGAGTGTAAATGCGGCTTACTAAGGTGAGAGTGAAGCACGACGCGCTACCAAGCTTCTTCATAAAAATGCAGCCTTACTCATCTTCATCCGGTTCTTCTACCATCAGATCAGTGATTGGTACCTTGAGTGTTTTAGCTAGCCGGTTCAGTGTATCAACGGTAATGCCTGTATATGGATTGCGGAAAATACGCTTAACTGTTTTAAACGAAACATCACTGGTGTGGCGCTGCAGCCTCGAGCGCTCCATCCCGTCGAACACCTGGCTCGGTCTCGCAGACCGCCCCTGATTGAATACAGCGCGCCGGGAATCTACGTGATCGAGAGTATCACAAGAAGGGGAGGTGCATCTGCTGCCTGATTCGCGAGCATGGTTTGACTGGCTGGCTACCATCTCCCCTTTCCGTTTCGTTGGGCCTATTGGGCGCGGGACGCGCGCATCGTACGGCAGTGGATTTTGACCATGTGGTATACTAGAAGTAAGGTTATGGTGGTCTATAGTGGTCCCCTAATCAAGACGGTTTGAGGCCGAAAATAAAACTCAACCAGGTGCAGACTGTCATCAAACCCGCTACTACCTCGCCTCGTCCGATTTTCTCATCTCATCATCACAAGCCCAATAATACGACCAGCCGTCGAGTTCGGGCGGCGTTACATCCTGCTGGCTCAGCACAGTGGCCACTTGAGAACGATGATCGGTCGCATGGTTGATGGCCTGGATCAAGACGAAGATGGCCGGGACAGCATAGAGCTGTCCTTGATAGGAGAGATGGAGGACCTGAGCAGCATCGAATTGCTCCGCGATCGCGATCAGTCCCTCACCGCTCTGACGAACTCGTCGCCGCAGCTCGTCGAAGCCTGGAAAGGGATCGTCTTTATGCAGTGCAGGCTCAAGCCGCTGTCCGGTGAATCTTTGCACGTAACCTTCCTCGGCGGCGACAATATGCACCAGGGTCTCCCGTACACTACCAAAGGTTCCTCTGATGGTAGCGTCGAGCTGCGCGTCGTCGAGGCCTGCGCAAGCATCGAGCACACGCAGGTTCGCCCACAGGTTAAACTTGAAAAAGTCAGCGATTATTGTAGCCATATAGACAACTCCCGTTGTTAAAAAGAGCCTACAGATACGCGCATGTCTCAAATGTCTCAACTGTCCCAAGTTGAGTTGAAAAACAGGAAAAATCCGAGAGTGCCATGAGTATTGCTCCCAACTGTCTCAAGTGTCACAACTGTCCCAAGTTGAAAGACTCACCTGTCACATCAACGAGTCTCCTCTTCACGCCGCGCTGCTGAGCCAGGCGCGGATCGACGGCATGTGCTGGCGGTAATGCGCAAATGAGCAGCCGGCGAGGATCCGCCAGGGAAGCCACTGCTCCGGCATCTCGCGAAAACGGTGCGGGTCGGTGAAATCCTCGTCTGAAAGCGCCTGCACCGCTTCAAGGAACTGGGCATACACCTGCTGCTCTTCGGTGAGCACATCATGCAGAGGCCGATCCCGCTGCTCTGCGAAGACGACCGCGTTGCGCTCATCTTCGGGTAAATCCCACAGGTCGGAGCCAACGAGCGCGTGCGCTTGCATAACGCCTACCATTTCGCGCTCGCTCCACATGACATGAGCGATGATGTCCTTGACTGACCATTCTCCCGCCGCGCCTGGCCGGAGCATACGGGCTTCTCCAACTCCCGCGAGCAGCGCTTCCTACTCGGCACGCCCGGTGAGCAGCGTCTCAATGAACGTAGCTTTGTCCATAGAACATCTCCTTTTTATGGTTGTTCTCTCTGAAGTGTAGCACGAAAAGCGGGTATTTCTGACCCTGATTGAAGCGGTGAAAATCGAGCATGAAGCATAAGTGCTGCTTCACATCCCTGCTGGAGTCTTACTTGTATGAAGTTTGGCACAACAAAAACAACTGTCACAAGTGTCACAAG
>WNFC01005658.1_pt1 | contig 14884 bp, 13 predicted proteins | sample 5400541 | NCBI WGS metagenome assembly WNFC01 (sample SAMN13153342, study PRJNA577476) | soil metagenome | isolation source: 120 cm saprolite under Douglas fir tree site 2 hole 2 replicate 1 | place: USA:California | collected 2015-04-18
CAGCACCAGCAGGCCGATCGTCATAATCGAATGCGGGTCACCTCTTAACGCCGCCTCGCCTAACTGCGACCATTCTTCGTGGATGCTGCTTCTGCCATGCTGCGCAGCGTGAAAGCGTTGCACGTAATAGCCGGGCGCCGACGATGCCATCAAGATCAAGCCGATTATCAGAACCGCGGCTGAGATTATCAGCAGCGTGCGCAGGATAATCGGCGTCCATTCGCGGAGGATCTGATCCTCTTTGCGGGTCGCCTGCATCAACCGCACCGGATGCGGCCCCGCGGGTTAAGCCGCTTGCGCACTGACTCCGTTGAGTTTTTTGATTTCGGGCATCACTTCGGCAGCAAACAGCCGCATGTTGCGTTCGGCTTCGTCGTATGGCATTCCCGCGTAGGAGAAAACGCCGGTGAAATGGTCGGCGTTTACCCGGCGGCGGATCTGATCGATCTTCTCGACACATTGATCGGGTGTTCCCCAGACCTGCAGATTCAAGAAATACTCGACGCTGGCGCCGGCGCCCAAGGCAGATAGATTCTTCGCCATCTGCTCGTAATATTCGTAACCTTTGGCCTTGCCGAAATGCTCCGCGGCCATCTCGTAGTGCCGCAGGGCGGTCTTCCAGTAGCCACCGACGTACCGCACCGCCATCTCGTGAGCCCGGTCCGGGTTCCTGTCGCAGAACACCCATCCCGCCGCAATCGTCGGCAGCGGCTCGCCGCCATTAACCTGCCTGTAAATGGTCCGATACTCGGCAAGTTCCAGGGCCACCGCCTCCCATGGCTTTTGCGGGATGATCAGAATACCGATACCGAGCTTGGCCATGATGCGCGACGATTCCGGGGAGATTGCGGCAGCATAGGTGCGTCCCTTGAACGATTTGAAGGGCTTCGGACGAATATCCCGGCGTGGCTGTTTCACGTATTTGCCATCGTACTCGATGTAGCCTTTTTCCAGTCCGTCAAGGATCATCGTCGCGTATTCGATGAAACGCTCGCGCGACTCGCCAAGCGGAACGCGGAAGCCGTCGAATTCGATTCGGGCGACACCACGTCCGAGACCCAGGATCACGCGGCCGTTAGAGTAATGGTCGACGACAGAGACCTGCTCGGCGACCCGAATCGGATCGTGCCATGGCAGCACTACGACCATCGAGCCGAGTTGGATATTCTTCGTGCGTCCGGCGTAATAAGACAAAAACTGCAGCACGTCAGGACACATCGTATAATCGTCAAAGTGATGCTCCACGCTCCAGAGGGAATCGAAGCCAAGTGGTTCCGCGAGATCCCCCATCGGAAGCTCGTGGCGATAGACATCGTAATCTGACTGTTCGTTAAGCGGATTCTGAAAAATTACCGCGGCGCCGACTTTCATCAGTTGATCTCCTTGTTGGCCACATTGAACCACGATTGCAAACAGCAGGTCGAGTCAATCAAATGCGGCATTTAGTCCTTAATTTCGTCTAGAAAAAAAGGACGAAAAATCAGAGTGACCGAATCGTTCCGGTATACATAGCGTTCGTGGAACGTGAGGCGCAGGGCCGTTCGGTGCTATATGAGGCTCTCGCGCGGGAGTCGCCGGTGATCGGGTCGTTTATCGCCAACTCCCGCGGCAAAGGTCGTGTGCCGCATCGGCGCCGCTATTAAATCAATGTTACAGGACCAGGTCGGTGAAACTAATCGTAGAGGGAGCGAACACAGGCACTAAGCTAAATGCCGTGGAGTGCCCGCCACGCCATCTCCACTGCTATTATGAGCAATATTGTAATAAATAGTAGTCTTAGCTCACGAACATTAGCGCGGGGCAGTATCCGGCTGCCGGCCAGCGCACCTGCGGTTACACCGAGGGCAACGGGAGCAGCGACGGCGGTGGAAACGTCGCCCCGGGCGAGAAAAACGAGAGCACCGGCGCCGGCAGTAACTCCGATCATAAAATTGCTGGTAGCACTCGAAACTTTGAGCGGCAGCCGCATCACGTAATCCATTGCAGCCACCTTCAAAGCGCCGGCGCCGACTCCCAGCAAGCCCGACATCAAGCCAGCTATCACCATCAAGCCGGCGCCCCAGGGCAGATGCACGACGCCGTAGTGCGAGGTGGTGCCATCGTCATTGACAAGTTCGCCGTCGAGCCCCAGCCATGAGCACCACTTGTCGCTGGCGGGCACGATATCATCGCCTTGCTTGCGCAACGAAAAATAGGCCGATTGCAGCATCATCAATGCGAACAGGAATTCGAGAACGGATGGGGGCACCACTCCTGCCAGGTAAGCCCCGGTTAAGGCGCCGGTGACTGTAGCGCATTCCAGAATCATCGCGACGCGCAGGTTGGTCCAGCCGTCGCGCACGAAGGCAACGCTGGCGCCCGCACTGGTCGCTACAACCGAGATTAGACTCGCGCCGACCGCGACTTGCATCGGCATATGGGCGAGGATCACCAGGCCCGGAACGATGAAGACGCCACCACCCAGTCCTGAGAGCGAACCAATAAAGCCGGCGACCAACGCCAGCCCCAACAAACCACCGACGATAGTTAACACAGGTGCCGCGTGAGCATAAGCGTTTGCCTGCGTTTCAGCAGGAGCATGAGCGTTTCAGCAGGAGCATGAGCGTTTCAGCAGGAGCATGAGCGTTTCAGCAGGAGCATGAGCGTTTCAGAATGACCGGCTGAAATTGGCCCACTAGCGCCGGAACAGGACCGACTCGGCCACCGGCAGCCCCAGCGCATGCCGGCGCAGCCAGTCGAGTGCAATCTGTGACGTCAGCAGCTTGATCCAATCGCGGTTGCCGCGCATCTGATGCCGGCGCGCTGCATTGACGCCCTCAGCTACCAAGGCGATGCATACCGTGCCAACCGGATGCTCCGGAGTGCCGCCCTCGGGCCCGGCGACGCCGGAGGTGGCGACTGCAACGTCGGCGCCGGTACGGTTGCGCGCGCCAGCCGCCATTTCGAGCACACACTGCTCGCTGACGGCGCCATAATCGGTCAACGTCTGTTCGTTAACTCCAAGCAACTCGCACTTCATGTCGTTGGAGTAGGTTACGAGATCGCCAATAAAGAAGGCGGAGCTACCGGGGACGTTGGTCAAGCGATGGCCGATGAGACCGCCGGTGCAGGATTCGGCAACCGCGAGCTTGAGACGTTTTTGGGTTAGTAACTCGGCAACTACTTCTTCCATGGTCGAGTCGCCCTCGGCATAGATATAGCCGCCTACTCGTCCGCGCACCCGTTCGCTCAGTTCGGCCAGGCGCCTCTCAGCTATACCGGGATAATCCTCGACCATTACTTTGAGCGAGATCTGCGGGAAGCTGGCGCGAAAACCGACCTTGGCCTCATCCGGCCGGATTAACCCAGCGACCGCCTCGTCGAGTCCCGATTCACTAATGCCAAAAGTCTGGAAAATCCTGGTGGCGAAAATCTTGTCGCTCCCACGGTTCGCCCGAATCCAGGGAATTACCTGCTGATCGAGCATCGGCTTCATCTCGCGCGGCACGCCCGGAAGCACCACCAGATTGGCGGTGTGATTGGTTTGCGGTACCGCCATGCGGAAGCCGGGCGCGGTGCCTAGCGGATTTTGAATAATCTCAGCAGTTTCCGGAAACAGTGCCTGCTTGAGATTATTGTCGGGCATAGGGCGGCCGAGAGCGGCGAACAGCCGCTTCATATGTTCGACCGAGGGTTCGTCGCGCCACAGTTGCTTGCCGGTGATTCGCGCGATTGTCTCGGTGGTCAGGTCGTCGGCGGTGGGACCGATACCCCCGGTAGAGATAACCACGTCGGCCATCTGCATCGCGGTGCGCCATGCCCATTCCAACCTTTCCGGCACGTCGCCGACGGTGATGACGCCAACCAGATCGACACCGATTTCGTTCAGCCGGTCGGCGATATAGTTGGAGTTACTGTCGACTACCTTACCGGTAGTGATCTCGTCACCGGTCGACAGAATAAGCGCCCGTTCAATCATCGCTAGCTCCTGTGGCGCAGGCATCCCGCCCTGCGCTGTTAGTTAAATCGCTCCGCTGGGGTCGCCCCGCTGTTACATTATTCGCCGCAGCACCTGTAAACCCTCACCGAACCCTCTCCCTGGACAGGGAGAGGGACTGAAGGTGGTGAAGGTCGCTGGCTAATCCATCCTAATGATTTCATGCTGTGTTAGATTGCCCGCCGCAACACCTGCAGGGTGACGTTGGCATAGAAAGCTGCCGCCAAATCGTCGAGCATGACGCCGGCGCCGCCCCGCATGCGATCGAACCGAGACGCCGGCCAGGGCTTGATAATATCGAAAAGCCGAAAAAGCACGAAACCACCGATCAGCCATGTCCAGCCGGTAGGGTTCGCGAACATTGTTGCGATCATCCCAAGAATTTCATCGAGCACAATCGCCGAACTGTCGACTTCGGCGAAAATCCTTTCGGCGTAATCTGCCACCGTGCAGGCGATAACAAAGACCACGGCGAACAACATCAAAAAGCCGGTTGGCGAGTACCTCCAGACGGAGGCAATCGCAAATCTTACCAGCAGCAAGCCAAGTATCGAGCCGGCCGTCCCGGGAGCAAGCGGCGTGTATCCTGCAAATGCTCCCGTCGAGATAAAGATCGCCAGCGCACGCAAAGCTCCTCCCCGCGGCGGCACAGTGCCAGTTCGGGTCGAGCAATTTTGTGAGCCTTGAGCGCCCTCAGCCACTCACGTACCTCGCGGAAGTGCACTACTGACGAGTTTGTCGCGCGACGCCATCAGCGAACGGTCAATCGTGTTTCGCCGATAGCCGAATTTTAGCCTGCTCCACGAGAATTGATATGGTCCGCAAGTACGTCGTATGCTGAGCGCGCATTCGTTCCGCTCGGTCAAAGCCAAGGCTGGGCACAGGTTTCCGTTCAGTGTTCACTGCGTTAAGACAGGCTGAGATTACCTGATGGGGCTTAAGGAAAACCTCGAGAGAATCCAATCTTTGTCGCACCAGGCCGAATTGGGAGGCGGCGAGGAACGGCTCAAGCATCAGCGTGAAGGCGGCCGCCTGACCGCGCGCGAACGCATCGACTATTTGCTCGATCCGGGCTCATTTGCCGAACTCGATAAATTCAAAACTCATCGGTGCCACGACTTTGGGATGGCCGGCCGCAGAGTTCCGGGCGATGGGGTAGTGACTGGCCACGGCACCATCGACGGCCGCCAGGTCTGCGTCTTTTCGCAGGATTTCACAGTCTTTGGCGGCAGCCTGTCGGGCGCGTTTGCCGAAAAAGTCTGCAAGGTGATGGACTTGGCAACCAAGGTCGGATGCCCTGTTATCGGTCTGAATGATTCGGGCGGCGCCCGCATCCAGGAAGGGGTGGTTTCGCTCGCCGGCTATGCCGATATTTTTTTGCGCAATGTCCTGTCCTCGGGGGTGGTGCCCCAAATCTCAGCGATTATGGGCCCCTGCGCCGGCGGCGCGGTCTATTCGCCGGCGATGACGGATTTTATCGTTATGGTACGCGATACGTCCTACATGTTCATCACCGGTCCTGACGTTATCAAGGCCACCACCCATGAAGAAGTCTCGATGCAGGCGCTTGGCGGCGCTGACACCCATTCAATGAAATCCGGCGTGTGCCACCTCGAAGCGCCTGACGACGAGGGCGCGTTGCTGACGATTCGCGAGCTGCTCTCGTACATGCCTTCAAATAATCTCGATGATCCGCCGTTTCAGGCCACTGGTGACCCGCCCGACCGTCAGGATGAGGCACTGGACTCGAGCGTGCCGGAAAACCCGAACAAACCGTACGACATGCGCGATATAATCACTCGCGTAATGGACGACGGTCATTGGCTCGAAGTCCAGCCCGAGTTCGCCCAGAACATCCTGATCGGATTCGCGCGGCTGGGGGGCTTTTCGGTGGGAATCGTCGCCAATCAACCGGCGTATCTCGCCGGATGTCTGGATATCGATGCTTCGGTGAAAGGCGCCCGTTTCGTACGCTTCTGTGATTGCTTCAATATTCCACTGATAACCTTCGTCGATGTGCCCGGGTTTTTACCCGGCACCGCTCAGGAGTTCGGCGGGATTATCCGGCACGGCGCCAAACTGCTCTATGCCTATTGCGAAGCGACCGTACCGAAAATCACTGTGATTACCCGCAAAGCCTACGGTGGCGCCTATGACGTGATGTCATCGAAGCACATCCGAGGCGATTTCAATTATGCTTACCCAACCGCCGAAATCGCCGTGATGGGTCCCGATGGCGCGGTCAACATTGTATTCCGCAATGAAATTCAGCGCGCCGCAGATCCCGTCGCGGAAAGGAACCGGCTGGTCGACGACTATCGCCAGACGTTCGCAAATCCGTTCAAGGCCGCCGAGTTGGGCTACATCGACGAAGTCCTGATGCCGCATGAGACGCGGCCACGGCTGATAACCTCGCTGAAGGCGCTGCAGAACAAGCGTGAAAAGAATCCGCCACGCAAGCACGGCAATATTCCACTCTAAAAGCTTCCGCGAGCTGCCTTGTCTCGAGCACTCAAAGCAGAGCCGCGACCGCACCTGCTGGGTCAGTGAGCAATGTTCAAACGCATCCTGATCGCTAATCGTGGCGAAATTGCGGTCCGCGTCATCCGCGCGTGCCGCGAGTTAGGGATTGAATCCGTCGCCGTTTTCTCCGATGCCGATCGAGCATCTTTGCACGTGCGTAACGCCGACTTTGCGGTGAACATCGGGGCACCGCCCGCCGCCGAAAGCTATCTGAAAACTGAACGCATCATCGACGCGGCCTTGCGTACCAGCGCCGAAGCGGTGCATCCCGGTTATGGGTTCTTTTCCGAAAACGCGGACTTCGCGCGCGCAGTTGAAGCCGCCGGGCTGAGCTTTATCGGTCCGCCGGCTTCCGCGATCGAGCAGATGGGTGACAAGGTCGCAGCCCGCAGCCTGATGATGGCGGCGGGAGTGCCGGTGGTGCCAGGTTCGCCGGGAACGCTGGAAGGTGAAGACGAAGTTCGCGCCATGGCCGCTCGGATTGGCTACCCAATCATGCTTAAAGCGGCGGCCGGCGGCGGCGGCAAGGGCATGCGCCAGGTGGAAAACGATCATGATCTGGCCTCGCTCGTACGTTCAGTGGCCAACGAGGCCAAATCGTCGTTTGGTGATGGCCGTTTCTATCTCGAGAAGTTTGTGCGGCGGCCGCGTCATATCGAGGTGCAGGTGTTCGGTGACCGCCACGGCCATACGGTTCATCTGTTCGAGCGGGAGTGCTCGATCCAGCGCCGCCACCAGAAGGTGGTCGAAGAATCACCGTCGCCGTTCGTCACGCCTGCGATGCGCGCAGCGATGGGCGAGGTGGCGGTGAAAGCGGCCCGCGCCGTGAACTACGTCGGCGCCGGCACCATCGAGTTTTTGGCTGACGCTGAGCACAATTTCTATTTCCTCGAAATGAACACGCGCATCCAGGTTGAACATCCGGTGACGGAACTGGTCACCGGGGTAGATCTGGTGAAATTGCAGATACGGGTCGCCGCCGGAGAGCCGTTGCCGTTCACCCAGGAAGAGTTGCGCCAAAGTGGATGGGCGCTCGAATGCCGCGTTTATGCTGAGGATCCCGCGGCGGGATTCGCGCCTGCGCCCGGCAAGATTCAAACGATGCTGCAGCCTGATGGACCGGGGATTCGTGTTGATACAGGAGTCTATGCCGGTGCCGAGGTGCCGATCTTTTACGATCCGATGATCTGCAAGCTGGCGGCATGGGGGCGCGATCGCGATGAAGCGGTGGCGCGGATGCGGCGCGCATTGGATGAATTCATCATCAGCGGCGAACTGGTGACCAATCTCGATTTCCATCGTTGGCTGGTGCGCCATCCGCGTTTTCTCAACGGAGACTTCGATACCGGCTTCATCAGCCAGGAATACCGTGGTCAGGGCAGCGGACTGAGCCACGATTCGGCACGCCTGGCTGCGATCCTGGCGGCAGCGTTCATCGCGTCACGCGATACCAATCACGCGAACGCGCCCGCGCAGTCTTCCCCGCCGGCGTCCGTGTCGGCCTGGAAGACGCTCGGCCGGATAGACACCTTGCGACGCTAAGGGAGACGGGAACAGATCGTGATCGGCGGCACGAAATCCAGGAAAGTGACGACGGCTTCTCCTCACACTCCCGCTGGCATGACAGTAGTGGTTTATGGAACTGGCAGCCTGTTTTGTCATCCCGGTGAGCCGAAGCCCCGAGCGGAGCCGAGGGATCAAACGGGAGCGATTTGCCTGGCGGTCGGACACGCAGGCAAAAAGACGAGACCGCTCGCAAGGAGCCGTTCGCTTCGGATATTACCGTGGCAGCCACACGCGTGGGAATGACGGATGGGGGCGGGTTTTTCGGTCGGGAATCTGGAGAGTCGGACGAGGCATAGAGAGGTATAGATCAGAAGGATGCCGACGCGGTATAGAGCTACGCTCGAAGGTATCGAGCACGAACTCGAAATTGCCGAGCTGACGGCTCTTTCGTATCGAGTCAAACTGGCTGGCGCCGAGCACGAACTCGACGTGCGCCGGGTCGGCCCGACTTCCTTCTCAATCCTGGTTTGCGACCGTTGCTTCGATCTCGACGTCGTCCGCGACGGCGACGAACTGATTGTTGCGTCGCGCGGCAGCGCAACACGCGTCACACTGGTAGATGCCGCGCGTCACGCGCGTCGCGTCGGGGCCGGAGGGCGTTCTCAGGCGGGGCCGGCAGAACTAAAGGCGATGATGCCGGGGCGAATTGTCAACGTGCTGGTAAGTCCGGGCGACCAGGTCGCGCTTCATCAGGGGCTGATCGTAGTTGAAGCGATGAAGATGGAGAATGAGCTCAAGTCGCCCAAGGCCGGCAAAGTCGTCGAGGTCAAGGTATCGCCGGGTCAGACGGTCGAAAAAGGCGAGTTGCTGGTCATAATCGAATAGTGAGGCTGCCCAAATGGCGAACGACGAACCTACGGTCACTGCGGCGCGCGTGCAATGGGAGCAAAAGCGAGTCACACCGGCGCTCAAACGCGGACCGGAGCGGCGCGAACGTTTCGTCACCGGTTCCGGCATCAACGTCAAACGCGAATACGACCCGGGCGATCTAGACGCCTTCAATTTCCTCGATGACCTCGGATTTCCGGGCGATTACCCATTTACTCGCGGCGTGCAGCCGACGATGTATCGAGGCCGTCTGTGGACCATGCGGCAATACGCCGGTTTTGGCGATGCCGAGGAGTCAAACCGCCGTTATCGTTATCTGTTTGCCAACGGCCAGACCGGGCTTTCCGTGGCGTTCGACTTGCCCACCCAGATGGGCCGCGATCCCGACCATCGACTGGCGTGGGGGGAGGTCGGACGCGTTGGAGTTTCGATCGCCTCGCTCGAAGATATGGAAACGCTGCTGGCGGAATTGCCGCTGGAACGTATCTCGACTTCGATGACTATCAACGCGACCGCCTCGATCCTGCTCGCACTGTATCTCGCGGTTGCCCAACAACGCGGCGTTGGCTGGGACAAACTGAACGGAACTATCCAGAATGACATTCTCAAGGAGTATGTGGCGCGGGGTACCTATATCTACCCGCCGCGCGGCTCGATGAGGATAATCACCGATATCTTCGACTTCGCCAGCCGTGAAGTCCCCAACTGGAATACTATTTCGATTTCGGGCTATCACATCCGTGAAGCCGGCTCGACCGCCGTGCAGGAACTGGCGTTCACGCTTGCCGATGGCATCGCCTACGTCGAAGCGGCGTTAAAGGCCGGGCTCAAGGTTGACGAGTTTGCCAGCCGCCTGTCGTTCTTTTTCAACGTACATAATAACTTCTTCGAGGAGATCGCCAAGTTCCGCGCCGCCCGGCGATTGTGGGCGCGGATTATGAAAGAGCGTTTCAAGGCCGCCGACGAGCGCTCGATGATGATGCGGTTCCATGCCCAGACAGCCGGCTCCACCCTCACCGCCCAGCAGGTCGACAACAATGTGGTGCGCGTCACGCTGCAAGCACTTGCGGCGGTGCTCGGCGGCGCGCAGTCGCTGCATACCAACTCCAGGGACGAGGCGCTGGCTTTGCCCAGCGAGAACTCGGCGTTGCTCGCATTGCGTACCCAGCAACTAATCGCCTATGAGTCCGAAGTGACCGACACGGTCGACCCGCTCGGCGGTTCGTACTACCTGGAAACGTTGACCAACGAACTCGAGCAGCGCACGCGTGAGTACCTCAACAAAATTGACGATATGGGTGGCGCGGTCGCGGCCATTGAACGCGGCTTCATGCAGCGCGAGATCCACAACGCCGCCTTTGCCTATCAGCGCGAGATCGAATCCAAAGAGCGGATTATCGTTGGGGTTAACAGTTTCATCGCCGGCTATGAGCCGCCCGGCGACATCCTGAAGGTAAATCCGGCCATTGAGGAAAAGCAGCGCGGCCGGGTCGAACGGGTGCGTGCAGAACGCGATCAGCAGGCGGCACGAGATAGCCTCGCACGAGTCGAGCAGGCGGCGCGCGACGGTTCCAACCTGATGCCGCCGATTATCGACGCGGTACGCGCATGGGCGACACTCGGCGAAATTGCCGACGCAATGCGGCGGGTGTTCGGTGAATATCAGCCGGCCAACGAATTATAAGTGCGTTCACCGAGCAAGCTGATGGCCGGATCGTGGAATTTAACAGACCAGTAGTTTAATCGAGGCCTGCTGTCTGGGACACTGAATCTAGCAGGGTGTTGAGAAAGGTTTACCAGTAGCGTTCGCTCCAAGATTGGCCTCAACACCTTGCGTGAACGTCGGCTTCCGACCCCGCTTGCTGGGGAGACTACAGAGGGGGAAGCAGGCTATGAAGACTTTTTCAACAGCTTGGTATCGGTTTCGCTTGGGGCACCTCGGCGCAGCGTGCTATCGGGAGATTCAAAGCTAAATGGGGCCGTTTCCTAAGGGCGTCTTTCTCACCAAGGGTGTCGGCAAGCATCGAGAGAAACTCAACTCGTTTGAGTTAGCGCTGCGTTCGGCCGCGATCGCGGAATTCAATCTGGTCCGCGTCAAATCGATCTTTCCGCCCAACTGCAAGCTGATAACTCCACAGGAAGGCCTGCGCTACCTGTCTCCCGGTCAAATTGTGTTCGCGGTGATGAGTGATAATGCCACCGAGGAGCCGCACCGCCTGGTAGCCGCTTCCGTCGGAGTGGCGATTCCGGCCAATCCAAGCCATTACGGCTACCTCTCCGAGCATCACAGTTTCGGCGAAACCGAACAGAAATCCGGGGATTATGCCGAAGATATGGCGGCGATGATGCTCGCGACTATCCTCGGGGTCGATTTCGATCCCAACGCCAGCTATGACGAGCGTAAGGGTATCTGGCGGGTCTCCGACAAGATCGTTACCACTCGTAACGTCACGCAATCGGCAATCGGCGACCGCGACGGACTATGGACGTCGGTGGTTGCAGCGGCGGTTTTCGTCGACTTGCCAAATGGCCGCTGAGGTTGTCGAGCCGAGGGCGCCTTGGTTGAGCCCTTAAGCGCCGAGCGCTAGGCTAAGAAAATGGCAACCGAGATTCTGTATTGCGAGGTTTGAGGTTATAAACCCCGAGCGGCCAGTTTGGCCGCATCACTTAACTCCCGCTTCGGCGAAAAAGTCCAGGTGAAGCCAGGCAAGACCGGCCAGTTCGATGTGGTGGTCGATGACAAAGTAATCTTCTCGAAGGCGGAAGTCGGCCGTTTTCCGGTAGAAAACGAAGTCGAAGAGGTCTTCGCAAAAAGCCGCGGCTGATTTTGCAGGGGCACAAGCTTCCAGCTTCTGAAAGCCTCTCCCTATCATCAGGGAGAGGGTCATTATTCAGCCGCGCTCAGCAGAGCAGGCGATTATCGGAGCGGATAAGGTTGCACCAGTCGCTGCCCGGCCTTACACTATGAGTGTAACCGTTCCGACCGCCTCAACTCCGTGAGCTGTTCGCAAATCAATGGGGGCGAACCGGGTTCGACGGGGATATGAGGGTTTTGGTCGCACGCCGGGGTACTGTTGGCCCGTTAAACAAACAGCACTGCGAAATTTATCCGCAGACAATAACGGTTACGCTCTAGCGGCCTAAGGGCCGTTAGCGTCTCGCCGCTGTTCGCCCGTGGCAGCGGGTCGGGGCGTCATTTAATGGGCTAGGCAGCCATCGTTCGCCGGTTGGATGGCCGTCCGAAATTAAATCGGCTGGCTCTAAGGAAGCCCGTCCGCGGGCGGCCGGAGGGCGAGCTCCAAATCGCGGAATAAGCGTGTAGTGGCCAATTCTTGAACATCTTCGGACGGGGGTTCAATTCCCCCCGCCTCCACCATTCGACGTTATATAGCGAAACTCACCGTTAGCTTGATCGAACCTGCGCGCCGATTCTTCATCAACGGCAAGCCCGCATTTCAGGCAATGCGCTTTGCTCCGAGCGATTTCCCGCAGCCCGGCGGTCCGTAAGGAAGAACGGTCTTTCTCGGTCGCAGCCCGAACAGCCCCAGCCTTTCTCTCGCCGCGTATTCACTCTCGATGCGCGCGAAGCGCTTCTCCGTCGCCGCTGGCAACACCATGTGGTGTTCCAAAATCAAGCATATCTCGCGATGAACGATCAGTTTGTTGGCCATCTTCGTTACCATCGTCGCCAACGGCGGTTGGAGAAGGCTATGACACAGGGCGCGGTGTTCGCCCCACCGCACTGCAAAAACTTAGCGGCGTGCCGGCTTAGCTTAACGGTTCAAACGTGTCCGGCACGGTCATCGCCGTTTATATCCTCTCTGAATCGTGCGATAACCTTCGCGATACCAGTTAAGTACCGCTAGAGAGATCCAACTATGAACTTCGTTGACCAATTAGACCCTGAGCTGAGAGTCGTGGTGGAGAAGTTGCCGACTGACCGCCCTCTGGATCTCAAAAAGATTCCAGCAGCCCGGGCCAAGATGAAAAACATGGTGACCGAGATGCTCGCGGGCTTGCCCGTGGTCGAGGGTGTAACCAGCCAGGATCAATTTGTGCCCGGTCCTCAAGGCGACCCTGCCGTGCGCGTCCGCATCTACCGGCCAAACGATCACCCGAGCAAGCTCCCCGCTCTGTTCTGGATTCACGGTGGCGGATACGTGATGGGAGACATCGAGCAAGACGACCGACTCATGAAGCAACTGGTCAAGAGAATCGGCTGCGTGACGGTATCGGTCGACTACCGTTTGGCCCCCGAACATCCGTTTCCCGCACCGGTCGAGGATTGTTATGCCGGGTTAAAGTGGCTGTTTCGCCATGCCGACCAGGTTGGCGTTGAGCCATCCCGCATCGCCATTGGCGGCGCCAGCGGCGGGGGCGGTCTGGCAGCGGGGTTGGCGTTGCTGACCCGTGATCGTGGAGAAGTGCAGGTCGCTTTCCAACTTCTCATCTACCCGATGATCGACGATCGCAACGTTACCCCTGCCAGTTATGCGATTACCGACCCGCGCATGTGGAATCGCGAGAGCAACCGCCTAGGCTGGAAAGCTTACCTGGGCCGCGACGGGGGAGGGGCCGACGTATCGCCCTATGCGGCGGCGGCGCGGGCTACCGATTTGACAAATCTGCCGCCGGCTTACATTCCAGTTGGCGCACTCGATCTTTTTGTGGACGAGAATATCGAGTACGCACAGCGTCTCATCCAGGCGGGCGTGCCTACTGAGCTCCACGTTTATCCTGGGGCGTTTCATGGGTTCGATCTCTTCGCGCCGTCGGCGATGGTGTCAAAGCAATTCAAGGCCGACCGGGATAGCGCGCTCAAGCGCGAGCTGGTCGCTTAGACAATTTTGGCCCAACGAAAACACCCTGCGTCAAAGACACAGGGCAGAATGTCGGCCGCATCGCAAATTCTGCGCACGCCATCCATGAACGGTCGAGCCCGTCGGCGTCGCGCTGGCAGGTCGTGGCGACGTGGATCGACGGCACGACGGCGCGCGTCGTCGGCTCGATCCAGCCGAGAGCTTGTGCCGCGAGCGTCGCCGGGCGGAAGTTTGCGCTCGCCGCTCACCCGGGCGCGCGGACCGTCGCCGCGGTCTGGCCGAAATAAATCGCGCGGGTCTTGTCGTCCACCGGCTTGCGGTTCTTGCGCGTCTCCTCCATCACCGCGTAGCCCTTCACCACCGCGGGCCGCGCCTGGATGGGGTCGAACCAGCGCTTCATGTTGAGGAAGTCGTCGAGCGTCTCGCCGAAGTTGGCGTGGCCGATGACCCACGGATAGGTCGCCATGTCGGCGATCGAATACGCGCCGGCCATGAACTCGCGATCCCTGAGCCGCTTGTCGAGCACGCCGTAGAGCCCGTTCGCCTCGTCGGTGTAACGGTTGATCGCGTACTCGATCCTGTCCTTGGCGTAGTTGCGGAAGTAGTTGGCCTGGCCCGACATCGGGCCGACGCCGCCCATCTGCCACATCAGCCACTGCATGACGTCGTAGCGCGCCGGCCCGTCCTTCGGCAGGAACTTGCCGGTCTTCTCGGCGAGATAGATCAGGATTGCGCCGGACTCGAAGATGCTGACCGGTTGGCCTCCGCCCGCCGGCGCATGGTCGACGATCGCCGGTATGCGGTTGTTCGGCGCGATCTTCAGGAAGTCGGGCTTGAACTGCTCGCCCTCGAGGATGTTCACCGGGAACACCTTGTACGGCAGTCCACACTCCTCGAGCATTATCGTCACCTTCCAGCCGTTCGGCGTACGGCCAGTAATGCACGTCGAGCATGGTTCCGTCCGCTCGGCTCGCATTCTCAGCGCTTGTCGTACTCGTCGTGGCGGCGCCACCAGGCGCCCGTCTCGTTGCGCCCCTTGGAGGCGCGGTCGAGCCACTGGTACATGCCCCAGAGGCCGTCCAGTCCGCGCGCATAGGTGGAATAGGTGTGGTAGACGACGCCGTCCTCGAGCACGAACGCGCTCATCCCCGGTCTCTCGCGGGTGTAGGTG
>WNFC01007549.1_pt1 | contig 14884 bp, 14 predicted proteins | sample 5400541 | NCBI WGS metagenome assembly WNFC01 (sample SAMN13153342, study PRJNA577476) | soil metagenome | isolation source: 120 cm saprolite under Douglas fir tree site 2 hole 2 replicate 1 | place: USA:California | collected 2015-04-18
CTCCGACCGCGAAGTGCTCTTCGCCGAGCCCCACGCTTATGGCGCGCCTCCGCTCGACGTATCGCATCACGGCGGCGTTTTCACCACGCGCACCCTGCCGCGCCATGCCGCGGAAACCAAAAGACTCCTGGCCGTAAATCGCGAGGTGATTGAAGGCCTCGGCTATCTTCGCGGCGTTACCCACGCCGAATTCCTGAAATCGCACGCCGACGGAAAATTCTACTTCATCGAAATCGCCGCCCGCGTCGGCGGCGCCTACATCTCCGAGGTGATCGAAGCCGCCACCAACATCAATCTCTGGCGCGAATGGGCGCGCCTGGAAGTTGGCGCTGGAAAGCAGCCCTATCAGCTTCCCGCCACGCGCCGCGACTATGCCGGCGTCATCGTCTCTCTCGCTCGCCAGGAACAACCTGACACCTGCGCCTACCAGGATCCCGAAATCGTCTACCGCGTCTCGAAATATCACCACGCCGGGTTCGTGCTCAAGTCCTCGAAGCCGGAGCGCATCCAGCAGCTCCTTGACTCCTACTCCACGCGTTTCGCGCAAGATTTCCTTGCCACCCAGCCCGTCCCCGAAAAGCCCACGGCCTAATTCGCACAAAATTTCCTCATCGGACTGAAGGTACAGGTGTATGCTGTCTGCCCGGCCTAGTAACTCTCTGGAACAGCTCTTGCACACGATATTTGCCGCGCTCCGTCCCGAGGTTTAGAGTTTGCTCTACCCCGGCCGGAAATCTGCGTGGGGTGCTGCTGTCCCTTTGGGGAGGTCCGATGTGGGGGAATAAGAAGCCGGAAACGCCGCAAGCCGCTCCAGGGCCGCAGGCCGTGCAACCGGAGCAAAAAATTTCACAATCGAATCAGGCGCCGAAGCCCGCTCCGGCGACTTGGGAGGGAAAAACCGCGATGAGTACAGATGCTTTGCGTCCATTGGGTGCGACTGCCGACCGTGCAACCGCGCGGCTCGGGTCCAGCCTGCACGTGAAAGGTGAAATTACGGGCAACGAAGATCTGCAGATCGACGGCTCGGTCGAAGGACTGATCCAGCTCGACGAGCGGAAGCTGACCGTTGGCGCCACTTCTAAAGTGATCGCCGACGTCATTGCCCGCGAAGTGGTGGTCTACGGCAACGTGAAGGGCAATCTTCGCGCCAAGGACCGCATCGAAATTAAGAAGGATGGCTCGGTCATCGGCGACCTGACCACTTCGCGCATCATGATCGAAGACGGCGCCTATTTCAAAGGCTCCATCGAGATCGACAAGAGCGCCGAGAAGGAATCCAGCCGCGGTAGCGCGTTTGCCAAGCCCGCGACCGTTAATGCCGGAGCGCCGGCGGCAAAAACCATTTAATTTTCCGGTCCGAGTACCTCCCCACGCGGCGCGGGCATCCAGCCCGCGCCGTTTTGTTTTTCCTGGCGGTTCAGACATGTTGCCGGCGACCGCGCGGCGATCCCCTCATGCTGCCAACGACTGCATGAACGCTCAGTCCATTCCATATTAATTATCTTGACAATCTAGTTCGGATATTTACTATTCTGGAAGCCTATCCAAGCTTTGATCCGCTGTGCATGGAGCCGTCGCGGCATGGGGCGATTAGGAGAACGCCTCCCTATCAGCATCTTTGCTCTTCTGCCGGTGGTGTGTGCCGGATGCGGTGGCGGCGGCGGATCGGCAAGCGTCCAACCGCCTCCACAACCGGCAGCCGATTTTTCAATCACCCTCTCTTCCACTTCACTGTCGCTCTCTCAAGGGGCAACAGGCCCTCCCGTCACGGTTTCTGTCAACGGGCAAAACGGTTTCGCCGGCGCCGTTCAGGTAGCGCTTTCCGGCCTTCCAACCGGCGTCCTCTCCAATCCTGCGAGCCCGTTCAACATCGCGTCCGGCGCAAACACCGCCATTGTCTTCGGCGCAGCAACAAATGCCGCGACCGGCAATTTCACGGTTACTGCCCAAGGCAGCAGCGGCTCCTTGTCCCACTCCGCCACCCTCGCGCTCGCCGTGCAAGCGTCTTCCGCCGCGCTTCTGCCGCGTACGACTTACGTGCGTACAGACGCCGTCCCCGCTTTTGACGATCCCCTCGGCGAAGCTCGCCATCGTCGCATCACCTACGACGCCGCGAACAAACACGTCTTCGTCGCCAATCGCGCCATGAATCGCGTCGAAGTTTTTTCCTCCGCGGACCAGGCGCGCGTAGCGCAGATCACCGTCCCCGCCGCCAGCAGCGCCGATCTCTCCGCCGATGGCGCCGCGCTTTGGGTTGGCACCGCCACCGAGCAAGCCGTCGCCATCGACACAGCAACCCTGAAAGTCAGGTCGCGCAATTCTATCCAGCCGCTTTTCCCAATTCCGAATGGCGTTTTTGACCGTCCCGAAGAGCTGCTGCCCATGTCCAGCGGCAAAATAATGATGCGCCTGCGCCAGTCCGCGGCCGCGCAATCGCTTCTCGCGATTTGGGATCCCGTTGCGAACAGTCTGACCAACCTGACTTCCGTCGCGCCTGCCCTGTTTCAGAACGGTCTTGGTGCGATGGCGCGTACCGGCGACCACGCGAAACTCATCGTCGCTGCAAACGACGCAACCGGCGAGGCCGCGATTTTCGATGCGGCCGGCGCCGCGATTGCCGGCCCGCACAGCTTCGGCGCGGGCACCATACCGCTTGTAGCCGCGAATCCCGACGGCACCCGCTTCGCCCTCGAGTTCGTCTCCGCCGGCGCCGCGCAGCTTTTTCTTCTCGACGCCGCGTTGAACCAAGTCGCATCGCCGGTCTCCCTCAGCGCCCAAGGTTTGGCTTTCTCCCGCGACGGAAACTTTCTCTACGCGAGCGAAAGTGCAACTGGGCCGCCGCTCATCGTCGTTTTCGATGGCCACACGATGCGGCCCATCGGCCAAGTTCCCGACGCTTCCATCCAGGGCGTGCATTCTGAAATTGAAGAAGCTGACGAGACGCAACTCCTCTTCGGAATCGCCAATCGCGGGGTCAGCTTCATCGACGCCGCGAAGCCCAGCGCGCTTCCTTCGTCGCCTCCGTCGTTCGCGTCTGCGCCTACTGCTCAGCCTTCGCAAGGGCCAATCACCGGCGGCACGACAACTCTTCTCGCCGGCCAAAATTTCGAGTCCACCCAACCGCCAGCCCCAAGCAGATTCAGGTCGCTGCTCCGCCAAGCGTTACCAACGGCGCTGTCAACGTCACCGCATATTTCCCGAGTGGCTGGCTGGCCCTCGCGCCTGACGCCTTCAGTTACGGCCCGCAAATTCTGGAAGTCCTCCCCAATGCCGGATCGAAAGCTGGAGGCGACGCAATCCAAATCTATGGCTACGGCTTCGGCAGCGACGCGACGCAGACCACCGCAAAGATCGGCGGCGCCACCGCAACCGTGCAGAAAGTCGAGAATGTCGCTTCCATCGCGCCGTTGCTCGCACTTGATGCTACATATCCATTCCCGCTGCAGCGCATCACGCTTCTGACTCCTCCGGGCACCGCCGGCCAAGCCGACATGACCGTTACTTCTGCGGCCGGGGCTACGACCTCCGCCCGCGCCTTTCAATACATACAATCCGCGCAAGTCTTCGCTAAGCCCGCCTTGTACAAATTTGTTCTCTACGACCAGAAGCGCCAGTGGCTGTACCTCAGCAACACGGACCACGTCGACGTCTTCGATTTAGCCGCCGCGCAATTCCGCGCTACCGGAATCAACCCGCCCAGCGGCCCGCCGCCCAACGCCGCGCTGCGCGGCCTCTCGCTCACGCCTGACGCTTCGCAGCTCGTCGTCGCCGATTTCGGCGCGCAAAGCGTTTATCTCCTCAATCCCGGCGCCGGCACGGGTACAACCGTCCCGGTCGGCGGCGTCTCCGGCTTCTTGAATTCCGGCCCTGCGCGCGTCGCCGCCACCAGCACGCAAACTGTTTTTGTCGCTATGAGCGGCGAAGGCGGCGCTTCCGGCGTTTGCAGCTCGTGCCTCTCGCAGCTAAATCTCTCCGCTAGCCCTCCCACCGTCCAGCCCGCACCGCAACCGGAAGTCACCAGCCTCACCGGCGCGCCGCTCGTGCAAGCCGACGCCTTCGGCGACACCGTTTTTCTCGCCTTCGATGCCGCCACCGGTGGCCCGGTCGGCACCTGGTCCGCGGCCGCGCCCAATCACTTCACCGTCTCCGTCGCTAAAGAATCCACGATCGATCTCGCCGCCGCTTCCGACGGCACCGTCTTCGCGTCGCGCGCCGGCGCCGCCACCGAAATTCGCGGCGCCGATCTCACGCTGACGGCAACACCGGCCAGCCCCGGACTTGAGCAAATCCCCGCCCGCGTTTTCGTTCCTGGCCTGGCACTGCATCCCACGGGCGCGTTGCTCTATCAGCCTTTTCTCACCGGCCCCGCGCCCGCCGCGCCTCCCGCCATGGGCATTCAAGGCGGCATCGACATCCTCGACGCGCACAGTGGCCGGTTGCGTCTCCGCATATTTTTGCCCGAGCCGCTCGCCACGCTATCCACCGACATCGACGCGCTGCACGGCAGCTTTCTCACCGTCGACGAAACCGGCCAAAGAATCTTCGCCCTCACCACCTCCGGTCTCACCGTCGTTCAACTCGCCAGCGTCCCGCTCTCCATCGGCACAATTTTCCCCGCGTCCGGCTCGGTATCAGGCGGCACAATCCTTACCATCCGCGGCAGCGGCTTCCAATCCGGCGCCACAGTCACCATCGGTGGAAAATCCGCCGCCACAACGTTCGTCGACATCAACACGCTGACCGTGACAACTCCATCGCTAACCGCAGGCCCCCAGCAAATCCTCATCACAAATCCCGACGGCGACTCCTACTCCCTCGACGCCGCCTTCACCGCCAACTAGCGAGCACCTCTCCCTACCGAGTTACATCCCTTTGGAGTACACTCACCTTTGCTCCAGGAGGGACCATGCCACCGTTCTTCCGCGCACTTCGCCTTCTCCCTGTTTTTCTGCTCGCCTTCAGTTTCCACCTGCGCGCGCAAGACATGCCCGTTCGCGTGGAAGCCATCCGCCTCATGGAGCGCGCCAATTCCGTCAGCCACCCCAACCACCTCATGCCCAACCACCGGCTGGACGTAACATTTCGCGCCTACGGCCTCGACGGCACCACTCAGGATGGCACCTCCAACACCACCATTTCCGGCGACATTGAGCGCTACGACACCGTTCTCGGCAACTACCACGCCATCAGTATTCATTTCCCGGACAAAATCGTTCAGAACGAGTACCAGCCGCCGCCGCCGGAAATCTTGGAACTGGACGCCTTGACTCCCCTCCTCATCGGACGTTTCGACCAGTCCGACACGATCCACTCCATCACCCAGGCGACACTCTTCGGCCGCCCCGCCAAATGCATTCATTTCGAGACCGTCAACGGCCGCACGCATCAATCCAACGAAATCTGCGTCGATGACCAGCTTGGCAACCTCATCCGTTGGAACGTCGCAGAAGACCTCATCGAGAACACAGATTTTCTCTCCTTCGAGGGCATCTTGCTGCCTACTCGCATTCGCCACTACATCAACAGCAAGCTGCGTATGGAGATCGAGCAGAAATTCAACGTTATCGATGGCCCCATCGACTGGGCCGCGCTAACTCCTGCGAATCCGCAAACTCTTCGCGCCTGCCAGCAATACCGCCGCCCCTTCATTCAGTCTGCGCCGCAACTGGCCTCTGCGGGTCCCGGCCCTTGGTATAACGTCTCGGTGCACGCCGTCATCGGCGAAGATGGCCATATCTATCAAGCCTCCGTGCTCCCCGCCGGGCGAGACGATCTCGAGAAGCAAGCCGTTCAAATCGTCTCCGCATGGGTTTTCTCCCCCGGCCTGTGCAACGGAAAACCCATCCCCGTAGGCGCAGACCTCGTCGTCCACTTCCCCCCGCAATAACCACGTCCGTGTTTTTGCTGCGAGCGTCGAAAGCTTAAGCTTCCTGGTCCCGGCAGAGGTTCTTTTCGGTACAATGTCAGCATCCCCGAATGCCAAAGAGAGAACCATCCGTCGCTCGCATGTCTCCCGCTATGCCTCGTTCAAACGACAAACACAGAATCATCGAGCACTACGACATCATCAGCCCCTACTATCGCTCCCTCTGGGGCGAGCATCTGCATCACGGCTATTGGATTCGTGGCGATGAATCCAAGGAAAAGGCCCAGCTTCAGCTCATCGAGCATCTCGCCCAACTCGCCAGCGTGAAGCCCGGCTCGGATATTCTCGATATTGGCTGCGGATTCGGAGCCACCAGTCTTTACTTGGCAAAACACTTCAACGCCGCCGTCACTGGCATAACGATCTCCCGGGTTCAGGTCGAAATGGCAATTCAGGCCGCGGCAACGCAACACCTCGATGTGCAGTTCCTCTTGATGGATGCCGAAGCCATGAATTTCCAGCAACAATTCGACGTTCTCTGGTCTGTGGAATCCATTTCCCACTATCAGAACCGTCAGGAATTCTTTGCTTCTGCCGCAAAACTCCTGAAGCCCGGCGGCTGCTTCGCCATCACCGACTGGTTCAAAAGAGAAAATCTCACCCGCGCGGAGACCAGGAAATTTATCGAGCCCATCGATAAAGGCATGATGGTGGAACTGTTGGTTATGGACGATTACGAGCGCTTCCTGACCTCGAACGGCCTGCAAATCGTGCACCGCGAAATTCTCAATAAGAATTGCGCGAAAACGTGGGACCTCGGTCTCGATATCATCAGCAACAAATCATTTTGGGCCCTCGCCGCGAAATACGGCGCCCACCTTGTCTCCTATCTAAAGGCGTTCCACGCCATGCGCGCGGGCTTCGCTTCCGGCAACTTCGCCTACGGCCTCTTCGTCGCCCGCGCCCCAGCCGGCTCATCTTCGCCTTCAAATGCCTGACAAACGCACTAACCCGACAATTTCCAGAATCAGAACTAATTAGTAGCGCCGAGCGGGCTCTGCCAGCTGAACCGTCATCCAGCCGATGGACGTGCCGAGAAACGTCCCAGCGATCACGTCCCCAACCCAATGGTAGTTCGTGATGACCACTGCGACACACAGCAGGGCGACGCCCAGCACGCCAATCGCTCGCCAGCGCGGCATCGCGATCCAGAGAACCGACACCATTGCAGCGGAGATCGCCGCCGTTCCTGACGGGAACGATTGCCAATGGGGACCGCCGTGCAGTAGACGGAATCCGTAGAGGTGGTCCTGAATGTACGTCGGATCGGGCCAAGCGCGACCAAATATGTGCTTGAAGATGATTTCGGCTGCAGTTGCCCACATCGCGGCCCAACTGCAGAGCAGCGGTGTTCGAGTCCATGAACGAAGTAAGCGACCGGACATAACCCAAGTCCCGCACCCGAATAGGAACAGCAGCGCCAAAACGACAGCAAGGTCGAGGGGAGCCAACGCGCGGTCAAGCCAGACCCACGTCGTCGTGTGCCGAAGATGTCCGTTGAAGAATTCCGCCACTGGGCGATCGACGTATGCGATGCACGCCACAACCGCGATCGCCGTAGCTGCGAACGCGAACAACCAGTTTCTGAATGCGATGTTGTCGCTCATCGTCTGTCAGTGTCCCGCCAACTTCGAAGCAAGCACATCTTTGTAGTCTACTCGTGGATGCGCACCGGCTAATATCATGTGGGATGTCGTAAGTCGCCTTACTCTACATTTCCGCTCCAGCCTCAGTTGCAAACGTGTTGCAACTTCTCCGCTAACTCCCTTTTCTTCAATCACTAACGCGTCCCCAAGCGTTCGAACGGCTATCGACTTACTAAAGTACTTTATAAACTATCCATTTCGTGCTATAGAAGGACGTGAAATCGGCACTCCAACCCGTGGCAGTCCCAATTCGGCACGCTTTTCCGCCTCCTCCTTTTGCAACGTGCCTTCTCGGCCCAGACTCTTGCTCCCGCCCCGTCATCTGCTTCACGTGCGCGCTGCAACCCCTTTCTCTTCAGCTTGTTCCGCATACTTTCTGTCGCCACGGGGGTGTACTGCCCCCTAGGCTGCTTCACCAACACCGCTCCCAGTGCGTCGGGCGGTGATTTCAAACAACTAAAGGACGAAAAACATGAATCCGCAAACACCAAACCCTAACGGCACCAACGTAGTAGACGCTTCCCCATCCGCTCCCGCCCCTGGCGTTCGCTGCTACCGCCGCACCTGCCACGGCCATCAATGCCGCTTGCGCCCTCTAAGTCCCGGTGGCTTGTGCTTCCGCCATGCCAGCTTGCAATCCCAGGTCAAGCAACTGGTGGACGTCGATCTTTCCGGGGATTTCGCCGCGCAGCTCGCCGAGCTCAAGTCCGCCGAGCAGATCAACGACTTTCTCCGCAAGCTGCTCATCCTCGTGGCGCAGAATCGCATCTCCGTCCGCCGCGCGGCGGTCCTTGCGTATATCACCAACCAACTCCTCCGCACCGTCTCCATCATGAACAAGGAGAACGAAGATGAGCCGCAAATCATCTGCGACATGCCCCGCCCCGAACGCGACCGGCTCCCGCTGCCAGAGCCCACCTATGCCGACTTGCGTACCTGACCACAGTGGGACAGCCTTTTAGGCTGTCCGCCGTGACCGGCCGGACGCACAATCGTTTAACCCTTTTCGTGCCTCTTTCATCGAACTTGGCGAAGGCAAATTGCAGGCATTCAGGAGGCGTCATGCAGACGCGCAAGCTGGGAAACTCAGACATGCACATCACGCCCGTCGGCTACGGAGCCTGGGCCGTCGGTGGCGCAGGGTGGGACTTCGCCTGGGGCGCCCAAGACGACGAGGATTCGATCGGCGCGATTCACCGCTCCCTCGAACTCGGCGTCAACTGCGTCGATACCGCCGCCGTCTACGGCATCGGCCACTCCGAAGAAATCGTCGCGCGCGCCCTGCGCGAATGGAAAGGCCAGCGCCCATACGTTTTCACCAAGTGCGTTATGCGCTGGGACAAAAACGGCCGCGTCACCAAGGTGCACTCGGCCGCTTCCATCCGCCAGGAATGTGAAGACAGCCTGCGCCGCTTGCAGGTCGACGTTATCGACCTCTATCAAATTCACTGGCCGCCCGAAGACAACGGCCCCGGCCTCGAAGAATCCTGGCAGACCCTCGCCGCGCTGCGCAAAGAAGGGAAAGTCCGCTGGATCGGCGTCTCCAATTTCGACGTGCCCCAGCTTCAGCGCGCAGAAAAAATCGCTCCGGTCACCTCGCTCCAACCGCCCTACTCGCTCATTCGCCGCCGCATCGAAAGCGAAGTCCTGCCCTACTGCGAGCGCCGCGGCATCGGCGTGATCGTTTACTCTCCGATGGCCTCCGGCTTGCTCACCGGCGCAATGACCCGCGAGCGCGCGGCGAATTTTCCGGAAGACGATTGGCGCAGGAACAATCCGGAATTTCGCGAGCCGCGGCTTTCCCAAAATCTTCAATTGGTCGAGCGCTTGCGAAATGTCGCAGCGCGCTACGCAACCACTCCCGGCGCCATCGCCGTCGCCTGGACCTTGCGCCTTTCCTCCGTCACCGGTGCTATCGTCGGAGCACGCAACGCCAAGCAAGCCGAAGGCGTTATGTGCGCCGGCGAAATCAAGCTAACCCCGCAAGACATCGCGGAAATCGAAGGCGTCGCCGTCCTAACAGCGCGTTAGAGAGAGAAAAAATGAACCTCGGACTGCAAGGAAAGCTCGCCGTGGTGTCCGGCTCGACCGCAGGCATCGGCTTGGCAATTGCCGCCGCGCTTGCCGCGGAAGGCGCCAAGGTCGTCGTAAATGGCCGCGCGCAAGCCCGCGTCGACGCTGCCCTCAAGTCCATTCAGCAGCGTGTACCCGGCGCTGATCTGCGCGGAGTAGCCGCCGATCTCGGTGCCGCCGCGGGCGTTGAGAGCTTCCTCCACCAAATTCCCAGCGCCGATGTACTCGTCAACAATCTCGGCATCTTCGAGGCCAAGCCGTTCATGGAAATCCCCGATGGCGATTGGATGCGCTTCTTTGAAGTGAATGTCCTAAGTGGTGTGCGCCTTGCCCGCGCCTATCTTCCGGGAATGCTCAAGAAAAATTGGGGCCGCGTCATTTTCATCTCCAGCGAATCCGCGCAGCACATTCCCGCCGAAATGATTCACTACGGCATGACCAAAACCGCGCAGGTAGCGGTCGCCCGCGGCCTCGCCGAATCCGTCGCGGGCACCGGTGTCACCGTCAACTCCGTGCTGCCTGGGCCTACCGCTTCGGAAGGTGCCGCCGATTTCATCGACAGCGTGGCCAGGGAGCAGAAACTGACCAGGCCCGAAGTCGAGAAATGGTTCTTCTCCAATATCCGCCCGACCTCGCTCCTGAAGCGCTTTGAAACGCCCGAGGAAATCGCCACCGTCGTCGCCTTCGTGGCCAGCACGCAATCCGTGGCCATTAACGGCTCCGCGGTGCGCGCCGAAGGCGGCGTCGTCCGCAGCATCTTCTGACCAAACGCCGCACGCGCATAGCGAAGCGTCCGGGCATGGGCGACTTTGGTACAATCAGGCGCGAAAGGGAGGCGACCCATGGCTGAACAGAATTTTGCGAATCACGGTAAATTTTTCCCGCCATTTCATTTTTTTGTCGTTCCGGTGATGGCGATTAATTTTATCTGGTCGACCTATCGCTGGACGATGACCGGGTTTTCGCTGGACGGATTCGAGCGACTGCTGCTTGCGGCCGCGCTGCTGGTGGGATTTGCCACGGTGCGCAGTATGCCGCTGAGGGTGCAAGATCGCGTGATCCGCCTCGAAGAGCGGCTGCGCTACGAGCGCGTGCTGCCGGCAGACCTCAAGGCGCGCATCGGCGAATTCACCGTGAGCCAGCTGATTGCGTTGCGTTTTGCCAGTGATGCAGAACTTCCGGCGCTGGCGCGCAAAGTGCTCGATGACAAAGTTAACGAGCGTAAGGCCATCAAGCAGATGGTGAAAACCTGGAAGCCGGATTACCTGCGCGCATAGTTTCACTGGAGGCGCAAATGGCCAAAGCAACGTGGGCTGGGAAAGTGATCGCGGACAGCAACCGCTGCGTCGTGGTCGAAGGAAACCAGTATTTTCCGGCCGACGCCGTTAAAAAGGAATTCTTCAAGCCGAGCACGCACACCAGCGAATGCCCCTGGAAGGGCACCGCGCACTACTATCACCTCGAAGTCGACGGCATGAAAAACGAAAACGCCGCCTGGTATTATCCGCACCCCAAGCCCGCGGCTGCCGAAATCAGGGATCGCATCGCCTTCTGGAAGGGAGTGCGGGTCGAGGCTTGATTCCATGAAAAAGAACATCGTCTTCGCGATTTTGTCGCTGACCTTTTGTGCGTCCACGGTTCGGTCGCAATCTTCAACACCCTCCGCGGAGCAGGTCACGGTCATTCGCGCCGGCTCTCTGATTGACGGCTCGAATAGTTCGCCGCGAAAGAATCAGCTGATTTTTGTTCGCGGAAGTCGCATCGAAAAGGTCGCGGAGGGCTCCGCGCAAATTCCCACCGGAGCCGTGCTGATCGATCTTTCGGCCGCGACCGTGCTGCCCGGCCTGATTGATTCGCACACTCACATTTTTCTTTGGGGAGAGGATCCCGCGAAGGGCGGGTACGACGAAAATATCCTGAAAGCCGGCATTGCGCTCCGCGCCGCGCGCGCCACCTTTGCCTGCCGGCGCGCGCTGGAGCAAGGGTTCACCACCATTCGCGACTTGGAAACCGAAGGCGCGGGCTACGGCGACATCGAAATCAAGCAAGCCATCGAAGAAGGCACAATTTCCGGGCCGCGTATCTTTGGCGCGACGCGCGCGATTTCCACCACCGGCGGGTACAACCTGGAAGGTTACGCGCCGGAACTCGATATGCCCAAGGGCGCGCAGCTTGTCGATGGCCCGGTGGAGGCACGCAAGGCCGCGCGACAACAGCTCGAGCACGGCGCAGACTGGATCAAGGTGTATATGACGCACCGCTCGTGGGTGGACAAGCAAGGCAATTTGGTTTCGCAGCCGACACTCACCCTGGAAGAACTGAAAGCCATCGTGGATGAAACGCACGGGTGGGGCAAAAAAGTTGCCTGTCACGCATACAACGGAATCGGATTGCAGCGCGCTCTGGATGGCGGATGCGATTCCATCGAGCACGGCCTGGAAATTACCGACGCGCAAATCGCGCAGATGCAGCGGCAGGGAACCTGGTATTGCCCGACGATTTCACCGTATTACGGGGATTGGGCTCCCGCGGATACTCCTGGAGGAAAGCGCGATCGGGCGCGCGCCGCCGTGCACGAAGTAAGTTTCAAGAAGGCGCTGAATGCGCACGTGAAGATCGTATTTGGCACGGACATCGGCGGGATGCCATGGACGGAACCGATCGCGCAGGAATTCCAGCGTATGGTCGGGTTCGGCATGGCGCCGATGGATGCGATTCAGGCCGCAACTTCGCGGGCCGCGGAGATGCTGGACATGAAGGGCGAGATTGGCGTGGTTGCGCCCGGCGCGTTCGCCGACATTGTGGCGGTAAGCGGCGATCCGCTGAAGGATGTCGGAATCCTGGAGCACGTGCGCTTCGTGATGCACGATGGCGCGGTGTTCAAGAACGAAATCACGAAATAGCGCCGCACTCCAAGAAAGACATGTACCTTGTACGTACCTCTTTATATACACCGCGTACCAGTGGGCCATTGCCGTCAACGTTTCTTTACGATGGGATAGAGGGTGCCCGTAGTTTCGGTGCGCAGGTGATGAAATGAAGAAAAGCGTCAAAATGCTCGCGGCTTTTGCCTTGCTCCTGATGCCGGCGGTCAGTAACGCGCAGAAGCTTGGCCAAATCGCTTGCAGCAAACAAGACGGCTACGTCGATCTGTACAGCTCGATAGCCACGCTGGAGATCCGCGCGACTCTCAAGTGCGGTCAACAAGTCCAGGTTCTCGACCGCTCGGATAATTTCGTCCATGTCATGACCGATAAAGGCGAGGACGGCTTCGTCGCGGCGAATTCCCTGCTGTTCGTCAAAACCGCGTCCGCCGCGAAGTCAACTGCCACGCGCGGCAAGCAAAAGCAGTCGGCCTCCGCTGCGCAAAGCGACGCCTCGGCTCACGCTCCCGCTCCACCACGGGAAATTATTCTGGTGCGGCAAACGCCCGTACACCTGAGGCTGGGGCGCGAGTTATCCTCCGCAACTGCGCACGTCGGGGACGAGGTGAATTTCGAAGTCAGTCAGGACGTGATTGTCGGTGGCATAACAGTGATTGCGAAAGGCGCGCCAGGTTTCGGCGCGGTCACGGAAGCGGAGCCGAAGAAACGGATGGGCAAAGCCGGCAAGCTCAACGTGGCCGTCAATTCCGTGGTACTGGCGAACAACGAAAAGATTATCTTGCGCTCCTTTGGAATAGAGCAGAGCGCGGAGCAAAAATCCGGGAGGACCATTCCCTTGCTGCGCGGCAAGGATGTGACCCTGGCGAAAGCTGCGGAGATCATTGCTTATGTCGACAGCGATTTACACTTGAAGGTGGCCGGTTTTGCGGCGGCGCACTCACACTCCGCCACGCAGGCGCTTTCGCAGTCCGAGTCTGCGAAGCCGCAGAACTGAGCCTTCGCAGTCGCTAGGTGCCCAGAAGATTCGGCTGCGGCCGCGTGTACCCGCGCTCGTGGGCCCAGAGCGAAAGCGGGATGGCCGCCAAATCATCCACCACGGGCACCGCGTTCCCGTCCTTGGTCAAGTCAATCGTCCGCACGTATACCTTGCAGGTTTCACACGCCTCCACGCGAATGTGCGGGAACTGTTCGGCCACATACACGGGCAATTTCTTTTCATCCTCTTCGCCGCATGCCGGGCAATAGATCCGGCGGAAATCCCACTCCTGCAAACAGAACGAGCACATCATGCGCCGCTTGCCGCCATCGCCCTCCTGGCGGAGAACGCCCAGAAGAGGCAGTCCGCCGCAAAGCGGGCAGCGGTGTTGCGTGCTGAACACGGGGCCGACAGGGGTAAAAGCGGCGATCAGTTCCGCAAGCGGCTGGTCGAACGCCCGCGGAATGAATTGCGCGAAGGCGCCTATCAGTTGGTCGTTAGTTCCGCCAACGTCCCAATAAGATTCAAGCAAGGAAAGTTTTGAAAGCGCATCGAGACCGGAAATTTCGCGGGCGGTGGCAGCCAGCGCGGGAGGGCCGGCCTGCTCAATGGTTCGAAGAAGGGAAGTAAAGTGAGAGACTAGCCTCTCCGGCTCGACAGAGGGCAAATCGATGCGCAGAGAGCCGGGCATGCGGCCAGACAACTGCGCGCCAAAGTCCTTCTTGAATTCCGCGTAGAGGTTTTTCTGGAATTCCGCGATTCGCGAATAGAAACGCAGCACTTCTGCGGCAAAAGAATGTCGCGACGCCAAATACTCCGCACGCCGGATGCGCGCGTCGTATTCGGATCCGGTCTGTGTTGCCGTCATTTCCGCGGGGTGGATGATTCCCTAACGATCTCTTTGTACCAGCCGGGGTGATAGCGCTTTGCAAAGGCGATCGAAACATCGCCGCGGATCACCGAGCCGAAGGCTCCGCGTTCAGCAAACACGCCCATGTAGACGTGGATCAGGAAGAGGCCCACGGTCAACAAAGCCGCAGCGGGGTGGATGATGACCGAGATATATCGCAAGAAACGGAGATTCCACGGAATGTTCTCCGGGAACCACAACACCACGCCGCTCGCAAGCAAGGCCACCGCGCTCCAGAAAAACCCCCAAAACAGGAACTTCTGCCCCGCGTTGTAGCGCCCTGCCGGCGGCATTTTGTCGTCTTGATTCGTACTGTAATAGCGAACTGCTTTCCACCAGGCCTTGTCCACGTCGGTGTGCCGCATCTGCGGCGCCCACATCACGTACATATTGCACACCGCCGCGAAAAAAATCAGCCCGGCCCACGGATGCAACATTCGCGATACCGGCGCCCCGCCCAGAATTACC
>WNFC01004700.1_pt1 | contig 14881 bp, 17 predicted proteins | sample 5400541 | NCBI WGS metagenome assembly WNFC01 (sample SAMN13153342, study PRJNA577476) | soil metagenome | isolation source: 120 cm saprolite under Douglas fir tree site 2 hole 2 replicate 1 | place: USA:California | collected 2015-04-18
GTTCCTGCAAACGCGCCGGCAGGTAGCTGGTGACGACCACGACTCCATCTCTGCGAGTCACTTCAATGCTCAGCCTCCGGCCCCGCAGAGAATCGACGCAACTTTCTGTTGTCGGCCGAAGGCCCGCTGCGCGCCAAACGGCATTCCAGCGCAGCACTGCCCGCGGCCGTGCTGGATCTGGTGGAACGTAAAAGCGATCGGTGATTTCCCGTCCGAGGAACTCTCCCTTTGATTCGATTCGAAGGAAGAGCGCGGCCCGCTTCGCAGCCGCTTTGCCATTTCGCGCGGGCAGCCGATCGACGGTCGCATCTGTAACCCGGACGTTTACGCGATTGTGCCCGTCCGGAGTAAAGGTCTCGGCCTTTGAGACCAGCAACTCCAGATAGTAGTCGCCACGCTCGAGGTACTTCGCTCCAATGGCGTAGCTCGCGAAGACCTGCTGAATCTGCTCTCGGTTAAGCCCCGCGCGAACTAAGGCGAACGCGACAGCCTGGTCTGCTTCTGATCTCGATGGAAACCCGTCACCTTTGGTGTGACCGGCTCTGATGAGTCTTTCGATGTGCTCGGGGAGCGCGGGGAGTCTCCGGACCTGGCGACTTGCTTTGGGGACGAGTGGCGACACGCCCCGCGCCGCTGCCGAAGGGGGGCGGGTGTGTCTCACCTCGTGAAATGAAGCGGCCCCCCGAGCCTCGACGGCTAGGGTTGCCAGTCGCGGTGCGCCTGCCGCGTCAAGCGCAGCTTCGAGCCGGCTTGCTGTGACGCGTGCGCCTGGCGCGAACCTTATGAGGGTGAGACGTTTCGGAACGCCACCCTTCCAGTTCAGGCTGTAGGGCAGGCGCATCGTCTTTGAAATCGACTCCGTAGCGTCGGCTCGCAGCCAAGTGCGCAGCCGCTTCCCCAAGGCTCGACCGATCTCTGGCGCACAGGGCGGATAAATTCGCCAGTAGAAGTGCCTGTGACCCTGGGAGCCGGAGTCGACGACTGCCACGGGCCGCACAAGCTTCGACAGCCCCTCGACGCGCCTTATTTGCTCTGCGAGAGGCAGTCCCTTCCCATCCACGTCGGCAACAATTTCTCGAACTTTGGCCACGTCCGCGTCGTGTCCGCTCTCCCGGAAGCGCAGGTTGATGCCGAAGACCAGCGCCGAGGGATAACCGGCGTTCGCCCGCATCGCCTCCGCTAGCACCTCGCGCCTCGCCTCTCGATCGGTGTTCGCCACAAACCAACGCTTACAGCCGGACAAGGGCTTCTCCGAAATGAGGCGCAGTTCCAGGAGCCCCTCGTTGTGTCCCAATGTGTCGAGGAACGCTTCGATCTGGTCGAGGGGGGCACCAGCGCTCACAGGTCGCGGCGGCTGCTGGGGAGAAGCTCTAACCGTGCGTGGCGGGGCCGCCAGTGGCCTCGGAGGTTGTTGACTCGCGCTCGTGTGGGAATTTCTAGAACTCAGAGCTGATCGGGGCGCGGTCATACGGGTTCCTCCGGGACTCCGTCCGAGGCGCGGTCCGGTTCCGGCCTCTTAGGGCCGGAGGCCTGGGAACCGGTTCCCGGCTGGTTCCCGGAACCGGCAGGACGGTAAACGCGTCCACGTTCATCGAAGATGAGGCTTCGCTGCGTTATGAGCTGGTGCCAAGCCTCAAGAAACGACTGTCTCTGGCCTCTTAGGGCGCTTAGAGCAGCATTCGCACTTGAGAAGCATTGACCTGCGCCTGCTCCATCGAGGATCGACCGCGTGTATTCTTCGATGAGGTGGGAATTCTTCCGCGGGGCCGCCGATGCCCGTTTGGCTGGACCGATTTCGACCCACGGGTAGACGACCTGCGCGGAGTAGTCCCTTTGCGTCAGGTTGTTATCGCGGTCTTTGACGAGCCTAAGAGTCCCTGCCTTGGCATTGTCCGTTCCTGAGATGACGAGCGCAATGTCGTTGCTGTATTTGATCTCGGTGGACTCCTTGAACGGGTCCTCGGGGCTATGGTTGCGAGCAAGCTCGGCCGTGATGATCAGTGTGAGGTTGTGCTTACGGCGCTGCTCTTCGAGGAAGAAGCACCAGTCGTCAATAGCCGATCTGCGATCATTCGATGGCGACGGCAGCTTGTGCAGGCTGTCGATTACGACCAGCAGATGTCCACGTGGATGACGAGCCCGGAGTTCGCCAAAGAAGGCGGCGATCTGCTCCTGGGAGCGAACGACGCGGGGTTCGGGGCAGTACAAGGCGCCGCCGCTGCGACAGACGACCTTACGTTTGGCGGCCTTGAGGGCCTTACGTTCTGAAGCATCGTTGAGAGTAGGAAGACGATCGACAAGCCGGGAAAACCCCGCCATTGAAAAAAAACGGTCGAGCAGGCGCAATCGTCCATTCTCAAAGTCGATGTAAGCGGCTGGAACGGATAGCGCGCGTATTTTGTAAATAATGTTTTGAACAAAGAGACTCTTGCCGCTTTCGCTCGGGCCTCCGATTACCAACCCCTGTCCATCGGAAACGCCGCCTCCAAGCACTTCGTCGAGTTGAGGGATTCCAGTGGAGAACGCCCGGGGGCCTGATGCGATGTTCGTCAGAACCGTATCTATCCAGCTCGTAAGCGGATCAAGGATGGAAGCGCCGCGCATTGTCACGCGCAAGTCCCGTTGTCCATTGCGCCGCACGGTTTTTTGTGTCTCGCCCGAGTGCTAGGTTTGTGGCGTCGGATCGTCGGTAGCATCGACGGTTCCTCCGCGTTCGCCGCTCTGGCAGGAGCGGCGTTCGCATTTACGGCCTAGTTTCGGCGCGGCGGGGTTCAGCTTTTTCGGGCCACGATTGCCGCGCTGAAAACCGGACAGCACGGCGCCGTCGCCGCGCGGCGAAGCAGCGAACCGAATTGATTCACTGCCGCGGGCTTTAGCGGAAAGCCCATTCATGGAACGTCCCGGCTTTCACGGCGGACCAAGTGAAGCAGGCCGCGCGCCTCCAGAGCGCGGAGCACCCGCTCATGCGCCAACGGAGACACCTGCTCCCCTCGGAGCACCTTTTTTACAGTTCGGGGATCGGCCAGAGCTTCAACGCTAACAGCGCGAATCAGGTGCGCGGGGAGCAGCGTCTTGCGTTTCACAATGTCTGGCATCACGTAGTACCTCCGAGATGCCCATCATGTGTCGCCTGCGGGCTACATCAAGAGGCGTCAATTCTCTGCAACTGAGCCCAATTTCATCCGGTGGAAAGAATTGGGCCGCTTTGCGATGAATTCATTCCACCTCATGGGAATTTTCGAGCGAAGCGAGCCGCCGAGCAACGCCGGTTCATCACTCTGGCTCGGATGGTGACCCCTTTCGGGCCGGGAACTTGAGCGCTCTGAGTGCTCGTACCCGAGCAAGCGTGAGGCGAGAGAGCCCCTTCTTAACAAGCTCCTCCGGTTGCTTCGGGAGATGCGTGCGTCGTAGCTTGCGCCAAGAGTCCAGAAGCTCCCCGCGATCCGCCCAAGACACGTTGGGTAGGCCCGCGGCGGCCGCAGCTGCGATCAGCTCCATTGCCCTCAGTTGCGGTAGACCACGCGCGCCAAGCACCTCAGCTGCCCAGTTCAGCATGACGCTTGCGAACAGCGCATTGGTGCCCGCACGGCGGCCGCGGCGGATCGCACTTGTGACTTTGGTCCAGCGGCCGATGAGCAGGGAGAGAGTCAGGACAGCGCCCGGACTGTCGCGTTTCGCCAAGGGTAGGAGGACGCTGGCAGCCTTGAGGCCACGTCTACGCTCATCAGCATTGAGCTGTGGCGGATCAAGAGCGCCGGGCCGTCGCAGGAGATCGGCCGCAGTAGTGGCGGATGCAATGATGTCTCGCGCGACATCCGCGCCGCGTTGCTCTAGGTAGCTCTGAGGGATTGGGAAGCGCTCAGTCCTTGAGTTTGTCGGCATTCGCGCCCCCTAGAGCGCCCCCAGAGATGGAAAAGGCGCGGGCTGCCACGTCTAGGGGATCATGGCCGGCTGCGCAGCCGTACCCGCGCAGCTGTTCTTGTAGCAGCGCTCGCCGACGAATAAAACGCCGGGCATGGTCGAGAACCGTGTGGATCCTCGGTGCTGGGTTTAGCCAATCGCTCGGGGGGCCACTGATGAATGACTTGCTAGCTCCGGAGCCTCGCGGAGGACCTTGCGGTGACCTACGAGCCGGCGAAGTTCCCGAAGCTGTTCGATCAGGCCGCCCGCTGTGCGCACTGGCTCCACAACTACGGACGGAAATTTGAGCTTGGCGAGCCCGGCACTCAGGAGACGAGGTCATGCCGGGATGGAACGCTCCCTTCATGGGTGGAGCTACGTGGAGAACGCCTTTGGCGGGATCCGGAGGTTTATCTTAGCGCCCTTGATTCGGCTGCGGCTCACCCCGGAGGTGCAAGAGATCGGCGACTCCGCCGTGCTCTAGAGAAGTTTTTCCAACGGGAGAAGTACTTCTACGAGCGGACGGAGCGGCCTGAAATCTCAGAGATCGCTGCTGCGGCACGCCGGCTGTTCGCGGCCCAGACCTCTTCCTTCGTTCAAGCCCTGGACTGGACCGAGGAACTCTGCGAACCGTATCTCCGATGGGCAAGACTGCTGGTCAAGCCGACGGACTATATCATTTCGTTTAACTACGACTTGGTCCTCGAGAAGATTGGCATCGAAAACCCGGCAGCTCGTAGCGCTTCCGCCAGGAGAACGTCCGTCGGGTCAATGTGCAGTTGCACTTAAACTTCATGGCAGCGTCGATTGGGCGAAGGCAAGGAACGGACGAATTACTAGGGCGAACGGGGAGGATTTCGCCCTGGTTTGTGACGATGATGGGTTGGCAATTGCTACGCCGGGGCCTGGCAAGCTCAATGTTTCGAAGCTCTTGGAACCATTGTGGCGCAAGGCTGAGGAAGCGCTTCCTCTGACAGAATGGGCAAGAGCATGAGCCTTGGACAATACCCTTGTTCGCACGAAGGCCGCCTATCAACCCTCTCCCAACCCCCTGAAAAAAAGGCAATCACCCCGGGGTCCGCGCCGATGGGCTAAGCGACCGGGTCCTTTATGTACCTCGTCGTTTCGTCTCGCACCCTCGTTTCTTGATTGGCCTGCCCGGGCGACGGAGTTCAAGCTTTGCCGACCGGAAGAGTTCGCCCGGCGAAACGTCCAAGGCCGACGCAACAGCTAACAACACCGCGGCGCTCGGATTCGCCTTCCCCGACTCAAGCGTTTGCACGTACCGGGATTCAAGCTCGGCCCTCTCGGCCAGAGCTTCCTGAGTCCAGCCGCGCCGCTCGCGCAAACGACGAATGTTGCCCGCAATGGACCTCAGGCCAGCGGCGACGTTCCCGGAACGCATGGGCCGGCAAACGTCCGCGACGAACGTCCTTCAAAACACGCTCGATTGTTCGTATTGTTCGGAACGGTCTAGCTGGCCAAGGGGGTCAACACGGGAGAGGGAATATGCGAACAACGAAGAGTGCTCTCATGAGAATCCTTTTCACAGGAGCGTGTCTCGCTGTCATCGCCAGTGGCTACCTCTACGTTAAAGACAGACTCGACGATCCTCCGGCTACGTTGGTGACGATTCGCTGGTATCAGCTGCATTGGCCAGGAGAGGATGACAAGAAACCGACGCGGGAGACTGTCAATTACTCTCGGCTCAGTGCGTGTATGCAGGAAGTAGAAAGGCGCCGGGAGGACTGGAGGAAGAAACTCGACGCGGCGTGGAAACTTATTGAGCCCCCTGCGCTGATGGAAGGGGAGAAATGGACTCCCTCAATTGACGCGAAGTGGGCTGCAGCGAAGGAGAAAAATCCGCTTGCCACGGCGATGTGGGACGCAGAGATGAAGAGCCTCACCAGCGGACCGATGCACTCCTGTGAAAGGCGGAGCATCTGGTGAGTCGCTTCCTCGGCGGGAGTCTGACCGGGTCCCATGTAAAAGGCTTAGGCCGCCGGGAGATCGCTGTCGCCGTCGCTCGCATCGCTCTCGCCTGATGGCAGCGTGGGTGCGTCCAGCCCTCGCGGCAGCTTGGGAATCGGGGTGAGCAGTGGCGAAAGCTCAATCACGAGCGCGTCGTCGCCCGCGCCGACCACGCGGCTCGTGGAGGGCAATGTTCCGCCGCGGATTTCTTCGCGGATGCGCACGGCCGCCGCGTACGCGTAGCGCGCTTGGTTCGCCGGTATTTCCCGGCGCGCGCACTTAATCATGATGTCGAGCATCTCCCGCGCGAGTCGGCGTTCCATCCGCGTGGCGGATTTCGGCATTTCGAGCTGAGACAGATTCCACCAGCGCGAGCCGAGCGGCTGTGCAGATACCCCAGGGGGATATAGCTGCTTTCCATTTGCGCGTTGTCGATCACGTTTCTTTCTCCGAGCGCGACCCCTGGGCGCCCTCCAAGGTACCTTGGAGCCTGAGTCAAAAGGCTTGTGCCCCCCGGGGGTCGCCGCGCGGCTTCACAAGAAAAATTCCACGCCGCGCTCCACGCGCTCGGCGCTGGGATGCCGGCCAAGTCGCGCGGTCCGAATTCGAACTGTGCGCACAATTCCAAGGGAGGCAGTCAAAGATGACGAGCAGCTGCCGTCTGTAGCTGATGCCTTTCCCGCCCAGGAAACGGGGGCAAGCTTCTTGCGAAAACCTCCGATCCGCTGTGAACGCTAGACTCGTTTGCCTCGCTGCGAAGCGCGGGGCGCGCGTGGGGCGCGCGTTGACAGGACCGAGCGCGGGGCGTAAGGCGGTACTTCTTCACCTCGAGTAAAATCGAACTGCTTGGGGGAGCCGGCGGCTGGCGCCGCCTCCCGATGGTGCCATTTCCGGTGCACCGAATAGTTGTGGTCGCGGAAGAATGACGAGAGCAGCCGGGGTCGCGAATTCGTCAATGGTTGTGCGGGTCGGCCATCACCCGACAGCAAATCAGCAGCCCGATGATAGAAAACTGCCGCCCTTCTCGATTCTACGTTCTAGGAGCGCGCCTGTATTAAGCCGCGCCGCAAAAATGGTGGTTAAGACCGGTACATCCCAAGGACGAGTGGCGATTGAGGATCCGTGGCCGACGGGAAGAAGTTTTAGCAGATGGCGTCCCAAATTGGCAGGAGGGCAGCATGTCTCAAAAAAGCAAAAGGTTTGTTTTCTCGTTGATTCTTTCACTTTGCAGTTTGGCAGTAGCGCACGACATCGCTTACGGTAGCGAGGACGAGCATGACCGTTGTCGGCACCATCATGAACGGGAGATACTGCTACGAGTTGGCCCGTCGGAGTACTTCACCCGCTTGGCTGACGCACTAGCTCAAGCTCGCATAATCCGCGCCTCAGACAGCAGGCCGATTAGGATCACGGTCGCCGAGGGCGTCTATTCACAAGAGGCCTTGCCGCTGGTTCTGGATGTCCGCGATCTCGCGGTGATCGGTAGCACGGTCTTGAACCTGGATCCCGACACCAGAATCCCTACCGCTGCCCCCCCAACCGTGGAGACCCGCATCGTCCCTCCGGAACCCGCCCCTCCGAATGGCACAAGCTATTTTGTGATCACGACCGATAACGTGACGCTTACCGGGTTCTCCCTGGATGCGGCCATTCTGGACAATATGGACCTCTTCCCCATTCCAGAAACGCTTGAGATTTTCGTTGACGGAAGCCGAACCCCCAGCCGTTCCCTGAGCGGCTTTCTGGTGTGCGGGAATTATCTGACGAATAATACGGCGATCGATCGCGCCGAGCACCACATTGTGGGCTTAGATCCCGTTGCAACGCTTGGTATCACGGTGCGGCATGCGAGCGGCATCATCAAGGGAAATTTGATGTACGGCCACCATGATGCGATCGAGATCACCGAAGGTTTGGAAACGAGTCCACCTCACATATTGGTAACTAAGAATCGGGCGCTGAAAAATGACAACGGCGTCCACCTTTCAGGCGACAGAATGTGTTTCGAACCCCCGACGATGTCAGATTGCGCAACCCCAGGGACAGTGTTCGCTGAAGTCGCCGCCAATGATCTTAGCGAGAACGCGTTTCGCGACCTAGGTTTTGGCTTCATTTTTGGTGCGGACTTGGTGGTGTTTCCATATTCAACCATGGCGCCGACCACCACGCCGAGCTCCATCGTTGCGAATATACACGATAACAAGATGACGGGCAGCAATTACGGATTCGTCATCAGTCCGTGGGCCCGATTTACACAATGTGCGGCGCCAAATGCAGCATCGTTTAGGTTCGACGGGACGTTCAGCGACAACGTGCTGACCGGTAACCGCAGAAGTCGTGCTCAAGCCAGCTTTGACTTCTGGGCTCGTACTATTAATCCCAACTTGACCCAGTTCTGCTATCGGCGCAACTCGGTAATCAACATCAACGCTCTGGACCGCGAGTTCGATGGATGTCTAGACTACAATAATCCAGTGATCGATCCGGGTGGCGGCGGAGTAGAAGGTGGTGAGCCGCTCAATAATACCCTCTCCCTCAACTCGGTGAACCTTGTTGGGACGCGAATATCACCGTTGGACACGGTGCCACCAAGCAATCCGTGCAATGTCGAATAGCGATACCTGCACCGGAGTGGTTCGTCAGCTCAACTCCTGCTCCGGCGCCTCGCCTGGAGCGATGAGCGGCTCCTTTCTACCTCCCCTCGGGCCCACCTAAAAGGCACGTACCCCGGAGCGGCTCCGCGCGCTCTTGCTCTGCCCTTCTTCGTTTCCGAATTAGAACGTCGCGCTCTCAAACTTGAGCGGCTCTCTGCGGGGAGTGCTAAGCCGTAGCTGCGCGGGCAAGTTCGCCGGTCGCGCGCGCAATTCTGGGGAGGGAATCAACGATGAGGATCAGAACTTGGAACGACGGGATACTTTTGTTTTCAGGCTTGCTTCTTACTTTTGCGCCGCTCTTACGGGCCGAGGCACAGGACGTGGACGTCCCCGGTAATCTCACCATGCACGACTCAAGCGACCCCACGGTGGGCAACGTTCTCAAGGAGGGCGTCCCCTTCCTTCACAACTTCGGCACCAATAACACCTTCCTCGGCAGCGGCGCGGGCAACTTCACGATGAGCGGCTTCAACAACACCGCAACCGGGAACAGCGCGTTCTATTTGAACACAACCGGAAGCGACAACACCGCGACCGGGTTCGGTGCGCTGGGAAGCAACGATGCTGGTAGCCGCAACACTGCCACTGGGCGAACCGCGCTTTTCAGCAACACCTCGGGCGCCGAGAACACCGCGACCGGGGCCAGCGCGCTGTTTTTCAACATCACTGGCAACTTCAACACTGCGAGCGGCTCCAATGCACTTCGTAGCAACACCGGCGGGAGCGGCAACACCGCCAGTGGCGCCGGTGCGCTGACCAGCAACACTACCGGCGGCAACAATACGGCCGTCGGCGTCAATGCTCTTTATGGAAACACCACCACGGACAACAATACTGCCATCGGGAGCAACGCGCTCTGGACTAATTACATCGGCAACAACAATACGGCGACCGGTTTCAATGCGCTCTTTTTCAATAGCGCTGGCAACCAAAACACAGCCGCCGGGGTGGCCGCGCTCTATAACAACACGTCTGGCACCGGCAACACCGCCGTCGGGATTAACGCGCTGTTTAGCAACACGACTGGTGGTCGCAACGTTGCGATTGGGATCGATGCGCTGTTCGGCAACTCGACGAGTTTTGGAAACATCGCAATCGGCGAAGGGGCGCTGCGCAACAGTTCCAGTGGCGGAAACATCGCCATTGGCAACAATGCGCTAAGCAACACGACGAGCACTAACTATCCCAATACCGCCATTGGGAATAGTGCCTTACAAAACAACACTTCTGGCAACGAAAACACCGCCCTGGGTACCGGTGCGCTGCAACGCAACACCACAGGTGGCATCAACACTGCCACGGGGGACTTTGCGCTCGCCACCAACACCTCGGGGAGCTGGAACACTGCCAGCGGGGTAAATGCTCTCATAGCCAACGACACAGGCGACCGAAACAGTGCGTTTGGCACGCTCGCATTGCAGCGCAGCACCACTGGTTCCGACAACACTGCGTTTGGCACTTTAGCTTTGGAACACAATGAGGGGGGCAACAAAAACACGGCCATTGGGTCCGGCGCTGATGTCTCACTCCCCAATCTAGTTAATGGCACGGCCATCGGATATGGCGCGACTGTTAACGCCAGCAATAAGATCCGTTTGGGAAATACTGACGTCACCGTCATCGAAGGCCAGGTCCCCTACACGTACACCTCCGATCGCAACGAGAAGGAAGATTTCCGCACTGTGGATGCAGACGCCGTGCTCACCAAGCTCCGCGCGCTCAACGTCACGAGCTGGAACTACAAAGGCCAGGACGCGAAGCAATTCCGTCACTACGGTCCGATGGCCCAGGATTTCTTCGCAGCGTTTGGCCGCGATGCGGTCGGAACCATTGGAACGCCCACCGCAATCACCTCCGGCGACCTCGACGGAATCCTGCTGATAGCAGTCCAGGCGCTGGAGAAACGCACGGTGGAACAGGAGAAGCAGATTGCAGACCTCAAGACCGAGCTAAAGGAAATCAAGCGCAGGGTCGGCGGCGAAGTTGCCGCAAACGTCAGCGCTGGTCTCTAAGACCGAGACCCCGGACTTGATCGTTGTCCCGAATTGATAGGCCGGGGTGCCGTTTTGATCCGAGTGCGATATGTGAGGACGGCATCGCAGGGAGGGCCAGTCGAGCACAGGGGTTAGCGAACTGCGGCTCTGAACAAACACCGGGGGCGAATATGTTCAGAAACAAAATCAGTCGTGTTGTGTCTTTGGCGATTGTCCTTTGCAGTTTAGCAGTATCCAACGGAGCCGTTTGTGCCGAAGAGGAACATCACTGCCATCAACATCGTTTCGGCCAGTTTTCGGAATGGTCTGAGCCGCTTAACCTCGGCCCGGTGGTCAATTCGGAGTTTGATGACCTTCATCCATCAATCTCCAACGATGGGCTCAGCCTCTACATCACTTCGACGCGCTTGGGAGGCTTTGGCGCGGAAGATATTTGGGTCTCGCAGCGCGCCAGTGTCAATGATGATTGGGGACCGCCACAGAATCTCGGACCGACGATCAACACCGCGTATAACGACACTGCCCCGAACCTAACACGTGATGAGCACTGGATGTATTTCCATTCCCCTCGCCCGGGCTTCTGCGGCAACGCTGACCTCTTTGTCTCCTACCGCGCGGACACCGATGACGATTTCTCTTGGGAAGCTCCGGTCAACCTCGGATGTGTCATCAATACCGAGTTCTTCGAAAATGCACCCACGGTCTTCGAGGATGAAGAGACAGGCACTACCAGCATGTACTTCGCGAGTCTGAATCGGCCAGGCGGCCTGGGCGATTACGATATCTACGTAAGCACGCTACTTGACGATGGTACGTTCGGGCCGGGTGATTTGGTCCCTGAACTTAGCAGTCCGCAGAGTGACACACGTACCGCGATTCGACGCGATGGGCTGGAAATGTTCATCACGTCCACCCGTCCGGGAGGGCAAGGTGATACCGATATTTGGGTTTCGACGCGAGCGACTACTTTGGATGCATGGTCGACGCCGGTGAACTTGGGACCCCCAGTCAACACCGCGTTTGCCGATGGAGGCCCGGCGCTCTCTTGCGATGGTACTACTCTCTATTTCACTTCCACTCGTCTAGGCGGCTTCGGTGGAAGAGACCTCTACGTGACCACGCGGCATAGGCTCCACCATCATGGTGAGGATGATGCGGAAAAATAAGAGCAGCGCTTGAGCGAGCGAGGGCGCCCTCCGCGGGGCTCACTGCGTGATTCCGCGGGTCCTCCACAGAGATTAGTTCACGTTCAAAGACGGGGGCGCGGCGCCTCCGGCGACCGGTGGACCGCTCCATTCAAAAGGGCAAAGCCCCCCGGGAGGTCGTCGTTCACCGTTCCTGAGAAAATTTAGGCAACGCTCGCGCTTAGTCAGCGACGCGAGTGGCCATCGGTTCGGCGCGGCGCAGTTGATCTAACTCCAGTCAACTCTGGGCCTTGGCGACTGAGGGCGGAACAGCGGGCACGCCGCGGCCGGGACGGCGGACGCAATAGCTCGTTACGCACCCTTGAGTCAGCCGAAAAGCAGCCGATGACGGCGTCAGCTTGTGGAGGGACCCGTTCCGGTTCTCCTCTATCAGGACGCCATCAATTCGAACTATGTTGACTGTCCGAAGGAGGGAGATCCTATGAAGAGACTCGTGCTTCTCGTCGCGATTGGTGTGCTTCTAGCCGGAGGCGGCGCCGAGGCTCGGGGAGCCGGAGGCGGCCCGATCCGCAGTTCACGCAGTACAAGAGTCAGCTCCGGTGGCACCGGCACCGGCTCGTCTTCACAGAGCCACTCTGTAAGGGGCCACCTGAACAAGAATGGTGTCTACGTTCCTCCACACCGCCAAACCAATCCTAACGGTACCCAGCGTGACAACTACGGCGCCAAAGGCAACTACAACCCGAACACCGGAAAGACCGGCACTAAACCAGTGACGAAGTAAATCGGCTCGCAAGACGCAGTGGAGACTCTCCTCATTGCCTCCGAGGGCCAAGGCCCGGACCGATTTGGGTTAGCTCCGGCCGCCGCTTGCGTTCAGATTCCCCAGAAGCTCCATGAATTGACGCACCACGTTTTGCCGCATAGCTGAAACCGGATTAGCAGCTGCGCCCCGTACTGCGAAATGTAAAACCAGTTACGGCAGCGCCAAGGCGCTTTGGTTTCGGTGCCGCAAGTGGTGCTCTCAACCTTGTCAGGCGAGCCAAGCGCTACATCCACGTCGCCGATGGTCATTCCCTCCTTCAACTTCAGGGATGAAGCACGGAGCCAATTTTCATCGTGCCACGCGTGCGCGCTGAGCCCGAGCAGCAAGGCAGTCGCGCACGCAAAAAGCGTTGCAGTCGAACCGAAAAGAGACAGACGACGTGTGCGAAACATGGCTCAGCCCCTCCTTTTTGCAGCGCGCCTAAATAATTCCACACTCGGGCCTCGGCGCCGGTCTGAAACCTATTGGGTTCTACAACCTATGAAGTTTCAATGGAAGCCTCGGTCCGACCATGTCCGGGCGGACTCCGAGCTACGAGAAGCTTCGCCGAGAGCTTCGCAGTCGTCTGGCCGAGAACCTTCGCTCGGAACGAAAACGACTGCGGCTGACTCAAGAGCGGGCCGCGGAGAGGGCCGGATTCTCGCTTCAATACTTTCAGCGCATCGAGCGCGAGATAGTCAACGTGCCCTTGGACACGATTGCGCGGCTCGCGCATGCGCTCCAGGTTGACCCCGCTCAGCTACTGGTCAAACCCGAGGAGAGCTAGCGAAGTCGGGGTCGGCGGCATCAACCGTCCCTTCCTTGGCGGCCGTTCCGAACGAGTCCCCCTCCTCGCTGCGCGGGCCCCCGATTCACCTCCTCGGGGCCCACCTAAAAGGCACTCACCCGGGGAGGGGTCACCGCGTTCGCGAGAAATTTAGCCGACCTTTCGCGCGCTGATCGACAACCGCGGGGGCCAGGAGAACTGATCAAGCGTAATACCCAGCTGCACCCAGCCCGGGCAGCGTCGAATCGCGTCCTCATAGCCTTTCAAAGAACTTCGCCGCTGTCTGTCGAATTTCATTCCACTTGTGAAACCCGAGGTGCTTGAGAACAGGTTGTTGTTCATTGCTGCCGTCGCTCAGGACCGCCGCCAACTGGTCTCTTGAAGGTTTGGGCCCCAATCGTGCCATCGTCGGTTCGCGTGCCCACGGCTTCACTCCCGTCTTCGGCGACGTATATGTCCCAGTTTCTCCCATTGATCGTCATCGTGCCCATGCAGTTGGAGTCCAGCGTATAGGTCCCCATGGCGGCTATCCGCTGATGGATCGTACCGCCCTGACTGTCGCTTAGCACCTGAGACAGGTTTCCTTCTCCGTCAAAGGTACGGATACCAGCGGCCACTTGGGGGAGCATGGGATCTGGCGCATCAATGCGATTATCCAGCCTGATGGTGACCAGATAGTTTCCTTGCAGAGTAGCCAGTGTGCATCCTTCTTGCTCACGCACGCTGTGAGCGGAGCCAGCCTCGCTATTTCTGAAAACTGATCCTCCAATCAAGGCGCCCGCAACAGCTACGAGGATCAACAGCCTTCTTTGTTTCATAGAAGCCCCCTTTTGAACCTCCGAGCCTGATCCGTTAGTGGACAGGTCAGCTGACATTACTCAACTCCGCCGCGAAATGTTAGCCACCGCTGACCGTTCTTTCCCGCGGGTCGCCGCGGCGTTCTCGAGAAAATTTCCCTCCGTGGCGTTCCGCTCCGCGATCGTTGATCGCGACGAGTTGTCTCTCGGCACGCGTGAGCTGCGTCTCCCCAGATCAAGCGTTCAGCCGCTGGGAGGTGGAACAGCGGGTGCCCGGCCGGAACACCTAAGTCATAAGTCTATGTGATAGTAATGCTTGACAACGTTTTACGCTGAATTACAATCGGTACCGTTAAGTCAGGAGGGCACCGATGGCCACCACTCGCGCTGTCGCTTACCTACGAGTGAGCACTGAGAAGCAGGCGGACAAAGGCGTGAGCCTCGAGGCTCAGCGCGCCAAAGTCGAAGCATACGCGCAGCTCTACGAGTTGGAGCTTGTGGAGGTGGTAATCGACGCGGGAGCAAGCGCGAAGACTTTGGACCGTCCTGGACTGCAAAGGGCGCTTCAAATGCTTAAGGCGAGGCAGGCAGAGGCCTTGCTGGTCGTGAAACCGGACCGGCTGACCCGCAGCGTCGTCCACCTCGGCCAGCTGGTGGAGGACTATTTCGCCGAGGGGAAATGGGCGCTTCTGTCCGTGGGCGAGCAGATCGACACGCGCAGCGCCGCGGGCCGCCTGGTGCTCAACGTCCTGGCCAGCGTCAGCCAATGGGAGCGCGAAACCATTGGGGAGCGGACCTCGGCGGCAATGCAGCACATGGCGAGCGTCG
>WNFC01004986.1_pt1 | contig 14874 bp, 13 predicted proteins | sample 5400541 | NCBI WGS metagenome assembly WNFC01 (sample SAMN13153342, study PRJNA577476) | soil metagenome | isolation source: 120 cm saprolite under Douglas fir tree site 2 hole 2 replicate 1 | place: USA:California | collected 2015-04-18
CGAGTTGCGGCCGCCGCGGAAATGCAGCACCGCCGGCGAGGGGATCGTCATCTTCGGCATCACATGCGCGATCTCGCATTGCTTCTTCAGGAACTTGAAATGCGCGAGCATCGGATGATCGCCGGGGAAATCGAGCTTGCCGATCACGCGCACCGCGTCATGCCGGGTCTGGATGCCCGCGAACTGGATGCCTTCGTCGGGGTGGAAAAGTTCGCAGCCAGTCAACTTCGCCAGGAAGTCGAAATGCCACCACGAGCGGCGGAATTCGCCGTCGGTCGCGAGCTTCAAGCCGATCGACGCCTGCTTGTGCACGACCTTTTCGATCTCCATGTCCTCGACCTTGCGCAGATTGTCGGCCGATATCTCGCCCTTCTCCAGTTTGGCGCGCGCTTCCTTGATGCGCGGCGGCCGCAACAGGCTGCCGACCTCGTCGGCACGGAAAGGGGCTTTTGTTCTTTGCATGTCTCACTCCCGGGAATCAGAGCGTTTTCAAGCGAAGTGGGTACTGGTTCGCGTGAAGAAATCGCGTCAAGACAAACTAACGTGCCGCAACCCCCGAGACGCCGAGAAAGCGTTCGAGTACCGCGGGATCGGCTTTCAATGCGGCACTGGCTGCATCGTGGACGATCGCGCCGCGCTCCAATATCACAACGCGGTCGGCGAGCCCTAGAATCTTTTGTGCATTCTGCTCGACAATGATGGAGCAAATGCCGCCGGCGCGGGTGATGGTGCCGATCGCCCTGAGCAGTTCCTCCACGATGATCGGGGCCAGGCCCTCGGTGGGTTCATCCAGCAGCAGTACCTTTGGATTGAGCGTGAGCGCGCGGCCGATCGCCAGCATCTGCTGTTCGCCGCCGGAGAGCTGGTTGCCGAAATTGTTGCGGCGCTCCTTCAGCCTCGGAAACATCTCGTAGACCTTGGCCACCGTCCACGGTCCCGGCTGCGCCACCGCGGTCATGTTCTCCTCCACCGTCAGCGAGCGGAAGATGTTGCGCTCCTGCGGCACCCAGCCAATGCCCGCCCGCGCCCGCTGGTCCGGCCGCATCTGCGTGATGTCCAGCCCGCCAAGGCTGACGGTCCCCCCGAAGCGGCGGGTGATTCCGACAATCGAATTGATCAGCGTGGTCTTGCCGGTGCCGTTGCGGCCGAGCAGCGCCAGCACCTGGCTTTCCGCAAGCCGTAGCGACATGTTGGCCAATACCACCGCTTGGCCGTAGCCGGCGCGCAGACCCTCGATGCACAGCAGGTCAGACATCGGCGGCCTCGCCGAGATAGACCGCCTTGGCCCTGGGATCGCGCGCGACCTCGTCCGGCGGGCCTTCGACCAGCAGCGCGCCGTTGACCAGCACCGAAATGCGGTCGGCGAATGAGAATACCAGATCCATGTCGTGCTCGATCAAGAGCACGGTAACGTCGCGCGGCAATGCTGCAACGGCCGCCAGAATGTCGTGGCGCTCGCTTTCGGGCACGCCGGCGGCGGGCTCGTCGAGCAGCAGCACGCGCGGCTTGGCCGCAATGGCGACCGCGATCTCCAGCAGCCGCTGCTTGCCGTAGGGCAACGTCGCCGTCAGTTCGTTCATCACGTCGAGCAGATGGAAATGCGCCAGATTCTCCGCGATCTCGCCATTGACGTCGTCACGCGTGCCCATTGTCCGCCACCAGTCGCCGCCGCGGCCGAGCCGTTCCGACACCGCCAGGCCGATGGTCTCGAGCGGCGTCAGATCGGCATAGAGCTGATTGATCTGGAAGGTGCGCGACAGACCGCGCAGCACCCGAATATGCACGGGCAAATCCGTGATGTCGTTGCCTTGCAATAGAATGTGCCCGGCATTGGGTTTGAGCACACCGGTCAGGAGATTGATGACGGTGGTCTTGCCGGCGCCGTTCGGGCCGATCAAAGCGTGGCGGGCGCCCTGCTCGATTTTGAGCGAAAGATCGCGGGTGACATTGAGTCCCCCGAACTGCTTTTCCAGCCCTCTGGTTTCCAGCGCTAGCGTCATGGCGCCTCGCTCTCGGGAACGGCAACGATTGTCTTCCGGCCGCCGAATTGCCTGATGACCAGGTTCGGCGCCCACAGCGCCCAGCGATGCATGCGCTGGCGGCCCACCAGCACGATCGCGACCAGCACGAGGCCGATCCAGAATTGCCAGTATTGCGGCGTGATCGTCGAAAACACTTCCTGCAGCATCTTGAACACGACGGCGCCGATCAACCCGCCGTAGAGATAGCCGGCGCCGCCGATCACCAGCACCAGCATCAGATCGGCCGAACGCTCGAACGAAAACACGTCGAGCGACGCCAGCGCCGTGGTCTGGGTGAACAGCGCACCCGCGATTCCAGCATAAAACGCGGCGAGCGTGTAAATCGCAATCAGACGCCGGTTGACGGGGATGCCGATCGCCACGGCGCGCAGTGGATTGTTTCTGATGGCGCGCAGCGACAGGCCGAACGGCGAGTGCACGATCCGCCGCGCCAGCAGGAACAATGCGAACAGCACGGCGAGGCAGTAGAAGAAGCCGACCTTGCCGAACATGTCGAACGCAAACAGCCCCAGGATCGGCTGCATCTCGATGCCTTGCAGCCCGTCGGTGCCGCCGGTGATGTTGGAAAAGCGCTCCGCCAGCGCCTCCAGCAGTAACGCAATCCCCAGCGTCACCATCAGGCGGGTCAGGTCGACACCCCTTATCACCAGGAAACTGGTGAGAAAGCCGACCGCCGTAGCGACGAGACCGGCGACGACCAGCGCGACCACGGGCTCGGTGACGATGCCGTGCAAAGCGAGCAGCCCGGCGGAATAGGCGCCGACACCGAAGAATGCCGCGTGGCCGAGGGAAACGATACCGGCGTAGCCGAGGATCAGATCGAGCGACAGCGCGAACAACGCCAGCCGCACGATATCCGTCATGATCAGATAGCGCGAGGGAAACAGGAATGCGCAGGACAGCGCCAGAATCCAGAACGCGATCTCGCTCCAGTGCCAGCGCGCGTGCTGCCTGGCGTGATATCCAACGTCGGCTTGGGCGGTCATGGCTGGGCTCAACGGGCGGCGGCGCGGCCGAACAGGCCGTTCGGACGCCAGATCAGGATCACGATCATGATGGTGTAGATCACAAACGGCCCCAGCTTGGGCACGTAATACTTGCCGGCGACGTCGCCGATCCCCAGCAGCAGGGATGCGAGAAACGGCCCGGTGATGCTGGAAGAGCCGCCGACGGTTACCACGATCAAAAAATAGATCATGAATTTCAGCGGAAAATACGGATCAAGGCCCAAAATCTCCGCGCTCAGGGCGCCGCCTAGACCGGCCAGACCGCAGCCGAACGCGAAAGTAAATGCAAACACCTGCGGCACGTTGATGCCGAGCCCGCTGGCCGCGCGCGGATCGTCCACCGCCGCCCGCAACCGGCTGCCGAATCGCGTGCGCGCCAATACCAGCTGCAGTGCTGCGGTCAGCAGGCCGCAGATCACGATGATCATCAGCCGGTAGCGGCCGATGCCGACGCCGAAGAAATCGATTTGCCCCTCGAGCGCAGCCGGAAGTTTGATGAAAATCCGCGACGATCCCATGATGTAATCGACCGCGGCCACCGACATGAAAACGAGGCCGACGCTGAACAGCACCTGATCGAGATGGCTGCGGCTGTAGAGATGGCGATAGAGCGAGCGCTCCAGCACCGCGCCGATCAGCGCGCTGGCTACAAACGCCAGTGGCAACGCCGCAAAGAACGGCCAGCCGGATCGATTGACCAGGACCGCGCAGACATAACCGCCGGTCATGGCAAACGCGCCATGCGCGAGGTTGACGAAATTCATCAGTCCGAGCGTCACCGCAAGCCCGCATGCCAGCACGAACAGCAGCATGCCATAGGCGACGCCGTCGAACAGGATGGTGAACAACGTGGTCATGGTATGAGTTTGGCCGAGATTAGCGGAATGTAAACAGCGACGCGAAAGCAACTACATCGCTATGCCCGGCTTGTCCCGGGCATAACGCGGAGAGTGCGAGGCAGAAGTCGCGCTCTCCATTGTTGCACCGTCACTTCTTTGTCTTGCCGGCGTCCTTGACGGCCTCGAAGGTCGCGAATTCGACGTTATAGAGTTCGCCGTCGACCTTCTCGACCTTGCGGATGTAGATGTTCTGCACGATGTCGCGGGTCTCGGGGTCGATCGAGATCGGGCCGCGCGGGCTTTCCCACTTCATCCCCTTCATGGCCTCGATCAGCGCATCGCCGTCGGTCTTGCCGCCGGTCTTCTTGAGAGCCTCATAGATCAGGTGAATGCCGTCATAGCCGCTCACGGCCATGAAGCCCGGACGCGTGCTGAAGGCCTTCTTGTAGGCGGCGACGAAATCCCTGTTCATCGCGGAGGGGTGCGCGGCAGAATACAAATGCGCGGTGACGGCGCCGAGCGCCGCATCGCCCATGCCGTTCAGGAGATCGTCGTCCATCACGTCGCCGGGGCCGATCACCTTGATGCCGGTGAGACCGCGCTCGGCATATTGCTTCATGAAGTTGCCGCCCTGCCCGGCTGGAACGAACACAAATATCGCGTCGGGCTTGGAATCCTTCATCCGCTGCAGGAACGGCGCGAAGTCGGGATTGGCCAGGGGTACCTTGACCTCTTCGACGACTGCGCCGCCGCCGGCGGTAAAGTTTTGTTTGAAGAAATTCAGCGCGTCGTTACCGGGGGCGTAGTCCGACGTCAGGGTCGCGACTTTCTTGATGCCGTTCTTGGCGGCCCAGTCGCCGATGATGGTGGACGACTGCGCCAGCGTGAAGCTGGTGCGCACGATATAGGGCGAACGCTCGGTAATGATCGAGGTCCCCGCCGCCATCACGATTTCCGGTATCTTCGCTTGCGTCGCCAGCGGCGCCGCCGCCAGCGCGGCTGGAGTAACACCGAATCCGGCGATGAAATTGACCTTGTCGTTGACGATCAGTTCTTGCGCGAGGCGCTTGGTATTGTCGGGAACCGCGGCGTCGTCCTTGAGGATGACTTCGATCTTCTTGCCAGCGACAATGTCGCCCTTTTGCTGCATGTACAGTTTGACCGCATTGTCGATCTGCTTGCCGGTCGACGCCTGACCGCCGGTCATCGGCAGGATCAGGCCGATCTTCACGGTCTCCTGCGCCTGCGCCGGCACCAGGGCAACCGCGCCTGCGATTGCAACGCCGGTTGCGGTCTGCAACAGCAGCTTAGTACCAATAAACATGAACGCTCTCCCTGATCGGTTTCGTGCCACGAACCGAGTCCCCCGGCTCTCGCCGCACCATAACCCAGATTTTTCAGCCGCGTACCGGCGCGGCATGGCGTCTCATGCGCGCGACGATGTCAATCTCGACGATGGGCGGGATTACCGGGATCGGCCGGGTGCGGTTTCATTGTCGTTCCCCCTCCGCAGCCGCCCAAATCTTTCAGGGAGGGCAAGGCTGTCGAGAGGTATTTAAATACCTAATGCACAATCCAATTTTACCATTTTAATGAGTAGGCTGGCGGCCAAACCCGGCCGTACGGCTCGTCCCGGTGTGCAAATCAACTACGTAAAGTTGCGGACGCTCCGCAGAGGCCAATCAGCACCCGCCACCTTGCGATCCTGGTTGCCGTTGCGCTCCTAGCATGGCTGCCTTACCGATCGCAACCAGATCTACTTGTCGGATCGGACAACCTGGTCGACGCCAACACCCTGCCCGCGCAAGGTGGCCCAGATCAGCCTGAAATCTCCCAGAAGACTTTGGGTCCGAACATATTGCGCATCGATCTCGGCGAGCCGAATTGAGTCCGACATATCGACCCCTCTAACTTGCGCCAATCCCGTTATACCGGGCCGCATCTTGAGAACGCCCAATCGGCGCCGCGCTTCGACCAGCTCGATCTGGGACGGCAGGCAAGGCCGGGGACCGACCAGGCTCATATCCCCGATCAGCACATTCCAAAGCTGCGGAAGCTCATCGATCTTGAAGCGGCGGAGACGCTCGCCGAGCGCGGTAACCGCTGACGCTTGCACCTCGTGCGTCGGAAGGATCGCAGTTCCCGAATACATTGTCCGCAACTTGTAGCAAATAAACGGGTGCCCGTCTTTTCCGACGCGGACTTGAGTAAATATCGCTTTACCAGGACTCTGAAGCCGAATGACAATAATAACAGCCAGCAGTATCGGCCAAAAAAATAGAAGGAACAGGGCGCAAGCCGCGACGTCGAACGCTCGCTTCATCTTTCACTTACTCCAACGAACCCGACGCAGAAGGCAATGGCCTCTTGCATCAATGATGGTTTTAGCCGTTTTTCCCCGTGTTCGTCATAGCAGCGGTTGGCATTTCGACCACAGTTTCACTTTCTCGAAATCCTTTCGGCTGTCTATTTCGACTGTTCGAACGCTTAATTCCACCCGGCTCGCGCCGCGAAAAGGATAGTAGCGTTCGCTCGCGTCTATCTTCCGCGATGACTGTTGACGGCTGCGAACCTCACCAAGCCCGACAAGGCTGCCCTCGCGGACCTGATTGGGACCATCAATTCGTCCTGCGAACCACGGCGGCTAGGGCGTCTAGCGCACTATTGACGGCGGTCGGGGGCGCTGGCGGCTGCCGTCGTCTAGTAGGGAGTGTGACTGAGCACTGCGTCAATTGTTGTATCGTCATCGAATGTCAGGATACCGAGAGCGAACCAAGTGGCAAATATTGCGGCCGTTAATGCCACCGCCCGTAACCAGTGTTTCTTGCTCGCTGTCTGCACGGTTCGTGCTCCAGAATTGAGCGACATCATCGGATGAGGTGTCCAGCAGGTCAATCGGGTATCTCTATTCATTCGACATGCTCGGTTTTGTTCGGTCTGCGCGAACAAGCCCAACGCCGTGACCGCCGCCGACAACGCTGAAACGAGACTCGAGCCAATGAGGCCTGAAGAGCCGGTGACAGGATCCGAAGCAAAGTCTTGCGATAGGTCCTGATCCAAAATTGCCGGTAAATAGGCTTTTCAACACATGACGTGCGGCGAATAAAAAATCTATGAAAGATCAGAGATGATGTTCTGAGATTTGGACAAGTCAGCCAAGGCCGGCGGAGCCACGAATTTTGCCTGGCTCTGTCCGGTACTCGAATGTAAATGTTAGTACATGATTGGTCGTGGGGCTAAGCCGGTGGTTTACCCCAGATGCCTGACCCCCGGCCCAGCGAATATGGCGATTTTAGAACGGAGCCCGCGCCAGCGAACGACGCGGCTAGATCCAACCCTATCCTCGTTGGAACCCCGGGCAATTGCCGCGCGAAAGAATCGCATTAACGCTTTGCCGTCAAGAATAGCGATTTATGATTTGTCCGGGACAAGTGAGCCAAATGAGCGCGAACCCAGAGAAAAGCCTGGTCGTAGGTAGCACCGGGCTTGTCGGCGGCTACATCGTCGAGCACCTGCAGCGCGGCGGCCAGCGGCCGTTTGCCTTGTCGAGATCGCAGCAGGGCAGACCGGGCGTCGATTGGTTTCGCGGAGATCTGGGGCAGCCGGACACCCTGACATTCCCGGCATTAACGACCATCTATTGCACCGCCGACGCCGTTCTCCTGGCGGACGCACTTCCTCGGCTGTTCAGCCCCTCATTGAGGCGAGTTGTCGCCTTCAGTTCGACCAGCGTCATCACAAAACAGGACACGGAAGTCGCCGCCGAGCGGGAGACGATAAGAAAACTCGCCGACGCCGAACGACGGATCGCAGCGGCCTGTGAACAGCACAACGTCGGCTGGACGATCTTGCGACCCACGCTGATCTACGCTGAGGGTCGCGATACCAATATCACGCCGTTGTCGCGACTTATCCGCCGCTTCGGCTTCATGCCACTTGTTGGGGGAGCGCCGGGTTTGCGGCAACCGGTGCATGCAGAGGATCTGGCAATCGGAGCCATCGCCGCGGCCACGAGCGCTGCCGCGGTCAACAATATCTATGCGCTTCCGGGCGGGGAGACGCTGGCGTACCGGGAAATGATCGGTCGAATTTTTGACGGAATGCGACTGCCACGGCGCACCATCTCGGTGCCGCCGCTGCTATGGAGAGCCGGCTTCATTCTGGCGAAACCGCTTTTTCCGGGCGCGAACGTGGCGATGGGCACTCGCATGATGAAAGACATGACTTTCGATGCCACGCCTGCAATTCGGGACCTCGGCTGGAAGCCAAGGGCCTTCAATCCCGTGTTCGACGAGCGTTGAGCAAACAGGTTTGCCGGCCAGGGCCAGATCCATCAATCCATGAACACCACGGTCTTGCGGCCGTTGAGGATCACGCGGTCCTCCAGATGATAACGAATCGCCCGCGCCAGCACGCGGCGTTCGATATCGCGTCCCTTGCGAACGAGATCGTCGGGCGTATCGCGATGGCTGATGCGCTCGACGTCCTGGTCGATGATCGGGCCTTCATCGAGTGCGCTGGTGACATAATGCGCGGTGGCGCCGATCAGCTTGACGCCGCGCTCATGCGCCTGATGGTAGGGCCGCGCGCCCTTGAAGCCCGGCAGAAACGAGTGATGGATGTTGATGCAACGACCCGACAGTTTCGCCGACATCTCGTCTGACAGGATTTGCATGTAGCGCGCCAGCACCACGAGATCGGTTTGGGTTTCCTTGACAAGATTCCAGATCGCGGCCTCCTGCTCGTGCCTGGTCTCCTTGGTCGCCGGCAGGTGGTAAAACGGGATCTCGCCGAATTCGAGATTGCTGTAGGTCTCGCGCGGATGATTGGAGACGATGGCGGTTGGGATCATCTCGAGTTCGCCGGTCCGCCAGCGATACAGGATATCGGCGAGGCAGTGATCGGATTTCGAGACCAGCAGCATCACCCGGCGGCGGGTGGCGCGGTCGCGCATCTGCCAGTCCATGCCAAAACGTTCCGCGATCGCTGTGAATCCGGTTTGCAGCGCCGCCAGATTGACCGCGAGATCGGCGGCATTGAATACCACCCGCATGAAGAAATGACCGGTCTCGACGTCGTTGAACTGCTGGGCGTCAAGAATGTTCTGCCCATTATGGGCTAGGAACGTCGAAACAGCCGATACGATGCCGGGACGATCCGGACAGGATAATGTCAACACGAATTGATGGTCGGGCATGGAGACGCTTGGTTACAATTCAGATCAAGATGGAACAGCTGTTTGCGGCCCTGCTCTATCACCGGCAGCGCCCTTGCGCCAATCCCGGCGACGGGCAAGATGAACAAACAGAGGGCGAACGGCGTTAGGGCAACATCATGGCCGACAGACTGAACGGTTACCGCATCCTGATCCTGGAAACGCGCCAGGAAGCGCAGTTTTCCCGCCTGCTCACCGAGCAGGGCGCGGATGTCCTGCAATGTCCGATGTTCACTATCCATGACGCGCCCGATTCCAGGCCGATCGAGGCCTGGATCCGCCGTTTTATCGAAAAGCCGTGCGACGATCTGGTGCTGATGACCGGTGAAGGGCTGCGCCGCCTGATGAAGGTCGCGCTGCGCATCGACGTCGAGCAGGACTTTATCGCCGCGGTCGGAAGCGCGCGAAAATTTGCGCGCGGCCCAAAACCCGGCCGGGCGCTGCGCGAGATCGGACTGGAGCCGGAGGTGACGACAGAGAAGCCGACGTCCGAAGGCATCGCCGAGATGCTGTCGCGGGTCGACCTCACGGGACACCGCATCGGCTTGCAACTTTATCCCGACAAGGATCACAGCGCGCTGATCGGCGCCATCACCGCGCAAGGCGCCGAGGTCGATACCGTATCGCCTTATGTTTACGACGCGCAGGCCGCCGATGCCAACATTGTCACCGCGATCGACGAGATGGCGCAGGGCCGCATCGACGCCATTGCGCTGACCAGTTCCGGGCAGGTTCGCCGTCTTATCGACGTTGCGCAGGCGCACGGATGTGAAGCGCGTTTGCGCGACGGGCTGGCCCGTACGCCGATCGCCTCGGTCGGGCCTGTGGTGTCGGACGAACTCAAATCCCACGGCCTGCGCACCGACATTTCACCCGCCAACGACGCCTACTTCATGAAGCCGCTGATATCGGCAATGGCGGCGGCGCTCGGCAAGTCTGCGCCGCGCGCCACGATCATTGCGAACCGACGGGCCGGCGCATAGCGCCGCCCGATGACAGGCTCCACCAAGTAATCCAGCGCTTAAACAAGAAAATTACTGGACTGCCTCGTCGCTTTGTTCCTCGCCATGGCGAAAAGTTCACACTCGCCGAATCATCACTCAGCCGCCTGCTTCGATTCGCTCAAATACGCCTGATAGGCCAATCGAATTCCATCATCGAGCGAGGTACGAGCGCGCCAGCCCAGTTTGGCAAGGCGGCTGACATCAAGCAATTTGCGCGGCGTGCCGTCAGGCCGCGAGGTGTCGAAGCTGATCTCGCCGGTGTAGCCGACGGTCGCGGCGACCACCCGCGCGAATTCGGCGATCGTGATGTCCTCACCGGTGCCGATGTTGACCAATTCCTCGCTGGAATAATTCTTCATCAGGTGGACGCAGGCGTCCGCCATGTCCTCGACGTAGAGGAATTCCCGGCGCGGCGTGCCGGTGCCCCAGACCACGACATTGGAGATGCCGGATACCTTCGCCTCGTGAAACCGGCGGATCAGCGCGGCAACGACGTGGCTGTACTCGGGGTGATAATTGTCGCCGGGCCCGTACAGATTGGTCGGCATCACATTGATGAAGTCCGAGCCATACTGGCTGCGATAGGCTTCCACCATTTTAATGCCGGCGATTTTCGCGATGGCATAGGGCTCATTGGTCGGTTCAAGCGGTCCCGTCAGCATGGAATCCTCGCGCAGCGGTTGCGGCGCGAGCTTGGGATAGATGCAGGACGAGCCGAGAAACATCAGCTTTTCCGCGCCGTTGCTATGCGCGGTGTGAATCACATTGGCTGCGATGATCAGGTTGTCGTAGATGAATTCGGCGCGCAGCGTGTTGTTGGCGACGATGCCGCCGACCTTCGCAGCTGCCAGAAAAACGACCTGCGGGCGTGCTTTCGCGAACCAGCGGAACACCGCGGCCTGATCGCGCAAATCGACCTCGCTGCGCTTGACCGTCAGCAGTTCGACATTTTCCTGCGCGAGCCTGCGCACCAGCGCAGCTCCGACCATCCCGCCATGGCCGGCAACGAAGACCGTCTTGCCTTTCAGCTCAAACGGGGTTCTTGCCATGGGCAACCTCCCGCCTGGCAAGCGCAAGATCGCCCGCCACCATTTCCTTGACCAGTTGCGCGAAGCTCGTCTTCGGCTTCCAGCCAAGCTTTTGCCGCGCCTTGCTGGCGTCACCGATCAGTTCGTCGACTTCGGTGGGACGAAAATACATCGGATCGATGCGAACGACGGTCTTGCCGGTTTTCCTGTCGACGCCGGTTTCTTCGACACCCTTGCCGCGCCATTCGATGCCGCGGCCTACTTCCGCGAATGCAAGTTCGACGAATTCGCGCACCGAGCGGGTCTCGCCCGTCGCCAGCACGAAATCGTCGGGCGCGTCCGCCTGCAATATCCGGTACATGCCCTCGACATAATCCCTGGCGTGACCCCAGTCGCGCTTCGCCGCGAGATTTCCGAGATAAAGCGTGTCTTCGAGACCGGTCTCGATGCGGGCGACGCTGCGCGTGATCTTGCGCGTCACGAAGGTCTCGCCGCGGATCGGGCTTTCATGATTGAACAGGATTCCGTTCGAGGCGAACATGCCGTAGGCCTCGCGATAGTTCACCGTAATCCAGTAGCCGTAAAGCTTGGCGACGCCATAGGGCGAGCGTGGATAGAAGGGCGTGGTTTCTTTCTGCGGGACCTCCTGCACCAGACCGTACAGTTCCGAAGTGGACGCCTGGTAGAACCGCGTCTCCTTCTCCATGCCGAGAATCCGGATCGCTTCCAATAGTCGCAGCACGCCGATCGCGTCGGCATTCGCGGTATATTCCGGACTTTCGAAACTGACGCCGACATGGCTCTGGGCTGCGAGGTTATAGATCTCGGTCGGCCGGATCTGCTGCATCAGCCGGATCAGGTTGGTCGAATCCGTCATGTCGCCGTAGTGCAGCAGGAACGGCACATTGCCGGCGTGCGGATCTTCGTAGAGATGATCGATGCGGGCGGTGTTGAACGAGGATGACCGCCGCTTGACGCCATGTACGGTGTAGCCGAGCCCAAGCAGATATTCGGCGAGATAGGCGCCGTCCTGCCCGGTGACGCCGGTGAGAAGGGCAACGCGCCGCTTGGAATCCTGAACGGCCATATTCACTCCAACAAAGCGCCGATGCTGCCCCAAAAGCAGTTCAACGCGAAAACCCACAGTACATTGCGCTGGACCGGCCCGTGACTCTTGGCCCCGTGGGCGCAGGCCGAATGGCCCAAACCCCTATCATGGCCCTATTCCTCCAAGCAAATGAGCCAGGGAGGCATTTTTCCGGCTTGATCGGCGGCGGACTTGCGGGTTCGGCAGCCTTGGACCACAATCACCCCACATAAGGGCCGATGGATCGCTGAAATTTCACCCGTTCCAGCTTCCGGACCCTCGAACAATACCCAACAAAAGCAAGTTCCAGGGAGGAATGACATGCGTAAACTGATGATGGCTGCGGCCTTTGCGTTGCCGATGTTCGGCGGCGTGGCGGTGGCGCAGGAGACGCTCAAGATCGGTTATATCGACCCGTTGTCAGGGGGCGGCGCCAGCATCGGCGAAGTCGGCCTGAAGACGTTCCAGTTCCTTGCCGACGAAGTGAATGCCAAGGGCGGCATCCAGGGCAAGAAGGTCGAGATCGTTCCGCTCGACAACAAGACCAATCCGCAGGAAAGCCTGATCCAGGCACAGAAGGCCATCGACGCCGGTGTCCGCTATCTCACCCAGGGCAACGGTTCGTCGGTTGCCGGCGCGCTGTCCGACTTCGTTACCAAATACAACGAGCGCAACCCCGGCAGGGAAGTCCTGTATTTCAATTATGCCGCCGTCGATCCGGTTCTGACCAACGCGAAGTGCAGCTTCTGGCATTTCCGCTGGGATGCGAACTCCGACATCAAGATGGAGGCGCTCACCAATTACATGAAGACCGTGCCTGCGATCAAAAACGTTTATCTGATCAACCAGGATTACTCGTTCGGGGAAGCCGTTCGTTCCCAGGCCAAGGCCATGCTTGCCGCCAAGCGGCCGGACATCAAGATCGTCGGTGACGAACTGCATCCGCTGCTGAAGATCACCGATTTCGCGCCCTACATCGCCAAGATCAAGGCATCAGGCGCCGACACCGTGGTGACCGGCAACTGGGGCCAGGATTTTTCACTGATGCTGAAGGCCGCCGCCGACGCCGGGCTGAAGGTGAACTGGTATACTTATTACGCGGGAGGCACCGGTGGTCCGACCGCGGTCAAGCAGGCCAACCTCAATCATCAGGTCTTTGCCATCGGCGAAGGCATCCCGAATCTCGATCACCCCTCCTCGCAGGAGTTCGAGAAGGCGCTCCGCGCGAAGTACGACTTCAGCCTGTTCTATCCGCGTGCCGTCAACGAGATGCGGATGCTGGCGGCCGCCGCCGACAAGGCCAAGTCGCTCGATCCGGTCAAGGTCGCGCTCGCGCTCGAAGGCATGGAATTTGAAGTGTTCGACGGCGGCAAGGGCTACATGCGGAAGGATGATCACCAATTCTTCCAGCCGATGTACATCGCCTCGTTCGGCGAGCGCACCGAAAAGGAACCGTTCGACGAGGAAAAGACCGGTTGGGGCTGGAAGCTAGTGGCGAAGATCGACACTCCCGCAACCGTTCTTCCGACCACCTGCAAGATGGAACGGCCGAACTGACCGTTCGCGCGCAACTCGTCCGCCCCGAAAGACCTTCGGGGCGGATGCGTCTTCAAATCTCGGGCGGTGCGTCGTGCTTGAACTGATCGTCATATCCACGCTCAACGGCGTCCTGTTCGGGATGTTGCTGTTTTTGATGGCGAGCGGCCTGACCATCATCTTCAGCATGCTCGGCGTGCTCAACTTCGCGCATGCGAGCTTCTACATGCTCGGCGCCTTCTTCGGATTCCAGATCAGCCGATGGTTCGGCTTTTGGCCTGCGCTGCTGATCGCGCCGCTGCTGGCCGGCGCGATCGGCGCCGGTGTTGAGCGCTACGGCTTGCGCCGCGTGCACAAAAATGGCCACGTCGCGGAACTTCTGTTCACGTTCGGCCTCGCGTTCGTGATCGAGGAAATCGTGCAGATCATCTGGGGCAAAAGCCCGGTCGATTTCCGTATCCCGCCGTTGCTCGATTTCCCGGCCTTCACGATCTTTTCCACCAACTATCCCGCGTACAAGATGTTCATGCTGCTGGTGTCGATCGCGATCTTCGCGGCGCTGCTGATGGTCCTGAAGAAGACGCGGGTCGGCCTGATCGTGCAGGCCGCGCTGACGCATCCGCACATGGTGGGCCATCTCGGCCACAATGTCGAACGCATCTTCATGCTGGTGTTCGGCGTCGGCACCGCGCTCGCCGCGATCGCCGGCGTGATCGCCGGACCCGCGCTGGTGACGCAGTTGATCGGCCTGTTGCAGACCTTCGCAGTCTCGATGAACGGCTCGCTGTCCGGCGCATTCGGTCCGCTCGGTCCCGACTATGCCTCGACCTGGCTCGCCGACATCTGGAGCGTCACCATCGCGCAGATCGCGCCGATCATGCCCTACGTATTGCTGGTGCTGATCCTGATCTTCCGCCCGATGGGCCTGCTCGGGACGCGCGAAACATGAGCGAGATGACCTCAAGCGCCGCGCCGCCACTTCCGGCCCCTGCCGAGAAGCTCAAATTCTATGGCCTATGGGTCGCGACTGCGATCGCGCTCCTGCTGTTGCCCAGGATCTTTGGTTCGGGCGGTTCGCTGACGACGTTCAGCCTGATCGGCATCTCCATCATCTTC
>WNFC01004966.1_pt1 | contig 14873 bp, 12 predicted proteins | sample 5400541 | NCBI WGS metagenome assembly WNFC01 (sample SAMN13153342, study PRJNA577476) | soil metagenome | isolation source: 120 cm saprolite under Douglas fir tree site 2 hole 2 replicate 1 | place: USA:California | collected 2015-04-18
CTTTATCCTGGTCTCACAAGATGTAGATTTCGCTGACATGGCGACGCTCTACGGTCCACCGCCGAAAGTTATTTGGCTGCGATGCGGCAATCAACCAACTCACGCAATCGAACAACGGCTGCGCGATCACGCGGAAGCCATCGCCGCGTTTGCGGAAGACGAAACGGCTGCGTGCTGGGAATCTATTAGACTGAGGTCACTTCGGCTGAATCCGCAGCGTATAACTACAAATTCCGATTTTCTCGTCAGGTTGGATGATGGTGCGTTGCTCGCGCGGAAGTTCACGGCCGGAAACCAAAGTGGGATTTCTTCCTTTCGGGGTCAGCCAGTAGCGCCCCTGATCGTCGAGCAGCAGGGTGAGGTGTACGCGGCTAATCTCCGCATCGCCCTTCAAAGGTAAATCCACCGCCACCGATCTTGAACCGCGGCCAATCGTAACACCGCCACCGATCTTGAACCGCGGCCAATCGTAATTTCAGGCTTGGTAATCTTAACGACTGCCTGCCGCACGCCTTCGCGCCATAGTTCTACGGAATAGAGCTCGACGATGCGCGGCCGCACGACCGTGATCTCGGAGCCTTCGCCTTCGCCGGGCTGCGCCGTGTCCGTTTCAACTTCTGACTTTGTGGCCGATGGCGCCGCACTGGTCGTGGTGGTGGCGGGACGAACAGTGACCATCGTATGGCCCGATTCAGTCTCGTCCCAGACGGGCTGGACCCGAAACTCGCCTTTGTTCAGCGTGCCGTCAACGCGCAACTCAATCGCAAAAGACTTTGCCTGGAGCTGCATTGAGCCGGCCAGTTCGCGGGCCCGGTCGGACAACACATGGAAGAGTCCCTGTTCCAGGCCACGACGCTTGTCGCCCTGCCATTCCTTGTCGTCATCGTTGCTGAGATAGACGATGTATTCGCGCGGAATGTAGGTCGGACCGCCGGGCGGTGTGAACATCTCGCGCTGCATTACGCTCTCGACTTCGCGCGCGATCTTGACGAGAAATTCTTCCCAGACGCGCCGTGGGCGCGCGTGCTCGTCGGCTTCTTCCAAAAGATCGTCGGTGGTCTCGCCGTCAATCCAGCGGCGTATTGAATCTATTAGGCCCATATTCAAAGTTCAGAGTTCAAGCTTTAGCTTGCCTGGTTCCAAAATGCAACCTGAAGGTTGAACTCTAAACTCTAATCAAACTTCAAATACTTCTTATTCACCCAGCCCTGGTCCGCCGAACCCGGGTCGTTTTTAGTTCGGCCGTGTTGAGTAACCAGAACTTCGCACCAGTTGCTATTCACACTCAGCACCCGCACGTGCGAGCCCGACTCCGCCAGCCCCACCGGATCGTTGTCCGTGCTCGGGTCGCTCCGCAAGTTTAGATCAGTTGTGGTCAAAGCTTCACGTCCGACGATGGACGTTGGCGCAGTCGTAGTCGTCTGCGCGCCCTGTCCACTGAGGCGCGAGCGCACATACGCTCCAGTTGCGGCCAGTAATCCGGCAAAAGCTAACACAAGAATGACGCTGGTGATGAATGCCCGGGCGCGGCTGTTTGGCTTTGCGGGTGCGGCTACGGTTCGAATCGAAGCGGCCGCAGGCGCGCTGCGCGGAACGGAAACCGTGACGCGCCCAGGCTGCTGCAGCTTCGCGTAATCCTGCGTTTGGATCGCCGCCGCGGCTCCGTTGATGGGAACGACGAGCCGCGGCCTCGGAGCACCGTTACCCGCGACCTGTTGATGCTGAAGCTCGCGCGACGTTTCAAAGCGCGGTTTCGGCGGCGCGGCTTCGGTGAGCACATCAGTCTCGAGACTCAGATCAGAGATCGGACGCATGCGCGGCTGCGCGAAACCCAACGGCCGGGTTGGCGGCAGCGCCGCGTCGCTGAACTCGTCCCAGAAGTCCTGCACGGTTTCATAACGGTCGCCAGCGCGCGCCTGGGTCGCGCGTTCGAGCACACGCAAAAGCGAAGCTGCCCACGACTTGCTTGCGATCGGCTCGGGAAATTCGGTGATCGCATGCTGCGCGAAACGCCGGGGCGGCGCGCCACTGATTAACGTGTAAGCGGTCTTGGCCAGCGAGTAAATGTCGGCTGCCGGCGTCAAATGTGGTTCGGCGCCGGGCAGTGAACCAGTATCAAGCGGCGCGGTTTGCATCAGCGGATTATGCTCGGGCGCGGCATAGATGTTTGTGCCGACGCGGGTGATCGCTCCGTCGGCGGCTCCGAGTTTCGCCACGCCAAAATCGGCGATCTTGACGGTCTGATGATCCGCGGTGAGCAGAAGGTTCTGGGGCTTGATGTCGCGATGAATCACGCCGCATTCATGCGCATGCGCGAGCCCGGCGCAGATTTGCTGAAGGTAGAAAAGCACGCGGTCCAATCCCAGCGGCTCGCGCCGTGACAGCGCCGACAGGTCGCCGCCGCTCAGGTATTCAAGCACGATGTAATGAAAGGCGGTGCTGCTGAGATCGATCGCCGTGCCATGTCCCAGACGGCTGATGATGTTCGGATGACGCACGCGATCCAGCGCAGTCGCTTCGTTCTGAAAGTTCTGAATCAGAGTGCGCTCGAGTTCGGGATCCTGATCGCCCTGGAGCATAACGTTGAGAGCTTTGACTACTACCGTGCGAAAACGCTCATCAGTAGCGGCGCGGTCACGCGCGACGTAAATCTCGGCGTAGCTGCCGCGACCGAGGCAGTCTTCAATGTCGTAGCGACCATCGAGCCTGCATTGCAAAAGTTTCAGCTCGGTCATGACTGCCACAATTATTTCGGCGCGGCTTCGGTTTTCAGGCCCAGCAGCTCGTCAAGCGTCCGCATTGCTTTCTGTTCGGCCATCGCCGCCTCCTGCGACGGCGCCTGCGGCTTTGACTTCAAGGCCGCGGCCGCAGCCGCCAGTTTCACTTCCGCATCCAGCGGAATTTGCGTTTTCGATTCAGGGCGAAGATTCACGAGCGCCAGATCGAAAGCCTGTATGGCTTCGCGATGATTGCCGGCGTGCATCAACGCCCGCCCGTAGAGGTACAGGAATTCCGGATCCTTTGACTCGAGCGGTTTGGTACCAATAACCAGGTTCTGGGCGATCCACTTTTGTGGGTCTGCATCTACGGCCGCCCGTTTCTTCTCAAATCCGGCCGCGCGATCGTCGGGACTTGGCTGGGGCCCGGCCGCGCTCTCACTCGCGAGCGACTTCTGATAACGGATGCCGCCATAAAACCCACCGCCGGCCGCTGCGATAAGTAGTAAGAAAATAAAGAAGCGAAGGACGGGTCGTCCGCGCCGGGGTGAACTCTTAGCTCCGCTTGTCGATGCTTTCGCACTTGCTGCTGGCGTTGCCGGGTCAGGGAAAGCGACGCGAGAAGGCGGGGTCAAGCGCGCCTCAGACGCGGCGGGCGCGATCGGAACTTGTTCCAGCCGGGCATCCACCGTTCGTTCGTCGTCGCTCGCCGGCGCGGCAAACTTTGGCGTGCCGACCTGGACGATGATCGCGGTGAGATTGTCTTCCGCGCCGCGTTGAAAGCAGCGCTGCTTCATCTCGGCGCAAATCGCCTCGGCGCTGCGGCCGCTCATCATCAACTCGCGCAGTTCGTCGTCGGGAATGTGTCGGGTGATGCCGTCCGTGCACAGCAGGAAGGTGCTGCCGTCTTCGACCTCGGTCGTCTTCATGTCAACTTCGACCGCAGCTTCGGCGCCGAGCGCGCGGCTGATCACATTCTTGCTGGGATGATTAGCGGCCTGTTCAGCTGTCATGCGACCTGCCCGTACTTCTTCTTCGACGACTGAATGGTCCGCGGTTTCGCGAGCGAGTTTGCCGTCGGGGGTCAGGCGATACAGACGCGAATCGCCGACATGGCCGAACGTCGCCGTGGGGCCATCGAGATGCAGCGCGACCACCGTCGTTGCCATGGACGAGAGCCGCGGGTTCTCTACGGCCAACTGATGGATCGAGTTGTTGGCGCGCTGGATGGCCAACTCCATCAGGTCCTCGGCGTCTTCGCCGGCAGCCAGCTTTTCGTGAAAGGCCTGGTTGAGAATGTCTATGGCCGCTGCTGAGGCGACCTCGCCGGCCTCTGCTCCGCCGACGCCATCGGCGACGACGAAGATTCCGCGCGCGGCGTCAGCCAGAAACGAATCCTCGTTTAGCGGCCGCTTCGGATTCAATCCGCGATCGCTGACTGAGGCGACTGAAATCTTGCCGGCAGGAGTGGGTGTGCTCATTGAACGGCCTCCGGACCGAAGAGTTCGCGGGTCTTTGGGCGGGCGCGGGCCGCGCCGCGCGCGTCCTGCGCGTTGCGATGCGAAAAGGCCATCAACATTCCCAACATGGCAAAGCTGGTAATCAAGCTAAACCCTCCGTGACTGACAAAGGGGAGCGTGATTCCCGTCATCGGCAACGCTCGCGTAATGCCTCCGATGTTGACCAGAGCCTGCACGCCCATGAACGCCGTCAAACCCGCCGCGCATAACTTCGTAAACATATCACGCGCCTCGATCGAAGTGCGAATACCCGCGATAATGAAAATAACTATCGCCAGCACCACGACGGCGCCGCCCGCCAGCCCCAATTCTTCGGCCAGCGCAGCATAGACATAATCCGAGTCGGCAATCGGAATTACTTCGGGAAAACCGAGCCCCAGACCTCGGCCGGTTGTCTTTCCCGAAGCGATGCCAAAGACGGCCTGCGCCGGTTGAAAGGCGAGTTTGTCGAACCAGATGTCGGTGTTAACACTCTTCTTCATCGCTTCGCTTTGATCGGCGAGTTCCTTCATGCGCGGGTCCTTCGCCAGAGCATCGTCATAGTCTTTCTTCCACCACGTCTCGTCTGGTGACGGCGGATCGAATCCGTCCAGCCAGAGATGAAACCGCTGCTGAATCCGCACCGGCAGCGCGTGCTGAATCGGTCGCGCGATGGTCGGCAGCAGCGGAACCTTTTCCTGTATGTCGCGCGGCAGCGCGCCCATTACCAGGATGCCGATGACCAGCATCACCGAACCGACGAAGAGCAGTAGTTGCGGCCAACGACGCACCGCGACCAGATACAGTGTGGCGTAGGCGCCGCTGAAGATCAGCATCTGGCCAAAATCTTTCAACGCAAAAAACGGAATGAATGGGATCATGGCCATCACGACCAGCGGCACGATGTCGCGCGCGCGCGGAATGCCCCAATAAGTGCGCGCCAGGTCTTTGTAACGTGCCGTCAGAATTCCGGCGAAACCTAGCAGAAACGGAATCTTTGAAGGCTCCCAGGGCGTCGTGTTACCGGCTGCCTTGCCCGCGCTCGAGTAGATGATTGCCCCGGCAAGCGGAATCAGGGTAAGCAGCACAATCATGAAGCTGTTGCGCTGTATCCACGACAGGAAGCGATCATTGATGCAAAACGAATAAGCGAGCGCAAACGCAACCAGCGAGAAAATCGGAATCCAGGTGTAACTTGCGGTGAGCGCATTCCAGATCGTGTAGCTGGATTCCTTTACCGGGACTTCGGCTTCTGTGCCCGTTGGCGGCGCCGGCGACAGACCCATCATCTGGCGCTTGGCCGTGTCATAGGTTTCGTTGATGTAGCGCAGGCGCAACGCATCAGTCTTTTCCTGGCGCGCGGCGGCTTTGTTCCTCGCGTTGTATTCGGGGTCGCTGTAGAGCCGGTATTGAATCAGCAGACCGATGGAAAACAGCAAGATCGCTGTCGTGAAGAGGACCCAGTTGCCTTTGAACTTCTTTACCGCAGAGATCCAAAACGCGACCACGATGATGGGAAAGTACATCGCCAGATCGCGCAGCGCGCCAATCCATGAAGCATCGTAACCGCGAATCAACGCCGCGCGGTGAATTGCGAAGTAGCCGACGGCTTCGAGCACCACCAGCGCGAACAGCAGAAGCAAATGTGACGATAAGCGGTTTCTCATCTCAAGCTATCAGCCAGCACCTCTTACTGGTGTCGCGGCGAAGTGCGAGTCGCAGGTTGCCGAGTTGATTGATTTGCGGCGCCGACGTAACCAAGCGCATTCGCCTTCAGAATCAGTTGGGCCGCGATCGGTGCGGCGTTCTTGCCGCCGTAAAAACTTATGCCGGGGCCCGGTCCTTCCAGCAATACGGCCATTGCGATCGTTGGCTTCTCGAGCGGCGCAAAACTCAGATACCACGCGTCGCTCCGCGGCTTGTCAGCGAAAATGGTTTCCTGATGCTGGCCGATGATGCTGCCCTTCGAGTCGTGTTCCAGGACCAGACGCGTCTTTGGTTGGCCCGTTTTCGGATCGATAATCGGCACAGCCTTCTGCGCTGTGCCGGTCTTGCCGCCACTGCGGATGCCGGCAGCTTTTACCGGCGCCATCGCTCCGGTGCCGGTTCCTCCTTCGGTTACGAGGTTCATAATTCCGCGTATGGTGAGAGCCTGTTGCGAACTCAGCACCTGATTGAGAGCTTCCGGCGGACGATCGAGTTCAATCTTCGGCTTCATCAACCTGCCTTCGAGATTGGCCGCCGCCGAAATGATCAGGGCCATTTGGAATGGCGTCATTTGCGAAGCGTATCCCTGGCCGTAACCTTCATACATCAGCTCGCAGCGCGTGGAATGCTTGCCGGCCTTGAGCCACGACTCCGTAGGCGCGATCGCATTCTTGATGGCGTTGGTGCTCGCATTCCAGATTTCCGGCTCGCGCCGTCCCTGGCCCTCACCGCTGAGACTGTCATAAGCACCCAGGCCCAGAAGTTTGGCGGTATCGCGAATCCTTTCGCCGCCCAATTGCGTTCCCAGGTAGGAAAAATAGATGTTGCTGGAGTGCTGGTAAGCAGCGTCAATCCCAATGTTGCCGCAGGCTTCGCAAGCGCCGTTATCATCGGTAATCGTTCGGCCGCAGCCTTCCGGCGAAAACCCGCCGCTGGTCGTAAAACGAATGTTCTGCATCCCGTTGCGAAACGCGGTGTACATCATCACCGTCTTGAACGTCGAGCCGGGCACGTAGTATTCGTTCAGCGCGCGATTCAAGAGCGGCTTCTCTTTTTTGTCACCCTCTAACCTGATCCACGCGGCCGCGTCAGAAACGTCCTTCAGGCTGTAAGACGGATTGCTGTACATCGCCAGGACGTCGCCGGTTTGTGGATTGAACATCACCACGGCACCGTGGTTGCCCTTGAGCTGATCGACGACGGCCTGTTGCAGATCAAGATCGATCGTCAGGGTGTAATCTTTGTTGAGTTTCTGCTGGACGGTCTGGCCGCGAATGATCTGCCACACTTCCGGCACGGCGCCGCTCTCCGTTCCGAACAACGCTCGTTCCAGCCCCGGCTCACCGCGATCCGTCCCAAAGATGTGCGCCAGTGCCGAGTCCATCGGATACGCGCGCATGATGTTGCCTGCTGAATCTTTCTTGTAGAACGCCAGCGGCCGGCCTTTGCGATCGTAAATCCAACCGCGCAAGGTCGATTCCGAAAGCCGCCGGTTGCGCAGGTCTTTGTAGCTCAGCTCCTGAAACTTCTGGTTTTGCTCTGCGGCGTAGCGCGCCCAATAAACGTGGAAGCCGAAGACGAAGATGGCCGCGATCACGAACAGCCAACGCCAGGCGCGCAGGCCGCGATTCGTGGTAGTCGCGCCCAGACGCTTGCGCACTTCCCTGGGCAGATTCCCCGGCGCAGTTGCGACCGTGGCCGCCGACCGCCACGGGCGGTTGCGAAGGATGGAAGCCACCAGAAGCAGCGCGACGACCGCCAGACCGGAAACGTAAATCAACGTCAGCCAGGCGGGAAACTTCTCCGGCGTGCTGGCGGGCGACGGAGTCGGAGACGCAGTTTGAAAAAGAAAAAGTGCGAGCGCCATGTCAGGAATTCAGCTTGCGGAAGCGAACCTCGACGTCGCCGAAAGCGACCAGGTCGCCATCGGTAATCGGGCGGGCTTCGCCATAGGGAATGCGTTGACCGTTGATGTGCGTCCCGTTGGTCGAGCCCGTGTCGGCGACCAGCAGCGTGCCCTGTGGGTCCATCTTCAGCGCCGCATGAATTTTCGACACGCTCGTATGATTCAGGTAGAGATCGTTGTCGGTGCCACGTCCGACGTTCAAACGTTTGCCGCCCTGAGTGAAACCCAACTCGACTTCGCGCGAGCCTTCGGGGAGCGTGACGCGCGCACTCACCGTTACTTCGGACGGTGCTTCTTTGCGCGCGCCCGGCCCGGCCTTGCCCAGCTTCTGCTCCTGATCACGCTGTTGGAGTTCCTCTGCGAACTCGCCAAAGGTAGGATCGACGGAGATGCCACTGGTGAAGATGTCGACCTCAGTTTCGATCTTCACGGGAGCCATCGTGCGATAGCGGCTGTCGTTGATGTGATCGATCGCCGCGGCCAGGATTTCGGCTTCTAGCCGCTGGGTAACCTCCGTTGGTGTTTCCGAATGCGTGCCCCATTCCATCTTGAGTTTCAGATGATGGGGCGCGACCCGGCCGCGGCCGGGTTCGTCGCGGACGCGTTCGTCAATCATGCGATTCATCCGGTGAATCAACTGGTCCGTCGTCAAGCCGCTCCGGGGATCAACCGTGCGACCCAGCTTGCGATCGACAACGTCGCCCACACCTTCCAGAACGCGGCGGACCAGACGCTCCGGCAGGATCGTGTCGCGTCTTCGTTTCGGTGGATTCTGTTCGTCAGCCATTGAACAAGAGTACGAGTTTGATGAGGTTCAGGTTCAGACTGCGACTTTCAATTCGATGAATCTCGATCAGCGACATGGACGTTATTCTATCTGAAACGACAGTCTCTTAGAAGCGAACCGGAGGTCGGGGCCGCCCACGCCGTCAGAGTTATGGCGCTGGGATTCTGCATTCCTTTGATAAAATCTATTACTTGATCGAGTGTGGCTGAAGGTTCATAATCCGGTCGATGAGCGAAGACCGTACGCGAGAGTTTTCCGATAACCGCTCTTTTGAAGAGCGTGTATTCGCACGGTTCGATGCGATGGAAGGACGGTTCGATGGTGTCGACACGCGCGTAGGGGCCTTGGAAGCCCGAGCGCTTGATACCAAACCGATCTGGGAGCGGGCGCTGGCGGAAATCCTTGAAGTAAAGCAAGGTGTCGGAGAAGTAAAGGAAGGCGTCGAGGACATCAAAAGAAAAATCGATTTGTTGAGTCTGGACGTGGTTCAAGTTCGCGCGGACCAACGACGCGTCGACAAGAGAATGGATTCGCTGGAATCCCGCCCTCAATAAGCCGCGATTTTCTATATTCCGCTCACCCTCTGACGGTTTGCTTCATAAAGAATTATTCCGACCGCTACGGCCACGTTCAGACTCTCAACCGGTCCCTGCATTGGAATCCGCACTGCTTCGTCAGCCAGAGCTATCTCTTCTGGTGAAAGTCCGGTTGATTCGGGCCCGACTACGAGCGCGCTCGCGCCGCGCCAATCAACCTCAGTAAGGCTCTTCGCCGCATCGGCGCTGGCGGCGATAGTGCGAATGCCGCGCCCGACGCACCAGGCGATTACGTCTGGATAATCCGGCCCTTTCCAAATCGGCAGACGAAATGCCGAACCCATCGCGCCACGCAGGGCTTTTGGTGAAAATGGATCGGACGTGTTCGCAGTCGCGATCGCGCCGGTCACGCCGGCGGCTTCCGCCGTGCGCAGAATCGCGCCAACGTTCACGGGATTGTTGATGCCGTGCATGACAACCAGCTGTGGCGACGCGGGCTGACTGGATTTGAAGCTCGCTTCGTCGCCGGCTGGGCGCGCTGCCAAAAGGACGATGCCCTGGGGGGTCCTGGTATAGGAGATTGAGTCGAGCAGCTTTTCGCTGACCGAGGCGACTGCGTCGCAGAGACTTCGCAACTCCGCAATCAACTGCGTAGCGCGTTCTTTTCGCGCGATCTCTTCCGAATAGATGACTGCCTCGATTTTCAAGCCGGAGCTCAGCGCCTCTTCGCACAGACGTAGTCCCTCGACGAAGATCAATTCGTCAATCTTGCCATCGCGCACGGCGCGGGCCCGGCGGAGCAGGGAATTGTCGCGGCTGATGATCTTCATTTCAGTTTGCCACCGAGGCACGGAGGAACAGAGAACAACTAAAAACCTGCCACGGATGAACACGGATAGACACAGATCGGAACTGGGAGATTCCTATCCGTGACAATCTGTGTTTATCTGTGGCCAATCTTTTTCTTTCTCTGTGTCTCCGTGCCCCTGTGGCTTTTATTCTTTGGTGATCTCCGCCCAGATCGGCCAATGATCCGAAACATTCAAAGGCTTGACCACGCCCGAACGCACCACGCGGACACCGCGGACGAAAATCCAATCCGCATGAAAGCGCAAGCCCGCGCCCCGCCACGTCGCCGTGCCGGTTTGAAATGGCGTCGTATAGCCGCGAGATTCCATCAGCTTTCTAATCTCGACCGCCTTCTGGTTTGAAAGAGTGTTGAAGTCGCCGAGAATAACACTGGGGCCAACGTGACTTTCTGCGTGCTCCAACACCACCTCTGTCTGTTGATGCTGGTTATCAAGCGGACCGTGCGGATCGATGTGCACGTTAAAAAGCCGCAGCTTCCCTTCGCCAAAGTTTGTCGTTACACCCATCGCCAGGCGCGGCCGCCAGGCGCAATCATGCCACGGCAAGTCAATTCGCGTAATATCGGCAAGTGGTATTTGAGTTAATATCGCAACACCTGTGTCGCCGGCGTCTTGCAGCGCGATCTGCTCTTCGAAGTTCAGCCACCACTCCCGCTGCCTGGGCTCAACTCCGCGCGGAATTCCTGCGCCCACGTGAACGTACGGTACGCCGAGTTCTTCCGCCAGCCTGGCCGCGACATGTTGCCCGCCCGCGCGCGCAGTCCCTTTGTCAGCCTCTTGCAGTGCTAGAATGTCGGGCGGCGGCAGCAGAATGTGATCAGAGAATGCGCGCGCAGCAGTCTGAATATTTCGAGCGACTGCTTCCACGCGTGGCCGCGGAAAATTGTAGCCAACCTTGCGCAGCAGGCCGGACGAGATTAGATGACTACCGATTGCATAACGAATATTGTAAGAAGCCAGGATCAGACTCGCATGCTTTCCGGCTTCTCCGGGTGGCGCAGTTTGATTTCCGATCTCGATGCCCTGGTTCGGACGCGCCGCGAAATCCATTTGTGGTGGTATATCGGTCACTGCGGAATGATGTTGCAGAAGCCCGCGCGTTAGCAAGGGCACGGTCGGTTACGAAGAATATGGCCAGAACAGTAATCGCGGTAGTTGACGATCTCTTCTTCGCATCCAAGATTCGCGGGACGGCGGAACAGTTAGGCGTGGCCGTTAGTTTTCCGCGCGGGCTCGCCGAGCTAATCAAAGCAGCGCTGAGCGACCCGCCTTCACTAATAATTTGCGATCTTCACTCGCAAAAGATCGATGCGATGGAACTCGCAAAGCGGTTGAAGGCGGACGACCGGCTGCGCTCGATTCAGCTGCTCGGCTTCTTCTCGCACGTGCAAACCGAGCTGCAGCGACAGGCTAAAGAAGCAGGATATGATCAAGTTTTACCCCGGTCAGCCTTCGCGAAGAATCTCTCCGAGATTCTAAAATCACGGCAAAAGTGACCAAGAATCATCAGCGTCGAACCTGGACCAGCGCGCCGCCGATTATTCTGACCGCTTCGTTTCCGACCAACCTTCTTTCGTCGCGCGGTTCGGCAAAGATAATGAGAGTGAAGCCGTCGGGAGCTTGCTTTAAATCAAGTAACAATCTGGATTGAGCAATCGTCGCTGACAAATTGACTCCTTCGGCCTGCATACTGCCCGTCCGCTTCGTTGCTGTCAGGTTCACTTCTCCAACAACGCCGCCTCCTGTTTGCAAATTGCGAACAATCATGATCCCGACACGACCGGGCTCGAGGCCGTTGAGATTGCATCGAAGCTGTGAGCCTTGTTTAGCCGTGTTCGGACACTGAACCCGAATTAAATCGTCGGGGCGGATCTCGACCGTGTCCTGTTGTTGCTGCTGATTTGCATTGGTTACTGTTTGAGCCTTTCGTCCTTCGGCGGAAGGTTCTTGAAGACTGGCGTGATGTCTGCGTCTAGCAAGCCTCTGTCCGATACGTCGTCGCCACTCGACGAAATAATCTTCGATTTCACCGGAAGTGAATCCACCGGCGGGTCCGCGTCCATTCCATCTTGCTCCCATGATGGCTCGAACAGGTTGCGCCGTAACCATATTCCTTGCCCACACGGGGAAGATTATTCGTCCGAAAGGTCCCCCACCGGCAACAGGCCACGAGAACGGCGGCGAAACAACCGGAGTGTTCATACCGGGAGTGAGCGTTACCGGAATATCCTGACAGACCCACTCGGGGAAAGGCGGACTTCCGTCCCCCCAGGCGCCGCTTTGATTGAGATCGAACAGCACGTTCCAGAAAGCCAATCTCCCTCCTACGCCAGATAGCGGCTGCGTCCATACAGACGAAATGAAGACGGCTGTCACAGAGCCAGACGCGCCTGGCAGAGAGGCTGGGATGAGGATCAATTCTTGCGGCAATCCAAGGTTGTCTTCAAAATCGAAGTCAGCGAATCCCGTGACCAGATTGATATTGGGCACGCCATCAGGATCGGCGGGATCAATCGCATCGACTTCAAGACTTGGTGGCGGCTCGCCCACCGTGAACGGAAGATATGGACTGCTGATTGAGAATTGATTGCTTCTGAGAGCAAACGGTCCGGCGTTGCGGAAAAGCGTCGGAAAAAGCGCGGGCGTTCCGGTAGGCGTCAGCACGAAAACAAAGCCGGTCCATCTCATAAAGTAATAGCCGGCTTCCATCCCCGCCGATCCATCTGGAGCGTCTCCGTACTCACCGCGGACTGGCGTCGGCCTTGGCGTCGGCGTGGGCGTCGGTGTTGGCGTCGGCGTTGGAATAGCAGCGGCTGGCGGAACGGCTGCTGCTTGTGGACCACCGGCAGCCGGCCCACCCGCACCTTGGCCCACACAAGAGACGGTAACAGTTGCTCCCCAGGCACCGGCCTGATTAGCGGCCACGGTGAAATTCTGCTTGTAAGTTCCGTCACCCTGCACATCCGTCGGATGAATAGTGAAATGCTGGTTATCGCCACCGCTAATGCTCACGATGCCCGGCGTATCGTTTACTAAATCGAGCGAAACGTCTTGTTGAATTCCTTGCACCGAAGCTACTACCTCGAGGGTTGTCTTCTGACCTCTCAGCAGATTGGTATTCGGAGATGTGAGCTTGACACCAAGATTTTGAAACGGTCCGGTGACTTCTTTACCTTGTTCAGTGTACTTGATCTTTGTGAGGCCGGGATCCGCCGAAGTGTTCTGCATTACTCTCATTCGCGGCGATTCAGCCAGAGGTTGAAGTTGTGTCCCGCCGATCGAGCAGGAATCTGTTGGGGAAATAATTCCATCGCAGTGGTCCCTGACCACCACGTTTCTTCCCATCTGTCCACACGTCGGAAGCTGAACATTCGCAGGAGGTGGTGGAGGCGCCGCGCCGGAAATTGGAACTGGTGCATTTACCACAGTCTCCCCTTTGACCATCACGTTTAAGGACTGTGCTTCCCTGGTGAGGTTGGCGGGAATGGTGCGCGTGAAGATCTTCTCAGCCACGCTCGTCTTTTGTTGTCCAATATCCAAGACGATTCCGTTTAGTTTAGCCTGATTCCGGGCTCGCTCCGCTTCGGTCTTGCCGGCAGGTTCCGTCACGACGGTACCGGTGAAAGTATCGCCGGCATACAGTTCATCAGGCACATTAACGATAAGCTTGCCGTGCGGGGTAGTAATAATTTCAGAGTTCACACCGGGGCTGGTCCTGGTCTCGAACTTGTAGCCGGAGAGAGGCAGTGGGGTCCAGTTGTACTTAGGCTCGATTTTCCAATCCCACTTGGGCTTATAGGGCGGAAGATCGGGCGGAGCCTTAGGCTTCTCCGCGGGCACAGTGGTCGAACTTTTCACGCCACCAGTGGCGGGATCGATGATGATGATCGTCTTGTTGCCGTCCTTGTCCACTCTATCAATTGTCTTTCCTATTTCATGAGCATTGCCGTCGTAGGTAGTTGTAGTGGTAGTCGTCTCTCCATCCTTGGTCTGCTTGTCGACCCTTGTCGTTCCCGCGTCGTGCCCCTCCTTGTCGTAGTTAGTGGTTGTGGTCACCGAGCCGTCGTTATAAGTGGTAGTTGTCGTGACCGTTGTACTGCCGTCAGGATTGTTCGTCCTTGTTGTCGTTGTATTGCCTTGTCCGGGATTCATATCTGACTTTCGCGCCGACGCATCTCCGCCGACAAAAGCCAGGCCAGTGCAAAAGGCAAGCGCAGTCAGAAAGAACATTGCGATGATTAGCTTTCCGTAGGTGAGTTTCATGGAAGGTCTCCTGTCTCGACTAGTAGCGACAAATAGTAGCGACGAACGAACTCATACGGTGATTCGTTGATTCTATCTAAGCCGGCAATCCTCTAATCAGAAGGTCCGAGCGAACCGAGGCACACCAGCGGAAAGCCTGACGCAACGGTTGCGAAGTGGAGTCTTCCCATTTCGGCCCACTGGTAGATCATGCTCACGCTCACGTGCGAGGCGGCAGCGGCCGCTTCTGGTGTGGCCAGGCTCGTTTCCGCGAAGCATTGATTACACCAGCCGCGTTGTCTCCGCATACCGCGGAGTGCCACGAAAGTCTCTTGCTCGACGGTAAGCTCCGTCGTTGTCTTGGTGTGCTTCGTTCGGACCGTGTATTTTGCTTCTGCCATTAGCCTCAGTTGGCTTTCTTGCCACCCAAAAACCGTTGCTCGCGCTTTCGACTTGGCCTAAAATGGCAGCCCAGACGATCGCGTAAGAACGACGACCCGAGACCTCTCATCGGCATCGCAACTGAATTTCGCGATGAACCATAAAGCCTGGGCCAGCCGTAAGTACTTAAGAAGTTCTGAAGAATTTCCATAGAAGTTCTGAAGGCGTT
>WNFC01034276.1_pt1 | contig 14873 bp, 15 predicted proteins | sample 5400541 | NCBI WGS metagenome assembly WNFC01 (sample SAMN13153342, study PRJNA577476) | soil metagenome | isolation source: 120 cm saprolite under Douglas fir tree site 2 hole 2 replicate 1 | place: USA:California | collected 2015-04-18
AGCGGATAGGCGAGCATCGTGCCGAACACCAGCGAGATCGCGGTCGACACCACCGCGACCAGCATCGTGTTCCAGGTCCACACCAGAAAGCTCGTCTGGGTCAACAGATCGACATAGTGCTTCAGCGTCGGATTACGCACCAGGAGCGGCATCAGGCGCGTGTTGTACAGCTCCGCGTTCGGCTTTATCGACGTGATCGCCATCCAGTAGAACGGAAACAGCGCCAGCAATAGAAAGAAGCCGACCGGCAGCCATACCCTCAGGATTCGCTCGACCCGGCCTTGGCCCGTGACGATCCCCGAGACCATCACTGCCTCCGCATGTAGAGGGTCAGCGCCAGGATCAATAGCGCCAAGGCCGGCAGCATCGTCAGTGCCACCGAGGCGCCAAGGCCGAGCTGGCCCGCGCCCATGCCGATGTCGAAGGCGTAGGTCGCGAACAGATGGGTCGCGTTCTGCGGCCCGCCATGCGTCAGCACATAAACCAGCTGGAAGTCCGCGAAGGTGAAGATCACCGAGAACAGCGTGACGATCATGATGATCGGCTGCAACAAGGGCAGCGTCACATAACGGAAACGCTGCCAGCCACCCGCGCCGTCGATCGTCGCCGCCTCGTATAATTCGGGCGGCACCGTCTGCAACCCGGCCAACAGCGTGATGCCGTAAAAGGGCAGGCCGCGCCACGTGTTGATGACGATGATCGAGACCATCGCCAGATACGGGTTGCCGAGCCAGGAGGGCCCCGGCTTCGGCACGCCAAGCCCGATCAGGATCCGGTTGACGACGCTGAAGGCGGGGTCGAGCATCCACATCCAGGCAACCGTGCTCAACACGGTCGGCACGATGAACGGCAGCAGCAACACCGCCCGCACCAGGTTCTTCATCCGGAAGTGCTGGTTCATCGCCAGGGCGAGGCCGAGGCCGCCGACCATCTTCAACAGCGTCGCGATCGCGGTGTAGACGAAGGTGTTGAACGCGACGCGCCAGAAGATCGGGTCGTTATAATCGGCGATGAAGTTCTTCAGCCCGACAAAATGGCCGGGCTGCGCCACCGGGCGGTCCTCCAGGCTCAACAGGATACCATAGACCAGGGGGTAGCCGACGAGGGCTGCGAGGAACAACAGCGGCAGCGCCATCATCAGCCAACTGAACACGCTCTCGCGGTCGAGCCACTGGGCGAGCGAGACAGTACGGCGCGATGGCCGCGCCACCCCGATCAGCGGTTCGCTGCGGATGGTCATCTCACGACCTGCAGTGCCGCAGCCACATCCCTGCGTGCTTCGAGATGCGCCCTTTGGGCGCTCCTCAGCATGAGGTTGATCTTCAGTGGCATTAGGAAATTTTCCTCATCCTGAGGAGGCCGCGAAGCGGCCGTCTCGAAGGACGCACCTGTGTCAATCCAGCCGCGTATTATCACGCGGTTTTGTAGATTTCCTTCAGCTGCGCCTCTGCATTCTTGATCACCTCCTTGGTCGCGGCGCCGGCGCAGGCCTTGGCGAACATGTCGACGACGACGTATTTGGCGATGCTCTCGGCCAGCTGACGGCTGGGCGGCGCCGGCCAGCCCAGCAGGTGCGCATTGGCGAGCGCGTCGCGATAGGGGATATTGCGCGGCTCGACCTGCCACATCGGGGCGTTGTCGTAGCCGTGCAACAGCGGCTGGTAATAAGTGTCGGCCGCGGCGTACCAGGCGCCAAGCTGCTTCTCATCCATCAACCAGCGCAGGAACTTTCGCGCCTCTTCCTGCTCCGGGCTGAAGTTGAAGATCGCGTGAGTGATCGAACTCATGATGTGGAAACGGCCTTTCGGCCCCGCGGGGTTCATCGCCTGGTCGGTAGCCTTGCCGATTTCCGGAAAGTCGCGCTTCGCCACCCACAGGATGCTTTCGGCGTTGTTGGTGCAGGAGATCTGCTCGGCCATCCAGGCCTTGTTGTTGCTCGGATCGGTCCAGCCGAGCACGTCCTCGAGCATCGTGTCCTTGAAGAATTTGCGAGCGAAATCGACGGCGCGGGCGGTTTCGTCCGAGTCGATCACGACGGTCTTGCCGCCGGCCTCGACCTCGCGCCCGCCGTAGGACCACAGCAGAGGATAGAGCCAGCCGTGGTTGTCGCCGAAGCCATGGCCGAGCTCGAAACCGAACGGGTGGTCCTTGGCCTTCAGCTTCTTGCCGGCTTCGTACAGCTCGTCCCAGGTCTCGGGGAACTTGCTGAACCCGACCTCCTTGAACCAGTCGGTGCGCCAGTTCATCAACTGGCCGATATTGCTGAACGGGATCGCCTTCCATTTGCCGTTGACGACGGCCGCCTCGCGGGCGGCATCGTACCAGCCGCCCTGTTTCCGTCCAACCTCCTCGGCGATGTCGGTGACATCGAGCAGCTTGTCGGCGAACAGGAACGGCAGCAACAAGAAGCTCATCGTCACATCGGCCCCGGACCCGGTCTCGGTGATCGTCGTCATCCGGGTCGGCAGGCTGCCGACGCTGGTCAGTTCGTAGACGATCTTGACCCCGGTCTCTTTCTCGTAGGCCGGAGCCAGCGTGTTCTGCATGTATTCGTCGAAAACCTTGATGAACGAGCTTTCGTGCAAGAGCGTCACCGTCTTGCCGGCGGCGCGTGCGCTCGGTGCGACACCGGGAGCCGCGAAAGCGGCACCAAGGGCAGCAACTGGCGCGCCGACGACCGCGATCTTCAGAAAGTCGCGCCGCGAACTCTTGCTCATTCGCTGGTCTCCCCTGGCCGATCCGCGCGGCGGCGCCTGGCCCCGCAGCCTTTTCCCGGCTCATCGTATTGCTTTTGCCGCGGCCCCGAAAGCCGCTTGACGTTGCGGCGGCAAGCCGCAGGATAGGCCCTAAGCGGCCGTGGCGCCGCCGTATTGGGGGAGGAATTCGATGCGCGCTCGATGGGTTGTCGCCGGCGTTCTGCCGTTCCTGATGGCCGCGATGGCGTGCATCAGCGCCGAGGCGGCGGAGGCTCGCCGGTTCAGCTTTGCCTACGACCAGCCGCACACGACGGCCTACGGCATCGCCGCCGACACCTTTGCCAGCAAATTAGCCGAAGTGAGCCACGGCACGATGGCGATCGACCAGTTCCCGGGCGCCCAGCTCGGCCAGGAACCGCAGGTCTTGCAGAAACTGCGCACGGGCGACGTTGATTTCGCGATCACCTCGACCGCCAACTCGGCGACCTTGCAGCCGGAGGCCGGGGTGTTCTCGATCCACTTCGTGTTCCGCTCCGAGGACCATCTGAAGAAGGCGCTCGCCGACCCGGGGGTCAGCGCCGCCTTCAAGGAGATGGTCAACTCCAAGGTCGAGGGCGCGCGGACCCTGGCGCTCGGCACGATGGGTTTCCGCAACCTCTACGGCAAACGCGAGATCCGCAACGTCAGCGACATCAATAATATCAAGGTACGGGTGCAGGCGACCGCGACCGAGGACACGATGTTCCCGGCCTATGGCGCGCAGACCGTGCATTTGCCGTTTGGCGAGGTCTATACCGCGTTGCAGACCGGCATCGTCGAGATGGCCGAGAACGGCGTCAACGTCTACCAGACCAACAAGCACTACGAGGTCGCACCGATCATGTCGGTGTCCGAGCACGAGGCCAACAACAGCGTCGTCTGGGTCAGCAACAAGGTGTGGGACAGCCTCAGCAACGAGCAGAAGGGCTGGGTGCAGGCGGCCGCCGACGAGATCGCCAAGGTGATGCCGGAAAAGGCGCTCGGGCTCGAACACGAGTCGATGGGCCGGCTGGAAAAGATGGGTGTCAAGTTCGTCAAGGATGTCGACAAATCCGGCTTCATCAAGGATGCCGAACCGATCCAGGACCAATTGGCCCAGCAGCTCGGCCCCGGCGCCACCAAGGTGCTGCAGCTGGTGCGCGCGGTGAAGTAGCGCCGCCCATCCGGGATGCAACGCCTGTTCTTAGTGCCTGGAAGCTTGCGATTTCCCGTCGTCCCGGCGAAAGCCGGGGCCCACCGTCATGCAAGCGATGAAGTTGTGGAGCGAATTCGGCGCTGATGCAAAATCGGAGAACGCGCGACAGCGGAAAAGTGGGTCCCGGCTTTCGCCGGGACGACGACGTGGGAAAGTTCGGCGAGCGCGGATGACCCGCAGCTATTCCCTCGTCCTCGAACGCCAGCGCCACCTGAAATGGCGCGCGCTCGATCCGCTCGAGCAGCTGCTGATGGTGCTGTGCGGCGTGGCGCTCGCCGGCTTCACCAGCACCGTGTTTTTCGATGTCGTGACCCGGACGCTCGGCTACCCGGTCCTGTGGGTGCAGGAAGTGACGATGACCTTTTTTGTGTACGGCGTCTTCATCGGTACCGCGGCGGCGGCGCGGCGCAACGACCACCTCTATCTGTCGGCAGTTGCCGAGGCGATGACCGGACATGGCCGGCTCGCAATCGAGACCTTCACCCGGCTGGTCGTGCTTGGCGCGGCCCTCTGCATGGTCGTGTTCGGCTACATAAATTTCCGGCAGGGCTTCGGCTCGTTCCGGATGCCGTCGATGACGCCGATCGCCTCGCTTTACGCCGCGATCCCGCTGTCGGGCGCCCTCGTCGCGCTGTTCACGGTCGAACAGCTCGTCAATGGCTGGCGCAACGGCTTTGCCGCAGGTGAAGAAGAGAGCATCGAGGCGGTGCTCGACAGCGACCGGTTCCGCGCCTCGTCATGACCGCCTTCAACGGCCTGATCGTCGCGTTGATGGCGGTGTTGTTTCTGGTGTTCGGCTATCTCGGCGTGCCGGTCGCGTTCGCGCTGATCGCCGGGGTCGTCATCGGCACGCTGTTCACCCCGGTCAGCCTGCCCTCGATCATCACCCAGCTGTTCAACGGCATCGATACCGAGGCCTTGATGGCGGTGCCGTTCTTCCTGTTGGTCGGCGAGCTGATGACCTCGGCCAATGTCGTCGTGCGCATCCCCAATTTGTCGCAAGCGCTGGTCGGCCATATGCGCGGCGGGCTGGCGCAGGTCGTCACCGTGTTCAGCATGTTTTTTGCCGGGATATCGGGATCCTCCTCGGCCGATGTCGCGGTGTTGAGCCGGACCATGGCCAAGCCGATGGCCGATGAGGGTTACGATCCGGCCTTCGTCGCCGCGCTGATCGCCGCCGGGGCGACCATCGCCAATCTGATCCCGCCGAGCATCATGGCGGTGGTCTATGGCGCGATCGGCAATGTCTCGATCGCCGGGCTGCTGATCGGCGGCATCGCGCCCGGGCTGATGATCGGCTTCGGGCTGATGATCTACTGCTATTTCTTCGGCCCGCCCGGGATGCGCCGGCCGCGCTCGTCCTTCCCTCAGCTGAGCGAGGCGACCAAGGCAGCGGTCTTGCCGATGGTGATCCCGCTGATCCTGGTCGGCGGCATGATGACCGGCTGGTTCACCCCGACCGAGGCCGGGGTCATCGCGGTCGTTTACATCCTCGTCGTGGTGATCCCGTTCCTCAATATCGGTCACCTGAAGCGTCTGCCGCGCGACTTCTGCCATGCCGGGCTGATCTATTCCCTGCCATTGATCACGATCGGCGCCGCCTCCGCCTTCGGCTGGATGCTCGCCTATCTGCGCGGACCGATCGTGGTGTCGGGCTGGATCTCCGAGTTTGCCGGCGACGATCCGGCCAAGATCATGTTCGCGCTGGTGCTCTTGTTCACGATCGCGGGCGGCATCAACTCGGTGCATATGGGAGTGGTGCTGATCGTGACCCTCGCCTTTGGGCTGATCACCCCGCCCTATGGCCTGGCGCTGCTGATGGCGTCGAAATTCATCGGCGTGCGGTTCAGCCAGGCGCTCCGCGCGTCCTTATCGATCTATGTCGTGTTCTTCGTCACGATCGCGGTGTGCATCTTCGTGCCGGAAACCGTGCTGTTCCTGCCCCGCCTGGTCTTCCCGGAATCGATCGGCTGCTTCAAGAACCCGAGCGGGCCTGGCTACATCTGCCCGTAGACGCTACCGCGGAATGACCGCGATGTTGTCGATCAGCCGGGTATGCCCGAGACGGGCGGCGGCCAGCAGCCGCCCCGGGCGGTCGAGCGCAGACATTGGTGACAGATCGGCAGTGTCGCGCAATTCGAGATAGTCGACGACGAAACCAACCCCATTGAGCGTGGCACTGCCGGCGGCAAGCGCCGGCGCGACCGAATCCGGCCGCTCCCGGAGAACCGCGGCGGTGTCGGTCAGCACCTGATGAAGCCGCGGTGCCACCCGCCGTTCCTCGGGCGAGAGATAAACGTTGCGCGAGGACAGCGCGAGCCCGTCCGGCTCGCGCACGGTCGCCACCCCCTCGATCCGCACCGGGATGTCGAGATCGCGCACCAGGCGGCGCACCACCATCAGCTGCTGGTAATCCTTCTCGCCGAAGAAGGCGGCATCGGGCAGGCACTGCAGCAGCAGCTTCGCGACCACGGTCGCGACCCCGTCGAAATGGCCCGGCCGATGGGCGCCCTCCAAACCGTCGCTGACCCCGGCGATCCGGATATTGCTGACAAAGCCCGGCGGATACATTTCCTCGACCGGCGGCGCGAAGACCAGGTCGACGCCGGCCTCGCGGAATTTCGCGAGATCGGTCGCCTCGTCGCGCGGATAGGCGGCGAAGTCCTCGCGCGGCCCGAACTGCTTCGGATTGACGAACAGCGAGGCGACGACGCGCTCGCCTTGCCCGCGGGCGGCGCCGACCAGCGCCAGATGGCCCCGATGCAGCGCGCCCATCGTCGGTACCAGACCGACCCGCTCGCCCTTCGCTCGCCAGCCGCCGACCGCCTCGCGCAAACCCGCGACCGTGCGCGCCACGGCGATGTCGCGCGCCATGCAAACCTCCTTGCTGCTCGAACTGATCTTATGTGGTGCGAGGGGACGGGCGGGCGAAGAATTAACCTCGTAGGGCGGATCTTGATCCGCCTGAGCGGTACGGTGGATCAAGTTCCAGATCTTGTTGCCGTTGGGGTCGGCGAGGGGTGAGATCGCCGCCCGGAGTGGAAGCGGCGACGCTGAATCGCCACTCTGTTACAAAACAATTCTGATATCGAAACAAATTAACAGTTTTTTTACCACGCTTGCAATATTTTGTTCGCAGTAGGGAGGCCGGAACAATGAATCGAGATCCGGTCACTTGGTCGATACAGGAACGGATCGCTCGCTGCCGCGAGCAGGCAGATTGCTTTCTAAGAATGGCCGAAGTGGATAACAGCTTTGTCGCCCGCGACCTCCTGATCGACCTCGCTCGCCAATTCAATTCCTTGGCAGACAGCTTACAAAAGTCATCACGCGACTAAGAATGCGCTGGCGGCTTTGGATTGGCTGCCCGTAGACCTCAGCATTGTCGTGATCGGCGTATTGGCGTTGGTCCTCGCCGGGAGCCCCGCCGGCTCTGCCTTGCGGCGCGGGCCGTGCTCCCCACATGCTCGCGATCGAACGCGACAGCAGGACATCCCCCGTGACCGCCAACTTCACCTTTAGCTCGGCCTACCGCGACGCCGGAACGCCCGAGCCCGCGACCCGGCCCGATCTGTTCGAGGGCGTGCTGTGGCGCCGCGCCTTGGCCTATCTGATGGACGCCATCTGCATTGGCGCGATCGTCGTCGTGCTGTGGTTCGTCTTCCTGGTGCTGACGGTGCTGAGCCTCGGCGTGCTGGGGCCGGTCTTGTGGTTTTTACTCGGGCTGGTGCCGCTCCTCTATCACACGCTGCTGGTCAGCGGCCGGCACATGGCGACCTTCGGCATGCGCGCCTGCGATCTCGAGCTGCATTCCTGGCACGGCGAACGCCCGGTGTTTCTGCAGGCGCTGGCCCACACCGCGCTGTTCTACTTCTCGGTCGCGGTGACCGGCTTGCTGATCCTGCTGTTTCCGCTGTTCAACCGGCGCAAGCGCACGTTGCACGATGTGTTCGCCGGGATGCTGATGATCCGCCGCCCGAACGGGGCGCGCACCGGCCCCGATCCGTGGCGGCGCTAGGCCGCCCGGATCGAGCCCGGTACCGCCTTACATCGTAAGTGTGCCGTTGGTGTAGGCGATCGTCTTGGTGCCGGCGGAGGTGCAGGTGCTGTTGAAGGTCGAGCCGCCGCTCATGGTGATCGTATTGGCGATCAGTTGCGTGCATTGCGAGCCGGCCGAACTGCCGCCGGCGTAATTCACGTCGTTCTTCGGAAAATAGAGCGCTCCGGTCACGTTAAAATTGGCGCCGCCGTCAAGCGTACTGGTGCAAGTGCTGCTGCAGGCGACGCGGTCTTGGAAGAAGGCAATCCCGGCGGTCGAGCCGGTGTTGGGCGCGGTGAGGTTGGTGTTCGAGTTGGAGGGAATGCTGACCGTAGCGGGATTGCCGCCGGTGTGATTGGTCAGGAAGATCGTGACGCCGCCGGATTGGGTAACCGGCCCAACGGTGCAGGGGAGGTAGACCGGCCCGGCGGGCGGCCCGACGTAGGTGGTGCCGCATTCCGTCAAGGTGGAGTTGCCGCCGACTTGCAGCGTGCCCTGATCGATGACATAGACAAAGCCGGGCCTGAGGGTCAGGCTCGCATTGTTCGACGTCATGTCGATGCCGCTGCAGAATACATAGGTGGAACCGCTGAAAGTCGCCGGCGGCAGGGTGACAATTTGGCCGCCGTTCAGTTTGTAAGGGTGGCCATTTCCATTGAAATCGCCCTGGTCGCAATGGCCCGAGGTGTAGGACGGCGTCGGCACGCTGGCATAAGGGTCGGCAACCGGATTGACGCCGGTAAAGATTCCGTCCGTGGTCGTAACCTGGCTGCCGCCGCTGACCCCGCCGACGACGTAGGCCGCCTTGGCGGTGATCGACGCGCCGTTGCCGCTCACCGTCAACGCATTGGCGCCCGACGCATTGTCATAGAGCGCGCAGCCGCTGAAGTTCATCGCCGCGTTGCCGGAAACGCTGATGTCAACACCGGTTTGCGTGCTGAGGGAAATGACGCAACCGGGGTCGGTGGCGCCGGTATTGGCGAGCGCCACCGCACGGGCCGTGATGGTCGGGCCGCTCGACAAGAACACCGCCGACAACAGCGCCGTCTGCGGCTGGCTGATGATGACCTCGACATAGCAATTGGTGCCCGCGAACCCCGAGCCCGATGCGCAGGCAGCGTAAGTTCCCGATGCCGGCGGGTTGTTTACGGTGACCGTGGTGCTGGCGGTGCCGTTGACGAAACCGTATCGGGAGGCGACGCTCCTCGCCGCGCTTGTCATCTGGGTGCTCGTCGCGGCCGAGCTGGCCGCCAATTCCGCGGCGGCGGTCGCGGCGGCCGTGTCGGCGGCGCCTTGCATCGAGCGCTTGGTCAAATACCAGCTGGCCGTCTCGGTGCCGAGCCCGGCAAAACCGACGATCGCCGAAAGGGCGAGCGCGATGATCACCGCCGTGGAACCGGCGGGGTCGCCGAACACGTTGCGAATGAGCCGCAGCGGGCGGCGGGGACTCGAGAGCATGCTGCGCATTTCGTTCACTCCTGGATGCTCAAGCCGCGCAAGGTATCGTTGGCGGGGGCTTGTAACAGGCGTCCGACGTCAGGTTCACGGTCAGGTCGGTCCACGGGATGTTCAGCGCCATCGAGTAGTTGGCCGTTACCTGGCAGCCGCAAGCTGCCGTGCGGGTGTAGGTAAAAACTGAGGAGTCGATATTGGCGCCGGACTGGTCGGCCGCATAACTCGCGACCTGGCCGGAGCAGGAAGTGCCGTTCAGGCTGGCGCAGCGCGAGGCGGTCGCCACCGAGAAATCGAGCGCGTTCTGGATCCACAGCGCGTAGCCGAGCTCGATGATGCCGAAAATGAACAGAAACAGGGCGGGCGCTGCCATCGCGAATTCGATGACCGGACCCCCGCGCCGGTCGCGCGCCAGGGCGCGCAACCCGGCAAATGCCCGATGGCCTGTACGGAACAACGACATCGATCGGGTCTCCGCCATCATTGGATGCGCACCACCGCCTGCGCGCTGAGCGTCGTCGGATCGGCCAGGATCGAATAGGGCATGACCGGCGAATAGCTCAACGTCCCGGTGATGGTGACGTAATAGCCAGGTCTTGAACCGTCGGAGCAGTTCGTGCCGCCGTTCGAGGGACCGCAAGTCGACAGCGTGTCGTGGCTGATGATGTCGGTGCTCGTCGAATTCGGGCAGCCGCAGGTCTCGCTCCCGACCGTCGGGGAAACGCCGAGCGTCGTCGAATTCGGAACTCGACCGCGGACATGCCCCGCCGGTCGCGCGCCAGCGCGGCGAATCCGATGAGCGGTCGCCGCAGTGCAGACAAGCTATGCGCCAGCAACATCCGCGCGGCGGCGAATCGACAGGAGCCGTCGGCCGCTCGCTGGAACACCGAGCGGACACGCAAAGGAAGATGCCACAGGCTGAAAGCCATATCCGCGCCCTCCGCTGTTTGGCGCACCGCGATCCTAGAGGGGAGATTATTGACGATTCGTAAATTTGAACGGCATGAGCCGGAACCGGAGCGTTCTTTCGACTCCGGTTTTGTTTTCTTTTAACAATACATTACCGCGAAAGTTAATAGTTCGCGGCACAAAATTAAGTATAGCCGCAGCATAGGAGCTCACCCTTGGCGGACACCCCGGCGGCCGCGCGACCGCCGGATTGCCCGGCCGGGAGCCGGAGCGCGGCGTTGTCTGGCGTGCCACCCTCTGGCATGCTGATTTTCGGACGCCGCACCAAACCGGCGCCGCCGATCACGGCAGCGAGTGAGGGGACCGGGAATGGACATCGGCTCGAGCGGGACCAGACCGAAGGCGCAGCGCCCCCCGGGCAGCTCCCTCGACAGCTGCCCAGGCAGCCTGCCGGAAGCGCACCCGGCCGCCCGGCCGGACAACGCGCGCCAGAGCAAGCTCGGCCCGTTCCATCAGTTCTTCGCCACCGCCGCGGTCGCCTGCCCCTATGTTCCGGGGCGCGCCGAGCGCAAATTGATCGTCGAGCTGACCGGGCGCGGCGCCGCGGCGGTCTACGACGATCTGTCGCGTGCCGGGTTCCGCCGCAGCCATCGCTTCGCCTATCGCCCGGCCTGCCGCCAATGCGCCGCCTGCGTGCCGGTGCGGATCGCGGTCGAGCGCTTCGTCCACAGCCGCTCGACCCGGCGCGTCCGCAACCTCAATCGCCCGCTCGGGGCGCGGCTGCTGGCGCCGCGCGCGACGGCCCGCGGTCTACATCTTCTACGATCCGGCCCGCGACAAGCAGAGCCTCGGCACCTGGAGCATCCTGTGGCTGGTCGAGGAATGCCGCCGCCAGGGCATGGCGTTCGTCTATCTCGGCTACTGGATCGGCGAGAGCCCGAAGATGGCCTACAAGGCGCGCTTCCCGGCATTGGAACGCCTGTATGACGGCGCCTGGCTGCCGTTTACTGCAAGCTGACCACGAAGGCACGAAGGGCGGAAAAGAAGAACAACGCTTCAATCAGAGGACGCAGAGGACACGCGGAGGGCGCCAAGCGCCACAAGCGTACCGCGACCTCTGCGCTATCTCGGCGACCTCTGCGTTAAGTGGTTTAATTTAATTTCTCAGTGACCCGGTGGTGATCCGATGAATATCGGCGTTTTGTCATCGACCCTGTTCGGCGACATGTTCGGTACGGCCGCGATGCGCGCGGCGTTCGGCGAGCTCGGCTTTCTCGCCCGCTGCGCCAAGGTCGAGGCGGCGCTCGCCCGGGCCCAGGCGCGGCTCGGGATCGTGCCGGCTGAGGCGGCCGCGGCGATCTCCGAGGCCGCCGCCGCGGTCGTTGCCCAGCCGGACTCGCTCGATCTCGCGCGGCTGAAGCGTGAGACCGAGACGGTCGGCTATCCGATCCTGCCGCTGGTGCGCCAGCTCGCCGAGCGCGCCGGCGAGGCCGGCCGCTGGCTGCATTGGGGCGCGACGACCCAGGACATCATGGATACGGCCGCGGTATTGCAGATCCGCGACGGGCTCGGGCTGATCGAGGCCGATCTGACCGCGCTGCGCGGCCATCTCGTCGGGCTCGCGCGGCGCTGGCGCGACACGCCGATGGCCGGGCGCACCCATCTGCAGCACGCGCTGCCGATCACCTTCGGCTACAAGGCGGCGGTGTGGCTGTCGGCGTTCGACCGGCACGCCGCGCGGCTCGGCGAATTGCGCCCGCGGGTGTTGCAGGTGCAGTTCGGCGGCGCCGCCGGCACGCTGGCCTCGCTCGGGCCGGGCGAGGAAAGCCTCGCCTCGCGCAGGGAGCTGGCGCGCGAATTGGGGCTCGCCGAGCCGGCGATCACCTGGCATGTCGCGCGCGACGCGATCGCCGAGACCGTGCAGTTCCTGGCATTGCTCGGCGGCAGCCTCGGCAAGATTGCCTATGATGTGATGCTGATGGCGGCGACCGAATTCGCCGAGGCGGCCGAGCCTTTCGTGTCCGGGCGCGGCTCGTCTTCGACGATGCCGCAGAAGCGCAACCCGATCTCCTGCGAGCTGATCCTCGCCGCCGCCAAGGCATTGCGCCAGCATGCCGGGCTCATTCTCGATGCGCTGGTCAGCGATTTCGAGCGCGCCACCGGCCCCTGGCATGTCGAATGGATCGCCTTGCCGGAAAGCTTCGGCTATGCCGCGGGCGCGCTGCGCCAGGCCGAATTCATGATGGGCGGGCTGATCGTCGATCCCGGGCGCATGGCGAAGAATCTGGGCATGACCCACGGGCTGATCGTCGCCGAGGCGGTGATGATGGGCCTTGCCCCGCATACCGGGCGCAACGAGGCGCACGACCTCGTCTACGACGCCTGCCGCAACGCGATCGAAAGCGACCGGCCGCTCTATGACGTGCTGCTCGAAACCCCTGAGGTCGCCGGACCACTCGGGCCCGAGGCGCTGCGCCGATTGACCGATCCGGCCAACTACCTCGGCGCCGCCCAGGCCATGGTCGACCGGGTGCTGGACAGACCGTAACCTGGAGCCGCTGCCCGGGGTGCGCGAGCGCGCCGAGGACCTGACCGCCGCCTTGGATCTGGCGCGCTAAGCTGCGCGATAAATTCCCTCTCCCGCGCCGCGGGAGGGGGTGCCTGAGGGCAAAGCCTGAAGGCGGGTGAGGGCAGTGCGGCTCACCCACCGGTCGCTGTCGCGACCGGGTCCCCTTTCTCCCGCAGTGCGGGAGAGGGATGTTAAGGTTGAATCCGAGGCATCCAACATGTGGAGAGAATCATGCCGGCCTATTTCGTCGCCGAGGTCGAGGTCACCAACCCGGCCGAATACGAGCCCTACCGGGCGCTCGCCGGCGCCAGCATCGCGCAATATGACGGCCGCTTCGTCGCGCGCGGCGGCAAGGCTGAATTGCTCGAGGGCGGCCCCGAGCCGCAGCGCGTCGTGATCATCGAATTCGCCGACGTCGCGGCGGCGCGGCGCTGGTACAACTCGCCCGAATACCAGAAAGCGCTGCCGATCCGGCTGGCCAATTCGCGCGCCCGCGCCTTCATCGTCGAAGGGGCGTGACCTCCGAGGGCAGCCGACGCAGGGCCTACAGGGAGCCGCTCTGGATCGCCAGCGCCAGCGCCGTCGCGGCGGCGAAGGCGGCGGCGATGCCGATCGGTTCGATCGCCAGCGCCAGCAGCAGAAAAAAGCCGGTGAAGCCGAACAGGCCGATCAACAACCCGCGCAACACCCGCCCGGCCGCCGCGGCGCCGCTGAGCCCGTGGGCGAAGGCGGCGAGCACCGCGCCGAACAGCGGATAGGTGGCGAGTAGCCCGCTCAGCCGCGCCCCGAATACCGGCGCCAATTCGGTCAGCACAAAGACCAGCACGGTGGCGACGATCATCCGCGCCGGCAGGTCCCAGCGGGGCGGCGACGGCAATTGGGCGCGCCCTGCGGCGCGCCGCGGCATCAGCTGCAGCGCCAGGATCAGCGCCAGATAGACGATCGCGGCGAGCAGCCAGAGCGGCGGCGCGGTCAGCTGCGTCGCCACCGCGACGACCGCGAAGGCGATCGTGCCGGCGCCGATCGCGCTCGGCCAGCCGCCCGTCTGGGCCGCGACCGCGTAGGCCAGGCAGAACCCTGCTTCGGCCGCCGCGCCGGCAAGGCAGCCGCGCGCCGCCGCCGCGGCGAAGCCGGTGCCTTGCTCGACGGCGAGAAAGAAGCACACCGGCCCAGAGGTCAATGGCAGGCCGATGAACCAGCCGCTGATCGTCTCGCCCCAGCGGCGCCCCGCCAGGCTCGCAATCCCGATCAACAGCGGCGTCGCGACGAGTTTGAGGACCAGGATGTCCATCGCGAGCTGTGACCGGTTCCGGGATCGAGACGAGGGTAGCACGCGATGAGCTATGTCCAACGGGTGTTGCAGCCGGGCGAAACCGTCGTCCACCAGAGCCGGCTGCACCCCTTGATCTTCCTGCCGGCGCTGTTGCTGCTGGCGATCGCCGTGGCCTTGTTCGTGGCCAGCATGCAATTCACCGGCGAGGTGCAATTCGCGTTCAAAGTAGCGGCTGCGATCTTTGGCGCCTTCACCATCGCCTCCTGGGCGCGCGCCGCGATTCGCCGCGCCACCACCGAATTGGCGGTGACCGACCGGCGGGTCATCTACAAAGCCGGGCTGTTGGCCCGCCACACGCTCGAGATGAACCGCAGCAAGGTCGAGAGCGTCGATGTCGACCAATCGATCCTCGGCCGCATCTTCGGTTTCGGCACGATCATCGTGCGCGGCACCGGCGGCAGCCTCGAACCGATTCGCATGATCAGCGATCCCTTGACCTTCCGCAGCCATATCACCGCGACCTGATCCGATGCCGTTGTCCCGCGCCATCGCCGCTGCCTCTGCGGCTCTGCCCCGTTCTCGGGGAAGGCGAGGGTGGCGACCGGCGGAACATGCCGCCGCGCTGTCGATCGGCCTCTCCGCCGTCATCCTAGCGGCCAGCGTCCACGAGCCGCGGGTGCTGACGATCCGGCTCACAGGTG
>WNFC01004707.1_pt1 | contig 14872 bp, 15 predicted proteins | sample 5400541 | NCBI WGS metagenome assembly WNFC01 (sample SAMN13153342, study PRJNA577476) | soil metagenome | isolation source: 120 cm saprolite under Douglas fir tree site 2 hole 2 replicate 1 | place: USA:California | collected 2015-04-18
CCATTAAACTTCAGCGCTGAACGCCATTGATGGCCCCCTTTTTCCCCTTTTCCGGTATCATTCGCACAATGGCGAAGGGTCCCTCCACCATCGAAGTCACCTGCCCCTGCTGCAGCGCGCTGCTGAAGGTTGATACCGCAACGGCAGAAGTGATCGCTCACACCGCTGCGGTGAAGCCCCGCATGTTCAGCGATATGGAAGAAGCGGCTCGCGCCATGAAGGAGCAGGACAGCCGCCGCGAGTCCATCTTCAGGCAGTCGGTGGAAGCGCAAAAACACGCTTCCGAATTGCTGGACAAGAAGTTTCAGGAGGCAGTGAAGAAGGCCAAGGAATCTCCTGACACGGGCAAACCCATTCGCGATTTCGATCTGGATTAACTTCTTGCCCTGACCTCACGCCCGGTAAAATCGAAGGCGATGGCGAATCATCCGTTGCTTCTCGGTCATCGTGGCGTGCGTGGCGAGAAGTCGATTGCCGAAAACTCGCTGGCCTCTTTCGATCTTGCTCTCGCCTACGGCTGCGATGGCTTCGAATTTGACGTCAGATTGTCCGCGGACGGGCAAGCCGTTATCTGTCACGACCCCGCTAGCCGCGGTCAGGAAATCGCTTCGTGTCCCGCCGAACAATTAGCGCTGCCTTCGCTGCGCGAAGTTCTGACTCGCTACCAGAATAAAGCGTTCCTCGATATCGAATTGAAAGTCCCCGGCCTGGAAACAATCATAGCGGACTTATTGTGGAAGGTCCCCCCCGCCCGCGGCTTCGTAGTGTCGTCGTTTCTTCCCGTGGTGCTGGAAACCGTTCACCTCTTGGACACGACCGTACCACTCGGCCTTATCTGCGAGACGCGAGCTGAGTTGATCCCCTGGACCGGGTTGCCGGTTGAATATGTGATTCCGCAATACCAACTGGTCCGCCAGGATCTGATTTCGGAGATTCAAAACGCAGGCAGAAAAATATTCGTCTGGACGGTGAACGATCCGGCTGACGTGCAACGCTTTTCAGACTGGGGCGTGGATGGCATTGTCTCCGACAACCCGAAAAAACTGTTGTCAACCTGGGAAAATGAAAGAACTTAGCTACGGAGAAGCGCCGACTTTCACGGATACTTCTCTCCGACTCTAGTGTCTGGTTTCTTATCCCTGTGAATTGGGGGCAAAGAAGTTGACTTCCAATCAATCCGCGGCAGCTTCAAATGCGGCGGAGGATCGCGCCAGTGGGCAGAGGAAGGCAGAGCGTTCCATTTCAAAAGCTTCCAGGTTGGCTCCCATGGTTTGATCCTTCCATCCGAGAACGGCGCCGATGCGCAATGCGGCTTCGCGGCTGCAAGATTCGGACCAGCACGGTCCCAGCGCTACCGGCACGCGGCGTAACAGCACGTCGCCTAGAGTTACTGCAAACTCCCGGCGATAAGCTTCGACCACTTCGGCGACGATGTGGGAGGTATGCGGGCAAATGGGAGCGCGCAGTTCAGCGCTCACCAATGCCATGCGGGCAATGTCCGAAGCGCGCTTGCCGTGCCACTCCAGCATGCCGCGAGCGGTTTCCTCGCTCACCCCTCCGATCCTCGCGATTTCCAGGACGGTTTCATCCAGCAGGGGATCGAGTGCGCGCCCGGGCGCCATTGTCAAGATATTCGGTTCGGCAGCGCGCAATCCGATTTTCCGCGCGCAGTCGCGCGCCAACGCCGCCGCCGTCGTCAGTTTGCCTCCGATCACCGAAATCATGTGAGCCGCGCCGTCATGGGCGTGATCGTGCAGAATGTACCGACGGGTCACAGCGGAGGCCTTATTACCGGGCGAGTAGGGCAGTGGACGGATGCCCGCAAAGGCGTGCTTCACGGATTGCGCCGATATTTTTGCCTTGGGGAACAATTGCGCGGCTGACTTCAACAGATAGCTGATCTCATCTGCTGACGCAACGGTCCGGCTGGGGTCGCCGTTGTCGGCAACTTCTGTTGTCCCCACCAGGGTCTGATCGTTCCATGGAAGAATGAAAAAGGGACGCCCATCCGCCGCTTCCGTATAAAGCGCGGTGTTCGGCGAACCTGGAAATCGCGGGAGAACAATATGCGAGCCGCGCACACCTCCCAACATCGGCTTGCCCGTGCGGATTGAAGAGCGCTGGCACACGCGGTCGGCCCAGGGACCGCTGCAGTTGATCACCCAGGCAGTATCAACGCGTTCGTCGCGACCCGTAAGTTGGTCACGCAGCAGCACGCCGCGGATGCGGCCATGGGTCACATCCACCGCCAGCGCTTCCATATGATTGCGGACGATTGCGCCCGCCTCCACGGCTTCCATTAACCATTCCGCGACCAGACGTTCAGGAAATTCGCATTGCGCATCTTCGTAATTGAAGAACGACCAGCGATGGCCGGCGTCCAGAGCCCGCTCGAGACGCTTTGATTCCATCTCGGTGGTATCCGCGTTGGACGACTTTCCCGCTAGGCGCTGGTACAGCCATAATCCGGCACGTACTTTCATCGCGCTACGCTGGCTGTTCTCGTTCAACAGCAGCAGGAATTGCATGGGCTGCACTAAGTGAGACCGTTCGCGCAGCAACTTCTGCCGCTCATGCAGTGATTCCCGTACTAAACCCAGTTCCCCATGTTCCAGGTAACGTAGCCCGCCATGGATGATGCGAGTAGAACGACTGGTTACCCCCGAGGCGAAATCATTCTGTTCGACCAGCAGGGTACGCTTTCCGGCGCGGGCGCACTGGCGCGCCACGGCTACACCGTTGATGCCTCCGCCAATCACCACCACCTGAAAGTGCTGGCCTTCCATGGAGGCTCGTGGATTAGCTGCTAAGACCATGATTTTCAGCCAGATGCGAAACTTAGGAAAAGTAATTGTGGAACTGCGAGCCGACCTGTCCTACCCATCTGTTCTGTAAGTGTGCACCGCGTTCCCGCTTCGGGAGAAGGTAACCTTAGTACCTCAGAACATCTGGCCAAAAGTCGGCCTGTCAGTGGCCAGGATAGCGATGGTTTTTCCTTTAAGGGTATTTGGCAGAATTATTCTTCTCCTTTAAATTGCTCCGGGACTCGCCAGCGTCAACTGATAACCATGCTTCTTTGAGGCGCAGCCAGAATCCCGCACCAGGTTGGATGCCGCAGCCTCGGCAGCGGGTTTTCGTCATCAGTGAACTTCCAGCCGTGCGCATTGCCCGCACCGCGCCGCCTCATTTAGAGTGGTTGCCAATGTCCACAACCGGCGAACGTTTCGAACGCGCAGTTGCAATCATGGAGCGTCTGCGTGCTCCCGGCGGCTGCCCCTGGGATCGCGAGCAAACCTTTGATTCCATCAGGCCCTACACGCTGGAGGAGACCTACGAAGTGCTCGAAGCCATCGACAATCGAGATTGGAATGAACTTCCCGGCGAACTCGGCGACCTGCTGCTGCAGGTGCTTTTCTATTCGGAGATAGCTAAAGAGCAGGGAACGTTTTCGATTGACGATGTTCTCGACCGGCTCTCGCGCAAGTTGGTGGACCGGCATCCTCATGTCTTCGGAGCTACGAAAGTAGAAACTTCGGCCGAAGTAAAACGCAACTGGGAGGCGCTGAAAGTCGAAGAGAGAAATAAACGAACTGTGGTGGTTACAGCGAAAGGTGAAGGTGATGCTTTAAGTACAGCCCAAACCGCTCCCCTATCGATTCTGGCGGGAATTTCGTCATCCATGCCGTCATTGCTAGAGGCTCACAAGCTTAGTTCGCGTGCGGCGCAGGTTGGTTTCGACTGGCCTGACATGGAAGGCCTGTTCGACAAACTGGGCGAGGAAACAACAGAACTTCGGGAGCATCTGCGAGAATTTCCCACTCCCGGCCCGCGCCCTGAAGGTCGCGGCGTTGCCGGTTCCGGGCGGCAGATTATTCCAGAAGATTTGCGCGTGCGGCTGGAAGAAGAGGTCGGCGATTTGTTTTTTGTGCTGGTCAATATCTCGCGCTATCTCCAGGTCGATCCTGAATCCGCGCTTCGCAAGACCAATCGCAAGTTCCGACAGCGCTTTCAATGGATGGAGCAGCGTCTGCACGAAAAGGGAACTGCTCCTGAGAGCGCTTCGATGGACGAACTTGAATCCCTCTGGCAGCAGGCGAAGCAACAGGAGCGGCAATCGTGAGCTCGGAGGCTATCGTGATTCGCCGCTGCCAGGGCCTGGACGAATTGCGTGCCTGCGTCGCCTTGCAAAAAGAGATCTGGAACTTTACCGACGCTGAACTGGTCCCGCTGCGCATGTTCGTGGTAGCCGATAAAGTTGGCGGACAAGTGATGGGCGCTTTCGATGGCGATGAAATGGTTGGCTTTGCTCTCTCGGTGCCGGGCACACGGTCGGGCCACGTCTACCTGCACTCGCACATGCTGGCCGTCCGCAAAGAGCGCCGCAATAGCGGATTAGGCCGTCGCCTCAAGCTGCTGCAGCGCGAAGACGCGCTCTCCCGCGGCATTGAACTCATCGAGTGGACTTTCGATCCGCTCGAGATTAAGAACGCTTACTTGAATATCGAGAAGCTGGGAGCGATCGTCCGCCGCTACAACATCAATCAGTACGGACTCACGTCCTCGCCCCTACAGGGGGGCCTTCCCAGCGACCGGCTCATCGCCGAGTGGTGGCTGAAGTCTAGTCGCGTGGAAGCTTTGCTGACCACGGGCAAGAATCCATCATTCCGTCAGCAGATCGCGATCGAGGTTCCGGCCCAAATTTACGAATGGAAAGCCGCAGCGGAAACGCGAGGCAAGGCGCAGCAAGTGCAGGAACGCAACCGCGACCAATTTCTTCGGTCTTTCGACGACCGACTTGCGGTGCTGGGTTACGAGCGCGATTCCGAAGGCAACGGCAAGTTTTTACTCGGCAAATGGGACGAAAAATGGTCGTATGCATCGGAAGGCTAAAATTGCTTTTCTCCGTTTCTCCGTGTCTCCGTGGTAGATTTTGAAGTTCTCCTGAAAAGATGAAGATTGAAGCCGTCACACTCCGCGAGATTCGAATGCCGCTCGTCCATTTTTTTGAGACGAGTTTTGGACGCACCTACACCCGCCGCATCCTGCTGCTCACCGCGCACGGTGAGGGCGTGAACGGCTGGGGAGAATGCGTGGCCGGCGAAGATCCCTTCTACAGCAGCGAGTGGATCGAGAGCGCGTGGCCCACCATTACTCACTATCTCGCCCCGGCCGTGCTCGGACGCAACCTTGAATCGGCGCGGGATTGCGCGAGTCTTTTCTCGAAGGTGCGCGGCCACCGCATGGCGAAGGCGGGCCTGGAAAACGCTTTGTGGGACGCCGAGGCAAAACAGAAAAGTCAGCCCCTATGGAAGCTGCTGGGCGGCACGCGCACTGAAATTTCTTGCGGAGTCTCCATCGGCATTCAGGATTCCATCGAGCAATTGCTCGATAAAATTCAGATCGAATTGGCGGCTGGTTACCGACGAATCAAAGTGAAGGTGAAGCCGGGCTGGGATGTAAATGTGCTGGAGAAGATTCGCGCACGCTGGGCTGACATCACACTCAGTTGCGACGCCAACTCCGCCTACACGCTCGATCACGTCGAGCACCTGCGCAGCTTCGATCAGTTCAACCTGCTGATGATCGAGCAGCCGCTTTGGAACGACGACATCTTCTACCATGCCCGCCTGCAAAAAGAACTGCGCACGGCCATTTGCCTGGACGAGTCCATTGTCAGCGCACGCGCCGCGGCTGTTGCCATTGAGACCGGCGCATGCCGGATCATCAACATCAAAGTGGGCCGCGTGGGCGGGTTCGGCGAAGCAAAAAAGATACATGACATCTGCCAGACGCAGAAGATTCCCGTCTGGTGCGGCGGAATGCTTGAAGCTGGCATCGGCCGCGCCCACAACATCGCTCTGTCGACCCTGGAGAATTTCCGCCTGCCCGGAGACGTTTCCGCCTCCAGGCGTTACTGGAAAGAGGACATCATCGATCCGGAAGTGCAGGTTTCCCCGCAAGGCATGATTGCGATCCGCGACCAGCCCGGAACCGGCTATCGCATCAAAGAAGATTTGATCGAAAAATTAACCGTGCGCAAAGAGACCGTGCGCGCGGGGGCGTGATCGAAGCAAGAATCAATATCCCCTAATGAGCACTGTTTTCCGCGTTTGCGGTCTCCGCGCCGCCTTCTGCCAGCCTCGCCCGTTCCGCTTTCAACATCTGCACGCCCTCGGCAAACGACGTGTCGGCGGGCACGCGCTGGAAGTTACTGAACACTTCGTCAGACCTGATGGCAATATTTTTGAACAGAAAAATCTTACCGCTGAAACTCAGAGACATTCGCGAGATGTCCCACGAGCCGTCTCCCAGTCCTTGCTGATCCACAAGGAAATGTCCGCCCCGGTCGAGATGTCCGAGGATCCCCCAGCCAAAGGTGACTTCTTTGAAGAGCGTGCCGTCGATCCGCGCAATCCTCTGCGCCTCAGGATCGATTAGAACAACCCCGCGCATGCCGACTAGAACCTCTTCCACGTGAGACGGCGGATGATATGTGGGATTGGGGCGAAATTTTAAACGCAGCAGCCGCGCTCCCTCCCGTCCAAGGCTGGCCGTGCCGCTTTCCGAAACATCGTATTCAAAGAGAAAAGCGTCCGGTAATGCTTTCACGATGCACAGGGTATGATCAGCCTCTTCTTTTTCCTGCCGCCGTTTGCGCTCCAGTTGCTGGGGATTGCGCACCAGGCTCGCCAGCCGTCCTTCTTCTCCCTGCAGTTGTTCTGGAGTGAGAGGCTTGTCGTTGTAGGCGATCGTCATGCCAGCCATTGCTTCCCGGGTCTCCACGTAGATCCGGGTCTGCGAGCCTTGCGCAGACTTCTTGTATTCGCGAAACATGTGTTTTACGGAGTTGTCGTTGGCGGCAGCCACTTCTCTCGCAACCGCAGCGCGGACCATTTCGGCCGGAGGCGGCAACGGTTCAGCGGAACTCGCCTGCGCCGCGGCAGGCGGTAAAGCCGCGCCTGTGCCGGCGAGGAAGAAAACGATGGAACCCGCGATGACCATTCGCGAAATCATGTTAACCCGCTCCCCTAGTGTATCAATTGAGCTTCATTCGTTCTCTACAGTGGGCCCGGTACGGCCAGGAAGCGGCCCTGCTGCTTGCCGCAGCCTCTGTGCCTTGCGTATAGTCGTTGCAGTGGGTGGCCCTCCCGGTTGTATCCCAGATGCTTACTCGGGAGGAAACCTTCCCTGATTCCGTTGCACTTATTCTTTTTGCACTTATTCTTTTTTGCACTTATTCTTGTTGCACTAGGAGAGCGTCCAATGAGCGCACCCGCCAGTGGATTGGCACAAATCGGCAAGTCCGTCTTTATCAAGGGCGAACTTTCGGGCAGCGAAGATCTGTATCTGGATGGTCAGGTCGAGGGCAGTATCGCACTGAAGGGCAATAGTTTGACGGTTGGCCCCAACGGCCAGGTCAAAGCCAGCGTCGACGCCAAGGGCGTCGTGATTCAGGGCAAGCTGGATGGCAACATCCAGGCTAGCGACCGCGTCGAACTGCGTAAGTCCGCTGTGGTTAATGGGGATATCAGTACCCAGCGCATTTCGATTGAAGAAGGCGCGTTTCTAAAGGGCAAGGTGGATATCCACCGTACCGATACGAAATGAGCCGACCCCGCCGGGTGACTGAAGCTGACCCGCTTGAGAGGGCCGTAGAACACCCAGAGCCTGCATTTTCTGAGAGAATTATCCAGGGGCTATGAAGTTAGAATGTCGTCAGTCTCACAGAATTTCATGAAACTTTTTCGTGGTTCATCCGGCCCGCAGACCACCCCGGCACAGGGTTCACAAAAGCTAACCCGCCGCTCCAGCGGCCTGGGAGAGTTATCGCGGACTTGGGAGTCCGCCCACGGTCTCTGCGTTCTCGATTTAGGATCGACCTCTCCCCACAACATCCGGCACTTCACCGAACGCGGCCATAGGATCTACAGCGAAGACCTCCTCACCGCCTCCACCGATCCCGAGCTCGCCACGAAAAACGAGGAGGGAAATGTAGTTCTCGACAGCCGCAAATTTCTTGCCGATAACCTGGTCTATCCCGCGGCCCAGTTCGACGTCATTCTGTGCTGGAATCTGCCGGACTACCTGGACGAGAGTTTGGTGAAGCCAGTGGTAGGACGGTTGTGGTCTGTGCTGAAGCCCGGCGGCATGCTTCTGGCGTTTTTCCACACGCGCGATGCTGGTCCCGACTCGCCCTGTCATCGCTTCCACATCGTCGGCGTCGACACCCTTGAGATGCAGAAAATTGAACTGCGCCGCGAATCGCGGCGAGGGCCCACAGGCGCGGTCCACACCGCCATCTCCGAGGGTTTTCAGTTGCAGCGCGTGTTCAACAACCGCCATATCGAAAATCTGTTCCGCGACTTCGCTTCCATTAAATTCTTCCTCGCCCGCGATAGTATTCGTGAAGTGCTGGTGGTGCGGTAACTGAGAAGCCCCGGCTTTGAAAGGGCGCGCCTTCAGCCGCGCTCTAAGAGCGCCTCAAAAAAGTCGGCTTCAGCCGCGGCAAGTATCATTGCTTCCACACAATCACTCCCATCCGGTAAAGATAGTTGCGCGAGATCTCTAGCTGTACCTCGGAAGAAAAAGCTGATGCCAGGATGTTCTGAAGTTCGGATGGAACGTAGGCCCGGCGCACTGAGGTTAATCCATCTAACCAAGCTACCCGGTTGTGCATGAGAGGAAAGCTGGCATACACCAGCGCCAGGTGCACGGGATGCCGAATCAGGTCGTTGATCAGCAATGCCTTCCGGCTCACCCGCAAGCCTTCCCGCACGAAGTGTACGAGCTCCTGCGCGTTCAGATGATGGGCGAAGAGACTGCAACTCACCAGATCGAACGCGTCATCGCCGAAAGGCAGGGAAAGCGCGTCTGCGACAATGCCGGAAGTAGCTTGGATACCGTCTCTGTCGGCGCGGTTTCTGCTGGGCAAATGGGAGGCCGCCCGGTCCAGTAATGTCACATCCATCGCGATTCCACGCCGGGAGACGTCGGCACGAACCTTTTCTGGGACTTCGCCTAACCCAGCAGCTACCTCCAACAGCGAGAGGTTTTTCGCTCCCGTCACTTTGGCGACACGCTCCACCATCTTCCGCGTGGTGGCTACTCCGCCGAACCAGCGATTGATCCGGCCCAGAACGGCCAGCGCGCCCTGGACGTCGCGAGCCGAACAGCCGTCGGAATCGAGAATCTCCTGTGCGTCGACTCGCTGCATGGAAGGTTGCCGAACCTGCTGGAGTGCGTGCAGGGCCTAAACTTCGGCCAGTTCTTCTTCCAGCAACTGCTTGTTATACAGGTCGGAATAGTAGCCGTTCAAGGCGAGCAGTTCGTCGTGCGTCCCCGACTCGACAATTCGTCCATCGTGGAGCACAGCGATGCGGTCGGCATTGCGAACCGTCGAAACCCGGTGGGAGATGAAAATCGTAGTGCGCCCCTGCATGACTTCGCGCAGGTGATTCAGGATTTTGTCCTCGGTATGCGTGTCGACGCTGGAGAGAGCGTCGTCCAGAATGAGGATACGCGGGTTGCGGATCAGCGCTCGGGCGATCGCGGTGCGCTGCTTCTGGCCGCCGGAGAGCGTAATGCCGCGCTCTCCGACCATGGTCTGGTAGCGCTCGGGAAAGCTTTCGATGTCGGTCGCGATGTTGGCGGCTTCGGCTGCGGCGTGAATCTCCTGATCCGTCGCCGATTCCACGCCCAGGGCAATATTTTCTCGGATGCGGTCGCTGAACAGAAACGTTTCCTGCGGAACAAAGCCAATGCTCTGGCGCAACGACGCCACGGAAAACTCGCGGATAGGGCGGCCGTCGACCAACACCATTCCTGGCGCCGCGTCGTAGATGCGCGGAATCAGATTGACCAGCGTGGTTTTCCCCGAGCCGGTCGGACCGACGATCGCCATGCTGCTGCCGGCAGGAACTCGCAGGTTCAGGTCGCGCAGCACGGGCTTGCCTTCGTATTCAAAATTCAGCCCGCGGAATTCGATTTCCCCTTCCACCTCACGGTCGGTGGAGCCAGGTTCATCCGCGATTTGCGGATGCTCGTGCAGAATTTCGTTGAGCCGAAGCAGCGACGCCGTGCCTCGCTGAAAAATATTAACCACCCAGCCCAGCGCGATAATCGGAAACGTAAGCTGCATCATGTAAATGTTGAAGGCCGCGAAGCCGCCAATTTCCATTCGGCCCGCCAACACCTCGCCGCCCCCGATCCACAAAACCAGTACAACCGCCAGTCCCAGCATGAATTCCAGTGTGGGCCACAACATCCCCATGAGCCGCACCAACTTCAGGCTGCGCGCAATGTATTCCTGGTTTGCAGTTTCAAAGCCCGCAATCTCAGCCTCTTCCTGCACATAGGCGCGGATCAGGCGGGCTCCGGAGAAATTTTCCTGTGCCCGCGCGGAAATGTCGGAGAACATCGCCTGGATTCTTTCGAAGCGCTCATGAATGCGGCGTCCGAAGTATTGAATGACGACGCTGACCACAGGCAGGGGCAGAAACGCGTAGAACGTCAACTTGGGGCTGATGCGCACCATGAACGACAGCGCCGCCGCAGTGAACACCAGCGTATTCGCCGAGTACATAATGGCCGGGCCCAGCAGCATGCGCACCGCGTTCAGGTCATTTGTCACCCTGGCCATGATGTCGCCGGTGCGCATGCGCTGGTAATACGAATAGGAAAGCGTTTCCAGATGGGCAAAGAGATCGTTGCGCAGGTCGAACTCTATGTCGCGCGAGATGCCGATCACCACCCAGCGGGTCAGGAACAGGAAGATGCCGCGAACCGCGGCGAGCTCCAGCATTTGCAGTGCAAAGTGCAGAAGCTTGGCTGGGGTGACGCCGGTGTTGAGATCGTCCACCGCATGGCGAATCACCTGCGGCAGTAGCACCCATGCGCCATTGCTCAGGAAAATGCAGAAAACTCCCGCCACAAAGCCCCAGCGGTAGCGCTTAAGGTAGGGCAGCAGCGGACGCATACTCTTCGGAATCATGCAGGTTGTGTAGATGAATTCTAGCAGGCCAGGTCGCAGGTTTTGGAAGGGAAGGGAGCTTTATAAAAATCATTAACCACGAAGGACACGAAGCCTCAAAAAGATTTGCTTCCCAAGGTTTCCTTCGTGAACCTTCGTGTCCTTAGTGGTTAACTTCTTGATTGTTTTTCCCGCTTTGGCGCTGACTGATTTCGAGGATATCCCGCCCGAATGCGATTACCGTGACCACCAAAAAAACCATTCCCCAAGCCGCGAAGAAGATCCATCCTGCGTCAAAGATGAATGCCTGAGCCATATCCATAGCATCGCTCCTCAGCGGATGAGCCAATAAAGCTGCGCGGGGTCAAGGGAGAGCTCAACCCCGCGCGGTTGCCGCTTTACTCCTGCGGCATATTCGCCGGCGTGCTGTGCATGTGCTTCTGCATGCGCGCTTCCCGGTTGGCCTCAAACTCCTTTAGCTTGGTCTGCTGCTCGGGAGTAAGCAACTGGTACAGCTCGTTGTGAATGCGAGCTTCCTGCACCTTCAGTTGCACCAGGGTCTGCGCTTGCTGGGAGACAAGAGCCTGCACCTTAGCCTCATCATAGGTGCCTTCCTCATACTGCTTGAGTTGCTGCTCCATCAGGTGAATCTGCTGCATCAGAGGCTTCATTGTCGAATGCTCTTTATGCATTATTTCTTTCATCTGTGCGCGCTGAGCATCGGTGATATCGAGATACTTGGCGTAGAAGTCCAACAGGCGGCCTTCCATGCCGAATCCGTGCCCATGTTCGTGCCTCGGCGGAGGCGGAGTTGCATCCGCGGTTTGCGATTTGGCGATGGCAGCGCCTAACGTTACTGCCAGCGTTGCTACAAGGAACCGAAAGCGAATCGATTTCATACGTTTTGTCACTCCTAAGCTCTGACTTTTGAAGACCGGTTCCTTGTCCGGAACCTGGCGCTTTTCCGTACACTGATAAAAACACCGGGCGCGAAGAAAAGTGGTAAAAAGTCGGTCAATCCGAGTAAAGTTTTGTCAAAGGTCAACCCGGGTGAATAAGGGTTTGACAATTCTTTACCCTTAGCGGCACGCTCGCTGGTGCACAATGAGAACTGCACAGATGGAACGCATGGAGCGCATTCTTATTATCGACGACGATGTCGAACTTTGCACCCTGGTGGGCGAGTACCTGCAAGCCGAGGGATTCACCGTAGAAGCCGTGCATGACGGTGAGAACGGCCTGCAGCGCGCCACCGCCGGCGGATATTTGCTGGTGGTCCTGGACGTAATGTTGCCCGGCATCAACGGCTTCGAGGTGCTGCGCCGCATCCGCGCCACCTCGCGCTTACCAGTGCTGTTGCTTACCGCGCGGGGGGAAGATGTGGATCGTATCGTCGGCCTAGAGATCGGAGCCGACGACTACCTTCCCAAGCCTTTTAATCCCCGGGAATTGGTGGCGCGGATTCGCGCCATCCTGCGGCGCACTCGCGGGGATAAGTCTGTTTCATCGGCTCCGGATATTGTCCGGGTTGGGGAGATTGAACTCGATCCCGCAACCCGCAGTGTGCGGCGCGACGGCCTACCTGTCGACCTTACCTCGGTAGAATTCAATCTGCTGGAAGTGTTGTTGCGGGAAGCCGGTCGCGTGGTCCCCCGCGAACGCCTGGTGAATGCCGTACTGAGCCGCAAGTTCTCGCCCTTTGACCGCAGCATCGATATGCACGTCAGCAAGGTCCGCAAGAAACTCGGGGATACCGACAACGACGAGCACATCAAAACCATCCGCGGCGTCGGCTACATCTTCGCCCGCCCGCGGGAACGAGCGGACGAGAAGATTGCGGAAAAGGCGAAGAGCACGTCATGAAGAGCTTGTTTCTCAAGATTTTTCTCTCCTTTTGGGTGGCGCAGGCATTGTTCGTGGTCCTCGCGGTTGTAGCAACGCTCGTATTTCGTCCCCGGATGTCAAGTTGGGAAGCTCTTCTTGCCACTGCGTTGAACGAGTCGGTGAATGTCTACGAGCAACGGGGCCACGATGGGCTCAGGGAATACCTGGAAACTCTGGAGAGCACGCAGCACGTCCGCGCGTTTCTATTCAACGAAAACAAGGAGGAAGTATCGCGCCGCGGCGCGCCGGAATGGGCGGTGCGGGTTGCGGGCGGCGGTCCAAGAACGCCCCATGAAGGATATTTCTTCCCTGCTCCTCCGCCGGTGTTGCGCGATTCGCGCGCTTCCTCCGATGGACTGCACCGCTACACGTTAATTTTGTCTCCCCCGCCGGGACCGCGCCTCTTCCTGGGGCCGCGAGGGTTGCCCATCCCGGGCCTGTTCATCGCCGTGATCTCCTCGGGACTGGTTTGCTACCTGCTCGCCTGGTTTCTGACCATGCCTGTGGTTCGCCTGCGCGCGGCTACGCGCCAATTGGCCGCGGGCGACCTTACAGCGCGGGCCGGCGCCCCCAACGTTCGCAGACGCGACGAGGTTGCGGGCTTGATGCGGGACTTTGACGCCATGGCGGAGCGGCTGGAAAATCTGGTAAACGCGCAATCCCGCCTGCTCAACGACATTTCGCACGAACTGCGCTCGCCTCTGGCCCGGCTGAACGTTGCTTTGGGTCTGGCTCGCCAACGCGCCAACACCGAAAGCGCAACCATGCTCGATCGCATTGAACTCGAAGCCGGGCGCCTCAACGAGCTTATTGGCCGCCTGCTTACTCTGGCGCGTATGGAGGATGGCGAGCAGCACGTGCCTTCCACGCCGGTTTTGCTGGACGACGTTGTGCTCAGTGTGGCCGAAGATGCCGAGTTTGAAGCCCAAGCCAGGCACTGCCATGTGCGCAGCGGGATTCCCGCCGGAAGCTGGGAAGTGCGCGGAGATCCGTCGCTGCTGCACAGTGCGATCGAGAATGTGGTGCGCAATGCCATCCGTTACACTCGCGAAAGCTCGACGGTGCAGATTGATCTGGAGAGAACCAAGACTCCGACCGGGAGCGAGGCCGTGATTCGAGTTACGGATTGCGGTGATGGAGTTCCGCCCGATGCGCTGGAAAAACTGTTTCAACCCTTCTATCGCCTCGATGATGCTCGTGGCCGCCAGACCGGCGGCGTCGGTCTGGGACTCGCCATTACCGAGCGCGCAGTGCGCTTCCATGGCGGAAGGGTAATGGCGACAAACCGGGCCGAAGGCGGACTCCTGGTTGAGATTCACCTGCCTCTTCTGCCGGGAAACTTCAGCGGGAAGCAGCCTCTGGAAGCCGTTCCCGCAAGCTTAGCAAGCAGTGGCCAGTGAGCAGTGACCAGTGAGCAGTGAGCAGTGGTCGGTAACTCTGGCGAGATTCTACTGGCCACTGACCACTAGCGACTGACCACTGCTCCAGGCAACTCGCCACCTCTCCAGTGGTTCCAATAATTCCGAGAGCCGGTTTGCTCTTCCCGCGCATTCCTGATACATAAATGGATGGCCATTCCCGCCTTCAGATTGCGTTCATGCCCGGTTCGGGGCGGCCGGGGAATGCATCAGCACGTTCACAGGAGATAAAGCAAAGAATGCGGACAAGGTTCACCTGGATTTTGGCAGTTCTGGCTCTAGTTGCGGTCGGCTTCTTAATGGCGTGCAGCACCAAGTACAAGTCTTCTTCGAATGGCTTGGTCGTCGTGCCCAGCCAGGGTTCGGCGGTGATGCAGACCTTCAGCCTCAATCTGGCCAATGGCCACGTATCGCAGATCAACAACAGCGCCGGCCCACCTACGCCGGGTTTGCCAGGGGCGGTAATTCTTGATCCAGCGGGCGCATACGCCTACGTGGCGAGCACCGTGAATTGCACTCCAACGCTTAGTCCAAATACTTCTCTGACCGCCGTGCAGGGCGCGATTCTGACTTTCAAGGTAGGTTCCGACGGTAAATTGGC
>WNFC01012764.1_pt1 | contig 14872 bp, 18 predicted proteins | sample 5400541 | NCBI WGS metagenome assembly WNFC01 (sample SAMN13153342, study PRJNA577476) | soil metagenome | isolation source: 120 cm saprolite under Douglas fir tree site 2 hole 2 replicate 1 | place: USA:California | collected 2015-04-18
CCGACACTATCCAGCGTCGCGCGAAATCTATATCCCATTCCAAATCGGCCGCCCGCGCGCCCGGCAAGTGCCGTCTGGCTTCAAGGTAATCCAGCATAATACCGATGGCCTCATGGCTGAACGCGCCGTCTGCGCGCGCTATCCAGAGTAACCCAGCTAGTCCAGACTTGGCGCGGCCCATAACGAGCGTGTGTCCGTTCCTTGGGCTCTGCGACGCCTGCGAAATCAGCGGGACGCGGAATTTCGGCGCCGGTACGATGGTCATAAAGGCGCTGTATTCGGTCCGCGCGAAACGTCCGCTCATCCCGAGCTAGGAAGCAATGGGCGACGATGTAGAACCGGCCTTCCTCGCTCGACACGTCCCGCAGTCGAATGACTCGCTCGCTGATTTCGTCATCGGCGTTCTTGTATTCGATTTGGAAGACGGGACCGTCAATGGTGCCGAAGGCCGGAAGGTCCGGCTTGACCTCGATTACCTCGGCCCAAGCTCCCACCGTGGCCGCGCATGCGATCATAAGCCCAAATGCAATCAGCACACCGTTACTCAATACCTAAACTCCCGACTACTCGAACCTTTCTATTCGACCGGCTGACCGACCGCGTAAAGACCGCCCTCGTGGTAAAGACCGCCCTCGTGCATTCCCCTCTATAGAGAGGGGAAATGATGCACGGTTAGTGGGAAAATCAGTGCACGGTTGATGCACGGTCATTGCACGGTCGCGCTAAGTAGCTGATAATCTTACAGAACAACCGTGCACCCGACCGTGCACGAACCGTGCATCCGACCGTGCACGTGACCGTGCAGCAACCGTGCGCGGTGCATCGTTGCACGGTCGGATGCACGGTCGGATGCACGGGATGGCAAACATTTACAACCGGCAGGCGAAAGGTAAAATCCCGTCTCTCTCCTTAGGTAGATGCCGCGGAGCATGAGCTATGAAAATTCAAACTAGGTATATGCTGATCCTCTGCTTGATCCTTTTTCCAACAGCCGCACTAGCTCAAAATTTTGAGTGTCCTGAACCAACAAAGCAAGTGGCTAACGACATAAAAGGCGATCTCAACGGGCAAGCTCAAACACTGATCAAGCTTGGATCACTCGATATCAAGGGAAGGTTTGAGTCGACCGTTGTCGATCTTTTCTCAAAGTACAAAAATGCAGATCAAGTCGCTATCGCCCAAAACCTCCTGAGCCCAGCGTGCAACTTCCTCAAATCGTCCGACATGCCAGGATCAGAAAAGTTTGATAAATGGCTCCAGATTTTTCCACTTGTTAGCAAATATTTCCCCCCAGATAAGCGCTCAGACGTGCCAGAGCCAAAGGAAACAGCGGGATTATATATAACTTATTACAAGGCGTTTTTTGATCGCAATAAGGTCTTAAACGCGCTGAAGAACGAAGGCATAAACGTGGATGTCTTTCAGGAGCAATACCGAAGATCGCGGACGACCGCCATTTTCTGCGCTCCTACTGTGCGAAAAGAGGCAATAATCAAAATTGCGCTAACGCTACTTGATGCAGGTGTCCCACTATCAATGATAACGCCGAGCGGCGTCGAAGCGGCGGGCATTGAGAATCCGCCGGATATAAGGCTACTGGCCTTAGGTGACGGGAGCGGCGACGGTCCCTACCTCACTCGCCAACAAATTCTTGCGATTGACGACTGCAAGAAAGAGTACCCCCTAGTCGAGGGAAGCATAAAAAGGACAGTCGCAGTTCACAATGCGTGCTCCCCGCGGGCTGCCGATTTCTATTATAGTCTTTACGATCCATACGCCGAAAAGTGGAGCAAGGTTCTTCACGCAGAAATCGACTACGACAAAACAGTCAATCTCATGGATGGAAGATCCTTTTTTGTCACTTCAAAATATGCGATCTATTACTACGCTGACGCGGTTCAACCAGACGGCGAAGGTGCTTATCCCATGCCAGTTCCCGCTTGGCATGGGAGAAAAGGAGACGGTCTTTCAGTTCAGCACAAATTGCAGGACGGACGCACCGTTTACTTCAAACGCAAGGATTTGACGGTTTCGCCGGATGGTCTCGTACTTCAGCTTGGATGTTCCTGACTGTCGGCTATTTTGTATTCTGTTCGCCTGTTGTCACCCGACTTAACGATCTCACCGCCCTCCACCAACCGCACCAACAGACGCGAGACGACCGTGTGGGCTGACCGCGTAGTAACCGTGCACGGTGAATCGGTGCACAGTCGTTTGCACGGTGGTGACAATTATTTGCAGGTCACCGTAAGGGGGCCAGTGTTGGTTGAGCTTGCGGGCAATTTGATCTCTTGATTGCCCGCCGTTTTAAGACGCAGCTCGGTCCAGACACCATCAATAGTAACCGGCCCCGATGAAGCTGACGATTGCGGCCCACCGGGTATAGAGAGATTTATGCCGACCGCCGCAGACGGCCCGCCCCAAGCCCAAAAAATGAGCGCCACGATCAATCCTAGTAGCGCGAAAATCCCGGACCCCGATTGCACGTTCAATCGCCTGGACAAGGGAGTCGTAGACCACGCAGGTTCGTTAGCTGAAGTTCGCCCGTCAGCTCTCTTGTACACTTCGCTGATTGCTGAGAAACCAGAACTCATGCTGACGAACAATAGGACGACCGCTACGCCAAAAAAGGCAATAGTCCATGACTGCCATGGAACACCGTTGGTTCGCGCAAATTGCAACAACGTTCCCACCGCCACCAGAAGAGCTACAGCGACCGTTAAGAGCATCTTCGCCGTTTCGACAGCTAACTTAGTCGCTTCCTTTCGGTCGTCAGCGCTTCGTCCTCCAAGACGCGCAATTGCCTCAGCAAGAAAATCATCCTGTGTAGCCTGATTTGGCCATAGGGTTGCTTTGTTTGCTTCAAGTAGAGCCATTGCATTTGTTGGATCAAATTCCGCCATGGCTATCCCCAATTAAAATACGAAGAGAGAGGGCCCCAAATAGAATTGATCGCTATGATTACGTCGTGCGACGATGCGAGCAGGTCTTTTTTATCTCTATCGATGGTCTGAAGCAGAAGATAAAAACTATCCATGACGCGCTGATTTAGCTCTTGTTCGTTCTGAGGAAAGATACCGACATTGGCCCCGTTCACTTGGGAGGACGCCGTACGCAGCCTCAGAGAGTAAGGCGTAACTATCATGTTGTCGTAGAGTGTCAGCAGGCATAATGAGGCGTCAGGCCGTAAGCTCTTTTCCTGATTCAGGATCAGAGTAGCCTTTATTTGATCCAGAATGTTAGACTTCTTCACATCGTAGGCGGCCAGCAACCCCCCATAGATTCGTTGAAGCTCTTGGTCCACTTTTCCCTCCCGTTGGCTACATCCAGTCGTCCCATCCAATATATCCGTAAAGTTGCAATAGATCGCTTTTTCCTGCAATCAACTTTTTCAGCTAGTGGATCGAATCTAACACTTGGTGCCCTCGTCTGACAGCAGCGATGATTTTGTTTGGGTCCTTCGTCCAGGTAAAGAGTTTTGGGTTTGCGTTGGTGTGGTCGAGGAAACGGTGGATGGCATCTTTGAGTTCCCGCAGCGATCGGAATACGCCGTGCTTGAGACGCTTGTTTGTGAGCTTGGCAAAGAAACCCTCGATGGCGTTGAGCCAGGAGGCGGATGTCGGGGTGAAGTGGAAGACAAACCGCCGATGTTTTTGGAGCCACGCCATGACGTCGGGATGCTTGTGGGTGGCGTAGTTGTCGACGATGACATGGACTGTCTTTTTCTTGGGCACCCTGGCCTCGATGAGGTTCAGAAACCGGATGAACTCCTGATGGCGATGGCGCTTCATGCACTGGCCGATGACCTTGCCCTCAAGGACATTGAGCGCCGCGAACAAGGTGGTGACGCCATGGCGCTTGTAATCATGGGTCATGGTGCCAGCGCGCCCCTTCTTCATCGGCAGGCCTGGCTGGGTGCGATCAAGCGCTTGAATTTGGCTCTTCTCATCGACAGACAGGACAATGGCGTGGTCGGGCGGATCGACGTAGAGGCCGACGATCTCGCGCAGTTTGGCGGCAAACTGCGGATCGTTGAACAGCTTGAACTGACGCACCCGGTGCGGTTGGAGGCCATGAGCACGCCATATCCGCTGCACCGAGCTGATGCTAATCCCGGTCGCTTTCGCCATCGCCGAACCGCTCCAGTGACTGGCAGCCGGTGGCGGGCCAGCCAACGTCAGGGCGACCACACGTTTAGCTACCTCGGGGCTCAGCGGCGGAATGCGCGACCGCCGCGTCTTGTCCCGCCAAAGGCCAGCGGCTCCTTCGTCACGGAAACGTTCCTGCCAACGCCAGATCACCGTTTTGGCCTTGCCGGTGGCCTGCATGATCTCCGCCGTGCCGTGACCAGCGGCCGTCAGAAGGACGATATTTGCCCGCCAAACGTGCTTCTGCGGACTGTTGCGATTGGCAACCACGGCCTCAAGCTTGTGACGGTCGGCGCGGCTCAATTGGATGTTCGTTCGCTCGTGCATCCCCTAGACTCGCATACGCGGGCCCCTCGGGGAATCCCCAAGCGAATCGAACTGTTAGATTTGGTCCACTAGGTAAGCGATATTCCGTTCTCCGATTGTCACCGACTTAACGATCTCACCGTCTTCCACCAACCGGCCCAATAGTCGCGAGACGATTGTGCGTTCTTTAAGCTCAGCTAAACGCCGATATCCAGACCTAGGCTTCGCGCGATGATTTCCTGCAACATAGTGAAGCAAAATACGTCGTGTGGTAGTCCGAGATAGGCATCGTTGGAGCGCATCGTTGTTACCATATCCAAGCGCTCGTTCCTCACAAAAAATTGGAGCGTCGTGGTGCAAGGAATCTCTTTCTGGATCGCGGCTATATCCTCCGCGCAGAAGATTTGGATAACGGCGCGTCTGGATGTCGAGCGCTTACCAAGTAGTTCGATTACGTTTCGGACTTGATCGTAGCCTCGCTGACCGAATAGCCGAGGGCCATAACCTCCGTAGACCCTAACCCCATCCTCAGATTCATCACGGTAGCGTGGCACGTATCGTTCGATGAAATCGAGCCGATTGTCTCGCGATAAGTACCAGAGCAGCTCTCCCAATGAGCTGAACAGCTTTCCGCGGGTTTCGGAGCGGCTCAATCGGGCGCGAGGCTGTTCGATTTCGATGAGCGCGCCAATTATCTCCGCGGTCTCACCTCGGGTCGCGACGACCGTGTCAGTCGACCGTTCGAGCAGCAAGGGATACAAAGCGAGCAACACGTCGTCGAGGGTCTCGCGTGAAATGAACATCCGGCTACCAGAATTTGTGGGAATTTAAGTTTAAAATCGACGGTAGCCGAAATAGGCGATTCGCTGTGATCGCGCGGCGGAAAGCTACCGAAAGTCGGATTATACCCCCATGCTGTTCGGGCCGTCCGGTTCGATGGTTCTAGTGGCCTCTCAAACGGCCACGGCCAAGTCGGATGCATCCAGCCGCTTGAGACGGTCTTTCGGCCTTAGCCCATTTCAGCCGGGCTGCGTGAATTTGATCGTTGAGATAGGCCACTTCCCGTCGTGGCCCTTAATCGAGATGCGCAGACCGTGAAACTCGTCGAGCCAAATGTTCTCTACCGTCCCGGCCTTTCCGTCAGTGAGAACTACGGTGAGAACTACGGCCTTGCCGACAATCTCAGACCGGGCCTCACCGAACGCGCGAAGAATCGTTGATGCACGGAGCTTAGCCGTGGACATGGTTGTCTCCGAAATCAGGCTATGCGCGCGGCTGTTTGCATTGAAAGCTGCAAAAAGTCGTGACCGTTCGGCGACGAGAACAGGGGCTGCTTCCCTCGGAGCTTTCACTCAGACGAAAGAAAACCCCGTCCGAATGGGCTGATCTCGAACGAGGGCAAGTTCCGGGGGGAGGAGACCCATGAGATACAGCGCTCGTCCGCGAGCACCGCAGAGGCACACTACCACCGGTTGCCACGCTCCAATATCACGATACCGCGATGTTGCACCGGCGCCGGAACGGCCCGCGGCAGATCGGGAGAGCGCCAGATTTGGATTGCCGAATACTAGGGCCGTTTGCCGCACGATGGGGCCAGGCGATCCGCCCCACCCGTCGATCAGCTCCTCAAGCTCCTCGGCGATCCTGACGTACAGTTCGACGAAGCGTTTTCGCGCCCGCGGCGATCCCGGCTTCTGATTTGCGAGGCTTGTTCTGTACGGGCGGACACGGCACCGAGCCGTAAGAGCAGAACACGCAGCAATCGCCCGCGAGGGGCTTGAGCCGTTCGCCACAGCCCTTGCAATCATAGAAGAACTGGCAGGCATCGGTCGGCATCGTCTCGACGACCTGATTGCTGCATTTCGGGCAAGTCAGGGTGGATTGAAGCTGCATATCAGCTCCTGCTTCGCGGGAAGCATACCACGATTTGGGACCATGTAGGCAGGCGTCAAGAGCGCCGAATTTCAAACTGAGCCACGACCGCGCTGTGGCAAGAACGGCTCGCGAACAGCCGAACCAGTCTGGATCTTGAGGGTACTCGCCTCCCCGCGCGGCGGTATCACAAGTATCACAGAGGGGTGGTCGATTTTGCCGAAACCGATGAAGTAATGCCCGTCGTCATTGGATTTTCGCCGGTATCACACCGGAAGGGTCATCCGGTTTTGCAGACCGTTGCGTAACAGGCGCTCCGATGCGGTAGTGCAGAGCGAGGTTAGAGCCGTAGGTGAGAGTGGCTGTTTGACCGTAACCCCGCTCTTGCCTGTGGAGGCCCCGGTACAGAATAGCTCTTTAAGGGGGAAATCGACATGTGGTCAGACCGGACATAGACAGATACTTGTCAGGCTGACGGAGCATTCATCCACGTTCGACGGGTGCGCACGTTCGCCCAGGTGCAGATTGGCAGTCGTGTAGACAACGTTGACTGCCTGCGCCCTCAGCACTCGATCGCCCGTGCGATCAAGAGTGGGCAAAAACCGTCTAGTTGTTGCTTTTTCCAGGGGCGGCGAATGCCCCCTCTGGGCGGGGGTGGGCCTAGAAGGGACCCATAAAGTTGTAGTACAAGTAAATGTATCTCGGTAATTGATTTGGGCCTGCGGCACTCGCGAAGCATCTGAAAGTCGGTGCCAACTCATTTCGGAGTTGCCTTAGCCCTGCCCCAGCTGGACTAGCAGAGAAGAAAACTCCGCGACTTTGCGTCATGCAAATTCAAAAAACGTCTCGTCATTTCAATCAAATAAAGCGCACATTACGCGGCTCCGGTTCTCGACAGACCAGACTTGTCGACTTACGCGGGGCTATCCTGGGTTTCCACAAGGACGGTTGCACACACCGAGCGTCTTGTCCGCCGTCTTAGTAGGTGCCGTTGGCTTGGAGCCTACTCTTCAATAGTCACGCGAACGAACCGCTCGTTCGGTTCACCAAAGACCTCGCCTGTCGATTGCGTGGCAATGACGACGAGGCGCTCCAATGCGACGGCGATGCGATTTGTATTTTGAGAGATGGACACAAGCCGCTCTAACGTTGGTGAGCGCAGCGCCCTTTTTGGTGGCCATGGTCGGTTGTTCCTTTAGCCCTGCGCGCTCGTGGCGCGGCTGAGGGCTCGACAGTTTGAGACATGAATACCCGATGGCCTGCGCCGTTGGCGCGGCGGGCTGATCGGAAGCGATGTTCGGGATAGAAGAAAACGACTGTGCTTCTGTCCGTGCTCAGGTTGTAAAGGGCCGCCCTCGTGCTCTTCCGTGTCTAAAGACACGGAAGTAGGAGCACGGTAGGTGGGAATTTTGGAGCACGGTCAAAGCACGGTCAAAGCATGGTCGCGCTAAGTGACTGATATCATTACAAAACGACCGTGCTTCTGACCGTGCTCCGACCGTGCTCGTGACCGTGCTTGCGACCGTGCTTGCGACCGTGCTCGGTGTGTCGAAGCACGGTGGAGTGCACAGTCAGCCACAACCTAAGATCAATGCCTGAAAGACGTTGAGACCGCCCGGCCGAACGCCTGCACGAACGCCCCGAGCCGAACGCGCCCCACGCCTTCCCGCCCTAAGCTCGCGGAACGGCTACCCGCCTCCAAGGGCTACAAGGGCGAACGGTCGCGGCTGGCGCAGGCTGTGCGGCGCTGGCAGCCATCGCGCAGGCGATTGGCGTGGCGTCCCGCAGTCCGGGGGCACGGACGCAAATGGGGGAGCTGAGGCGGACAGGCGTCTGCACGGCCCCGCCGTTCATGACAGATTTTTCGACAGCACTGTGGGGATTGGGAGGCCCCGGAACGATGGGCAAAGAAAAAAGCCGCCGCGACCATGATCGGCCGCGACGGCGCTGTTCGTTCAGCCCTAGAAGTCGGCGAGAGAATATTCTGTGTGCTTGTTCTCGCCTGCTTTTGTGATCTTCCCGGCCGCTACCAGCTTCGCCAAGAGCTTCGGGATTATGCTGCGGTCTTTCAGCTCTGGCAGTCCATCGGCCTTGCGATCTTTGTTGAGTTGGGCAAGCACAGTGCCAGCCGACACGCTGACGTCTTCGCGGTCTTCGTTGATCGCGCTCGCCTTGATCTCAACGCACGTCTCTAAGGCGTTAAGCGCGCCTATGAGCTTGTCTTCGTGCGTGTCCTTGGTGACTGCGTCGTCGGAGTCTTGCACCGCACCCATAGCGGGGGCTGCGCTCGTCTCGATGGCGACGGGTGCGCCTACGGGCTTGTGCTTGTCGTTCTTCCACAACATCTCCACCGTAACCTTGAACGGGATTGTCTGCCCGCTTACGCCGTCGCGCATCTTCTCCGTTTCGGCAACTCCGTTATTGACCAACAGAGTCATCTCAACGGCCCCGATCAGGTTGGAGTCGCCGCGCAACCCGTGCGCAAGGTTTTTGCCCGGATGATGCACAGCAATCACGCTCGCAGTGTCGGTCCCGTCAAGTATCAACCGGCAGCGACTAATGAAGACTCCCATTTCGCTGTTCTGGTCCATGCCTGGGGTTGTCGCGGATATCGTGTCGATTGCTACTGCGCGGCAAGGCAACCCCGTTTGTGCTTCCAGACGTTTCACCGCATCAATGATCCGCCTCGCGTCCTTCGAGTTTTTGTACAGGTCGATTCCCACGCGCATGAACGCCATGGGGAGTTTCACGTCATCGGCAATGCCGTGATGATGACGCCACGCCTTTGCGCGTCGCGCCGTGCCGTTCGGACCTTCTACCGCGATAAAGAGCACGCAGCCTTGTTTGACGTCCCGCCCGCGCCACGGCCTTCCCGCCGCGACGTGATACAGCATGTCCAAAAGAAGCAAGCTCTTCCCGTGATTGGGCGGCCCGTAGAACACTGCAAGCGTCTTGGTCTCGACAAGGTCCTCAACCATCCAATCGGGCAACTTCGAATTCGACGCAACGTCGTACTCAAACTCGAAAGGCAATTCGGGGAGCGGCGCAGCGTCGACGCCCTTCTTTGCACTGGTAGGCGGTGCGTCTGTAGGCGTTGCGTCGGTCGACTGTGCGTCGTCCTTCACGTCGTCCTTCGCGTCGTCCTCGGACTCGTCGTTCTCTTCGTCCTCGTCGTCGACCGCGCCGAACCCTTCGCCAGTATACTCTTTGGTCGACGGGTGCGGCTTCACCTCACCGGATGTTTCGGCTTTGATTGCGGCCTCGGCATGCGAGAACGCGTTGCATAGGCGCGCGTCATCCCATTCGCCCTTAGCTTCCCTCTTGTCGACGCGCTGGCCTGCGCCCGGCCACCCTTCGCAGAACACCGCAGCGTGCTCGATGGTGAAGGCATCGGGCCACGCGCGCAGCATGTCCTTTAATATGGCGACGCGATTCGCGTGATGCGATTCGATCTCGGCTTCACCGCCCGCATACTTGTCGTACCGCCGCGCGAAAGCCGGGTTATTCTTCCGCAGCACTGCGAGCGGAAACGGCGCGCCCTCATCAATGAACAACTCGTCGAAGCTATCCGCGTCAAGCTCGCTGCCCCGCAACTCCGCGAGCAACGCTGCTTTACGGCCGCTCGCCGGTTTGCTTGCTGAAGCGGTGGAAGGCATAAAACCATTCTCGCCGAGAACGCGAACTAGATCGGCCATCGCAACGCGCGGCAGTTCGGCGAGCGCAGGCATGTCGACCGGCAGCTCATCGCCATCTTCCCAACAATACGGCCGCTTCGCTTTCGGGTGAATGCCAGCGGCGACGAATTGCTTGCCCTCACGAAGCAACTGAATCTTGTCGTCGCCGCATTTGAACACCTCGTGTTCGCCCAGCTCGTCGACAACTAGCGCGATCAATCCGCTGCGCTCGGGGTTTCCCTTGCGAATTGCAATGCCACCGGCAAGCTTCGCGATAGCGGCGACAAGCTCTTGCGCTTCGCAATCGATGTCGACACCGATAAAGAAGCCGCCCTCCGTTTTGGTGCCGCACAAGATTCCGGCGTTGGGGACGCTGTTGGAATGCCCTTGCCAGTCGGTGAGCGCGTCGAGTGTCGCCGTTTGAACCTGGGTCTCCCAATCCTTCCATCCGCCCCATAACCCGCCATAGAAGCGCGCAGGCTGCTTGCCTGCGTTCTCGCGCTTCAGGTTGTGCGGAAGGATGGTGATAGGGAAATAGCCATCAGCACGAGCGCGCTTGATCGTGGCGACCGCCTTCGCAGCGGGCCATAGCGGTGTGACGTTCGACTCCTTGGACATCTCGGTTACCTTAGGCTCATTCTTTTTGGCTTTGCGCGCGGCGATGCGCGCTTGCCGTTCTTCGCGGCGTTGGTTTTCGGTAGCGGCCTGCACGGCGCGGAACTGCGCTTTGCGCTCATCGTCAGGCATCCCGTCTACCTTGGAGTTGAGGGCATTCGTCTGTTCCTTGGCCTCATCGGCAAGCGCTTTGAACGTCTCGGCCTCATCGGCAAGCGCTTTGAGCGCCTCGGCCTGAGCCGCAGCGCCGTTGTCTGTTTCGATAGTGGACACGTATCAGGCCCCTTGAGGCTGGCGATGAAAGGAAAGTTCAGGTTCGCAGTTGCAGTCAAAACCGTTGCCGGTCTTGAGCGTCTTGCAATGCGCGTCGTGCGAGTAGCAGGCGTGCGTCACGACGCCCGGAGCGAAAGCCTCATCGATCGAGACTTCCGGCAGAGCTTTCGCATAGGCCGCGAGTTGCTGCATCAATTCGAGCGACGCGTTATGCGAGCGCGCGTTAGCGCGTCGCTGTTCTTTGGTGGTGCGCATGTTCATGCCCATCTCTGCTTCACGCCGGGAACGGATTCGCGATCCCACATCCACACGGGTGCACCGCGCATCTTTTCGGCGGGATTCATTTCGCGGTACACCGGAATGAGGCGACACTTCCGGCCCTGGGCCTCGTGCTCTTCGATGTCGCCGAAAGCCTCGTGGTCGACGTCATAGAGTTGCAGTGTGTCAGTGTCTTCCCGCCATGCTAGGTAAGGCGCGGGACCGTCGCAGTCGATCAGAAGGCAGAGCGACATCAGCTCGTGAGTGTTGGAAGCAGGCATAGTCAAATCTCCGTGGGGTTGATGGGAAGTAGTGGTCGAATGCTGTTGGATTTTCAGCACGCGAATTCCGGTTCAGTAGTACCAAGCGCGGCCCGCAAGCCCGCCTTCAGGCCCTTGATGATGTCCGGAGTTTTCGACTCTATCTTCTCGTGCGTACGGCCGAATTTCTTGATGATAACTCCGGACTTCGGTGGTGAATTTAGCCATAGCGGTAATCCGTTCGTGGTGTTGCGCGCACGCGTCCGCCTGCACCCGTTTGGGCGCAAGGCGCGTGCTGGTGGGGTTGAACTAGTTGGAGCTGGATGGACGCGAGACAGCCGATGGCAGTGGCGGGTAGGCGTCGGGCTCTGCCAGCTCCGTTGCATCGAGCGCGGCCGTCCGTTCAAGTATTCGATCGCGAAGCGAAAGAGCCGCTTCACAAGTCAACGCCGGGGATGCCATGAGCCCAAACCGTGCCGCAAGATCGAACGCGAAGGGCGAACGATCATACCTCAAAGATTCCAGCCATTCGATCAGCGGCATCAGCGTGCCGTCCGCTGCGACGATGGCCTGAGGCAGCGCGTGGCCTTCGAGATGCTGCGCAACTAGCCGGTGAAGGATCGGCGCCGAGGTTTCGAATAGCGTGAGCATCACTTGATTCCTTCAGACATCAGCCTGAGGATCGTACGGCCGCGATATTTCCCGAGTCGCCCGATTCGGACGTCATAGGGAGGGACTAGCCCAAGGGCTTGCTTGCGAGCCCATGTGGAAGCGGCAAGGCCAACACACTTGCGCGACGCCGCGTTACTGAAGAGTTGTTCTTCAAACGGAATGATGGGCAGTCCAGCGGGAGCACGCTTGCGGCGTGTCTTGGTCGCGAGCGTAGTGGTGGCGTCGATAGTGTCGGTCATGGCGATTTGCTCCAAAAGCAAGAATGAGTTGTCTGGGTTTTGGAGGCCGCCAGCGCGTGCGGGTGTTGGCTCTTATTAAGCGCATTAGAGGGGTCTGCCGGGGGCAGACGGCTCCATCTTATCTGGCGATGGATACCTACGGGGTGTCTCCCGCTACTCAGCCGGGGAGCGGCAGCGTCCTGCCGGGTCTCCCTCGCTCCACACTGCATCCGTCTCCTTTGTGCAGTATTTGCACTTTTGAACTTACTTGGAGACACTCCGAAAATTCAATTTTAAACACGGCAATTTCTCGACTCCGTTCTTGGCCTCCGATTGTCTCTAAACGTATCCTCTGGCGATGGGTTCACCCCTACTTTATGCAGGAAAATCAGCGGGGTATCGATTTAATCGGCAGAAGCATCTAGCCATGCGCGCAGGGCATCGTTCACAACTACGTGATAGTCTCCTTTATACCGCGAGCCGGGCGTGCCCTCCCCCTGGCAATGCCGCGCACCGGGTAACCCCTTGAAAAAGCGAGAATGCCTCGTATTCAAAACCGGCCGAAAGGTCGAGAAGGTCACCGGAAGGTCGAAAGTTTCCCTGGGGTTTCCCCGGCTTATTTCGTACCTTTTCGATTTCCATCTAAGTCTTTGATTTTGTTGGTCGGAGCGAGAGGATTTGAACCTCCGACCCCTAGTCTCCCAGACTGAATTTTGTGAGTTTTGGCGGACTACACGAGATCTCGTGAGACTAAGTTTCCCTTTATTTTCAAGGGCTCCACCGTCTCATGGTGACCGGGTGGATCTCAGGCTATCACGGCATTTCCTTCCCCCGGGGGAAGGCGATACAAGGGATCGATATAAGGGATTCCAGGTCTCTCGTTCAGTGTTCCCGTGTCATGCCGAAGTTGACCGATAGCTCAATCAAAGCGGCGAAGTGCCCGCCCGACAAGGATCGATTGGAGCTGTCCGACGCCGCCTGCCCAGGGCTCATTCTGCGTGTCACAAAGGCGGGTTCCAAGACGTTCTCGCTCAAATACTGGTCGCCGCTGGGCAAGACGGTGGCGCTCACACTGGGCTCCTATCCGGATCTCGAGCTAGCCGCCGCTAGGTCCAAGGTGGCTGACCACCGCAAGACGATCGCGGCCGACGAGGACCCTCGCCGGTTCCAACGCGAGGAGCGGAAGAAGGCCGCTCGGGAGCAAGAGCTCTCGTTCGACAAGTTCGCTGACAGATACATCGATGAATACGCCAAGCTGAACAAGAAATCCTGGAAGAACGACGTCGGCTATCTGAAGCGCCCGCGCGAAGAGTGGGGCCGGCTGCCGGCGGCCTCGATCACCGATGACGACGTAGCTGATCTACTCGACACGATCGCCGAGAATGCGCCGGTGTCGGCCAACAGGACGCAATCGATCCTTCACAAGATGTTCAAATGGGGGATGCAGCCAGGCAGGAAATACGTCCCGTCGAACCCGCTGGCCGGAGTGGAGCGCCGCGGCGGCAAAGAGAAGAAGCGTGATCGGGTGCTCAGTGACGATGAAATCCGAACCCTGTGGTGGGGTCTCGATAGAGACGGCGTGCCGGCCGAGCGACACGTCTGCCTGGCCATCAGGATGATCCTGACAACCATGGTCCGCCCCTATCAGGCCGCCGGCGCCCAGATCTGCGAGTTCGCCGATCTCGGGACAGCCAGCGCGCTCTACGACATGCCGCCAGGTCGCGTGAAGAAAGACCGCGCTGTCATTGTGCCGTTGTCCGACTTTGCCTGCACGATCATCGACGAGGCGATCCAGGACAAAGCGCAGAAGGTGCTCTTCCCGTCGAAATTCGACGAGACCGGCAGCACCTCGATCGCCCGCGCGTCTATTAGCCAGGCGCTGAACGGGAAAAAGAGTGGCAAAAAGGTCGACGGCAAGACCGAGGATCGCATTGGGATCCGAGAGTTCCTGGGCATGGCGCACTTCACAGCCCATGATCTGCGCCGGACCGCGGCGACGATTGGTCGACGCGCTGGCGCTCCACGGCCCGACGTCAAGGCGCTGCTCGACCATCTTCAGGGCGACGTAACCGATGTCTACGACAAATACGACATGCTGCCGGAAAAGCGGCGGGTCGTGGATATTCTAGCGGCCGAACTTCGTCGGATCATTGGTTCTAGTCCTTCAACTCCCGACTGATCTCGCGCTGATCTCGTGCGTTTTCAGATGTCCGGCAGCTCTTCCGGCGTGAACACACACGGCTCGCTAAGTATTCGGACATGATCGAAAGCCGCCATGCGCATGAGCTTGTCAATGTCCACGTCAGCCATTGCGCTGAAGCCCTGCCTCCGGCGACACCCAGCGGCCTGAATGATGAGAATGGTGCGCTCGGAGCGCAGTCAACTCGCCGCCATAGACTTGATTTCATTTAATTTTTTTGACTTCACAGAATCGATGTATCCCAGTCTGTGTCTCAGATTGTATCCCAGATCTACGAAGATCGTTGCGGACAAATTGGAGGGCGAGCGAAGACTGCGCACGTGGAGCCTCGTTCGAAGGGGTTATCAGCGCCGCTTTTTACTCGTCCCTGCAAGAT
>WNFC01004710.1_pt1 | contig 14871 bp, 15 predicted proteins | sample 5400541 | NCBI WGS metagenome assembly WNFC01 (sample SAMN13153342, study PRJNA577476) | soil metagenome | isolation source: 120 cm saprolite under Douglas fir tree site 2 hole 2 replicate 1 | place: USA:California | collected 2015-04-18
CGCAAGCCGGTATTGACGGCGAAGAGCGCCATACGCCCCAGGCGTGCGGACAACTTGGGGAAGAGTCGGTCCTGCTCCTCCCAGGTGATCGGGTAGGGCAGACGCGGCGTTTCGGGCAGCATCGTGATCAGTGGAGGCACTGCGTCGAGCCAGGGACGGCCGTCGTCATCTCGATAGGCCCGAGCCGCGCGATTCAGGATCGTTCGCACCACCTCAAGGCTGCGATTGATCGTGGTCGCGGTTACGCCTGTAGCGACCCGGTCCGCAATAAACGGTTCGAGTGTGCGGTCATGGACTCGATTGACCTCAAGGGTTCCGAGATATGGCAACAGCAAGCGAATGTGCCAAGCGACCAGACTAACGCTTCGCTTGTGTTGAGACTCGGTGAGGTAACGCGCCGCGCAGTTCGCAAACCGCGGACGGGAAGCAGCCTTGTGCTCGAGCTCCGATCCGACGCGGGTTATTTCGGCATCGAGGCGGTGCTCGGCATCCTCTTGGCTGAGCGGCCCGAGGCGAAGATAAATGCGTACACCACGATGTTCCTTGTCGATGGTGAAATTACCGTTGGTGTCGACGGTAATGCCTTGCGTGCGGGTCGCAGCCATGATGTTTCCCTCCGAACGTGGGATGCAGGAGCATTGTCGGAAGGATCAGGTGCTGGCGCAAAAGTAAAGTTGGCAGCGGAACGTTTCTGGAGATGAAACGAAATCGCGACTGGAGCCGAGTAATGAGCCGGAGGCGACGACTTGAGTCGATACCGAAGGTGTCAAATCGGCCAACTCCAGCCGGTCACCGTCGCCGCCGAAATTTCTATGAAGCAGACGTTGCGGCTCGCCGCGATGCCGGCGTGTGGCCGGACGCCATCTTTGCGTCCGAATCGCGGAACATGCGACCTTCCCTCCTCAGGTCGAGCCGACCTTGAATCGGTAGGCGTGCTCCGGACTCTGCATCAAGACGCGGCTGGATGTGTTGTCGCGCCCATTGATCGGTCGCGACCGCCCGGTCACCGAATTGCTCTGTGTCTCCACGCCCACGGCGATTCGATCCGGCACGGATTCCGACGACATCGCCAGTCAACGTTTTCTAAGCCGTTTCGCGTTCGCGGTGGCCTTGGCGTGGATGGGCTTCAGCCCGCGACGCGCGAGCTTGGCGGCGCTTTTCGAAACGTCCGCCATGCTAACTGCCGATTGTCCAAGGGCTCGCGCGAGTGCCGCCTGCCGCGCGATCAACTGACTCGGCGTCCGGCTGCTGGCGAGTGATAGCAACGCCGTCGAGCTCCGCAGAATATGGCGGAAAGCCAATGCTCCGAGCGGCTGCCTCATGGCCATCATGTGCTCAGCCATTGCCTGAGCGGATTGCACGCCCGCTTCGATCTTTTCCTGTCCCATCAATGCGATTTCGCGCCGGTCGCGCGCATTTGGCACGGGCCCGGCCAGCGCCATGCGGCCTGTTCGGTGACCGATCACCTGTGCCGAGGCCAACATCATCTCCATCGTTTTCGTGGCGAGATCGCGCCACAGTGTGAATGGGCCAAAGTACGAGTAGCCGAGGTAATTGCGTTTCATTTGCATCCTTGGTCTTGGTCGGGGGAAGTCGTCAAGGCTGACGCAAGAAAAGCAATGCTTCGCGTCGCTGTGCGCTCTGGGCATGTCGAAGGGGTGGGATTCAAAATGCCGTCTCTCCAGCACCGCCGCGTCGATTTACCGACCTTTCCTGATGATCGTCCGCGTCAATCGTGCCCAAATTCCCACATCGATGCGGAAGCTCGGTTCATTGACGAACTTGGAAACCAAATTGGCTTTCGACTCCTCCGCCACGCGGCGTGCACTAGCCTGGGTCGTTACACGCTTCTTCTTGAAAACAGGCATGAGGCGCTTTCAGTTCAACCATGCGAAGTGCTGACGGTAGCGGCCTAAATGTCGCCTTACCTCCACATTCGTGATGGCAGCACCCGAACCTACGCGTTGCTGCCAGACGCGCCGAGGATCATCGTGGGGTATACGACCGCTTTGCAACGAACTGGTTTGCCCCGGTGGTCATTGTCTAGCCCAAAGCCGCAGGAAGCCGTTTCTAGCCGGTCAAAGCTGCTTCCATTGCCGCAAGTATTCCTTGACCTCTCTTGCGGAAGTGCCAACCGCGCGGACCGCGGCGGAAAGTTCTTGCTTAGTGACTCCGAGGGCCTTTGCCCAACTACGCGCCGAATATTCCTCTTCTAGCCGGATTTGGCTGCGATCTGGGCTAATCGGATTTGCATTGGAGTCGCTCACAGATTCGCCAATCAATGTCTAACCAACATCATTCTTGATGGGTCTCGAGCCCAAGCGATGGCTAACAATATGCGCGACTTGTTGGCGGCAGGGCCGTCACCGAGCACATGCGTCCGATACGACCTGCCGACATATTCATCTCCATTGAGCGTAGTCATGCGACAGAAGGAGCATATCGGGCCGACGTGCCGAAGGCCATTCGCATTATGTGATGGACGCCATCAGGGTTTCGAATGTCTTGGTGCTGATCGAGCACGGCTCGCGTCGGCTGGTGCACTTCAACATCACCCAACATCCAACCGCAGCCTGGACGCTGCAACAATTGCGGGAAGCCATCGGGTGCGGGGATTCTTATCGATACCTTGTCCACGATCGCGACAGCATCTTCGCCGAGCATCTGGATGCGTCTATCAGCCGGCTCGGGCTGAGGGTGCTGAAGTCACCGCCGCGCAGCCCCAAGGCCAACGCGATCTGCGCGCGCGCGATCGGAACGATTCGACGTGAATGTCTGGACTGGTTTATTCCCAGGTCGGAATTGCACTTGCGATTGGTGCTGAAAGTGTGGGTGACCCATTACAACGGGGCGCGTCCGCACATGGCATTGGGTCCGGGTGTTCCTGATCCCCCATTGGCGACCGTGCGAGCGTCGACTCAGCTTTCCCGGCATCAGATCGGCGGGCGCTTGGTGCTGCGTGTCAAATCGATACTGACTGGCTTGCATCACGAGTATTCGCTCGCGCCCGCACTCGGCTGATTGAGTTATTGCGGATGACAGGTGTTCTTTTGAAGCGCGCCGCTCAACGCTCCGCACATTTCAAACGCTTGTATGGCGCCAGGTGATCTCCAGCGCGCTCCTGCGGCAGCGTTGTGGCGTCGGGGCCGCTGAAGAACAACATAGGTCAGTTGTCGCCTTCCTGCCGCCAGTACACGCGTGTGCGAGGTTGCGGCGGCAGGTTGAACACCCTCTGGCTCTGCACTCCGGCGCTGGCACAGCCACTCAGGCATACCACGCCGATGCCTATCGTTTCGACCTTTCCATCGACATTGACATTGTTCACCACGGGCGACGGGGGCAGGCCGCCACCGACAAACGGTCCCGACCGATCGCCGCCGCAGGTATTCGGCTGCGCGCCAATGACGCCGGACGCGTTCAATAGGTTCACCGCATAGCCTCGTGCCTCGCCCTGCGGCGCACACACATTGGCGCTGCGCGGGATGGCGCGATTGGTGCTGAACGCGACGAAGCCGCCGACGATGACGGCCGACGTCACCGTCTGCTCGCCCCGCGTTGTAGCGCCTGGCGTACAGTCCGTCGCCCCCGGTCCGCAGACATCGAGGTCCATGAACCATCCGGACTTGCCGGACCCAGGTATGACCAGGGACGTGGCGCATGACTGCGCCGCCGTGAAGGCGCTCATTGCGGTCGAGTCGAGGTTCGCCTTGACTGTAGACGCTATGTCGTCGATATACATGTAGAAGCGATTCAATACCGGATTGGCATACGGATACTGCGTGTCCAACGGCTGTTCACGATCACCGCTGCCAAGTGCGAGATAGACATAGAACTTGCCGGTGCTGTTGTCGTACGCCGGAGATACTGCGGGCGCGTAAAGGAATTTGCGATTCGACCCCGTCGTAGCCGCAATGAGCGTCGACGTCCAGCTCGCCGCGGCCAGCGGCGCCGACTTGGAGAAGCCGAAGCTGATCCGGTAGATGTCGCCGCGCGTGTCGACGGCGTAGGCGAGATCGGGAATACCGTCGCTATCGAGATCGACGAACACCACGTCGGCGACGACACGGCCCGCAGTGGTGAACGATGCGAGCCTCGAGCCGTTGTCGGCGCGGAGGATATACACGATCGAGCCCTTGGCGCCGGCACAGGCCGCGTTGGGCGAGCTGTCCTCGCAGTTGTCGTAGCCACCGCCAACCGCGACGATCGGTATTGGCGCCTCGCCGACGGTGCCGCCGATCTTGAGCGTCGCGACGTTGGGCGTCGACCACGTCTGTCCAATGGCGCTGAAGCCGCTGCTGCAGTTTGTGTCGTCGGTCAGATTAGGGCACCCGACCTTCCACATGAGCGAGGGCGCCGACGGCGTATTGACATTGAGCGCGTAGACCATGCGTCCGCCTCGGCGCATGGTTGGGTAGACCCAGACCTTCGAGCTATCCGAGTTCTGGTAGACGCCCATCGAGCCGTCGAAGTAGTAGTTCTTCGGCGTCGAGCCGCTGAGCGGGTTGGCGAAGCTGTACCTGATGAGGGGGCTGTCCTGGCGCAAGCGCGGAAGCGTCGCGTAGAACTCCGGCGCGACGTACGCCCAAAGCTCCTTGCCTTCCGCGGACTCGACGGCGCGCAGCGTGCCATCGTTCGCACCGTAATAGATCACCGTCTGCCCCGATGGGTAATTTATCGCCAGGGGCCTTGAATGCACGACGTCGCCATGGACGGTGGGACGAATGGTCGTGGTCTTTGTCGGGTCGGCCGGATCGTACTGGTAGGTCTGATACGTTCCCGCGGGGTCGACATTGAGCCCTCTGATGAAATCGACGTCGACAGCGGCCATGCCCGAGTTTGCCGCGTTGAAAGTCTGGAACCCATTGGTGTAGAGCGTCCGATTGAGCGCCCATGTCGGTGAGGCGGGGTTGTTCCCCCTACGAATGACCTCCGCAACCGAGCCCTTCTCCACCTGGGGGCCATCGGGCGAATCCGAGTACCGATCGAAGGCGTTGCCCGCGGCGGGGGTGCAAAGGCTCGTGGGCGAAGGATCTTCTATGAAATTGGTCCAGTACTTGCCAGAATCCGAAGTCCACCAACTCGTGGCGCACGGGGCGAAGAACCCGTGCAACGTTTCGACCGCCGGCTTGCCATTGAAGTCGGCTAGTCCAAAATCGTTGCCGATCTCGTAGCGCTTCATGTTGCCGAGCCAGAGCGGCTTTGTCGACGCATCCGGCCGGAACATGCCGATGTAGACCTCGTTCGCGTTCAGCGCCCGATTGGTTGCACTCACCGGCAGGCTCGCCGAGACGAAGGTGCTGCTCGTGGCCTGGATCTTGGCGAAGATGTCGCCGAACGCAACGTTGATGGCGTTCTGGTTTGAAGCCGCGTAGTAATCGCCGGGACCGCCGCCGTAATACGCCATGTTGTACAACAGCGCTGTCTGATCGGCGTTTTGCTTATTCGCGGTGAATGCGTCGATCGTGAACGTGGTGACGTTTTGCTGACCCGGGGCTGCGTTGACGTCGGTCCGGTAGAGAAAGTTGGTCCATTCGTCCGCGTAGCGGATCGGGCCGCAGCCTGGGGCCCCCGGCGCACACGTTGAGCTGGTCGGTGTGACGGTTGTCACTTTGGTTCCGCCGGAGATCGTGTACTTAACCTGGCCTCCACTGCAGCCGGTTGTGGTCGACGGGGACACGCACGTGCACGTGTCATAGCTCGCCCCGCAAGTGTTCGCGTTGTCGCTGGTGCATTTGTTGAGCCCACTGGAACTATTGGCATAACACGCCGACGAGTTACCCAGGCTTTGCTGTTTGGTCGTCGTCGTGGTCGTGAATGTATTCAACTGATATTGCGACGGGAGTATGTTGTCGTTGACGCCCTTGAGGAATAGCGACATATCCTCCGACGGCGGCGTATCGCTGTTGGGAACTGTGTTGCCCACGAAGACGATGTAATTCTTGCTGCCGCACACATCGGCTGCTGCGGCGGGCGGTGAATAAACCGTGTAGTTGGAACCCAGCACGTAACCGAGAGGGTCTGGCTTGCTGAAGGTGCTCGGCGGCGTCGCGAAGACCGCCGGCCCGAATTGCGTCGCATTTTGGGGCGTGCCGGCGACGTTGTCGGTGGCGTGCACGGGACTCGTGTAGCCACCGAAATACTTGAACGCGTCGAACAGCGCCATGCTGTAGCTGGCGTTCGACGCGGCCTTGTTCGAGGGATCGGTGATATTGACGTAGAGGTCGTTAAGGACGGCCAGCAGGGCGTCACGGTTGGTCTTGTTCATCGGCTGCATCGCATAGCGGATGTAGCCGCCGCTGCAACAGTTATCGCCACCGTTTTGGTTGAATATCATCAAGCCGAGATTGATGCTGGCGTCAAGGGTGGGGACGAGATTAATGAGTGCCTGCAATTCGGCTTGACCCTGAAGGAGCCCATTAGGCCACTTATGCGCGTTGTCCGACCAGTTGGACGTATTGTCGAGAATGACGAGCACATTGGCGCCACCGCCGCCGGACGACCCGACGAAGATGTCGATATCCTCCGCCACTGTCGACAGCGGAAGGACGAGTGCGAAGGCAGCCGCCATCAGAAGAGGCCATTTTTGTTTGAGGCGTTCAAGCTTCATGATGATCCTTCGAGCGGGATTATGGGCATGCGGTGGCGATTTCGCTTGTCCCGACGACCTTGGCAATGCCCTGATTCACGACGGCGACGGGGCCCCGGCTGGCGGCGGAGGTGCCGTTCGGGGCGAGATTTTGCGCGACGGCGCGGATATCCCAGAGGCTGTTGGCGCAGCTAGAGTCGTTGCACCCGGCGCCGCCGCCCTGACCGAAGCACGACTGGTTCACGCCTCCTCTGCAGTAAGTGGGCAAGGGGATTGGGCTTGTCAGCGGTATGACCTGAGCCTTGACGCAAGTCGGCGCTGGAGTGATCTGCACCACGACATCGTTGGTGCCATCAGCATTGACGTCGTAGCACAGCGTGTTGGCAGGCCATCCGGAGCATGGTGTTGGAAAGATCGACCCGGGCGAGCTCGTCAGCAACGGCGAGTCGACTGCGGCTTCGATCGTTTGCTGGGCGGCGGCGAGCGCCTCGTTGCGTTGCTGCGCATTGCCGACGATCGCGAGATTGTTGCGGCCCAGATGGAAGCTCGCGAGCACCAGCAGCGTGATCAGGACGAGCATGATCATGCCGACAACCAGCGTGACGCCGCGTTGGGAACGTCGCACCGCGATCTTGTAGCGGTGTCGCATCATGTTTCTCTCCGCCCGGCGGGGTTGTTCATGCGTATCGTCTCGGTGTAGGCGTGCCGTTTGAAGCCGTCGTTGAATGGGCCATCTGTGCGCTGCGTCCCGTCGGCTTGCAGGCCGAGGGGATATGTCTTCGTGTCGGTGTACCCCGGAGTCGGCTCGATCGACCGCGAAAGCAGGTGTATCTTTGCAGTCACCACGTTGAGCCAGTTGGTGATATAGCAAGGATCCGCGGCGCAGCCACCGTACGTTCCCGGGTCGGCGCTAACGGCGTCCGGCATGCTATCGCCGTTCGTATCGAGCCCATACTCGAATTGCAGGTTCTCGACGCCCTCGACCAACGGGACGATCGAGAACGCACCATTCGCGCCAAGCTCGGCCCGTTTGAGCGTTGGAATGCCGTCACCCGGATCGTTGTTGTTGGCGATGAAGTAGATGTGCATCACATAAGCCCGCAAGCTCGCCGCTGCCGCGCAATCGTGTTTGTGCAGCGCAAACGGCGACCCCAACGCCGGCATCGCGGCGACAAGGTAGGTCGTCGACAGCGGCACATTCGCGAGCTCGGCGTTGCACAGCGCTGACTGAAAGTAGATCTGGCCCGTAGCAGCCGCGTCGCAGTTGGTATCGCCGGCAATGCACGTGGCGGTCCGTCGAATCGCGACTACCGCCGTACCCGTGCGCACGTCGCTGATGCATGACGGCTTGGCGGCGTCAGCGGCAAAGCCTTGGACATGCATGAGTACCATGCTCTTCATGTCCCCCACGCTGGTCGAGCAAGGATCGGGCTTGGTCGTGGGCGGCCCAACATCGCGCGGATCGAACTCGCCGAAGTAGCTGGCATTGACGATATCATCGGCAAGCAGCTGGGTGGCGAAACGGCCGTTTTCGATCTGCCGCCCGGTTCGCTCCATGTCGCGACGATTGCTACTCACGTTCACGAATACCGTGGTCACGACCGCGAGCACTATCAGCCCCACCGCGATGCCGACCATCATCTCGATCAACGTGAATCCGCGCGGCGCGCGTACTCGCATTCGATCGCGTACTCGCGAGTTGGCTCTCATGGACCGAGACGGGCGATGGAAACAACCTTGACGACTGCCCGGCGAAGCCTGTCGTCGCCATAGTACGACTGAGCACAGTCGACGCCGCTTGGCGCGACGGTCGGGCTCAAGCCCTGCCAGGTCACGATGACTTGGTAGCTCGGCGGGTTGGCTCCTGCGAGCGGCTCGATACAACCGCGCCCGCCGATCATCGCGCCGATGGCTGCGCTGCCCGAGAGCTCCGTATTCCCCTTGAGAGCGTTGCTCCATTCGCACGTGTCGCGCGCAACGCCCACTGCGGCGCTGGAACAATCGGTTGGTTGCGCGTCGCTCGCTCCCACCGGGCTCGCGGTCGGGTTCGCGGTGGCGTACGTCGCGGCGGCACCGCGGTTCGCGCTCAAGCGCGCCGCCATGTCGTCCAGAAGAACCAGCGCCTGCGAGCGTGCGTACGATTCCACTTCGACCGTCTGCATCTTGGCGTGCAGATTCGCGAGCCCGAGAATGCCGAACGCAAGAACGAAGATCGTGATGAGCGCCTCGAGCAGGCTCACCCCGTGTTCGCGATTCACTTTGCAGAGCGAACGGCCATTCATGAGCAGGCCCCACTGATGACAACCGGCTCGCCACTTAAGTTGACCTGCACGCAGCGCTTCGCGGCGGTCTGTGTCGCGGAAACCGAGAACTTGGGCTTGGTGCTGCCAGCGACCTGGCCGGAGCTTCGATACGTCACCACCCCCGGATCGCTGATGGATATGTTGTTCGTCGCCGCGTGCGTATCGATATTCGTCCCGCCGATGGCGACAACCCAGCCGGCGGTCCACGTGCCGGCGGGCGAGAGCGTCACGTCGGTGTTTTGCTTGATGGCTTCGCTGCGCGCACGCAACAGCGACGTGAACACGTCCATCGCCGCCATCTGCACGCGCTGGCTTGCGATGAGCTCGTTGAACGAAGGCACCGCGATAGTGCTGAGCACCACCAGGACGACGACCACGGTTAGCAGCTCGACCAAGGTGAAACCGCGGGATCGCCCATGGTCGCGCGATGACGCCCTGGCGATACTCCGACGCGGAAAGCGATGAGCTGACATCGGTTACCACTTGTCCGCAGGCGTTTTCGTACCTTGGTTATCGATCGTCAGGTCGCCATCCGCGACCTGCGCACTGATTGCCGTCGCCGTAATCGTGAAAGCGGGCGCCGACGCTACAGGCGCTGCGATATCGATGGTGTAAAACGGCGCGACGGCTGGAGGTGTCGTGTAACCAAGCGCCGCCTCTGTAGACGCGTACGCGCGGGCAGCCAGCAGATACTGTGCTTGGCGCTGTGCCAGATCCATCATGTACGATTGCGCCGCGGCGCGGTGGCCCTTCCTTATCTGCGCCTGATAGCTCGGTAACGCGATCACTGCCAGGATTGCCACGACCGCAATGACGATGAGCAGCTCGATCAGCGTGAAACCACGGTGTTGCAGCATTGCTTTTTGCGTTGTCATAGCCGCCTCGGGCTTTGTGCCTACCGCATGCAATCGAGCTGAAAGCATGCGAAGGTGTTCAGTTCTTGGCGCGTCCATTCGGGCTCCATCTTTGCCGGCCGTACACTCATTGCGCTCGTTGCGCTGTACACAACATATCTTCGTAAACCCTCATTCGTTCGCAGATCGGCGATTGCGAACCCACACGACCCCTCACTTATCTTGCAAGACGTATGCCGGCATTAACGGCAGGGATTCGAAGCGGATGAACGGTAAGCAACAGCGGATTATCGGATGCAACGAACTGAACATCGATGCGCGTCGGATTGGACGTTACAGGGGCTCCTTGCCGATGTCCGACCGGATGTGACGCAATATGTCGGAGGCCATCGTCGAGCACGAGCAGGTCTGCTCGTTATTCGGCCGTTGTTCGCCACAAGGCGTAACGCCTTCTGAACAGCTCCAAGGGCCACGCGTGCCGATTGTCTCGACCTGAATGATGGCCGCCGCGGCAATCGCTGCTGCGACGAGCGAGGGAAGACTCCCGCTATCGCGCACCTGGGCGAGGCAGGGGTTGACGCGTTGCGGCAGCCACAGCAGCGAATATCTACGGCTAAAAAGTGGCGCGGCCTCTGGACGTATTCAGTTCTTCGCGCTCAGTTCTTCGATCGTCGTCCGTAGCACTCACCCCTTCGCACTCAGCACTCAGCACTCCGCACTCAGCCCTTCGCGTTCAGCACTTCGAACTTCGCGCCAAGAATTGCGACCGCGTAGTGTCCACTTATTCGATCGAGCGGGCTTCGCGGTAGACTCCAGCTCGCGTAGCCCTTGCCCGGGCGATCGCTGGCATCTCGACGACGTCTTTCTCGGGATCAGTGGCCGGCCGCAGTATCTGTCGCGTGCGGTTGACCAGGACTGAGAAGTCCTCGACATTCTGGTGCAACCGCGGCGAGATAAGCGTGCGGCCGAGCGATTTCTCCGCAAGCTGCTCAAGGCTCTAACTCCAAAATTCAAAAGCCAAGGCCCGGACGAACGACTGTACTAACTCACTGACTCACTCCATTGATGAAGAAATCGCCCAACCATCCGATGCATCGGACCGCTTCTTCGCAGCCGCTGATCGGAATCGCTAGGACTCGACTATACAGCACGAAGAAGAGAAGTTTGAGGAGGAGGACGACTCCGAGGCGCCAGACGAGCCTGAGGATGACATGAATAACGAAGAAGATCCTCAGTACACAATCACAATCGAGTACGAGGATTTCGTTACCCGCTTTGATCTTGACGAGATTCTTTCTTCAATCGATCGCATTATCGAGGCAGAGCTTCTCGATTATTTCGACCCAGATTTCCGTTTTTCTCGACGCCGGTATCCGTACCTTCTGCCATACCGGGACGGCCCAGATTCCGAACTCTCGTTTCTCGGAATCAAGTCGGTCGACGCTGGCTCAATCACCCTGACCGTATTTGTTGGAGGGGTTGTAATTGGTTACGTGGCGAGACGGTTCAAGAAGGGTGTTGACAAGAGCCTATTTGCCGAAGAACTCGAGCGCTCTGGTCGCATGGCGGGAGATGTTTTTGGTACCGTCCTGGGGCGGGTGAACAATTGGGCCGAACGGTATGTTCCAAAGCAGCGCGAGCTCGGTGGTAGGGTCACGAAAATCACGGCGCAGCGCAAACGCAAGAGTAAGAGCGACAACGATGTCGCGTCCTAGCCCGGCGCTCAATACGGACGCCTCGCCGGCGGCGCTGGCGCCGCCGGCCGCTCGGCGCCGGTTAGCTTTGGTCGTCTAGGCCTGTCGCTCGCCGTGAAATTTCAGCTCGAGCCGGACAATCGGAATGTTCCTTCTGAGCAGTTGCTTGCCGAGCTTCACCGAGTTGCAACCTTGCTCGGGCGAGACACTGTGACAATGCATCAGTTTGACGAACACGCGCAGTTCCATAGCGAAACGCTTCGACGCCGATTTGGGTCTTGGTTCAAAGCGCTTGAGGCAGCGGGCCTTGGAAAGACCCGCAACCTTCATCTTACTGATGAGGAGCTATTCGAGAATCTTGTAGCAATCTGGCTTCGTTTGGGCCGACAGCCGAGATATGCAGACCTTTCAAGATCGGCCTTACTTCATTCAGCTGCAACGTACGAGAGGCGATTCGGTACCTGGCGGGGCGCTCTTGAAGAATTTGTCAAATGGGCAAACGAGGGTGTCACATCAAGCAGAGCAACACCTGCCACCGGTCCAGTTCTTGGGCGCCGCACCCCACGCAACATCAACTGGTGACTTCGCGCTCTCGTTCTCATGCGCGATGGCGCGCGCTGTCAACGTTGTGGCGCGCAGGCGCGCTCGACCACTGCAGAAAGCATACAAGGCGCGCAAAACGGGCGGCTTAACCCGCCATGGCTGTTGCAGCCACCCCGGATGATGAAAATGAGAACCGCGCCGCGACCCCCATTTTCACGGTAACTCGCTTAACTCTTCATCGGCTGCAGGACCAGCGGATCGGCCGGTTTGGCGCCATCGCGGATCTTGCCGGTGTAGATGCCGCGCTGGCGATAGGGTTCCGAAAGGCTGGTTGCGACCCGATGCCGGTCGTTCGGAACGTCATGGCGATAGGTCGCAACCGTCGAGGCGTTGGCTTGCGACTCGGCGCGGACGCAGCAAGGCGCGACGGAGGTTCTGGCGAGCTCTCCGAGGTGCTGGCGATTCTGCGCGCGTTCCACGATTCGTGATACGTGTGGGTGGCGAATTGGAGCAGCCAACAAGGCTGCTGATCTAGAGGGGTGTAAATCCTGTGTATGGCGAATTCATAGTTACGCTGCGATTGGCATCTGGAACAGACCGCGGCAATGCTGTTGCCAGGCGTAGTGATCAAGCACGGCACGGGCGGGCGGTGGTTTGCCAGATCTTTCACTTGGAGTGCTGCCTGTCCTTCCCGAAAACCCGTAGTCCTTGATATTGTTGACTTCGTGCTGCCTTGAGGGCAAGGTGGGATCGTCGATCGTGACGATCCCAGAGTGAGGCATTTCGTTCATGCCGGCCGTGGTCTATGCGTTCCTGAGCACGCTCGGCACGCTGTTCAGATCCCAACTTTCATTACGGGTCGAGAACGTCGCGCTGCGACATCAGTTGGCGATCTACCAGCGAACCGTTAAGCGAGCGAGCATTCGACCCGCAGACCGCATCCTCTGGTCCTGGCTGTCACGGCGCTGGGCAAGGTGGCGGGAAGTGCTGGTCTTCGTTGAGCCTGAGACGGTAATCGCGTGGCAGCGCAAACGCTTTCGTGATCATTGGACGCGCATGGGCCGAGCTGGGAAGCCCGGACGACCACTGATCAGCGAGGAGATACGCGAGGTCATCCGTAAGGTTTCCGGAGCCAATCCGCTGTGGGGCACGCCGCGCATTGTTGGCGAGCTGGGAAAGCTCGGCATCAAAGTGGCGAAGTCAACGGTGGACAAATACCGTATCCGATGCCGCAAGACGCCCTCGCCGACATGGAAGGCGTTCCTGAAGAATCACGTCAATGACCTGGTGTCGATCGATTTCTTTATCGTACCGACGATCCGATTCAAACTCCTCTTCGTGTTGGTTGTGTTTGCACATTCGCGACGGAAAGTTCTGCACTTCAACGTTACCGAGAATCCGACGGCTCAGTGGACGGCGCAGCAGATCGTCGAAGCCTTCCCATGGGACTGCGCGCCGAAATACCTCCTCCGCGATCGCGATGCGATCTACGGCGCTGCATTTCAACGGCGGCTCCAGAGCATGGGGATCGAACAGGTCCTCAGCGCACCGCGAAGTCCGTGGCAGAACCCGTTCGTGGAGCGGCTGATCGGAACCCTGCGCCGCGATTGCCTCGATCATCTCATCGTTCTGAATGAACGCCATCTCAGGCGTATCGTCGCCCGATATCTCGACTACTATCACGACTGGCGAACACACCTTTCCCTATCGATGGACGCACCGAATCCGCGGATCGTGCGTCCGCCAGACCAGGGTAGGGTGGTCCAGTTTCCTGATATTGGCCGATTGCATCACCACTATGAACGGTTGGCCGCGTAATCGGATCCACGGCCGCTCTGTAACCTGGCGCGCGACGAGTTATCGGGAGGGACAACCGATCGAGCGGGCAAATCGATTCCAACGCTTCTCAAATTCCGGAACATACCGAATCACCCATCGCATGATCGTCGTGTGAGAAATGATCACGCCGCGCTCGGCCATCATCGCAACGAGATCTCGGTAGCTCAGGCGATAGGTGATGTACCAGCGCACGCACAGAACAATGATCTCGGTATCGAACTGGCGCTTCACATCGATCGCGTCACGATCCTGGCGTTTGGTCATCTGGCGTCTCCATCGGCAACGCAGTCTAGCCGACGCCCGCTGTTGCACCGGACCCGCCTTGGTCTGGTGCGAGAAATCTGGTACATTCGCCGACGCCAAGGCGTAGTCGACTGTGCCACTTTTGTGCCACATGAATAGACAGGAACGGGCATGACTGAGCAAAGTTGATACTACGGGCGGCCAGCAACACATTGATTAAAAAACAAAAGTAATATCCAGTTCTGCCTGTCACGCCGGGGGTCGCGGGTTCGAGTCCCGTCCACTCCGCCAACATTGATCCAAGGGCGAACGCGAGTTCGCCCTTTTTTACCGCGGGATGGAACGTCATTTCGCGCCGGTCTCGTTTCTTGGGCAGAATGGCCGAATGAATTCGGCGCTACAGGGCAATCATCTCCATCATGTTTGATTTCATTTACCGCAAGAAGCGCTGGGTCCAGGTCATTCTGGCGCTCATCACCCTGCCGTTCGCATTCTTCGGCGTGGACTACTACTTTCGCGGTGGTGGTTCAGCCACCGAAATTGCCCGCGTCGGCGGCGAGACGATCAGCCAGGTCGATTTCGCGAACGCGATCAGCGATCAGCAGGATCGGATGCGCCAATCGGCCGGCAAGGACTACGATCCAACCGTGTTCAGCAACCCGGAGGTCCGCTATTCGATGCTCCAGCAGCTCATCGGGCAGCGGGTGCTCGAGCAGCAGGTTCGTCGCGGTAATCTGCGCGTTTCCGACGCGCAACTGGCGCAATTCATTGGCGAGCTGGCGCCGTTTCAGGAAGACGGAAAGTTTTCG
>WNFC01004711.1_pt1 | contig 14871 bp, 12 predicted proteins | sample 5400541 | NCBI WGS metagenome assembly WNFC01 (sample SAMN13153342, study PRJNA577476) | soil metagenome | isolation source: 120 cm saprolite under Douglas fir tree site 2 hole 2 replicate 1 | place: USA:California | collected 2015-04-18
GCCGTTACTTCAGGTACACTGCGGATTCCCCGCAAGTAATCAGGAATAAGGAGACGAATGAGGGTGGCTGCGCTTCGCTCGGTGTCGGCAATTGTGGTGGCGACGGCCGTCCTGTGCGCGCCGCTCGGCGCCCAGGATCGCCTCAAGTCGATGCCGGGTTACGACCAGTTTCAGAAAATGAGCGCGCAGATCCCGGGGTCGGTGACGCTCGGTTCGCTCGCCGCGAAGTGGAAAGACGACGGCTCGTCGTTCGAGTACACCTGGGACGGCAAGCGCTACCGCTACGGCGTGGCGACCAGGCAGGCGACCGTGATCGGGGAGGCGCCGGCGGAGGCAGCGGCCGGCGGACGCGGCCGTGGCAGTCAGAGCGGACAGCAGCCGGACCGCGGACGACAGTTCGACTCGTCCGACTCCCCCGACAAAACGCTCAGGGCGTTCTACAAGGACCGCAACATGTGGCTCAGCGCCGCCGACGGCAGCCATCCGATCGCGCTCAGCACGGACGGCAGCGAGCGGGATCGCGTCAAGTACGGCACGGCGAGTTGGGTCTACGGCGAAGAGCTCGAGCAGCGGACGGCCATGTGGTGGTCGCCCGACAGCAGGAAGATCGCGTATTACCGCTTCGACGAGAAGCCGGTGCCGGATTTCTACCTGCAGATGAACCAGACCCAGGTGCAGGACTCGCTCGACGTCGAGGCCTACCCGAAGCCGGGGAAGCCGAATCCGATCGTGGACGTCCTTGTGTACGACGTGGCGTCGAAGAGGACGGTAACGATCGATGTGCGTGACGGCAAGCCGTTCGACAACACGGTCATCGGCCACTACGCCTACAACGTCGCCTGGTCACCGGACGGCAAGGAACTCCTGCTGAACCGTACGAACCGGAAGCAGAACGTCCTCGAGCTCGCCGCGTGTGGTCCGGAGACCGGCAAATGCCGGGCGATCGTGCATGAAGAGTGGCCGACGGGCTGGATCGAAAACCGCCCCCAGATGCGCTTCCTCACCGACGGCAGGCGGTTCATCTGGGAGTCGCAGCGCACGGGATGGGACAATTTCTACCTGTATGACCTGTCCGGGAAGCTGATCGCGCCGTTGTCGAGCCGGACGACCGACGAGGCCGCCAGCATCGTGGCGGTCGACGAGGCGCGGAACGTCCTCTTCTACACCGCGCGCGATGGCGACAACTTCATGAAGCTGCAGCTCCACCGCGTCGGGCTCGACGGCAGGGACGACAGGCGCCTGACCGATCCGGCATTTCACCATACCGTGACCGCGTCGCCCGGCGGCACGCTCTTCATCGACGTCGCGCAGACCCACGACTCGCCGCCGTTCACGCGCCTGATCGACGGCAACGGCACGGTCGTCTCCGAGCTCGCGAAGAGCGACACGACGAAGTTCGATCGGCTTGGTTTCAAGAAGGCCGAGATGTTCACCTACACGGCGGCCGACGGGAAAACGCCGCTCCACGGGCTGATCCACTTCCCGTCCGGCTTCGATCCGGCAAAGAAGTATCCGGCGCTGGCCAGCGTCTACGGCGGTCCTGCGGCCGCCGCCGCGAGCGAGCGGTTCGCGATGCCGAACGCGCTGACCGAATACGGGTTTCTCGTGCTGCAGCTCGATTCCCGCGCCGTGCCCGGCATGGGCAAGCGCACGCTCGATCAGATTTACCTCAGGCTCGGACAGGTCGAGATGGACGACATGGCGGAAGGCGTCAAGGCGCTGTGGAACCGCCCCTATTTCGACCGGAGCCGCGTCGGGATCCATGGGTCCTCATACGGCGGCTACAGCTCGGCGATGGAGATCCTCCGTCATCCCGAGATCTTCGCAGCCGCCTCGGCGGCGTCGCCGCCAACCGACTGGCGCAACTACGACACGATCTACACGGAGCGCTACATGTGGATCCCGGAGGAGAACAAGCAAGGCTACGACGCCGGCGCCGCGATGACCTACGCGAGCAATCTGAAGGGGCGCCTGCTCCTGTACTACGGCACCGCGGACAACAACGTGCACCCGTCGAATTCGCTGCAGCTCATCAAATCGCTGCAGCAGGCGGGCAAGAGCTTCGAGGTGCAGGTCGGGCCGGACCAGGGGCACTCGAACGTCAACCAGCAGCGCATGATGGAGTTCTTCATCGAAAACCTCGTGATCCATCCGCCGGGGCAGGACGGACGGGCGACGGAGAACGCACGTCCCGGAGGAGTGAAGTAGATGCCCGCTTATGTGATCGTCCAAGTGGACGTGAAGGATCCGGTCCGCTACGAGGAATACCGGCAGCTGGTACCGACCAGCCTGGCGAAGTTCGGCGGGCGCTTTCTGGTCCGCGGCGGCAAGACGCACACGCTCGAAGGGAACTGGGCGCCGAAGCGCTTCGTGATGGTGGAGTTCCCGAGCGTCGAGCAGGCGCAGGCGTGGTGGGCGTCGCCGGAATACGCCGCGGCGAAAGCGCTGCGGCAGGCGACGGCGGACTCGGTGATGATCGTCGCCGAAGGGATACCCTCGGCGACGACCGACTAGCGCTTACGCGGTTCAACGTTCAGCTCGCCCAGCTTCGCCGCCATATCTTCCGCCGACGTGGCGACCTTGATCGTCTTGTCGATTGCCTGGATCTTGCCGTCCTTCCCGATGTAGAACGTCCAGCGGTTCGCGACACCGCGCGGGCTGAGCACGCCGTATGCGGTCGCGGTCTCTTTCGTCGGATCGCTCAGCAGCGGGAAGTCCGCCTTGTGCATCTCCCCGAAGCCCTTGTTGTCCGCGACCGGATCGACGCTCGCCATGAAGTACGCGACGTTGTACTTCTTGATCAGGTCGCCGTGCTCCGCCAGCGACTTGCACTCGATGGTGCAGCCGCTGGTATACGCCTTGGGGAACCATGCCACGACGATGGCCTGCTTGCCGTTGAAGTCCGACAGCTTGTAGGTCTTACCATCACTCGCCTGGAGTGAGAAGTCGGGCGCTTGATCGCCGACCTTCAGCTCGATCGGATTCGGGGTGGTCGTCGCCGGCACCTGCGCCGCGAGCGTGGCCGCGGCGATCGCGAAGATCGCGGCGGTCGTCAGAAAGCTCATCTAATGCCTCCTCAAAGTACTAAACCGGATTGCGTCTATGTTACGCGAAGACGGCAGGAAGCGTTGCCCTCGTCCGCGGCCGTATACTGCCTGGCATGCCGCTGACGATTCGACTGCTCGAAACGGACGCCGACATCCTCGCGGCCTATCCGCTGATGGCCGCGCTGCGAGATCGCGTGCGCCAGGGCACATTCCTCGCCGAAGTGCGGCGGCAGCAGCGTGACGGCTACGAGCTGATCGGCGGCTTCGACGGCGCAGAGCTCGTCGCGCTCGCCGGCATCCGCCCGGGCCACATCCTGTCACGCGGGGAGCATGTGTTCGTCGACGATCTGGTGACCGCGGCGGCGCGCCGAGGGGAGGGGCACGGCAGGACAATGCTGTCGTGGGTGGCCGCGCGAGCCAAGGCGGCCGGCGTGCCACGGGTGTACCTCGACAGCCGTGAGACCGCGAAAGACTTCTATGCCGCGCTCGGGTTCACCTTCCTCACCTCGACGCCATGTTGGATTGATTGCGGCCGTCTCGCGTGAGCGGACCAATCCCGCCCGCCGTAGTCCTTGTTGTTTACGGAGAGATGACTGATGAAATCCCGCTCGCTATTCGCGCTGTGCGCGGCACTCCTGGTGTTTTCCCTCGGCCTGCAGGCCCGAGGCCCGCGGGCCGGCGGTCCCGACTCGATCACCCCGGCCGAACTCAAGGAATGGCTCTCATACATCGCCTCCGATCAACTGCAGGGACGCCAGGTCTATACCGAAGGTCTCGGCCTTGCGGCGGCCTACATCGCCGACCACCTCAAGGAATGGGGCGTCAAGCCGGGTGGCGACGACGGGTCGTATTTCCAGGCGGTCAAAGTCCTCGGCGTGAACGTGAAGCGCAATTCGAGCGTCACGGTCACCGTCAACGGCCAGACGAAGACGTTCAAGGACGGTGAAGGCGTGACCTTTCCGGCCAGTGCCGGGGGGAAGCAGACCGTCACGGCGCGCGCAGAGTTTGTCGGCTATGGCCTGAGCCTGCCGGAACTAAACATTGACGACTACAAAGGCAGGGACGTCAGCGGCAAGATTGCGATCTACGTGGGCCGCGGCCCGTCGGCCCTGGCGGCGACGCAGGGACGCCTGATTGGTGCGCGCTCGCGGAACGCGATCGAGCTGAAACAAGCCGTCGCGGCCATCGGTCCCGCAGGCGGCGGCTTCGGACGTGGGGGTGCCGGGCGAGGCGGGCAGGGCCCGAGCCTCGGCGATTTCCAGACCGTGCAGCGGCTCGACGCGAAGGTCCCGCCCCAGATCACCGCGGGCGACGACTTCTTTGCCTTCATCTTCAACGCCTCCGGGCTCGACTACGCCGACATCAAAGCGAAGGTTGATGCCCGCGAAACGCTGCCGGCGGTCGCGCTGAACGATGTTTCGGTGACGATCAACGTCGACGCGGCCTACGACATCGTCCAGACCCGGCTGACGCGCAATGTGGTCGGCATCGTCGAAGGCCGCGACGTCCGGCTGAAGGACAGCTACGTGCTCTTCGGCGCGCACTACGACCACATCGGCTACCTGCAAGCGCCGCCCGGAGAGGAGCGCGGCGGATTCGGCGGCGGAGCCGGCACTCCGAATACCCCAGGCCAGCCCCGTCCGTCCGCGGGCGGCTGTGCCGGCCAGGGGCGCGACACGCCGAGACCCGGCGACGTCATCAACAATGGCGCGGACGATGACGGATCCGGGACGGTGGCGCTTATGGCGATCGCGAAGGCGTTCGCGACGGGGCCCAAGCCGAGACGGTCGCTGATGTTCGTGTGGCACGCGGGCGAGGAGGCCGGCTTGCTCGGGTCGCGCTACATGGCGGACTATCCGTCGGTGCCGCTCGACAAGGTGTCGGCGCAGCTCAACATCGACATGATCGGCCGCAACCGCTGCGATCAGGCCACCGAGGCCAACACCGTCTATCTCGTGGGCTCGGACCGCATCAGCAGCGAGCTGCACAACGTGAACGAGGAGGCGAACGCCGGGCTGCCGGCGCCGCTCAAGCTCGATTACGAGTTCAACGACCCCGCGGATCCCGAGTCGATCTACACCCGCAGCGATCACTACAGTTACGCGGCGAAGGGAATCCCGATCATCTTCTACACGACCGGCCTGCATCGCGACTACCACTACGTGACCGACGAGGTCGGCAAGATCGAGTTTCCGAAGATGGCGCACATCGCCCGGCTCGTCTATGAGACGGGCAAGAAGGTGGCAAACCTCGATCACCTCCCCGTGCGCGACAACCAGGGACCGCGCAAGGGGAAGGGAGCGTCTGGGCCGATCGGTGGCTCGAGCTGACATGACGGCCGCCGGGTCTAAGCTTCGCCGGTTTCCTTGGCGGATGCCGAGTGGCTGCTTGTCACGGACGATCTCACGCGGAGGCCGCGGAGAGGCCGAGAACGCAGAGAGCTTCCCTCTTAAGAAACGTGAGTCTCCGCGGGCTCTGCTCCTCGGCGACCTCCGCGTGAGATCGTCGGTGAACCTTCAGCCTTCAGCCTTCAGCATTCGGCATTTCTCATTGCAACTGCCCGCGGATCGCGCCGCCGGGATTCAGCGTCGTGTGCACGTTGAAGTAGAAGGTCGACGGGTTCGCCAGGATCTGCGCAATCTTGTCGGCTGAGACGGGAACCCCGGTAAGCGAGAAGGTTCCTGACCCGGCTGGCATCACAATCGCTGTTCCCGCGGTCAAGCCGGTGTTCACAAGCGGTGCGCCGTTGACCCCGGCCGCGCCCGGGTGGATGTGCGCGACGTTCGCCTGGCTCCCGGCCGGGAAGCTGTTCAACGACACGTTGAAGTCGATGGTGTTCGCCGCGGAGTTGATGGTGATGACGGCGGTGCCACGCCCCGTGCTCTCGGCGTTCGTGATCGGCGGCACTTCGTTCTGCGCCGACAGCTGCACCGTAAAGATCGTCAGATTACTCGGCGTCGTCGGCGAGCTACTGCCGCAGCCGGCTGCGCCGATTGCCAGGATACTGACCGCTATTGCCAATCGTTTCATCGCTGTTCTCCTCATGATCCGCCACGTTCAGAACTTCCGGCTCAAGTTGAAACCCATGTAGACGTCGTGCCGGCTGCCGCCGCGGGCCACCATGCCCGGCGTCGTGTCGAAGTTGTTGCCGAAGTTGAGCTGCAGGACGTGCCCGTGGGTCAGCTTTTCGACACCGATGTTCCACGCCGCGCGGTCCGGCCGGTAACCGGCGATGCGAGGCGAGACCTCCGCGACGAACGACACGGATTCCCGCGCCCGCACGCGCGTGCCCAACCCGATGAACGCCGTGTCGTGCGCGCCGTTGTGCGCCGCCGCTTCGGCGACGGCATCGGGATCCCCCGCCCCATGCGAATGCCCCTCGTGCACCAGACGCAATGTCGCCGTGTGCGCGTTGTGGACGTAGGTGGGCGACGCATAAAGCGCCAGCCACGCACCGTGCGTGTGCGACAGGGTGGCGAAAACGCCGGGCTGCGGATCTAGCCGCAGATTGTTCTGGCCCTCGATTGATGCGCCGGCCGAGAGGCTGATCGGCCCGCCGCCGGACTGCGGCCAGACATCCCATTTCGCAAACGTTTCGATGGTCTTGCCGAAGATCGATCGATGGATACCCGCCTGCAGGTTGGTGGTCAAGGCGTATCGATACTCCAGCCCGATGACTGCGCCGTTGTCGAGGCTGAAGGCATCCGCTGCCAGCTGCCCGAAGGATCCGCGCCGCAGGTCGCGCGCGAACCGGTGCGTGATCTTGAAGTAACTGCGGTGCCGCTTGAGCGGCATTGTCGTCTGCACGTTGACGACCGTCTGATCGAGCTCGGCCGTCGAAAGAGGGGACGACGGGGGAGGCTCGGGTGTTGCGGGTGTCTGCGCCGCCGCGTGGGCGTGGAGGAGGATGCTCGTGGCGACCGCAAGTAGCGTAGAGGCGGGACGGACGGGCATCGGGCTCGCCCATCGCAAGGGATGTGCCCGGCCGATCGGTGTAACTGAGTCAGTTGCCGCCACTTCAGTGCTCGGAGCGTTTACCATTTCAGTAAGCGCTTACGGGTCGTGTAAGGTACGCAGAAATGGGTTGGCGTCAGGTGTCGAGCTCGCTGAGTCTGCCCGAAGTCCACGGTTCGGTGCCTGTCCCGAGCGTCGGCTTCTGGCGCAAGTGCTTCGCATTCGCCGGTCCGGGATATCTCGTGGCGGTCGGCTACATGGATCCCGGCAATTGGGCCACCGACCTCGCGGGCGGCGCGAAGTACGGCTACACCCTCCTGAGCGTCATCGTGCTCTCGAACCTGATGGCGATCCTGCTCCAGGCACTCGCCGCGCGGCTGGGGATCGCCAGCGGACGCGACCTGGCGCAGGCGTGCCGCGACAGCTATTCGCGGGGGACCGTCATCGTCCTGTGGATCCTCTGCGAGATCGCGATCGCCGCCTGCGACCTCGCCGAGGTGATCGGCTCCGCCATCGCGCTGAAGCTGCTCTTCGGACTGCCGCTGGCGTGGGGCGTCTGCGTGACGTCGGCCGACGTACTGCTGGTTCTCTGGCTGCAGCAGCGCCAGTTCCGGTACGTCGAGGCGCTCGTGGTGCTGCTCATTCTCGGCATCGCGGGTTCGTTCGCCGTCGAGCTCTGGCTGTCGCGGCCGGACCTCGCGCAGGTGGCGAAGGGGCTCCTGCCGAGCGCGGAGATCGTGCGCAATCCCGACATGCTCTATATCGCGGTCGGCATCCTCGGCGCGACGGTCATGCCCCACAATCTCTACCTGCATTCGTCGATCGTGCAGACACGCAAGTACCAGGACGATCTCAAGAGCCGGCGCGAAGCGGTCGGATTTTCGGTGCTCGACTCGACGGTGGCGCTGATGTTCGCGCTCTTCCTCAACGGCGCGATCCTGGTCATGGCCGCGGCGACATTCCACGGCACCGCCTACGAGAGCGTCGCTGACATCGGCGACGCGTACAAGCTGCTCGAACCGCTGCTCAAGACCGGCCTCGCCAGCACGCTGTTCGCGGTCGCGCTGCTGTTCGCCGGTCAGAACGCGACGCTGACGGGCACGCTGGCCGGGCAAATCGTGATGGAGGGTTTCCTCAACATCCGTCTGCGTCCATGGCTGCGCCGCCTCATCACGCGGCTCGTCGCGATCATCCCAGCGCTGGTCACCGTGATCCTGTACGGCGAGCGCGGCACCGGACAGCTCATCGTCCTGAGCCAGGTGATTCTGAGTCTTCAGCTTCCCTTCGCCGTGTTTCCGCTGGTCATGTTCACGGGGGACAAGAGCAAGATGGGGGAGCTCGTGGCGCCGGTGTGGATGCGCGCGATCGCCTGGCCCGTCGCGGTCGCGATCGCCTTGCTGAACGCCTGGCTCCTCTGGCAGACGTTCGGCTGATATGTACACCAAGATCCTGATCGCCATCGAGAACTCCGACGCCGATCGAACGGTCCTGGAGCACGTGCAGCGGCTGGCGAAGCTGACCGACGCGTCGCTGCTGCTCGTACACGTTGCCGACGGCTGGGTCGCGCGCAACTTCAACGAGCTGGACCTGCGCGAGTCGGAAGAGATGAAAGAGGACCGCGCGTACCTGCAGCGGATCCAGGAGCAGCTCGTCGCGCTCGGCTTCGCGACGCGGACGCACCTGGCGATGGGAGATCCCGCGACCGAGCTCGTCCGCGTCGCGGAGGCCGAGGGCGTCGATTTGATCGCGATGTCCACGCACGGCCATCGCCTGCTGAACGACATCATCCGGGGCAGCACCGCCGACCGGGTGAGGCACAACGTCGCGGTCCCGGTGCTGATGATTCGCGCGCCGAAGGCCTGAAATATCTGATCGGCAACCTCGGGTGTGCCGGGATACAATAGAGGTGTCATCCCCCGCAGGTTTCATGACCCTATTACGACGACACCGTGCCTATCGCGGTGTTCTCCTCGCTGCTCTGGCGGCCCTCGTGGCCGCGCCGCGGCCGGTCGAGGCCGGGCAGGCGCCGAGCCTGCGCGTCCACGTGCTGGACCCCCATCAACTTGCGGTTCCGGGGGCGTCCTGCATGCTCACCACGCCCTCCGGTCTACTCGAGGCGCCGGTCACGAGCGACGAACAGGGGATCGTGGTGTTCGACAAGATTCCGCCGGGCACCTACACACTGCGCGTGGAGCTCGACGGATTCGAGCCATTCGTGCGGCCCAACCTTCTCATTACGAATAGTGCTGGCGCCACACCTGACATCGAAGCGGTCCTGGCTCCTGCGGCGATGTCGCAGACTGTGTCGGTGACCGCGCCGGCTGCCGCGGACACGAGTGTGGCCGCAGGTGCGACGCCGCCCGCCGCCATCGGCCGGCGCGTGATGCAGCGACTCCCCCTCGCAGTTGCTTCGATCAAGGAGGCGTTGCCGCTGGTGCCCGGCGTCATCCGATCGTCCACCGGTGAGCTCAGCTTCAACGGAACGAGCGAAGAACAGACGGGGCTCCGCCTCAACGGGATGAACGCCGCCGATCCCGCCACCGGCTCGTTTCGCCTGACGCTGCCGGTTGACGCCGTCGAGGGAGTGCAGGTCTTCATGCACCCATACACGGCGGAACACGGCCAGTTCACTGGCGCCCTGACCGAGATCGACACGCGCGCGGGCGGCGATCGGTGGCACTTCGAACTGAATGACTTCCTGCCAGACTTCCGGTTCGTCGAAGGCAAAATCAGGGGCGTTGCGGAGGACTCGCCGCATCTGAACTTCAGCGGGCCGCTGTTTTCCAAGCGCCTGTTCCTCTCGCAGTCGGCCTTGTACACGATTGCGAAGCGGCCCGTGCGGGGCCTCGCCTTTCCGGTCAACGAGACGCGGACCGAGGCGCAGAGCTATTTCACGCAGCTCGACTTCAGCATGCGCGCCGGCCATCGGCAGACCGTGACGCTCGGGTATTTTCCGGAGCGCCGGGAGTTCGTCGGACTTGACGTCTTCCGCCCGCAGCCGGTCACGCCGAGCATCCGCCAGCGGGACATGATCGTCACGGTCCGCGATCACTCGGAGCTAGCCGGCGGGCTGCTGACCTCGGCGGTCTCGGTCAGCCGCTACGACACCGGTGTGTGGAGTCGCGGCGCGGACGATTTCACCATTACCCCCACCGTCGAAACGGGCAACTACTGGGCAACGCGGAGCGGACGTTCGGCACGGCTCGAAATCCTGGAGCTGTACGCCCTCCCGACGAAACAGTGGCTGGGCGGGTCGCATGACATCAAGTTCGGCGTCGATCTGAACAGCAGCAGCAGCCAGCTCGATTATCAGGCGCGTCCCGTCAACGTCATCCGGGCGAACGGGACGCTCTCCCGGCGCACCGAGTTCGACGCGGGGTCGCCGATCCGGGGCTCGAACCAGGAGATCGTAGGATTTGCCCAGGATCGCTGGTCGGTCGGCGGCCGCCTGGCGATTGACCTCGGCGTCCGCTACGAGGATCAGCGGGTCGCGGATGCGACGGTGATTGCGCCGCGCGCCGGGTTCGCGTGGGCGCCGCTGGCGGACGGCTCGACCGTGGTTCGCGGCGGCATCGGCCTCTTCTACGACAAGGTGCCGCTCAACATCCGCACGTTCGCGCGGTATCCCTCGCGGATGGTGACGCGTTACGCCGCCGACGGCACGTCGATTCTCGATCGCCGCCGCTACACCAACCTGCTGGTCGACGCGGTCGACGGGCCGGTGCTGGATCCGACGCTGCCGACCGACGCGCCGACCGAGTTCGTTCCCGAGAACATGACCTGGAGCCTGCAGGTGGATCGCACCTTCAAGCCCTGGCTCGCCGCGCGCGTGAACCTCGTCACGAGCTATTCGGACCACCTCTATGTGGTAAATCCGAAGGTACTGCCCGGCCGGCGAAACGTCATCGAGTTGAGCTCGATCGGGTCATCGCTGTATCGGGCGCTGGAGTTCAGCGGACGGGTGGGGTCGGTCGATCACGCCATTAACCTGTCCTACACCCGGTCGCGGACGCGCGGCGACCTGAATACATTCGCCGCCGCCTTCGGCGATCTCGCGTCACCGGTCATCCGGCCCAATCAGTACTCACAGTTGCCGTTCGACACGCCGAACCGCTTCGTGGCGTGGGGCAACATCGCGCTGCCGCTGCGGCTGTGGCTCGCCCCGATCGTCGAGGTGCGGACCGGCTTTCCGTACTCCGTCGTCAATGCCGACCAGTTCTTCGTCGGCGTGCGCAATGCCGACACCAGGCGCTTTCCGCGTTTCTTCGCGTTCGATCTCGAGACGTCGAAGGAGCTGCAGGTGACGCGGAAGTACGCCGTCCGTTTGTCGCTGCGCGGATTCAACCTGACGAATCACTTCAATCCGCGTAACGTGCACGCCAATACCGCCGACCCGGCGTTCGGCGGGTTCCTGGCGTCGTACCGCCGCTATTTCACCGGCGGGTTCGATATCGTCTTTTAGAGGCGGTTCTCGAACGGCTCGTCGTGGCCCGGCACGATGAGTCCTTCGAAGGCGAGGATGCGCGCCTGCGACTCCTGGTACAGCGCCGTCGACCAGGGGGGCATCATCGGCGCCGCGTATGCCGCCTCGTCGCGCAGCAGCAGCGCGTCGCCACAGACGAGCACGGGCCGGTGCGCGGTCTCTATAATGAACGAGACGTGATGCGGACTATGCCCGGGGGTTTCCATAAGCGTAATGCCGGACGGCAGCGTCGCCTCCTCCAGCCATGCGGCCTGTTCCTGGGGACCCCAGCGCGACTCGTCCCACAGCAGCTTCTCGATGCCCGTCACCTTGCGGACGACCTTCGGCGTACTGCCGGCCGTGGCGATTTCCGGATAGAACGCGGCGACGTCCGCGGGGCCCGGATGGTCGACCGCCGAGAGCGCCGCATGGAACGCGCGAGTCCAGTCCCGGTCGCGGGCGGAGCAGAAGATCCGGGCGCCCGGAAACAGCGCATTATTGTGCGAATGATCGACGTGCGCGTGGGTGTTGAAGACCAGCGTCACGTCCTCTGGCGACAGGCCTTCCGCCGCGAGGGCCGCGCGGAAGGAGGCGGCGTGGTGCGCCATGCCCGTGTCGAAGATCGCGGCCTCCGTGCCGCGCCTGGCCAGCATGCTGCTCGCGCGCGTGGCGCCGCCCCGCATGAGGACGGTGACGTGCCAGGGCGCCGTGGCGGGGGGGGCGGGTAAGCGGTCATGCATCTGCGGCTGACTCTCCAGGGACGGATTCTGTTGTTGATTGTCGGCGGGATGGCTCTCATTCTGCTCCTCTCGGCGTACTTGCATCAAGTCATCACGCGCACGCTGATTGAGGACGATCGCTACAACACCGCGATCAGCCGGACGGTGGCGATCTCCGCGCGGATCGCGGCGCTGCAGTTGTTCGACGACCCGCAGAGCCTGCAGCGCGACATCCAGCTCGTCGTGCACGCACCGGAGGACTTCGAGCAGATCGACGTCTATCAGCGCGCCGGCGAGGGGCTGCGCCTGGCGGCGTCCACCGCGCCGGCCGCCGCCCGCCTGCCGGCCCTGAACGACCACACCGCGGACAACGAGCTGCGCGAGATGGAGCACCCGCTGCCGGAAGTGGTCACGATGGAGGTCCTGCGCGGCGGCGCCCGCTACTGGATGATCACGAGCGCCTTCAAGGAGCCCACCGGCACCGGATACGTCACGGCCCTGGTCCGCAAGAATTTGCCCAGCCCGATCGTGGGTGTCGTGCAGTTCCGGCACAACCTCGTGCTGGCCGGCGTCGGCGCCGTTTGCGTCGCGCTCTTTTATCTGGTGTTCCAGCACTTCTTCCGCCGTCCCGCCCGCGGTATCGTCCAGGCCCTGGAGCGCGCGCGCGGCGGTGATTTCTCGTCCCGCGCCGACGTGCGCCGGGACGACGAGCTTGGAGAGATAGCCGGCGGCTTCAACGTCATGATGGACGTGTTGAGCGCGCGCGACCGGGAGCGGGAAGCCCTGTGGGGCCGGATCGGCTCCTTCAACGACGAGCTGCGGGCGGAGGTACTGCGGGCGACCCGCGAGGCGCGCGCGGCGAACGAGGCGCTGCTCCAGGCGCAACAGCAACTGGCGCGGTCGGAGCGGCTCGCGGCGGTGGGCCATGTCGCGGCGTCGCTGGCGCACGAGATCGGGACGCCGCTGAATTCGATCTCCGGGCACATCGGGCTGCTGGCGCGGCGGCTTCCTGACGACCCCGACGCGCAGCGGCGCGTGGCGATCATCAACCAGCAGCTCGATTCCATCGTGGCCAGCGTGCGGGCGCTTCTTCACCGTACGCGCAAGCCGCGCCCGCGTCCCGGCGCCACCGACCTCAACGCGCTGGTTGGCGACTGGCTGCGCCTCGTCACGCCGACGCTCGACGCGCGGGCGATCACCGTCACCACCACCCTCGGCCCCGCTTTGCCGCCGGTCGCCGCCGACCCCGACGGTCTCCGGCACGTGTTCCTGAACCTGGTGAACAACAGCGTCGACGCGATGCCGACCGGCGGCGGGCTTCAGATCGTGACCCGCACCGACGAGTCGGGGCGCTTCGTCGAGATGATCGTGCAGGACACCGGTCCCGGCCTGTCGACCGACGCGCTTGCCCATCTGTTCGAGCCGCTGTGGACGACGAAGCCCACCGGCAGCGGCTTCGGCCTCTCGATCGCGCGCGAGATCCTGGCGGAGCAGGGAGGCGCGATTGACGTCGACGCGGCCGCGACCGCTGGCGCGCGGTTCCGCCTGCGCCTGCCCCTGGTCGAGGTCGCCCATGGCGCGTGAGCGCCCGCGGATCACCGTCGTCGACGACGATCTCGTGACCTGTGAGCTGCTCTGCGAGGTCTTCAGCCAGGAGGGCTTTGCCGTCGCGTTCGCGCAGAGTGGCGAGTCGGCGCTCGAGGCGATCGCCGCGGTGCGCCCCGACGTCATCGTCAGCGACATCCGCATGAAAGGCGGGCTCGACGGCCTGGCGCTCCTCCACCGGCTGCGCCGCGAGCACCCGTCCATTCCGGTGGTGCTCATCACGGCATTCGGCTCGATCGAGACCGCCATCCGCGCCGTCAAGGAAGGCGCGTTCGATTACATCAGCAAGCCGTTCGACCTGACGGCCCTGGTGGACACGGTCAAGCGTGCGCTCGAGATCCGGCCGCTGCCGTCGCCGGTGCCGGCCAGCGAGGACGAGCCCCTGGATCCGGCGAGCGAGATCGTCGGCCGGAGTCCCGCGATGCTCGAGGTCTACAAGATGGTGGCGCGCGTCGCCGACGCGGCCGCCGCGGTGCTCATCACCGGGGAATCGGGCACGGGGAAGGAGCTCGTCGCGCGCGCCATTCACCGGCACGGCGTGCGGCACGGCGAGCCGTTTGTCGCCGTGAATTGCGGGGCGCTGACCGAGACGCTGCTGGAATCGGAGATCTTCGGGCACGTGCGCGGGTCGTTCACGGGCGCCATCGCGAACCGCCGCGGTCTGTTCGAACAGGCGGGCGACGGCACCATCTTCCTCGACGAGATCGGCGAAACCAGCCCGGCGTTCCAAGTGAAGCTGCTCCGCGTGCTGCAGGAGCGGGAAGTGACGCCGGTCGGCGGGAGCGTGCCGATCAGCACGCGGGCCCGGGTGATCGCGGCGAGCAACACGGACCTCGAGCGCCTGGCTCGCGCCGGTGGATTCCGCCGCGATCTGTGGTACCGGCTGAACGTCATCAACATCCACCTGCCGCCGCTGCGCGAGCGGCAGGAGGACATCGCGCGGCTCGCCACGCACTTCCTGCGGAAGTACACGCCGGAGGGATCCGCGCTGCCCGTCCTGAGCGACGGGGCCGCGCGCGCGCTCGTCGCGTGTCCCTGGCCCGGGAACGTGCGTGAGCTCGAGAATACGATGGAGCGCGCGGTG
>WNFC01004712.1_pt1 | contig 14870 bp, 8 predicted proteins | sample 5400541 | NCBI WGS metagenome assembly WNFC01 (sample SAMN13153342, study PRJNA577476) | soil metagenome | isolation source: 120 cm saprolite under Douglas fir tree site 2 hole 2 replicate 1 | place: USA:California | collected 2015-04-18
CTTCCACTAAGCGGCCGAGCGGCGTCTGGGGGTTTGTGGCCGCTTTGGCCAAGATAGTCTTGTAATCCGCCATCAAATGCCGGACTCTACCCGGCTCGAACAAATTGTTCTTGTAGCTGCATGAGCCGATGATGTCGGACGATCTTTCTTTTAGCATCACCGTAAGCCAGGTGTGATCGATCGGCAGCACTGGCTGCCCTTCTCGGTAGACGTTTCCGAAGGATCGGACCGTAACATCGGGCAGCTTGAGTGGCCGGCGAAACGGGTTTTGGAGGACGAAAAATACCTGAATTAGCGATGCTGGATCCAGACCGTCTTCTTCCGCTAATCGGGCGGCAAGGATATCGAAGGGGAGTTCCTGCCTGGCGTGGGCCTCCAGGACCGAGTGGCGCACGCGACGGAGCGCTTCCTGAAACGATAGATCCGAATCCATTCGGGTGCGAATGAGCGTGGTGTTCTCCAAAGGCCCAATAACGCACCCCATCCTTTGTTGAGAGCGATTCGCCATCGCGGTGGCGATGCAAATGTCGTTGCGTCCGCTCCGAGCCAGCAGCATAGCCTTGAAACCTGCCAGCAACGTCATGAACAGCGTCCCGCCTTGGGCACGGCTAAGCGCGCTCAAGCGCGCGACCAAGTCATTCGGCAGATGAACTGGTTCGTGGGCAATGTGCAAGCGCAGCAATGCGCCTCCAAGTTCACGCTCCGCAGGAAAGATAGATGAGGCGTCGCGCAATTGCTCCTTCCAATAAGCCAACTGCCGAGCGGCTGAACCGGTAGTGCACCACCGGCGCTGCCAACGCGCCAGATCCGAAAACTGAAGCGCTGGCTCAGCCAACTGCGCTTCTCGGCCGGCCGTAAAAGCGAAATACAGCTTCGAGAGCTCCTCAAGGAAGACTCCGATCGACCAACCGTCCACAATGATATGATGCAGGATCAGAAGCAAAACGTGGTCATCAGCGCCGAGCCGCAAGAGGCGCGTCCGGAACAAAGGCGCACGCGCCATGTCGAATGCTGTCCAGGCTTCTTGCTCCGCTCTCAGCTCCGCCTTCTTCAGCAGCAGTGCCTTGGCACGGTCGTTTTCAATAGCTCTCTGGGGTGCAATATCTTCGACGACGAGCGATGAATCGATTTCGGGGAACGGCGCGATAATAGCGACGGGCCGGCCGTTCACCCAGGCAAATCCCGTGCGTAACGAGTCGTGCCGGCGTACGACCTCGGCCAAGCTCCGCTGGAGCGCGGGGACATTCAGCGGCCCCTGCAGCCGATAGGCGAAGGGCAGATTGAACTGGGGCAGTCCAGGGAGTTCACGCTCGATCCTCAGCACGTGCTCCTGCACAAAGGACACCGGCTGCGGGGCGTCTCCTTCCACGCGCGCGATCCGGAGCGCTCGCTCGTTCGACTGCGTCTCGCCCGCCTCGTGGATGCGCCGGGCCAGCGTCTCGACCGTGGGCGCTTCAAAGAGTGCGCTGATTGGCAACAAGACTCCGAAGGCATTCGCGACGCGAGCTAGCACCTGACCCGCCAAAAGCGAATGACCACCCAGGTCGAAGAAGTTGTCAAAGACATTGATGTCCTCGATTTTGAGCAAATCCACCCAGATGTCGGCCAGGACTTTCTCAGCGGAGTCGCGTGGCGCCACGAACTCGCTGCCCGCCAGCCTGGGCTCCGGGCGGATGGCCAGCAAGGCGGAACGATCAACCTTGCCATGGGCCGTCAGTGGCATTCGCTTGAGGAAAATGAAGCCCGCAGGGACCATGTAGCTTTGAACCCTGGTCTTGAGGAAAGCGCGAAGGTCATTGGCGTTCGGCTGCCGGCCGGCCGCAGCGACGATATGCGCGACCAGCCGCGCGTCGCTTCCGATGTCGTCCCGCGCCAGCACGATAGCGGTTTGAACATCTGGGTGCTTCATTAGAACGTGCTCGATCTCCTCGAGCTCGATTCTGTAGCCGCGGATCTTCACTTGATGGTCGATGCGGCCGAGACACTCAAGCGTCCCATCGGGGCGCCAGCGGGCCAGGTCCCCGGTCCTGTACAGGCGCGCCCCCCGACGGCTTGAGAACGGGTCACGAAGGAAGCTTCGCCGGGTCTGTTCCGGGTCGTTGAGGTAACCGCGGCCTACGCCGATGCCGCCGACACAAAGCTCCCCCGCTACCCCGATTGGCACCGGCTGCAAGTGAGGATCCAGCACATACAGGCGCGTATTGGCTATAGGGCGGCCTATCGGCACGGTGACGAGCGACACGGGCGGCGCTGTGAGGCTATGCGTTGCCACGTCGTCGGAACACTCCGACGAGCCGTAGGCGTTGATAAGGGGCACGTCTGGAAAGTGCCGGAACCAATCACGACAGAGATCCGGTGCGAGGGGTTCACCGGTGGAAATCAGCCAGCGAAGCCGGCTCAGTGCGCGAAAGGCGGGCTCTTTGGACGTCCGCTCAAGGATCCCGCTTAGAAGCGCCGGCACGATCTGCAGTATCGTCACGCCCTCGCGGGCTATCTCCTGCACGAGCAGCGCTGGGTCCCGCACTTCCTCGTCGGCACAGATGTGGACGCGCGCCCCGACCATCAGCGCAGTGAGGAACTGCCACACCGAGATAACGAAGCTTTGGGGCGCCGTCTGAGCGATCACGTCGGAGGCCGACAATTCTAGTTCGGAGATCTGGAAAAGGAGGTGATTTAACAGGCCCCTCTGCTCGATCATGGCGCCTTTCGGAACGCCGGTGGAGCCCGAGGTGTAAATTACGTAGGCCAAGCTCGAAGGTGTCGGCCGGACCAGAGTCGCGGGGTCCTGGGGCATGGCCCGAACCAGTTCCTCGAGGCTCAGAACCTGAGGGCGCTCCCGGGCCGGCATCCCAGATAGCGCCTCTTCCAGCGCCGCGGCGCAGCATTGCCCGGCAAGCACCAGCGGTGTGCGGCTGTATTGGACGATCTGGGCAAGCCTGGCCGCGGGTAGGGTCGGGTCCAGAGGGAGAAACGCCCCACCGGCTTGCTGTACGGCGATCATTGCCGCCAGTAAGTTGACGTCACGTTCGGCCACCAGAACGACGACCACATCAAGGCCCACGCCCTCATAGGCGAGCCGGTGAGCAATGGCCGAGCTCCGAAGCGCGAGTTCCCGGTAACTTAGCCGAGCCCGCCTGGCGGACACCGCCGTGACGTTCGTTGCGCGCTCGACCTGCTTGGTGAACCGTTCGGAGAAGGTGCCGAGGCGGCCGTAACCGGTCCGGGTGTGATCGCAATCGGGTAGGATCCGCCTGCGTTCCCACGTCGGCAGCACAGAGAGTCGAGATATTCGCTCCTCGGGATTAGCGACGATGGCCTCCAGCAGCGTCCGCAAATGCGTCGCCATTCGCCCAACTGTGGCAGCTTCAAAGAGATCGGTGCTGTACTCGAGCCAGCCACTCAGACGCTCGTCGGCGTCGGTGAGCTCGAGGGTCAGGTCGAACCGGGCGATTTCGGGGTCCACGTCCACAAAGTGCACGGAAAGTCCCCGAATCGCCGGGGCTCTCGGCGACGCGTTTTGCAGAATGAACATTACCTGAAACAAGGCGTTTCGATCCAAGCTACGTGGCACTTGGAGGACTTGCAGGATCTTCTCAATCGGCAGGTTCTGGTTTCGATAGGCATCTAACGTGACTTTCCGGACGCGCTGCAGGACCTCGCTAAACTTAGGATCGCCCGACAGGTCGGTCCGTAGCACGATCGTATTTGCGAACATTCCGATGAGGTGCTCGAGCTGGATCTGATTGCGGTTGGCGATCAGCGATCCGACCGCGACGTCGTCGTGCTCCGTGTACCGGTGCAGAAGGCACTGAAATGCCGCGAGCAGCGTCATGAACAGGGTGACCCCTTGGCCTCGGCTCAGGGATTTGATGCCGTCGGACAGGGCCCGCGAGAGCCTCAACGGATACCTGGCGCCGCGACCGGTCCACATTTCCGGCCGGAGCCGGTCCGTTCGCAGTGGTAGCTCGGTCAACCCTTCGAGCTGCGCACGCCAATAGCTCAGCTGCTCCTCGGCGGCCCGCGTACGCAGCCAGGCTCGCTGCCATTCAGCGAAATTCACGTACTGAATGGGAAGATCGGGCAGTCCGGAGGACGCCCCATTTACTCTGGCGGCATAGAGCACCTCGAGTTCTTTCCATAACAGCCGTTGCGACCATCCGTCCGTGATCAGGTGATGAACCTTGATCACCAGCGCATGGTCATCCTCGTCAAGCCGCAGCAGATGGGCTCGTAGCGGTGGCTCCCTCTCGATATCGAAAGGTTGCCGCAGCAATTCCCGTGCCTGCCGTCGAATCGCGGCCACTCTCCTGCTCTTGGCGCACCGTCCGAGGTTCAGGCGTTCGAGTCGCGGCAAAGCTGTTCCCACCGTTTGCACCGGCTCGCCTAGGCGTTCGAGGAAAGTCGATCTCAGCACCTCGTGGCGCTCGCAGATCATCGCGATGCTCGCCTCCAAGGCGTCGAGATCAAGCGGCCCGGACAGACGCGCCACTTCGACTATGTGGTAACTGTACCTGGTCGGATCGAGGCTGCTCAGGACGTAGATTCTTTGTTGTTGGAATGACAGGCGGACGTCGCGGGCATCAGCCGGCGTGCAGCCCACGCTCAGTAATACGGCAGCGGGATTTTCCGATGATTCGAGACGGGCTGCGAGGACCGCAATGGTCGGCGCATCGAAGATATCCTTGAATGAGAGATCGACGCCAAAGCGCTCCCGCAGACGCGAAAGCATCTGTGTCACCGTGAGGGAATCCGCGCCGAGCGCGAAGACGTCCTGGTCAACACCGATCTGATTCAGCTCCAGGAGGTCCGCCCAGATCTTGGCCAGTTGCCACTCCAAGTCCGAACGGGGCGGAACCGTTTTGCCGCCGTGTTCCAATCGCGACCCTGGCAGCATTATTGATAGCGCGGCGGTGAGTTCGCCGCGTTTAGTCTTTCCCCCGGAGCTTTTCGGGATCTCCGCTACAATCCGGATCAGGTTAGGGACCTTGAACCCGGCTAGGCGTTCGCGGGCGAATTTGCGGAGCTTCTGTGCGGTGACCTTTGCGTCTGGTCGCAATACGACAGCAGCGGCAACGTCCTCGCCAAGTCGTCCATGGGAGATAGAGAAAGCGGCGGCTTCGAGCACGTCGGGATGGCAAAGCAACACCTCTTCGACTTCAGCGGGCGCGACCTGTTGCCCTCCCCGGTTGATGACGTCCTTGATTCGGCCAACAATGAACAGATATCCATCACGGTCCAGGTACCCAAGGTCGCCGGTTCGGAACCAGCCGTCCCGAAATGCGGATTCCGTAGCGGCCATATCATTGTCATATCCCCTCGTGATCGTGGGGCCTCGTAGCACGATCTCTCCACGTTCGCCGGCTGCTAGCCGTCGGCCCTCGCTGTCCATGATTTCGATCTCGGCCCCGGCGGGCTGGCCGACCGAACCAAGCTTGCGTCGTCCCAGAGGATTTGCAGCAATCTGGGAGGCGGCTTCTGTCATTCCGTAGGTCTCGATCACAGGGACGCCAAACAGGGATTCCAGCTTCCCGAGCACGTCCGCAGGCAGAGGAGCAGACGCCGAACGAATTAGCCGCAAGGAGCACCGGCGGACGCCATGCTTGTGGCTATCTGCCGCCGATAACAGCGCCCGATGGATTGCGGGGACGGCCGTGTACCAAGTTGGTCGAAACTCCGTCAGCCAGCCGAAGAAGCGCGCGGGATCAAACCCGGGTGTGCAGACCACAGTTGACCCGGCCGCCAACGCGGCCAGTAGCCCGGAGATCAGGCCATGCGCATGGGACAGCGGCAGCACGTTCAGCAAACGGTCACGAGATCCGAGTGCCAAAGCCGCGCCCGCATTGTAGGCCGATAGGCAGACGCTCTCGTGGGTCAGCGGGACCATCTTCGGCCGTGACGTGGTGCCCGAAGTCAACAGGATAAAGGCGTCGTTGTCGGCGCTGGGCGCCGGTTCGCGGCTAACGGGGCGGCGCGTTCCCGAGCCGAGAAGACTGAACGCGCCGGGCCCCTGGCTGGGCCGCGGCGACAGGTCGATTACAGGTATACCGAGGGTATGCGCGACGCCTCGGCTCGCCAAGTCCATATCCGCGCGCGTCAACAACGCCGTTACCTGCAACTCGCCGAAATAGCGCTGCCATTCGTCAGCGGTGAAGCTCGGGTTTAACGGCACACAGACCGCTGCGATTGCGACCGCGATGGTCGCGACCGCCGTCTCTGGTCCGTCCGGCAATACAACCGCTACTCGATCACTTGGGCCTACATCGAGGCTTCGCAACCCCCGAACCGCATCGTTTGCCTGGATCCAGAGCGCGCCATATGTCACCGGGACGCGCCCGGGCGCCAGGATGGCAGTGCGGCCGGGCGCCATTTGCCCATAATAGGCAAGAAGATCTTCGAGGCGCAAAAAAACGCGGCTTCCGGCCTTGTTGACCGCCGGTCCATGCGGCAATCGCTTGATAGTGTTCGACAAGCCTGCCTCGTTTTGTTAATATTACGTCATTATCCCGGGACTTTGTAGATGTGTCTGCTTCGACGGTAGCCCTGCGAACCATGGCTCAACGACCGCGCTATTCCTAATTCTGGCCGTGAGATGCAGTCTGACAGATAGACCTATGCCAAAGGAAGAAACGAGAGCGGGGGGAATTAGCGGGGCGAAACACTGGCTCGAAAATATCGGCCTTGGCCGGTACGCGGACATTTTCGCTCGGAACCGGGTTGATCTCGATGTCCTGTCCGATCTGACTGAGGTAGATCTAGCGGAACTCGGCGTACCGCTAGGTGATCGCAAAAGGCTTCTGCGTGCGAGGGCTTCCCTTGTTCACGCAACGGCGGAGAGCGGCTCGGCCGGTACCAGCCAGACATCCATTGGTCAACCCAGGGGGGCCGCCGGCGCTGAACGGCGGCAGCTCACCGTCATGTTCTGCGACATGGTGGGCTCGACTGCGCTGTCGGAGAGGGTCGATCCCGAGGATTTGCGGGACATGATCGCGGCCTATCGGGAGACCTGCGCACGCGTGACGGAGCGTTACGACGGATTTGTCGCGCGCTATGTCGGCGACGGCATTATGTTTTATTTCGGGTACCCCAATGCGCACGAAGACGACGCCGAGCGCGCCGTGCGGACCGGGCTCGAGATCGTCCGGACCATTTCGGCGCAATCCAGGGAGTCACCCGGGTCACTCGGAGATGCCCTCGCGGTCCGCATCGGCATCGCAACCGGGCTCGTGGTTGTCGGCGATGTGATCGGGGAGAGCACGGAAGAGCATGATTCCGCGGTGGGTGAAACGCCCAACCTGGCCAACCGACTCCAGGCGCTGGCGCCCCCAAACTGCGTCGTTATCGCATCGTCGACCCAAGCTTTATTGAGAGCAAAGTTTGAGTACGAGGATCTTGGCAGCCACGCACTCAAGGGAGTGTCCGCACCAGTCCAAGCTTGGCGCGTGGTTCGGCCCTGCCGCGTCGAAACTCGCTTTGCCGCCAACCTCCACTCTAAATTAACTCGGTTAGTCAACCGGCAAGAGGAAATCGCACTGCTCCTTATGCGTTGGCAGCAAGCCAAGGAATCTGACGGTCAGGTAGTGCTCTTGTCGGGAGAACCCGGAATCGGCAAGTCGCGGATTGTCCAGGAATTTCGGGAACGAATTGCGAGCGAGCCCCACGGGCAGATGTTTTTTCAGTGCTCCCCCTATTACACGAGCACGGCGTTCTATCCATTTGTCGAGCAATTAAAGTCGATTATGGGCTTTGATTACGAGGCTTCCCCAGAACAGTTGTTGAAAATTCTTGAGTCAACTCTCGCAGCCACCACTGACCGCATCGAGCTGGTGACGCCTTTATTTGCGACGTTGTTATCGGTTGCCACCGGCGATCGGTACAGGCCGTTGGGCCTGTCACCGCAACGGCAGAAGGATGATACGGTGGCGGCGCTGGTGGATCACTTCATCGGACTGGCGCGCAAGCAGCCTGCGTTGATGATTTTCGAGGATGCGCACTGGATGGATCCTACGTCGCGTGAGGTACTCGATCTGCTGCTGGACCGCGTTCAGAATGCTTCAGTCCTGATGGTCATCACTTGCCGTCCAGAGTTCCAGCCCGGCTGGAACGCACACTCCCACATTACGACGTTGACGCTAAACCGGCTCAGCCGGCAATTGCGGGCAGCGATGGTGGATGGCGTCACCGGCGCCAAGGCCCTTCCCGACGAACTGGTTGAAGAGATTATCGTCAAGACCGACGGCGTGCCGCTCTTTGTAGAGGAGCTGACGAAGGCGGTGCTCGAGTCGAATCTTCTTAGCGAGAAGGACGGCCGGTACGTATTCTCCGGTCCACTACGCCAACTTGCGATCCCGGCGACGCTCACCGATTCGTTGATGGCCCGCCTCGATCGCATGGCCTCCTTTAAGAAAGTCGCGCAGATCGGGGCCACAATTGGCCGGGAATTCTCTTACGAGTTGCTGCGCGCGGTCGCGGGTACATCCGTGGGCCAGCTTGATCTGGCGTTGAGTCATCTTGAAGACGCTGGCTTGATCACACGCCGCGGCCACCCGCCTCAGGCCGCATACACTTTCAAACACGCGCTGATGCAGGACGCGGCTCATTCCAGTTTGCTGAACAGCGATAGGAAAAAGCTACATGCTAGGATAGCAGTGGTGCTTGCGGAATTGTATCCTGACAGGGCTGAGCGTGAGCCAGAACTCTTTGCCTATCACTTTACTGAGGCTAACCAAAGGGAATCGGCAGTCGACTTCTGGCTGAAAGCTGGCAAGCGCGCCGCGAAAAGTGGAGCGAACCTCGAGGCGATGGGCCACCTTCGGCGAGGCCTTGAGGTTCTTGAAGGCGATTCCGACATACCGGACCGCGATAATATAGAGCTGGCGCTGCGCATCGAGTTGGGAATCGCCTTGATCGCCGCCAAGGGCTATGCGGTACAAGAAGTAGAAGAAAACTATATGCGGGCCCTGGAACTGGGCCAGCAACTCGAAGATCAACAAAAAATCTTCGCGGCAACACGGGGACTTTGGGTGTGCTATTTCATCCGGGCGGACCTGGTTAATGCCCACGATCTGGGGGTCCAACTGTTGAAACTCGCGGAGCGCACGCATCCCACTGAAACGGCAGGCCAGCGCCAGAGGACAGGCTACCTCATTGAGGCACATAGAGCGATGGGGATGACCATGCTCTATCGTGGTCGGTTCGTCGCCTCGCGGAATCACTTGCAGCGCGGGATCGGCTTCTATGATCCGAACCTGCATGGCTCTCTAATAGAGACGCACGGAATCGATCCCGGGATCGTCTGCCTGTCGTATTTAGGCTTTCTCTTATGGTTCCTGGGCTATCCGGATCAGGCACGGCGATACAGTGAGCAGGCGCTCTCCAAAGCGGAAAGAATACGACACCCCTTTACGCTCGCCTTCGCTTTGGCATTCAGGACCTATCTTTGTCAGCATCTTCGAGACGTCGAGGGGACTCGGGATCATGCCAATAGGACCATGGCCGTTTGCTCCGAACATGGGTTCCTGTTTTATAAGCAACAGGCGACGATGCTGCGCGGATGGGCGTTGGCCGAGCTCGGCCAAATTGAAGACGGATTGAACCAGATCCGAGCGGGACTGGACGGGTATGAGGCTATGGACTCATGGCTCGCCAGCACCTGGTTCAGAAGTCTGTTTGCGAACGCCTATTTGAGGTCAGGCCAGCCTGACGCCGCATTGCGGGCGCTGGATGATGCACTTGCCATCGCGGAAAGAACCGGAGAGCGATTTTTCATGGCGGAAATATACCGCCTTCAAGGCGAGGTCACACTCATGCAGGGGGGCCCGGGAGCGGCAGGTGAAGCGGAGGATTGTTATAGGCGTTCGCTTGAGGTCTCCCGCAAGCAGAAAGCTCTATCATGGGAGCTCCGAACCGGCGTCAGTTTGGCGCGTCTATGGCGAGACATTGGTAAGCGCCAGGATGCGGCGGACTTGCTTGCGCCAATCCGGGGTAGGTTCAAGGAAGGTTTTGATACGCTGGACGCCAAGGAGGCGACCCAAATTATGAGCGAGCCGGTAGGGCGCTAATGCTAAAACACGTCACCTGGAGATCGAGCTGGATGAGCAACACAGCGGCGGCTCGCCGACATTACGCGGAAGAGATCAAGTACCGTGAACACATTTCATCCCCTCGGCTCCTGCGGGCCTTTGCCGCTATCCCGCGCGAGCACTTTCTGTATGAAGGACCTTGGCGCATACGGAGTGAAATCGCACACGATTATTGGAGCACTGAGGACGCGGACCCGATTCATTTGTATCATGACGTGCTCGTAGCGATCGATGAATATCGCAAGCTCGACAACGGTTTGCCCAGTCTATGGGCGCATTTGTTCGATGTCCTCGATATCAGGGAGAAGGAGCGCGTCGTGCAGATCGGCTGTGGTCTCGGATATTATTCCGCCATCTTATCGGAATTGGTGGGCCCGGCGGGGACGGTCGTCGCCATCGATTGCGAGGAGGCGTTCGTCGAGCGGGCCCGATGGAATCTTCGAGAACATGCAAATGTCGAGGTAATGCACTGCGACGGATGCCGAAACGTTGCCGGCTTAGCTGATGTGATCGTCGTGCATGCCGGTTTCACCTACCCGCATCCATTGTGGGTCGACTCCCTACGCCCCAATGGTCGACTAATGGTGCCGCTTACCAAGCAAGATAGGCAAGGAACACTGTTCAAGATCACGCGTCTGGACGGCGGGTACAACGCCGAAGCCGTCAGGCGGATAGAGATCTTTCCCTGCCAGGGTCGAGGCAATACCGCCATTGACGAGCGCTTGACGGGCTGGTGGGAGGAAATGTCCGCTCTTGCCCCATTCCGGTTTCGTAGCATCAACCGAGGGCTCCCCTCGGACAGAAAGCCGCGCCGGCTCGATACGAATAAGCGGACCGTCGGCATTTAGCTGGCGATCCAAGTAGCGTTCCCAAGGGTTTTAGGCGCATAGACGCCGTAGACCCCGCGGCAACTCGCTCCAGTGGCCCGTGCCCTCCGTGTTGGGAAAAAGCCGTGGCCGGCCCTACACGCGGGCTGCGCGGCCACGTGCTGCGCGGCGGTAGCTCCGATCAGCTAGAGCGGTCCAGCCGAACTGGGCGCAGGCCACCGGGAGCGGTGGGACACTCGTGGCAAAAACGCTAATGATCCTGTGGGAATGCTTGGTGTCCTACTTTTCCGTAAGCCATTGACATTTCTAAGGTAGTGAAGTCCCCTAGGGAGCGCCAATCTTTTCAATCATATAGTCAGATCGCCCAAAGCTCAACGGCTCACTTCTCCAATTTTTCTCCAATTGGACGGAGTCACCCGCAACTTGCGGCACCTCCGGCGCCTCGGACAACGGATCGCGTAATTCGGTCACCGCCATCCCGATGTGTTTTGTCCGATCCCGGCTAGTGTTGAATCACCACAAGAATTAGGATCAGAACCCTGTCTTGGCATCGGTCTAGAGCGGCGAAAGATCAAGGACTCGCAAGGTCCCTGTTGATTGACGTCCCCGGGATCGACGCCATAACCAAGCACTTGTTTAATATCGTCAAGCGATTCTTGATGGTCTTATTCGTAACTCCCTCTCTAACTTGCAGCGCTTTATATTGCTCTATGTGATGTGCCGCAATCTTCCCGACGGGCAGTTTCCCGAAGAAAGGAATGAGAGTAGAGGTTAAAATGTATTTTTTGCTCCTTTGTTCTATAAACTTATTGTTGGGCAAAACATACTCATCGAACCACTGCCACGCGAGCTCCTCAAAGGTCTGCGGTCGCTCGGCGTCGGGCACTTTCTCTATCGACTCACCACGCGCCAATTTCTGCCGCAGAAGCGCTTCATAAGCCTCGGCACCTGCTTTGGTGTTTTCGGGACTGCGCTTGCGATAGCGCATGTAATCTGCGCGGAAGTCCACCCACCATGAGTTTTGGATTTTTCGTACTGCCATAGTGTTATTGGTCGAGTGGCTTCACTCGCTGGTTCTCCAAGTAGGCAGTGAGGTCGCTTATAGAGAAGCGCACAGCGCCGCCCACCTTGATGAACGGGATACGTCGTTTGTGCTGCAACCGACGCATGCTCGTAATGGAGATTTTGAGAATCTCCGCCACTTCGGCGATTGTCAGTATCTCAATCGGTGAGTGAGAATCGCTCGACTGGTTGTCAAAGAGCAGTACAGGTTCGCCTTTCATATTAACTCAATAGACCCCTCCTAGGGGTATTGCGGATCCTCATGCGGTCCAGTATCGGCGCGCGGGCTGGTTTGCTCATAGGCGTGAGATTATGCCGTCCGGCTCCGACGGTGGGCCACATCGGGACAGACCTCGAACTTTTATAATGCGGATTGCTGATGTGCTGGTGGAGCATTGCAAGAGCGGAGACAATGAGGCCGGGAACCATGTCGACCTCCCCGAGGGCTGCTCGTAATGGGGCACGATTCCAAACCTCAATGCCTGCGCCCATACATTCTCCTCTGCAACCCGGTAGGCTGCATGACGCGAAAATATGTCCTTATGGCAATCTCTCATGTCACCGCTTCGAGACCACGCCCCAGCTTGAGCCGAAGGTGGTGAGTTCCATCGCCTAGGGTGCCGGGCAACTCCGAATGTAGTTCGCAATGGTGCCCAGAAGTCCAAGACCCCGTCGGTCAGATGCGCCCTATACAGGGACTCAAGTTCAGGCCAACTGAGTAATTGCTTTTTTCAGCTCAACCCACGACCTTACTCTTATCACATTCTCCGGAATTCGTCCGATTACCGCTTCATCGGTATGCTGTGTTGGGTACAATCTCCTAGGTTGGTTGTATGGATGATCGATGAGGAAGACTACGTCGCAGATGTATGCCAGTTTGCTCGCCTTTATCCAGTCGTCCTCGACAAAGAACCTGATCTGCTTCTTCTTCGTATAGTTGAATCTATTCTTAAACCGTCCTCGCGAGTACATAATGTTCTCGTTGCCGCGCTCAACTAGCAAGCTGTCATACGGTAAAGCACCCTTGATGCGCCTGCTGAAGCCGCGGGAAGCGGCCGAATTTCTTGGCTTGGGAGAATCCACTCTGGCAAAGCTTCGGATTAGCGGTGGGGGGCCCGGATTCAAAAAATTTGGCCGGAGCGTGAGGTATTCGCTCGACGATCTTCGTCGCTGGGTCGACGAACGTTCGCATCGATCTACATCAGAAAAGGGGATTGCCCCATGATTAGCCATTTCGGCAATCCGTTTACCCTAGCTGCGCATCAACTCACCGATGATGAGCCCGACCGACTTCGTCGTTCAAGGTTGCGAAAATATTTGACGCGTCCCGCATTCCAACGACCTGCGGGAGGAATGAAGTGTTAACCGCCGCTGCGAGACCCGAGCTCACCAGCATCGACAAGAGTAAAGCACGGAAAGTCATTGGCGCACACCCTAAACTGACCCGCGCCACGAAGACAGTCGGCATTCTCCTTGTCGAGCACTACAACATCCAGACTCACCGTTGTGACCCCGGCCTTGGGAAACTTGCCCGTTTGGCAGCAATCCACGAGCGAACGGTCCGGCGTGCCGTCGGTGCTCTTCGGCAGGTTGGGATCCGTTCAGTTCGGCACGGCGGACGGAATTTGACCAACGCGTACAGCTTTGACTGGCACTTGATCCGGTTTCTGACAGCACAATTCGAATCCAGGGTTCAGAACTGGTGGTGTGGCAACAAGCTGGACAATTCTGTCACTCAGGATCGGACAGCCCCGTCAGCACCCACGGACAGGAGTGTCCGCCAAAACCTTCAGAGAAACCCTGAAAGAGAAACCTTCCCGACTAAGCCGGGACCGCACTCAAGCGCGGCTGGCTCGGAACCTAAGCTTGTCAGGAAAACGATCCTATCGGCGATGTCGACCGAGCAAGGGGCTACACTACCGAATTCCAGAAACGTAGCCGCAAGCAGGGCGGAGGCCCGATGGAACGACGATCTCTTAGCGGTGTATGTGGGAGACTGGAGAGCTTACGCGCGGTTTATAGAATTCATCACTCCAACTGACAGTGCCGACGCGACCGCAGCCGAGATGAAATGCACGGGCGGCGGATTGCGGCTCTTGAAGGATCTGGCTCTGCGACGCGGATATCGGTGATTTGCCGGCCCGCTGATCGTGCAAGCAATTGCTGGCCGACGGCTGAACCCACGGCAGAAAATGCCGATGCAAGGCTCCCTCGGTCGTCCCCAACCGCCGCCAGGGGCGCCTGCGCCAGGCCTGGGCACAGATCGCGCCGACTTCGCAATTTATTGATTTCGCTTCAGAAAAAGCAAGCAAAAGACTCCAAAAGAATCTTTCCCGGGCCCAGTTGGTTCCGAGCATTGAGCCTTGCAAGGCGGGCACCGGGCGCGAGAAGTGGCCGATAGCTTGGCGGCCGTAGCATGGCCCGTAGATTTCGTGGCTGCTGGACCTCCGGCACCGTGGCGACCAGGTGGCGACAAAAATGCCGTCAACCGGGCTTGCAAATGCGCTCACCCTTGCTTTCTTATACGTATTCAATGGTTTCATTGGTGCCGCGGAAGGGATTCGAACCCCCGACCCACGCATTACGAATGCGTTGCTCTACCAGCTGAGCTACCGCGGCTTGTGCTTGATCTCATTAAAGTTTCTCTCCAGCGGCAGCCCCGAGACCAGCAGATTGCTACCGCTTTGCTACCCTTTCCCGGTACGACGCTTGTCTAGAGCGGTCCGCAGCGCGGCGTCAACCCGGCTCGCGGCATCTTCCTGCATCCCCGGCAGGACGTGGGAATACAGATCCAGTGTAATCGCCACCGTGGCGTGGCCAAGCCGCTCTTGTGCGATTTTCGGGTGGACGCCGCTCGCAAGCAAGTGCGTCGCATGGCTGTGCCGCAGGTCATGGAAGCGGA